>ENA-UOVY01000142-UOVY01000142.1-plant-metagenome-genome-assembly--contig:-NODE-142-length-44246-cov-618.168518_pt1 | contig 44246 bp, 33 predicted proteins | sample MGYA00249840_ERZ761561 | MGnify/ENA primary metagenome ERZ761561 (study PRJEB28882, sample SAMN05720143) | plant metagenome | isolation source: Guanajuato, Mexico | place: Mexico:Guanajuato, Mexico...
CCCGCAATCGGGGGCTCCCCCTGATCCCATTTCCGTGCCGCCGGCGACACGATCAGCGCGCTCGTGATGATCATTGGTCGCTGGATTGGATGCCAGCGACAGGCCGCGAGCGTCCCATAATCACCAGTCGGGTGACACAATCACACAATCACAATCACAGTCAGAGGCGCAAACATAGACACAAACACTAACCAAGCTAACGCACCTGCTCTAGGCATGCGAATCCTGGTCACTCTACTGCTCGACACGCTTCCAATGCTCGGCAATGTGTTGCTCCTCTGCTTCTTCGTATTCTTCATATTCGGTGAGTTCATCCAAACTGACACAAACGAGCCACTCGTTAGAGTTGCAAGCTTAATTGCAACACTAACAAGAGCTGACGCGAGCTCCTCTCTAACTCCTCGCCATCTGCATCCCATTTGCAAACGCAAACTCTCATCCAGGAATTATTGGAGTTCAACTCTGGTCTGGCCTCCTTAGACAAAGGTGCTTTATTAGTTTGCCGGCCAACGTGAGCAAGCCGAGCTATGTGCCGCCCTATTACCGGCTTCCAAGTGATAAGGAATATTTGTGCAGCACAACGAAGGACAACGGTTTGCATAGATGCCAGGATTTGGCGCCATTGCGCTCGATCGACTTGACCACCTTGTGCCAGAACACTCTGCCCCAGGATTGGCGGCCGCCGGTTTCCTTTGGACCCGATGGGCAGCAAACGCGAGCAGAGGACCGCTTCATAGACGGCGAGCGGGTGCCCTTTGACTTGGTGCCAGGCGACGAGTCGAGTCCATTTCTAGTCAAGCAAATGTCGCCCCTCATTGCGCAATCAGTCTTTCAGCCGGCCTTTGCCCCAAGGCAACTCGGTTGGCTGAGGCCGATGCGCCAGCGGCGCCACGCCAAGCGCCCCATCAGCCAGCCAGAGGGGGCCCCTGCTGGCCGAGCTGGACACGGCTTGGGCCTGCGGGCTAACAAGTCGCGCCGCCAACTTGAACGGCCCCTCGCCAGGCTGGTTCGTCTGGCGCCCGCTGCAGCTAACCGGCGCCAGCGCCAGCGCGCCCAGACAGAGTCTCAGCCAAGCCAGGCCTTGGACCGGGCACAGGAGCTTGCGCAGGATCCGCTTGTTGAGACTAACGCAAACAGCGATCAATTCGAGCAAACGAGCCAGAGCGAGCTAACGAAGAGTGATAAATCTAGCCGCAGGTACTATCTGCGCAAGAAGGCCAGCAAGGGCGCCTGCATAAATTGGAACAAATACTACACCGAGTGCAAGGCGGGCGACTCAAACCCCTTCCAAGGGACGATCTCCTTCGACAATGTTGGAATGGCTTGGACGGCAATATTCTTGGTCATTAGTCTCGAGGGTTGGTCCGACATCATGTACCTGCTTCAAGACTCGCACTCCTTCTGGGTTTGGATCTACTTTGTGCTCCTGATCGTTATTGGCTCCTTCTTTATGATCAATCTGTGTCTCGTTGTCATTGCAACCCAATTTAGCGCAACGAAGAAGCGCGAAATGGAGAGGATGCGACAGGAGAGATTGAAATTTTCCTCCAGTTCCACGCTGACCGCTGCGAGCGAGTCGACAAACTGTTACACTGTTATTGTCAAGTCCATTGCGAGATGTCTACGTCGAGCGAGGATCTCCTTTGTCAAGATGTTGAAGCGGCGAAAGTGCGACCGGCTGGCTAGGAAGCGAAACCGGGAGCGCAAGCAGCAACTAGAGCTTGGCGCTGGCCTAGCAAACTTTGGGCCGGCGGCCAACTCGAGGGTTGAGACCGAGTGCGGTTGGCTGGAGGGTAGGAGAGGGGCGCGCGAGCTCGACGGCGGACGTAGTGCGGCCAGCAAGCGCACCTCCTGGAAGCGCCAATCGAGGTCGGCCGCCAGGGGACTCGAGTCTAGTGGCGGCGGCCAGCTGGTGGCCTGCCCAAGGCCGGCGGGCGGCCGCTCGATCAGGTTGGACCAGTCTGAGTGTGGGCCAGCTTGTAGGGGCTTGGCTCGGTCTGCAAGCCGCAGGTCTGGCTCATCCGTGAGGCTCCACTCGAATTGCGCCCACTTTGGCGAATCCGAATTGGATGTTGAGATCTCCTTCTGTCCAACCTTTCTCACCAAGAACGAGCGACTGCAACATCTCAGGCTCAACTTCAACAAAAACATCAGGCTCCTTGTGGATCATCGCTACTTTCAAAGGTTGATCCTGCTGGCCATCCTGATCAACGCAATCTCAATGGGCATCGAGTACCACAACCAACCCGAACAACTGACCGAGGCAGTGGAGATAAGCAACATAGTTTTCGCCTGCCTCTTCCTGGTTGAAATGATACTCAAGCTGATCGCGCACGGCCTCTACAACTACGTGATAGACGGGTTCAACTGTTTTGATGGCTGCATAGTGATTCTGAGCATCTTAGAACTGTTCGAATCGTCGTCTGGCTCGGGTTTGTCAGTTCTGAGAACCTTCAGGCTGCTCAGGATCCTCAAGTTGGTCAGGTTTATGCCAGCTTTGAGGCGCCAGCTTCTAATCATGTTGCGAACGCTCGATAATGTGGCCGTCTTTTTCGCGCTCCTAGTTTTGTTCATATTCATATTCAGCATTCTCGGCATGAACCTGTTTGGGTGCAAGTTTTGCGAAACTTTGCCCGATGGAACCGAGCGCTGCGATAGGAAAAACTTCAACTCGCTTCTCTGGAGTTTGGTCACCGTCTTTCAGATTCTAACCCAAGAGGATTGGAACGTGAGTCTCGTGGTGGCCGCATTAAGACTCGAGTTTGAGGCGACAAAGCAAAACTAACCTCTCTCGCTGCCGCCTCCTCTCCTCCACCAACTTACGAAGATCGTGCTCTTCAACGGAATGGAGAAAACCTCACACTGGGCAGCCCTCTACTTCGTGCTCCTGATGACGTTTGGCAATTACGTCCTCTTCAATTTGTTGGTCGCCATCTTGGTGGAGGGATTCTCGCAGGAGGTGAGTTGGTCGCCGGTTGGTCCAGTTTATGAAATGCTCGCCACTTAACTGAATGAATGTCGCCCATCATCATGCAACCAACCTTTGCGCTGCCCCCATTGGAAACTCGCGCACACACTTAAACTCGTACAGGACGACTTCAAGGTTTCCTCCTCCTCCAGTTGCACCATCAGCAAGGATGCCAAGTGTTCGGGCGCAAAGCCCTTGGTCGGCCCACTGGCGCACTCGAGCGGCTGCCGGCGCAACAACGGCGACCCCTCGTCGCCCGAGAACCAGCCGCCGCCGCCGCCGCCGCAAGCGTTGGCGCCAAGAGCACGGGCATCCAACTCGGCGCCTTGCAACTGCCGCCAGATTCGCACCATCTCTGCAGTCGGCATCCCTGGGGCCGAGCAGCAGCAGCAGCAGCAGAATGGACAGCGCCAGTCAAACTGGGCGGCCAGCCCCGCTGCAGTGCCCGTCGAGCGGCTCATCAATCCGGGCGCAAACCTCGCTCGGCCGCCGAGATCGGCCTTGCAAACCTCGCCGCTTGGCCCCAATGTGGGCGCCGTCTCTCCAAATCCTGGCTCTAGAACCAGCGACTGCATGAGTCAGCCCAATAGAGTTGGCGAGTCTGGAACGTTGAAGGCAATGGGAGAGTTGGAAAGTCAGGTCAGTTGCAAGGAGAGGCAAGTGGCCACGAAAGGCAGACACAAACCAGCATTGGCCAGCTCGCAGCGGATCGAGCGCTCGAGTTTTAGTATCTCCGAGGGCGACATTTTGGCGAGCGAAGCGCCGGAAGTGGGACGCGCGCCTTCGAGAGCAGTTAAGTGCGACGAGCAAGTGGAAAGCGGCCGAGTCTTGTCGCCCGAAACAAAAGTCGGCCGGATTGAGGCCGGCAATCTCGCTAATGCATCCTCGCAATCAATGCGTTCAGCGCAAGAGTCACCGCGCCATCATTTGCCGGCCAGCAACTTCGGCTGCGGCGGCGGCGACCGCGACGACGATCTGTCACAAATGGTTGATTGTAATGATGGCGCAAAGGCGCGAGCAAACTACGTGAGCGGCTGCGAGGAGCAAGACAAAATGGCGCCTTCAAACAATAACGGCGCCAATAAATGCGTGAGGCCGCTCGCTCTCTGGGACGGCAGGGCCACTTCAACCCGAAAGTCCGAGCTTCCGGAGAGGAGCGGGCCACTTGGAGGGGTGAAGCGGCGGCGCGAGGTTGAATCGGCGGAGTTGCCTCAGAGTCTGGACACGCCGAGCCCGAAAGCAAGGCTCGGCCAGAGTTATGAGCGTTGTGGGATGCGCGACTATGTCGACGAGTCCATCGGTTGCGAGGCCAAACAGGCGCTAAACTTGTCCTATCCGCAAACTGGCCCGAGCAACCCCAAAGTATGGAACTATGGACAGCTGGTGAGCAGCGCGATGAGCGAGCAATCCTGCAAGCAGATCAACAATGCCATCACCATGGAGTCGCAAGCGCAATCGCTCGCCTTCTTCGGCATTCGTCGGCCGCCGAAGAGGCTAGTCTACTTTTACGACATCAACGATGACGTCGACGAGGAGATTGAATTTTTGACCAAATCCTTGGAGACCAAATCCTATGCAACCTCAATGATGGGCCAGCACGACCATTATCTGGACAACATAGCCAAGAGTCAGGCTGCTGCGGCCAAAGCCAAGGCGGCAAACAAAATTCAAGCCCAATATCGGGTCAACATGCTCAGATCTGGCCAGACGAATCACTTAAAGGCGTTGGCCCTCGAGCGAGCCGGCCAAGTTTGCGAGGAGCGAGCAACTGGTCGCTCGTCCCTCGATCGCCGAGAGAGCGATTTTTGTGCCCCAAGAAGGGGCTCGCAGGTGTTTGCCAGTTTCAGGCGAAAGGATTCATCAGCCTGCCAGCAGCAGCACCTTGTCGAGCAGCATGAGCAAGCAACTGACCAGAGCGTGGAGCTCCTCCTGACGCCCCACTGGTGCTCGCTGCCGTCGCACTTGAACCAGGCGAGTGTGGCAATAATGCGCTTCTACCAGTCGAGTCTCACCAACAACTTCTACCTCGGCAAGCGGGAGCGCGCAATCATGGGCCAGCGCGGCCGCTTCGACAGGTCCTGCTGCCGGATGGACTACGCGGCTTACGCGCGGGCGCTCGAGGTGTTCGTGCCAAACGATGGGCTGCCCATCGACGCGGTGCTAAGCTTCTCCGCTAGACGCTCGCAGCAGCGACTCGAGGGCCCAGCGGCCGGAGGGAGAGAGAGCCAACAGGCGGACGTCAATCTTGGCGCCATCTATGAGCCATTCAGGATGCTGCCCAGCCTGGCCAACAGCGTCGCCAGCAAGCAGTCTAGGCCGAGAGAGGCGCCACCTCCCGCAAAGCGGCCGCCCGAACCACTCAGTGCGCTAGACGTTAACTGGGCCGGAAGGGGGGCGGCCACGAACAGTCTGCAGCGAGAGTTGCTGATTTCGTTGGAAAGGTTTGCAACGGCGCAGTCGCTCTACGAGGAGAGGCGCGCTTTCAGGCGGCGCCGCCAAGAGGCCAACATGAACAACAGCACCAGCAACCTGAACCGAACCACTCAAGCCATTCGCAGGGGTTCAGTTGTTGTCTTGTCCAAGCTTAAACTTTTGCACGCGCAAAATAATGCTGAAATATCCACTGCAACGGCCGCCAGTCGCGAGCAGGGCCATGTTTCAAATGAGCCCCAAAGAGGGGCTCAGAGTGCGTACAAGTCAGTGCCTAGACTCTCGCTAACCAAAGCAGATTCCCTAGCAAACAGCGGCAGCCCAGACAACGGGCTCAGGTCTTCGGCTGTCCGCTTGGAGGCCGACGGCTCAGATCAGAGTGTCAAGATGAATCAGAGTCTGGGCGCGGACAGGTCCGAGGTGGGGTTGCAAATGTCGAGCATTGAGTCTCTTGTGAGTCCAACACTGTTTGGTACGACGACGGACCGATTTCGGACCGACTCTGCCACGGATCTGCGCGCTCAGGTTGGATTGAAATCCGGCCCACTTCGTAGGGGAATGTCCACTTACGAGCGCCACTCAATTTCAAACCTACACCTCCGCTCGCTCGCCGAGTGTTCCAACGCGAGCACCAACCAAGACTTCTACGCTAATTCAACAGCCAGGCCGGCTTCTTACACGCCAAACTTGGCCAAGAGCAGCTCGCATAGGCCAAGCCTGATAGCCTGGCTTAATTTGAGCAGGAGCTCGGCCTCGCCAGATCATACAAACAATCGTAATTCTTGCTTTAGTCAAACCTCAAAAGCAACAAGTGTGCTGAGCGAAGAGTGCAGCAAGTTGTTGAAGCCAAATTTGGCGCGTAGACGAAGCTTTTCCGGGCCGCTAGATTGGCTGCAACACGAACATCGGCATCCCCACGATCTTATGCTAACGCCAGCCAAGAAGCAAACCAACAAGAGGCGCCTGAGGCGAATGAAGCCCCAGAAGTCCAATTCCTCCGACTATCACAGCTTGAACAATCGGCGCGTCTATCGTCTTGACTCGAAAGGCTTCCAGACAAAACTGAAAGGCGTCTTCTATGTGATATCTCACGACCCTCTGGCTCTCAACGCCCATTTGGCGGCCAACCCAAACCAGTCGCAAATTCATGGAGCGGAGATCTGTCGAACAGTGGACATGCTCAATTCGAGCCATGATCTCGTACAAGCGCAGCTTCCTGAGTTAAAGGATCAAGTCAACAGGCAGGACAATATGTCCTCGAACGAACTTGAATCGTCCTTTTTCAACACCTCAAACGATGAGAACAGCGTAGGAGACCGATCGCAGTCGAGAGAAACAAACGGGAGATCAACTGGCTCGCACAATGTACAAAAGCGCACCTTTCTCGTCTACTTCCACTGGACCCAGTGGATGGTTCAACGGCGCCACTATTCTCTCTTCATCTTTTCGCCCCAAAGTCGAATCAGAAGATTTTGTCTCGCTGTTACAAGTAGAAAGGAGTTTGATTACTTCGTCCTCTTCTTCATATCAATGAATTGCGTCACCCTAGCCATGGAAAGGCCGAAGATTCCGCCCTGGAGCAAGGAGCGCGAGTTTCTCACCGTTGCAAACTACTACTTCACCTTCATGTTCACCCTTGAGATGGCGCTCAAGGTCATTGCAAAGGGCCTATATTACGGGAAGGACGCCTACTTGAGCGATAGCTGGAACATCATGGACGGAGTTCTGGTTGGCTTCTCGCTCTTCGATCTCTTGTTGTCCATAGTTGCGGACAGAAGTCCGCGCATTTTTGCCATCCTTAGGGTGTTCCGTTTGCTCCGTTCGCTTAGGCCATTGCGCGTTATAAATCGGCTCATGGGCTTGAAGCTGGTTGTCCAAACGCTATTGTTGTCCTTGAGGCCGATAGGAAATATCGTGCTGATTTGTTGCACATTTTTCATAATATTCGGTATCCTGGGCGTACAATTATTCAAGGGAACATTCTACTATTGCGACGGGCCCGACCCCCTGGAAATAATGCGCAGCGTTCGCACCAAAGAGGATTGTCTTGTTGATCATCGGAACAGGTGGGTCAATCGAAAGTATAACTTTGACAACCTAGGCCAAGCGCTGATGGCGCTCTTTGTTTTGTCCTCAAAAGACGGTTGGGTCAACATCATGTACACTGGACTTGATGCGGTTGGCGTGGATATGCAACCTCGCGAGAATTACAATGAATGGCGCCTACTCTACTTCATATCCTTCCTCCTCTTGGTTGCCTTCTTCGTCCTCAACATGTTTGTTGGTGTTGTGGTCGAGAATTTTCATCGATGCAGAAAGGAGCAGGAGCTGGAGGAGAAGGCTCGAAGAGCTGAGAAGCGACAGAGGAAGTTGGACAAGCGACGCAGGAAACTCCGCGAGCCACCCTATTATTCAAATTATGGTAAATTCAGACTTTTATTGCACAAATGGGTTACAGGCGGTTACTTTGATCTCCTTATAGCGGCCGTGATCGGCTTCAATGTGATCTTTATGTCGCTAGAACACTATCAAATGCCCAATGAACTCATACACCTGCTGAAGGTGTCAAATTATGTATTCACTGCCGCGTTTATTCTAGAGGCAGCAATCAAGAGCGCTGCTTTGGGTTTGAGGAGGTACATGAAGGACAGATGGAATCAGTTGGATGTCATGATCGTTGCTATGTCTATTATAGGTATCATATTCGAAGAAATGGACTCCTTCACTCTACCAATCAATCCAACGTTATTACGCGTCCTGAGAGTGATGAGGATCGCTCGAGTTCTCAAGTTGCTCAAGATGGCCAAGGGAATCAGAGCTTTGTTAGATACTGTTATGCAGGCATTGCCGCAGGTTGGGAACTTGGGCCTCCTTTTCTTCCTATTATTCTTCATATTCGCGGCCTTGGGTGTTGAGCTGTTCGGACGTTTAGAGTGCAATGATGACTACCCCTGTTCGGGCCTGATGGATCAGCATGCCCATTTCCAAAACTTCGGATTGGCTTTCTTGACTCTATTCCGTGTGGCAACTGGCGACAATTGGAACGGAATTATGAAAGATACACTACGTGATAAGTGTGATCCGTCGAGCAACTGTCTCAAAAACTGTTGCGTCTCGCAAATTATCGCACCATTGTACTTCGTTGTTTTTGTACTTTTAGCTCAATTCGTGCTTGTTAACGTTGTAGTAGCCGTTCTGATGAAACATTTAGAGGAATCGCACCACGAGATGGAGATAGATGAGGAATACGAGTTAGACAAGCAGCTGGCCGAAGAATTGGAGGCCAAAAAGAGAGCCTTAATTGAGGCTCGAGACAGGCAGAGCATCTACTGGATCTAGCTTTCTAGCCAACAAAACAAAAATTAAACCATAATTCGCGCATCCGACTGGCACAAATGTCGCGAGGGAGGTCCAGGTGGCCTTTAGAAGGAGACATTAGGTCTAGAGAGTGAAAAATTTGGCGTACAAGATTTTCTAGTCCGTGCCGATTTGGTCTTAGACGATCAAGTTTACTCCTCAATTACATTATCGTCTGTCTTTTTGAGCTGTGTAAGAATATAGTCTCGGGCTGGAGTGTCCTTGCCAAAATTTTGAACGACAACGCAGGAGCATTGGACGACCTTTCTCGCTTTTCCATCCTTGTCGATTTTACAGAGGCCAGCCATTTCGCCTAGCGCTTTTTTGTCGTCAACTTTCACCAGGGGAACTTCGTGTTCCTTGCAAAGTGCCTCGACTAACTTGATGTATGTTGCCTCCTCGCAATCCTTTGCTAGTACACACATTTTCCCTTTCTTCTTGTCGAGAGCCCGAGCAGATTCGTCAATTCCCCTAGCCAGGCCGTCAACAAACAGGCTTTCTCTAAGCACGTGCCTCAATGCTGAAGGCACGTCCATTCCGCCAACTCCGGATGCTATTTCGGCAACACTGGATACAGTTTTTCATTGGCGAAAAAACCAGACAGTTTTGATATTAGTATCGCAAGCGCATTCCAGGTGACCACGTGGTGGTGGTTACATTCTGGAGCAGATTATCGTATTGTACTCACGTTTCCATCATAAGTTATTTAAAGGTGAATCCTAGGGCTTTAAATTTATAGACAGGAGGCTGTATGATGATTGCCCGTTGCAAGATCTGATGGTGTAATAATCGGGGATGGTTAAATATCATGGAGTCATGAGTACCGGTGGCGAGATAGGATGAATATGAAGCGCCCGTCACAGGAACAGAGCCGTGTTTGGTTGAATTGCGTCTGCGTATGGCGGAAAAATTCAAACCGTAAACATTTGTTGAAATCACAGAATTTCGCTCATAAAGCTGTTGGATATTCGATATGTCGGGGATTGCCCATGCACGCTAGATAACTCTTATGTCACTATCATGTCAGGTACCCACGTGTCTTTTGATCTTAAACACCAGTCCTAGACGGACCCCACCCTTGCTATTATGTCGAGTATCAAGAATCTCATTGCAATTGATGGGAATGAGAAGATTGTTTGGAACCCCGAGTTGGGTCATCTTGAAACAGGCGAAGGAGACTCCAAGCAAACTCTTCTCCTAACCTCAAGGCCGTACTTCGTTGTCAAGGATGTCAAATTGAACCCTTACAAAAATCTCCTGGCCCTGAGCGGTGACAATGGAATCACGATCGTTAACATGCCTCGCAAATGGGGTCGAAGGTACAAGAGTGAAAAGGAGAGTCAAGTTTACTGTAATACATTCAATGTAAACGAGCGATTATTCACTTGTGAAACAAGAATACGTGCCTTACATGTCGACTGGCACCCGAATGCCACGGAGTCAAAACAAATACTCTGTATCCTCACCAACGACAATAAGCTCAGGTTTCACGATGTTAACTCAGATCTCGAGCTACAAGTGATATACTTAAAGATCCAAAGTAGTTACGAGGATGACGAGGATGACGACATCTGTCTTGGAGTGAGTATGCTAAATTTGGGTGAATCTGCCATTTGTTTCGATTTTGGCCCACCCCTAGTGATACAAGAACCCGATTTACTTTTACCAATTTACATATTGATGGGAACAGGTGATGTACTGCTAGTTTACACGAACATTCACAACCCTACCTATGCTGAACATATCATCGGACCTCTGATTATGTTACCCCAGGCCGAGGATAATTATGGCTCTGATGCTTGCAGTTTGATCGTCCTGGATTCATCACCCCCTCTACTTGCCATGGCAACACCAAACGGATCCATATATCACTGCTTCGCATTCCCTGAGAAGTCGGGTCCAATACCAAAGCAGACACTATATGTATATGAGTCAATTGAGCTATCGAAGGATCTAATCAAGAACTCTGACGACCCTTACAGTCCTCACCCAATGAAGTTGTTTAAAGATCCCACTAGCGAGATACGTTATTTTTGTGTCCACCAGAATGGTATTCATACAGTTGTGCTACCCATTCTAGAATCTATACAATCGGACTGTGAAGTGACAGAGGATAAAGAATCCTTCTCCGAGTTTGTTATTTGCACCCGAACCTCCACACCCTCAGAATCAACTGAGAGTCAAGACGACCTGTCAACCCCTAGAGGTTTGGGGGTCGAAATTAGAAAGGCTAATATTGTTTTGCTTGTACTGATGCCAAATAACGAAATGATTACACAGAGGATTTCACCTGCAACCACACTGATAAATAGAAAACGTTTCCCACGACATACCCTCGATGCAAGTAAAGAATCGAGCGACCTCGAAATCCTCAATACCTCTCAGATCGATGCATCGAGGGCGAATTTCGAGGAGCAGATTCAGCAGATAATCAAGCGTCGAACAAACGTCCCGATGTTGAAATTATCAGAAGAACTAGAGCAGGCGAGTAACGTGGGTGAGCTAGTTGATAGAACTATAACAACTCTAAAGATCGAGTACATCAAAAAATTTAATTTAGCCGTCGAGGCAATCAAGAAAAAGCTGAGCATTCTAGAAAGAGATAAACAAAGTCAAAAGATAGAATACGGCAAGATTTGCAAAGAGAAGGAGGCTATTTACATCTCCGTGATAGGTCTTTCATCTAAAGCTGATATAGCTTGCCAAAAGCAAAAAGAGCTCTTGAGTCGTATAGACAAGGTGCTTTCTGCAGTCGCCTACGGGCACCCGGATTTAAGTGAGGCCGAATCGAAACTTAAAAGAGAATTGACGTCGCTCCATGATAAGCTACGATTTTATCGAGATCAACTAGATTCGATAATCAACAAACATAAGTATCACATGAACCAAAAAGACCCATCATTCAACGCTGCCAGTGATCTCATGTTATCCCAAACCCAACTAAATGGCATCAAGGATACTCTATCTAGACAAGGAGCTGATATTGCAGAACTCAAGCGAATCGTTAAGTCAAAACAGAGTGGTACTAGCTAATGGATTAAACCATGGAGAATTTACTTCGAGGCCGACTTCAACGGTTGTTTTTTCAACTTTGGTCCAACTACACTCGTACTGGGATCCTTGTACGAATAATTGTTCCCCATTGGGCTTGGCTGAGGGTATCCAGTAATCTTATCTTTGGCTCTTCGTCTTGCCATGGCATCATTCAGATGAATATGTAAATAATCCAAATCAGACGGTATCTGAGCGTCTGGCCTCAACTTGAGCTCCCGATTATCCGTCACTATATCTGTCTCGTCGTTTATCTCAACCTGCAAGACCTCTTCGATCACATCTTCTAAAGTCACAATGCCGATAACTTCTTTCCTCCTGTGTTCCTTGACTAACGCCATATGTGATTTACCTTCACGAAAGTGGTTGAAAACTACGTCTAAAGTGTGGTATTCATCAACAGAGATGATTGGGTGCCTGTAGAATGAAACGATGCTCTTCAGGGTGACTTCTGAGAAAGGGTTGATCAATGCAAGATCTTTAACCATGAGAACACCTATGATATTCCGTCTTTTTTTGTCATATACAGGTATGCGCGAGAATCCACGCTTCACAATAAGTAACATGGTTTGATAGTCGATGATTGTGGATAGATCCAGCATAAACACATCTCTCAGTTTGGTCATGACCTGACCTACCGTCACCTTTTTGATTCTCAAGGCGCCCGTTATGATATTGATTTCTTGGACGTCCAAATTGTTATAGCTCTTAGTGATCCTAATATATTCTTGCAATCTCTCACGATCGTAGACAAAAGCTATCTCATCACCCAAAGCGCAATCGAGGACAATCGAAAGAGGATAGGCGACAGGAAATGTGCAGATTATGACTATCCATGTGATCCATATAGTCTTTGCACCAATCGCTAGGCCATGTCGAGCGCAAACAGCCTGTGGCAAAATTTCACCGAAAACGGTTATACAAACTGTGGTGGATATGAACCCAACTAATCCTGGAAAGACTATATCAAGCAGAAATTGGAGGGCAGCATTAACGAATACGTTTCCTAAAACTAATGAACAGAGCAGTAAATTTGAGTGTCGTCTCATAGGTATAATTGCAGCCGCATATTGGCGCTCCTTTGCTGTCCCACATTTTCTTAATATCTCTAATTCAGTTATATCTAACGACAAGAGGCCCAAAACTAAGCCGGAGAACAAGGCGGATAGTAAGTTGAGTACAACAATACCTGTATATTCAGCCGCAAGAGTATAATAAACGGGATCGATACTCTCTGTGAGGTTGAATCCTAATGGACTCGTGTAGTTTTGTGACCCTAAGAAAGAATCGTGACTTATAAATGAGTCATCTTTCACGCTAAGAGCCATTTAACTGACGGTGGGTCGAAGCGGTCCATTGTTGGGTTAGTTTAGTTCTCTTGGAATAACCAAATAATATGGTAGCATAGTAATCGTAATCAACTCAGAGTGTTGCGTCAACAGGTATATCGTCTGTCAAGCCTTTTAAAACTATGCATATACAATGGTGTAAAACAAGCGCAATCAAACCGCTTGTGGTCTCAATATGTTAGGTAATGTCGATTAAACAATCAATCCTCTTGATCAGACAATCGATATCACCGAGATTCATACAAAATTATCGCAACTTAAAGAGGGATAGCTTCATGATACACATGAGCAATTAGGAAGATCAATTGTTCGTATGAGTGGTCCAATAGAAGCTAATCGGATTGTTAGGATGATGAATCCCCGGTAGAGAAACGAATCCTCCTTTCTCGCGTTCTAGTCTAGGTTGGCTCTCTCAGTTGATAGTTATACAAACTTTGCATAAGCTGCGAAGTTGTTCAAGCTAGAGATACATTGATGACGACCAGATCGAAGTCGTTCGTGCGATCACATGGTCACAAGTCAGATTTTTGCGGCGACTAGTTCAATGTTTTCAAAGCCTCTTTCAGCAATCGAAAACTCATCCTGTGATGGAAAACTTAGCAGGTATTGGATTACTCTGCATTGAAAACCTCGGTGCATTAAGACCAACTGTTTACGCTCACCATGATCGTCGACGAATATCTCTACTCCATCAATCGAGTTATAGACTTACCTACCACCTCCGAATCTCGACTCGTAACTGAACATTCCTCTACTGGAAGACCTTTCACTCTCTGCGCTTGATCCGTCAGCAGTTAGAAAACTTTGATGAAGTTATAATCTCCATAGCTGAACAATGTTTCGATTCCATCTCTTAGTTGCATTCACCTTCTTAGCTTTAATTTATGAACCAACCCTTGGTGCTAATGAAGTAGCCAACGTTGCTGGAATCAACACAGGGTCGACTCATGCACCTGTAGTGTTACTTCCTGTGGCATCACCACCAAAGAAAAATTCGAACGAATTACCTACGATCATAGGGCCAGCAGTGCACAACAAGCCTCCAACGAGCTTGAAACCCGCAAACCATGTCACATCTAATCTAGTTCTGAGTCACATGCCAACCACGGCGGCACCGCTAACTCCAATCACCAATGTCGTGATCCAAGCTAAACCGGTGGCCACGGCTCCTCAGGCTGCAACAACAGCCGGCCCCAAGGTGGTTGTAACAGTCAAACCAACCGGAGTTGCCACTGTTTTCGAATCAAAGTCTATGAACAAGACCGCGGTCATCGCTCAACCGAACGTCCAGTTAACAAAGTTTAACGAATACCTGAAGCCACTGTGTGAGTCAATCGAAAAACTTCAGCCAAAGCAAATGTTCAAGATTCAAACTCAGTTCAAACAGTTCGTCCAACTTGTGAGTGTTGTGCTCCCCTCGAAACTTGTTCCTTCTGATCGATCTTAGGGTCTCTGATTAACCTTTATTCTACTATAGACAAACGGTAAACTGGGGATCTGCTTCTTAGAACATTACCTCTTCGACCCCACGTTGAAGTTAGTCGGCAAGCCCGACCTGACCATTCTTTGCAACTCTAGAAACTTGCAATCTGAGCTGAAAGGATCCTATCAATCATTCCAGAACTGTGCTAGCAAAAACTGGGATCCGGCAGTCGACAAGGAGTTGGACAAGGTTATTGCAGCTCGTTTAAATTGTGCCAAAAATCATAAACATGGTAAGAATGAAACCACTACTGCTGTAGTCCCGCACGATGATGACGAAATGTCAATCATCAGCGAGGTTGTCAGCCAAGTTTTGGATGGAGACAAAATATTAGCCAACAACTCGGACGTAAAGATAATAGATATAACCGGAACTGCGAAACCCAGCACGGTGACGCCGCTAGCAGAAGGCTCTGATAAAAACTCCACAAAAGCGTCCAAGGCGGCCAAGGTCAGCGGTATTTTGAATGATCCAAACACTGTGGTCGTCTTTATGGACGATTCGAATCGAAAGACAACCACACTAGCACCGAAGAGCATTCATGTGGTAACAAAGGTAGAGGTTGAGACACCAAAGCCAACTGTAACAAATGCGGTGGTTGAGATCGAGAAATCCACGAGCTCTAAGCCCTTGTTAACTCAAAAACTGCTTCTCGCTGAACAATCGACCCCGACACCATCAACGACAACCAAACCAGCAGAACAAATAGCAACGAGCTCTACACCGAGCCCTCCGATTTCTGATAAGATCGAAGTTTCGGTCGAGCAATCAAAAGCCTCTGATCAAACATCCACCACGGAGGCACCTGCCACGGCCATAGCTGTAACTGCCTCTTCTGACAAGATGAAGGTCGACGTAAGCTCTGTCAAAACCACTACCACCACTACCGAAAAGCCTGCTGAAAGTGTTGAGTCTCTCCTGAAGCGTCATGAGAAAGAGAGGCAAGAACTTGAATTAAAACTGAAGTTGGATAAAAGCTCCAAGCAGGGTCACAAGAAACAAGAGGGACTCAATGCTCTTAAGGCTATGCGATCTCTCCAGATGCAGCGGGATGCATCAGCCCATGGCTCCGACGCAAGACTGCACCAGATTGAGCACGAGCGCCAAATGGTGAGATGATCCCTCTTTTGATTCACAACATCAAATTCAATGTAAACAACTGACGTATTTCTGAACTTCCGTTACCCCTATCTTTCAGGCTATCAACCCAATTGGGCACTCACTGAAGCACCAGCAATATGAGATAAGCAAACAAAAAGCATCAATCAGCAGGAGTAGGATGTCGAGATCAGCGGGATTGCATGACTAACTTGCAGAAAGCGGTGTCATTGGATCAAATAGGTTAGGAACTTGGTAAAATCAAGTGTGTGGTTTAAGACGATTTCAATACAAGCGAATTGGCTAAGCGAAACACATCTGGAATGAGAGACGCAAGATTCGCGAAGAGGTCCTCCGAAATACCTTTGGGGACCAAAAATTGAATAGTTCCCTGTTCGACACCTGTTGACAGGGAGGCCATCTCAATGAGAAACCCCTTGACGCACTTGAGCACTAGCTCAGCTCTTTTGAGGCACCAATTGACAGTTAAAATCTCTTCATCCATTTCATCTACCAATAATAACGGTATGCTAATAGTTTTGATATCATACATGTGCGCGACCCTAAGAATATTTCTCAAACTGGCCATCATGGGATGTCTTGAGTTTACTTCTCCAGTTTTAAGACTATCGTCCGTAACCAAATGAAAAACAACATGAGCATTAGCCAAATTTGAATGCCTAGTCACATAACAGTCTCCAGTTTCCAAATTATGCCGACCTGCATACACAGGCATCACTTTCTCTTTGATATGTTTGATCTGCTTGCTAAAACTATCAAAATGAAACTCGTTCAGACTGTTACATAGCTGAGAGAACTCGTACTGAATCCCATAATAGGAGTTAAAATGGTTACCAACTAATATAACCACCGCTGATAAATTATGGGAATACAAAGACATGGCCGTTTGCGCCCTAACTTGATATGATCGGTTGCGTTGAGTATCACAGAGGTATAACGAATCGACTGCGAGGATCCGCAAGTTATGGGCTGTCTTTAGTTGTGAGCCAAGGTTGATGGTGAAACTTTCCTCCATTCTAATCTGACTCACTGATTCGCTACAATTGTTGCCGTCCGACAAGACTTTAGTCCTATCAACGCTTGAGCGTCTCTCCTTGCGATTTTCAGTCGCCTTGATGGGTTGACCTTCGCCGTACAAGTCATCACTAGAGGGCTCCTTTGTCTCCCTAAGCTCATCCCACATCAAGTCGAGTTTATCGCAAAAGTCCTCGCGTTGGGCATCCTTCAGCGCCTCAATGGACATGTTCCAATTATTCAACAGCCTCTCCAAATCTTGACAATGCCGTGATGACAAAGAGCTAATAGTTGCTTCGGTGTGAGACTGGCCTAGTTGACTAAGAGCAGTTTCAATTTCTCTGCTACTCCGACGCTGAAGTTCTTCAAGCGAGGTATCGCGAGTCCGAAACATGTCCTCGACAGCAGGCCAATAAGAGAACTCCATGCTAATCAGTCTTTCCGTATACTTCCCCGAATGTATCAAATCACTGTATTTTCGAGCAAATCTAAGCTTATCGATCACTGATGGATTGCTGCCTGCGGATTGAGGTCTCTTTTCACTTAATGACTTCGACTCCTTCACTATGTCTTGCCAGTACCGATGCAACTCAGCCTCACTCTTGGGCTGCCCATCAGCATTACAAACTGATGCCATCTTGTATTTCATAAGAACGAATTAAGTTTGGTGATTCTAGCCATTTATTGGACTGTGTGAGATCGATAAAATCGGTTGGCTCTAGTTGTTGAATCAGCGTTGACTCAAAATTGAGCCACCCTTCCCAATAATCTCTTGTTGTTTGAGCAGTTTTAATTGTTACGATCTTGAGGACATGCTTTTGAAAAACATTGTGGGGTCCTCGGTTGCCCGATGTTTATCTGTCGAGGTCTCGACATTTACTGGTTTGAAATCCGCTCGCAACAAGAGCACACATTGATAGGCTGACCGCCGGCGCGAATTACAAACAGATCGCTACAGCTGCTTCGTACAGCTGACTCGACTGACATCCTTAGATCCCACCGATGACGTTGTTTCGTGAGGTTTAATGTAAACCGTGTCTTACTATCCATCCACACTATTACCCCTGATGGTAGACTTTAAGACTTAAGTTTCCTCTCGACAAGAAAGTTACCATAATGTCACGCCGATCTAATTTCCATTATGATGATGTTAACGACGACGACGAGAGCATAAATGAACTACAATCTAAAGTGAATCTACTCAAGTCAGTAAGTACAACCTTGAATCGAATCTCGTGATCCTTCTCCAAGTGACTAATATAAGTACGTGCCCCGATTAGGTCAGCATTCAAATTGGTGAGGAAACAAGGGAACATAATAGGTTTTTGAAACAATTAGACACATCAGCTGATTCGGTATGGGGGTCCTTATCGAAGAATATGGATCAAGTTAGAAGACTGGGAGAAGCGGGACATAACAGACTAGTTTTCTACCTGCTGGCCTTCGCCATTTTTGTTATGATTGTTATATACTTAATTAACAGGAGTCTATGATCGTCGCTTTATGTCTTGAGATAATCTATGGTAAACTCTTAAGAGAGGTGATGGTCGCGAGGATCGACCCGGCTGTCAAACTACGAGTCTGTATGATATGTACATGCCGGCTGTTTCGCTTGGTCTTATAATTTTAACCACTTGTCCACGCTTAAGACCGTGATAACGAGCTACAGGATCACTCGCTTGTATCCTCATCAGTTGGCTATCGCGCAATTTATACCTGCTCAGAAGTTCTGCTTTTTCTTCCTGGGTAAGAACAACATGTTCAGGTACAAGCTCATGCTCGGTTATGTTTATGTATAACTCTGATTCGAGAAATTGCTCGAGAATGTATTTGGGCGCCATATCAGTGAGAGCCTGTTTGGCGGATGGAGTCATGCCTTGTTGTACGACGATTATTGCTCTGGTAATGTTCTCCTCTTGCATCCTTTGGCAATAGTTTTTGACAGTCTTGATTCCGATTTTGGGTTCGTCTGGAAAGAAGACAAACATTTGATCTGTAGGATCATCATTGTGAGCGCACATTACCATTAGATCCGACCTAGCCGGTTTCTTTTCGCTTGGTTTTTCGCCATATTCACGTTTGAAATCATCGAGACTCTGATCCAACTCTTCTTGTGCAATCAAATAACCTCTATCGTGGCACAGGCTCAAAATTGTCTTACGAACCCTCCACAACTTGTATATCTCAGCTTCGTCATCCATATTCTGCTAGCTCGATAAAGTTCGAACGGTTTGGTCAATTTTGATTCATGAATTCTATACTGTCTGAAGGTTGTAAGATTTTAATATGAGTAGGTCAAGTGGTACAATTTAGGATGAAAAGCTGTGGACATGTAAATGTAAAATCATAAAAAATTTTGAGATCGTTGGATTTGTTTTGGTTTCACTGTGAAACTTTCACGTCGTCAGCGAGCGAATTTGGTGCCAGCGCGTGCGATTTTGAGCGGATCGCATGAATCGTCAGTTTGAAAATTTGCAGCGCCCAGGCCACGATTTTTGTGAAGCCAGAGGCAAGATAAACCAATTCATCTAGGGTACAGACTCTTTCCGCATCTAAATCTTGTAATGAAACACATCGTTTGCCTCGGCCCCAGGAACATTTGGTCGCAATCGGTCACTATGCTGGCCTACCACCTCAATGCACAGCAAGATGAGCGGCATCCGACAGGGGTACTTTTCTACGACCTCCAGGGCCGCCATTGCACCTCCATGGCCGGAGTGGGTTGTATTTGAGCTGGTTGATTTTGGGTCCAGGAATCGCTTTCGATGATGCCTCCTAGCCTCATCCCTTGGCAGATGCAATGGAGAGGCAAAGCCAAATTTTCCCAATGATTCCGAGTGCCAACCCTCGCAATTGTGCACTAAATCGCGATGTCCTGTCTTCGAATTAGCCCCATGCCAAACCAGCTTGTTTGGCCTGACAGCATTTATCGGAACAAACAGGATGTGCGAATGACAAAACAATTAGGATTAGGGTCATTTGCTGAGATCGAGGGGGGAGCGAGGCTGCAATTTGGCGCAAACTAACCATCTAGAATCCGTTGCAACGTGACGTCCATCGAATGAGTAAATTTTGCTCAATGGGTTTGCAACGCGCGCCGGTTGCTTGAACAAATCGTGCCATGAGTTTGCCAAAGTCTCCCCCTAAACATGAGGCCAGTTGTTAGCTAGGGAAATTGAATGCCATGAGATGGTTCAATGTTGTAAAAGTGAAACCCGACTTACTTTCAGGTTGACGACTGGGTACTTGTGCACATTGTTGCGAACAACTTCATTGAGGTTCTGGAAGCCGGAAGCTAGAAAAGCGCGAAAGGAGCCCCTAATGTGCGCTTTTGCAGCATTACGTTTGCACTCGAAGTCCGCGCCTAAGGAGATTGGATGAGTCAGGCAGCAACTTTTGGGCATTAGACAATCAGTGGTTGTTGAACTCAACGTGAACCCATCCCTTTGCCCGCCAACCTACCCCTGATTCCGCGAACGTTTCCCGAATGAGGATCGTTGAGCGCGGCCACTCGGAGCTGGCGGGATAGTTGCGAAGAGGTAAGTGTGTTAATGGAACTCGCTGGACCAAGCGGCAAGTTGATAGAAATTAAGCTCAATACTTTCAGCTCGGACTCAACTAACCTTCAGTTTTCGCTCGTCATCTAAAGTTACGCCAACTGGCAGGGAGAGAGGCGAGGCCGAGGTGGTTTGCTTGAGAGTGGCAGTCCCATCAATTGATTGGAGAGAGTTGTCGATTGAGGCCGAAACGAGCGCGGCTGCGCCAGCGCTGCCACCAATGGCTCTCGATTGAGCCGAGGGCTTCGATTCGGAACCGGCCGGCAGATTGTCCCGCCCTGAAGCCTTGTTCACGATTGGACCAGCAAGCCGCCGACCATCCTCTCCAATCCACTCATCTTCCTCCTCTCCATCCTCCTCCTCGTTGTCGTCATCTTCGTCATCATCGTCGTCCTCGTCCTCGTCCTCCTCCCCACCGACCTCCGCTTCGTCCTCCTGACCATCTAGCCCCACAGAGTCCCTTGGCCGGCCAGCCACCTTGGCTCGAGCGCCTAGCCCACCGGCCACTCGAGACTGCGACGAAATTGGCACTGCTACCTCGCTCTCGTTGTCATCGTCGCCGCTGCCATGACGCATTGGCTTAATTGAATTGTCCATCTCCAGTAGCCTTCGTCTTTGGTCGGGCGAGTTGAGGCTGAATTTTGCGATCGCCTTGCGAAAATCGCGTAGAGGTGCCAACAATTGCACCGGCCGCCAGCCACTGCTGGTGCCAACAACAAGCATTTGCTCAGACTCCACGAAAACTAAGCGCCGCTCCTTGGCCTCCAGCTCAACCCTGTTGGTTGCAGGTAGAGGCTCGCCAACAGGCTCCAAATCAAACAATCCATCCCGGTCCTTGACGCTAATCAGGCTAGCCGGCCCGACTGGGCCTCTCTCGCCGCGAGCGCCCACATCGCCCTAATTGATGCGCGTTGTTGGTCGCAAATTGTCGTTCGGCGGATAGATTGGATTTAGTTAGAGGCACTGGGTTCAGCGATCCGACTAAGCTTAACCTGGTTTCGCCCAAGCCGCGCGGCCAAGCTGGATGCCGCACAATGGGACGCAGATTGCAACTCTTACCTTTGGGCCCTGCGGGCCCCGCTCGCCTTGAACCAGCTTGCTGGGCTGCTGATTGTGCAGCTTGCTTTTGGCCATCGAGCTGGCAGCAAGCGTTCCGTTGTTGTTGTTGTTGCTGCTGCTGTTGTTGCTGCTGCCGTTACCTTTCGGCCTCAGCCAAGTGGCCCAATGATTATTGGCGCCACCACTGCTACCTCCAGCTGCCCCCGGCCAATGATGCTTACGCACTTCTCGATCTTTCCTATTAATATTGGTGCCGCTGGCGCCAGTTGAGTTTGACATGAGCAATCTCATTTGGCTCACAACATTTGCTGAATTGAGCCACTTGTTTAGCCAGGAGCTCGTTTGGTTATGCAGCCAGTCGACGTTGCATTGGCAAACGCTCGAATCCCTCTGAGGGATACAATTTGTGACCGAGTGCGATGGCACAGGAAGGAGGAGGTCGGTTGAGATTGAGATGCAGTGGATCGTTAGCTGGTTATTGGAAAAATCGACTGCTAAAGTTCGAGCCCCCCCCCCCAGAATGGCGAGAACAGTCAAATTCGACTCGATTCTGAGAGGCTGAGAGGCTAAGAGGCTCGCCAGGTTTCGATTAATCAGGCCGCCATAGGTGCTGGCAGGTGAGCTGTTGTTACTTATGGTAGTTGCTTGAGATAACATCATTGGCACGATGGCCACGTCAAGAGGATGCATGCGACTTCTCTGCGGCGCCCGCGTGCCGCAACACGAGCATCATCAATCACCCGAACTCTCGAGAGGCGTGAAAAGCACGTTGCCGCTAGAATGGATCCACGGCCATAAATATGATTCAGCCTCGGCCACACCATCAGCGGCCTCTTGGTGAAGCGGCCGGAAGTGGACGGCCGATTGGCCAGCCAAGCGGGCGGCAGCCACAAGCTTGCTCTCTAAGGCAGATTATGATAGATGAAGGGCTAGCCAACAAGTCCGCTCCACAGTCTGCTTGCTGGCAAGATAAAGCGTCAAAAGAGAGCCTCCGCTCGCCAGACAATCGGCTGCGGCACAAAGTTTAGCCAAGTGAGGCGGCAATTGGGCGGTTTGAGCACGTTGAGACTCATTAGGAGGAGGAGGAGGCGTCGCCGGCCGAGCGAGGATGTCACGTAGGCGGCCAACGTAAATCCGGGTTCAAGTCGCGGTCGCTCGGCCGATGGTGTGCCTGATTGGGCAGCAGTAGCGGCAACGGAGGGCCCTATTCGCTGGCCCAATTCCAGCGGTGAGCCTCTACTGCGGCGGCCAACTGGCTAGCCAACCGCCCGCGCGCAGATCAATCCATTTGTCAATGGAGTAATCTGCTCAGGCTGCCAACTTGACCGGCTTCAGTTGACCATTGTGCGCGTGGCCCAAATCCATACATAACTAGCTCGGGTATCCGTTACGCCAATCATCAGAATGGAAGTGGCCAAGTGGAGCGTAAGATTTTGGCCGTTGTGTCTGGGCGCAAATCTAATCATGGGGATACCCTAACATCCAGTCCACGCTCGGCTAGTTGGACGCACGAAAAGATTTGTTTGTCTGCAGAGGACGTAGCTTGCTGTCGAAGGTTCAATTTGGCGACAAAGCCATCCTACTCACCTGCATCCGCGGCCCAACCTGAAGCCAGGGCTCCATCTTGGCTTGCGACACTTCGCCACCCTCGAGTGGCCTCACTGGAAGCTCTGGCTTGAACGCTTGTGCTTGCGGCGACAACATGCTCGTGTCCGTGAACCAGAAACAAGCCACTTCCTGTTGGCCAAATTGCCGCAACAAAAGCAGCGCCACCAACCAGCTGAGACCCATCGCTTGGTTGCAGAGCTTTGGCGCTACCTTGATCTCGCGCATTTTGGTCTGTTTGGTCTTCGGCTTGATCTTGTCGCAACTGGGAACAAATTGATTGTGTAACAGGAAACCATTGGAGACAAACAGGCTTGCACGAGTTTTGGGGACCCATATTGCTGCGCATGCGTTGAGGCACCCTGTGCGATCAGGTGCGATGACGCAATCTTACACGAACGACGCTACGATCGAGCCCACCTTGGATGTCTCCATTTTCGACCCACAGAGACACTTTGCCAGAGACACTCTAACTAGAGCTAAACTCATCAAGCAGATGCTAATGACGGCGGCAGCTTAGCCGAGTGTTCACCTGTTTTGGCAATCTACGGTGGCAACAGTGGCGACAGGACACAGCATACCTAACTCCATAGTGGACCCACCGCAATCTGAAACCTCCGGTTCTTATGTCTCGAAATTTTACAAAATTCACAATCCCCTCGGCGGAAGAATAGGCCCAATGGGCACTGGACACTTGATTCTTTTGTTCGTAGTTTTGTCGTTCATAGCCAACGCTGGCTGTCTAACAGGCACGAACATTGTAAAGGTGAGTCGTTGAACCCTTTGTGTAGCTAGCTTACAACACTGTGGCTCTAAGCTAACAAGCTCGGCCATCTCGCGTTCGAGTAGCAGAGATCATTGTGCAACACCTTCGGTGGATGCGGAGTCGCAAGATCCATGGGAAGTAGGGCCAAGCCGTTTGCAATGAAACTGAATAAGCCGGATGGAATTGGAAGCCAGGGGGTCGGCAGAAAGAGCCCCGGCAGAAGCGAGCAGCTTGCTAAGGAGCGTTGGCGAGTATGAGTATGGCTAGGGTCCTCTTGGTAGCAAAATTTCATCCATCAACCATGAATCTCGATCGGCTGATGCGATCACTGGCGAAGATGGCAGTTGCTCTCACTGTGGGCCCAAACGCTGTAAGCCAGTGCTAGGGTCCCGCGAAGGCTAGCATGTGGGTTAATTAAAACGTTGCAGTGTCATGTTACTGCCGAATGGGGATCCCCTTTCAGGTGGCCTCCAATTCAAGTCAGACGGCTGATTCCTCGGGCACAGAAATTTTTAATCCTCTATCTAGATTTTTGTGTCCTATTTAGGCGCTTTTTCAGTCTCTCTCTTGAGGGTAGATCATCGAGGCAGTGATTTGTTTCAAGTTTCCGGATAGACTAGCTACAAAGCCGCCAAAATGATGCACTTCCAAGCATCAAAGACCCTCCCGCTGGGCCTCACTGTGATCGTCCTCTTGGCCTTAAACCTCCAAAGTCTTAGCGCAGATGAGTCTGAGACAACTGAGATCAGCAGTTCAGAGTTTAGGGTCATCAACACTGAAGTGACCACAACCAAACGTCCTAATCCAGAGGTAAACGGGCTGGAATCAAAGCTCAAGGGCGAGATCAAGGGAAAGGGAAAGGGCAAGAGGAAATTAGGGAGCAAGGGAAGAGATTCGAGGGTAATTATATAATTTGCACATGAGCTGATAATTTTTGTCGTTTTAGCTCATTTCGCTAACGAGCATTTGACTTCCGAACGCCGATAGCGTAATAGACAGGATCCAGAAACGATCGCCGAGATCAACAACTCCGCCCAATGGGCTCAGTTCTATAACTGTGTTAACGAGCAACGATATCCGTTCAGTGGCTTTGGTCCAGGTAGCCACTGTGAACAAGGCGCCAATGGAGCCCATACGCCACCTGATGTCCCCGTTCCCAATCTCCCCGAGCGACCATGGTACCCGCTGCCATGGGCCCATTGGTTTGACGATTATAAGGGGGATTCAAAGGCTCGAAGCGCCAAGACGGATGAGGAGGCATCCGTCGAGGAGAGTGCGGACGAGAAGCCATCAAAAGCGCGCCAGTCTGGCTCCTCGAGAGCCGAGCCAGAGGAGGAGGATTAGTCAAGCTGAACCGCGGGCCCAGCTAGAGGATAGTGGTTCCAGCAGAAGGCAGCCAGAGTCTCTCCCAAACCACTCGTTTGGGAGCGAAAGGATGGCGAATCGGAGGCTGAGAGTTGGCTAGTTTGGGCGATGAATTAGTGGACAGGTGTAATGGTGGCGAGCGAAAGGCAACAGGCGGGCCGCGGGCTCACCTACGCTCCAGCAGGTCGCGCCTCGGTGGTCCATATTTTGGTCGCGGAGGAGAATAAACTTTCACACGCACAGGCACACGCACGAGCACACAATGACTGCTCTCGGCCATGATTCTCTTTTGCTTTTATCGTTGCCCGCAGAGACAATCGCTTGCTCGCACAGGCAAACGAGCGGTGCCAGATGAGCTGGGCCTGCAGGCCGGCGCTGCTCTTCTCCTCCCCAGTCCAATTCCTCCGCCTCCTTCTCCTTCTCCTTGTGTAAACCTAATTCGCTTCTACAATGGACTCTTGCTTGCTTGCTCGCTCGCTCACTGAGCGACGCTCGCACACCAGCCAGCGGGTTGGACTCTGCGCGGAAACGACCAGTCTCTCTTTCTCCCTGTGTCTCACCCAAAACCAAGGGTTTTCCATTCGTCCTATTGCCGTCGGCCAAAATGTCCTTCCATTTCTGGCACCAAACATCCGAGTTGTTATTGCTGTTGTCGTTGCTCGCAGATTTAATTCATCAACAGGTAGCCGATTAGTTCAGACACACCGAGCGAAAACCATGAACTGACGCCATAGCACCTCATTAGCATCGGCAGCCAGTCGCCAGTCGAGGTCAGAGAGCCCGAGACTAGAGTTGGCCTGGCGCTCGTTGCGGCCAACATTTGAGTAGGAAACATTTGTTGTCCACTTGCCCATCCAAGTTGGCCGCCCCAAAACCAAAATGGCCGTCTCCTCAATCAAGGGTTGCTGGTACAAGTTTTCGGCGCGGATTCGCGACTACTTGGACGTTGTTGATTCCTACTATCGGCCGGCCGACGAAACCGGCAACCCAGCCAACCCAACCAACTCTGCCAGAATCCACCACCACCACCACACATGTGAGAGGTCCATTGCCAAGGACGGCTGCAAGACCAACAACCAAACCAAGTCAAGTCAACACAACGGCCACCGACACAACCACCACAATTACAGCCACCACCACCACCATCAATGTATCCAAGACCCATCCAAGCAACTTGAACCCACAAACAGGTCGCAACTGCCACCCGGCTTTTGCAAGCGAAAAACGTCGCAGGGCCAAGTGTATTTTGTCGATCCTAGTGGACATAAATACTGGTACGATCCCAGTGTGCCAAAAGAACTGCTTGGCGCTTCGTTGAACTTGGACTCGCTCGTTGGGCGGCTCTCGTCCACTTGGGAAATAAGACAAACAACTAGCGGTAAAACGTACTATGTTAACCACATAAAAAAGACTACCCAATTTACTGACCCAAGATTAGTTGCATACAGAGATCACTTGATGAGCTTCCTCAAACATGCCAAATGCGCTGGCCCCACAACACCAGCCCTCAACCCTTCGATCCCAAACCCAAGCGCTCTAGTGCAACGCGACTCCATGGCAGCTCCAGGCCAGAGAGGCCAACCACTTCTGGGCTCGAGCACAAACTCGAACAATACTCAATCCAGAGCTCCAAACACCAACGACTTTCACAACTGCTCATACCAGCATCATCACAGCCAAAGTCACCGTCCCACAAATCAAGCCAGCAACATTAGCCACCCTCGGCGTAGTCCATCTTCTGTAATAGCCAACCATAGGCACGAGAATTTCTCAACGAACCCACAATTATTTAACCCTCAACACAATCAATATCAGCTCAATCTTCTTAGTGGAAGTCACCATAATCTTAGCGCAACTACAAATCATTCGAATACCCTAACGGGTCCTCCGCCAGCTTGGTTTAAGCCACCAGCCACTAATGGTGCAAGAAAACCTATAGCTAGCAGTCTATCTCCGTGCCAAGCTAACTTGTCGAGGTTAAGTACTATTACCCAGCGAGTAAATAGAAGCGACAGTGTAACGAATTTGTTTCCGCCCAGTGCCAATACAATCAATTCTAATAATCGGCAACAAACTCAAACAACTACCAACAAGGAGCTCTTTGACAAGATATCAATTTTGCGCCAAGAGTTACTCAAGCAACAGGTCATTGCTCATCCTTGTAGAATTGAAGTGAACAGGAAGCGAATATTTGAGGAGTCCTTTAGGGCGATCTCACAAATGCAACCGAGAGACTTGAAAAAACGACTGCTTGTCAAGTTCAAGGGTGAAGAAGGTCTGGATTATGGTGGAGTTGCTCGCGAATGGTTTTACCTACTATCGAGAGAAATACTCAACCCTGTTCACGGATTGTTCCAGTACACAAGCGACGATATTTACAATTTGCAAATTAACCCAGACTCCGGTATTGTCTACCGTGAGCACTTGTCGTATCTGAACTTCTGCGGCCGAGTCATTGGGATGGCCGTTTTTCACGGCCATTTTATTGAGGGCCATTTCACGTTGCCATTCTACAAAATGTTACTGAAAAAGCCAATAGGTTTGAAAGATATTGAATTTGTCGACCCCGATTTACATAGGAGTTTGTGCTGGATTTTAGATAATGATATAACAAACGTCATTGACACCACCTTCCTTGTTCAACACAACGCTTTTGGCGAATTGCAAGAGCATGAATTGAAAGAGAATGGTAGAAACGTGGCGGTGACTGAGGATAACAAGCATGAGTATGTGAGTCTATACGTGAACTACAGGTGTCGCCGCGGCATCGAGAATCAATTCGAGGCTTTGCAACGTGGATTCTATGAATTAATACCACCTTGTTTGGTCGAGAACTTCGACGAATATGAACTCGAGCTCCTTATCGGCGGTCTATCAAAGATTAACATTGAAGACTGGAGGGTACATACAAAACTGAAGAATTGCACCGTTGAAACGCCGCTTGTTAGATGGTTCTGGGACATTGTGAAGTCTTATGGGGAGGACAAACGGGCGAGATTGTTGCAATTTGTTACAGGATCGCCGAGAGTTCCCATTCAAGGGTTCAAGGCTCTACAGGGAGTTAACTCAGAGCTGCGATTGTTCACCATCCACCTGATCAAGAATGCCTGCACTGACAATTTGCCAAAGTCGCACACCTGTTTCAACCGTATCGACCTGCCGCCCTATGAAACGTTTGAGAAGTTGCGCGACAAACTAACCCAGGCCATCGAGGAGACGATGGGCTTTACAATTCAGTGAGCCGGCAATCTGTGATGAATACTAATGGCAGCGATGAGATTCAATGGGCCTGCCCATCAGCCGACAAGCATGATCTCACTGGCATGTTGGCCCACTCCTTTGGACATGAACTGGAGCCGAGGGAGTTGAGCGAGACATTAGACTGGCTGGCTCATGCGAGCTGAACATACTTGGTTCGATTTGCTGGTATTTCGGTATTTGGAAATGTCACTGGCGCCACCGAGCGGACCATTTTTTGGCGAGCCGAGGGGCCATTAAGGAGCCAACGAGTTGAGCCTTCGAGCGGAGTTTAAATTTAGGTAAACAAATAAATTCAAGTTATTTTGACACTTTGGATTCCAAACGAGTCCGCTTCCATCGAATGGCGCAATTTTAATTCCTCGCGCACTCAACTCGGACTAATCATCATAGGCGGCTGCGGCAGTGGCCGCTCTCAACTCTCAGCGGCTTGCGAGGGCACAAAGGCGATGAGATGGTTACTGTCCGATCGTTAGGCGCGAAGTTTGGCCCCTGATTTACGTGCGCCAGCCAGATCAATCATCTTAATTGCAGCCAGCCCCCCCCCTTTTCACTTCCGTCCGGCTGAGCCAGTTCCTGCGCCAAACTGGCGCCGATTGGCGGCGAGCGCGTTGCGCATTGATTTGGGAGCGACAAAAATTAAGGTTAGTCTCTCCATAATTGAGATTAATTGGAGATTTATGGCCGATTGGCGGCCCCTCCGCCTCGCGTTGGCTTGAGTGCGCTTGCTTTTGAGCGGCCGTTCGTGTGTCTTGTTGGCTTTGTCTCAAGTGGCCTGGGAGTTGCGTCTATCCATCAAATGTGGGCCATTTGGGCAAACTGGGCTTGTATTTGTGTTGGAATTTTTGCGGCCACTTTGCGCGCTGAAGGCGGCAAAGCCGGCCTAAGCTGCCAACACTTTTCACGGGCCTCCAATCTGGGCGAGTGTGTTTGTTCATCACTTTAATTTAAACGCACCGGCGGCAACACTCGGCCTGCGCAAGTGGGCCCGAGCGCGCGCGTTTCCAGCGCCGGCCGCCAGTCCGCTCGCATCCTCGGCGGCGGCGGCGGCGGCGACCAGCGCAAACAGATTAGGCAATCAAACAAAACGCGTGCGAGCCGCCCACCAAAGACTCTCAGGCGCCCAGTCCACTGGCGGGGCTGGCGCCACTTCCGCCGGGCCAGCGAGCGGCTTAATTGCTGAACAAACACTGGCCGGCCGCGCGCGCCCTGCGCAGGCTCAGCGGCGCGCGCCGGCCGCATCTTTATAGGCGGCCAGTGACTTTTGGCGTCCGCCCGCTGGCTTGCCTTTGGGGCGGCGGGCGCGCTTAGCTCGCTCGCTGGCTAGCTCGCTGGCTGGGCGCCCTTTGTTGCGCTTCCAATGCGGCCGCTTGCCTCTCCACTGCGAGCTCCAGTTGCTTGGAACTGGAACTGGAACTGGCAGTGGGAGTGCGAGTGCGAGTGCGAGTGCGATTGCGAGTGGGACTGTGGCTGGGACTGGAACGCCAAAGGCGCGTTAGTGTGAATCCGCCGACTTGGCCGGGCGCTCTCCGCGCTCGGCGCTCCGCCCTGGCCGCCGGCCGAGAGTGGAGCGCAACTCTCGAGCGCGAGATCGTATTACAAGCGCTAGAGCCGGCCCAGCCGAGCGCTGGCGAGCGAGCGACTGCAGCGGCGGCGGCGCCAGAGCCACCAGCCAGCCGGCCAGGCCGCCAAGATGTGCGCCCGGCCGCCGACGTCACCGCCCGCCCGGCCGCTTATAGAGCCTTGCTCGGCTCGCCGGCCAAAATCAATTAGCCGGCCCACCTATAGGAGGGTGATTAATCGAGCTGGTGCTTTATGGGCCCGGAAGTGGCCAGTGGGCGCGACAAGTGCGCCCGGCCGGCCGGCCGCTCGCTCGCTTTGCCGGCGGCCAAAGCAAACAAACGCTGGCCGCCCGATTAGCCGGAACTGGCGGAAGGTAATTGACTCTTCCAACTAAAGTGACAAGTGCGCCTTCAAACTCCAACCAGCGTTCGCGTTGTTTTCCTTTGGAAATTAAATGCATTTTCTATGTTAAACAAGAGGCATGGGGCGCGGGCTTCAAGTCGGTCGGGCCGACTTTGGACTCGAGTCCGGCCGCTCGTTTCGGGCCAAAGTTGGCATTGTTTTCGCCGCCCTAAACTCTGGCCGCGCCGCTCTCGAGCGGCCAGATCAATTTGGACGCAGCTAATGAAAGAGCCGCTTGGCCGGCATTTGGGGCAAGTGTTGTGCAATTTTCCATGTCGATGATTAATGAAACAAGGCCGGCCGCTCTGAACAATCGGAAGGCGCTAGTTTTGCGAGTTTAAAACAACAACCGCAGCTCGGGCGGAGGGAGAGAGAGAGAGAGACGGGCGAGGGGGCGGCGCGGAGGTTGCGCTCAATTTGAACTCTGGCCGCAAACAATAACAAGCCGCCAGCCTGCGTTGGCTGGCCGGCCGAGCAGCGCGCCTTCCGGTCGCAGTGACATCCAACGAGAGGCCGGCGCCAATTGACTTGCCGGCGCCACTTTGAGCGGCCGCCGATCGATGCCGCCGCCGCCGCCGCCTCCTCCTCCTTCGCCGCCCACCGATCGGCGGCCAGGACCCGGAAGTGGGGCCTCCCCGCGCACTGCGAGAGGCGGCGGCCGAGCAGCAGAGCGGCCTGACGCAACCGGCCGCCGCCGCAAACCGCCAATGACATGCGACTAATGAGCGCCGGCCACTTCAACTCAGCCCGCCTCTCTTCTCCTCTCCTCTCCTCTCCTCTCCGCTCGCAGCGCCGCCGCCGCCGCCGCCGCCTCCTCCTTCCGCCGGCGGACGGAAGACAAATTGGCCGCAGCGACTCCACAAGGCGCCGCTGTGTAATATGAAGCCGAGTGAGCGATGGATTTTGTATAAAGAACTCGGCCGAGCAAAGGCCGGCCGGCCGGCTGGCTGACAACAAGTCGCCTTGCTGTCAGTCGGCCCGCTCGCTCTTTGCCAGAGCGGCCGAGTTCAGCGGCCGAGCGGAGGCAAGACGAGCGGGAGCGACATTGCGGCCAATCAGTGTTGTTGCGGCGAGCGGCCGGCCAGCCTGCAATCTATACGCCGGCTCTGCTCTATATTTGCGCCCGCGCTTAGCCTGTGCAAGCGGGCGCCATTGTGCTCTGCCTGCCTGCCGGCCGCCTGCGCAGCCAGCGGGCGGGCTGGCCGGCGCTGGGCGCAGGGAGGCGCTCGGCAGGCTTGCTGGCGAGCGAGCGCCCACTCGCCGCTTCCCCCGCTCGGCCGCCGCCCGCGCGCCCTGTGCGTCCGGGGGGCGGAGCGAGCGCGCCGCCGCCGCGCGCGGGGCCAGCTCGCTCGCGGCGGCCCGCCGGCCGCTTAGTCGAAGCCCGCGAGTCAAAATGAAAACATCACCTGGGAGCGAGCGCAGCAGCAGCAGCAGCAGCAGCAGCAGCAGGAGGAGCAGAAGCCGCGGCCCAAAGAGAGTTGTTGCCGGCGCCCGCTCGGCCTAGGCCAACCAGCGCGCCCACCAGTCAGCCCCGAAGCCCGAGCAGCCGGCGGCCAGCGGCGAGGAGTAGAGGCCGAGCGGAGAGGAGAGGAGAGGGCGAGCGGATTGTGGGCGCCGAGAGTGAGAGAGAGAGGGCGAGACAGGTCGGCTGATTGCATCGCCGCCGCCGACCATTAGAGGCGAGTTGGAAGCGAGCGCAGAGGCAGCCAGTGGGCCCGGCGGCCTCGCTCAAAAGGCCGCGCTCATAAGGGGCGCAATCAAGCCATGACCACATCGAGCGCGCCGGTTCTCGTTGGGCCGACTGCTGCGCTCGGCGGCGGCGGCGCAACAGCAAACCGGCAGCACCAGCAGGAGGCTGCGGCCACAGGCGAGCTCATTCCAGCCGTACAGCACCAGCACCAGCATCAACACCAACAGCTCCAGCTCCACCACTACCAGGCCCAATTCCAGCAGCAGGCGGCCGCCGCTCGCCGCCCAAACCTCGCCACTTTGAGCCCGGACGAGTCGGCGGCCGCGCAAGCCAGCCAGGCCTCTCAGCTGCACGGCTCCATGGCCACTTCCGCCGCCCACCAGCAGCAGCAGCGGCAGCAGCAGCGGAAGCGCGCAGACGAGCGGCCGCCGGCTGCAGGTGCGCCCGGCGCTGTGGCCGCCGCCGCAGCCGCCGCAGCCGGCCAGCAGCAGGCGCCGGTGCTCACGGTGGCCAGGAAGCGCGGCCGCCGGCGCCAACAAACTCTGGCCGAGCAACCGAACGGACTCGACCGAGTTTTCGTCTGGGACATCGACGGCTCGCTAGTCCGCAGCGACACCATTGCAGACTCGCCAGGTAGCCTTGAGCCCTCAGTGCTGGCCTCCGTAAACGACAAGATGGCTGCGCTTGCAAAGCGGCTCAAGGAAATCACACTGGCCTTCTGCGAGCAGCACCTCTTTCTGGGCGAACTCGAGAGCTCCGATCAGATGCACATTGACGACGTTCCCAGCGAGGAGACTGCGAGCGCCAAGAAGACGACCGAGGAGCTGGCCGCGGCCATTGCTAGCGCCGACAGGGCGGCCATTCAAGCCGAGAAGCAAGCGAGCGGCGCCAGTCAAAAGCTGAACCAGCCACAGCAAGCGAGCTGCAATATCACCACGAGCAATAGTGGCGCCTTGAACGGACTCGCCGGAAGTGGCAGCATCAACACAACGAGCAATAGCAGCAGCAGCAACAGCAGCAACAGCAACCAGCTGAGCGCAGACCTGGAGCCAGAGTTGGACGTCAAGCCGAATCTTGCGGGCGCCGACTCGAACAACAACACCAACCTTGCCGCCGCCTGCTTCTACGAGGAGCAAACCTACCTGCCCCAGCAGCAGCAACAGCAAGAGTCGGCCGCCCACCTGCAACTGCAACTGCCAATGCAAGTGCAACTGCAGGAGGCGCCCGAGCTGCAGCAAGAGGCCCTCTACCGCGAGCACCAGCTCGAGCAGCAGACGAGCGAGGGCCAGCTGAGCATGGCGAGCGCCTACCAGTACTCGGCCATGCACCACCAACCCGACCACCACTTTCACGCCCAACTGCACCACCACCATCAGCACCATCAGCACCAACACCAGCAGCAGCACCAGCTTCACAGTCAGCAGCAGCAGCAGCAGCAGCACCAATACCAGCAGTCGCACCACTTTGCGGCCAGCCAGCCGCAGGCGAACCACATCCACCAACACCAGCACCACCACCAGCTGGCCCAGCTCACGCCGGCCCACCATCACTTGCACCCGCTGCAAATGCAACACCACCATCACCAGCCGCAGCAGCAGCAGCACTACGAGGGCGTGTTCGCGCACCAGACATTCCAGCCGGCGATCGCAAACTCGCCCGGCGTCGGCGAGGAGGCGCCCACAATATCAAACGGCGCCTACTACGCGAACACCCAACAGCAACTCCCGAATCAGCTCGCCTGCCAACAGGTGCGCCAAGCCAGCGACGAGCGAACTAACCCCCCAGCTGCAGGCTACCTGTTCGAGGGCGTCGGCGCCACCGGCGAGCAGCCAGCCAGCTACTATCAGCAATCCAGCCAAACACAACACCACCACCACCAACTCCACAACGAGGAGCAGCTCGGCCACCAAACGTTGACCTACCAGCAGGTGCACGAGCCCCTCGACGGCTACGGGCCAGTCTACGGTGTTCACGCCGACGAGAGCTTTCATCAACTGAACGCGGCAAGCGCGAACCAGGAGCCACTCTACGGGCCGGCCGAGACACTTTGGGCCGGCCACAGCGAGCAGAGCCAACACCATCTATCTAGTCATGGCCACCTGCACATTGCGGCCGCCACAGCCGCAGCCAACTACCAGGCAAGCGGCCATTACCCGCCGATGGGCCAGCAGGCCGACTTCCAGCAGACGGGCCACTTCTTGGCCGACATCCATCAGCACCACGAGCAGCAGGTGCAGCATTCGCATGCGAACCAGCTCCAACTGGCCCAGCACCAAATGCAGCAGCAGCAGCAACCTCAACTCCTTCAAACGGTCGAGCTTCAGCCAGCCAAGACTCTAGTGGCGGACCTGCAGCACGGCCAGCACCTGCATGGGCACCAGCACCAGCTGCTCGACGATGGCCAGCACCAGCTCCACGTGCAGCATTCCCATCAGCAGCCAAACCAGCAGCAGCAGCAGCAGCAGCATGAGCAGCCGGCGAGGGCCGAGCAAACCACAACATCGGGCGGCCAACCTGCTGCCACAGCAACAACAACCCTGAGAACAGTGCTCAACAATCACCACAAGCAACTCACTCATAGGCTTTCCATGCGTTTCAATAGGATCAAGAGTGTTTACAACTCAAATCGGACCACTTTTAAAGGGCAATCGAGCCAGTCGGGCGGCGAGCTAGTAGAAATATTGGCCGAAATTGACCATTACACTTTGGATTGGCGAAAACATGCAATCGACTGCCTAAGACTGATCTCAGACTCGCCAAATTGCACAAACATTATAGTGACCAAGTTGCCGCTTGTCATAGCATTCGGCCATCTAGTTTGCCTTGGCTTGGGCCAATTCTTTGAGCTCGACCAAGTTTACAGCGCAAGCAAAACAAACAAAGAGTCCTGCATCAAACGAATAAAGAAACGATTTGGCGCAACAAACCGCTGCTCTTACATTATCGTGGGCGACAAGGAGGATGTTGAGATGGCAAAGCGACTCGACCTGCCCACTTGGATAACCTCGAGGAGCGACGGACACCGCCAGCTCCTCCAGCTTTACACGGCCTTGAAGGAGGGCTACCTGATGTAGTGGAGCCCTCTGCTGGAAGCAAAGCAAGCGCTTAGCCCCAAAATAAAGCTGCAACTCCCCTTCAATTGCAACCCTCTCTCTTTCTATCCCTCGGCGCTGCCTCCCCTCCGAATGGGCCGCCGGTTTCGGGTTACAAGCGTGCGCTTGCAGCGCCATCTAGCGGCTTACAATTGAATTCGGACGCTCGCCAGATACCCGCGAACAAGGCGCCAAATTGGAGCGAAGATGGAGCGCTCTCACCTCATCGCCATGGGCTTGATTGGAGGGACAAGTCTTTGTTTTGAGTTTAATCAGCAAGGACTCTGCTCAGTTGGATGAGGCGAGCGCTCGTGAGTCATGAGCATTGGTGCTCCACTTTTGGATGGGCGTTCGCGCGAGTCAAAGCGAGTGCAAGCGATAGCAGGCAAGAGATGATAGCCGAATGGCAGTTTGCGGCCAGAGCGCATCGGCGGCGCTTTAAATGCAAAGCCGCCCGGCGATCGCATGGTGATTTATGCCTTGAAGCCTGAGGGTAGATGTGGAGGCCAGGCCAACCGTTTGCTGCGCTCCCACTGCCAGGCTAGCGGCAGAGCGGCTCCAGTGCCGCGAGCCATGGCCGGCCGAGCTGTTGGCTTGCGGTTTTAGCGCCGGCTTAGCGTTGCTCGGACAAAACCGGCAACGTGTTCAGCCCACTTGTTGCCTTGAGTTCTTGTTTTCGTCCGCTTGGCCTGTCGCGCCGGCTGGCTGCCTGGATCGACCTGCTTGCGACTTGCCTGCGCAGTCTATGGCCCGCTAATGAGCGCACATTTGTCATCAATATTCCTTCTCTACTTGACGCCACTCGAGCTTCGCCAACCAAAACGAGAAGCCCATTGAAGCTCAGCCAGAGCGACAGGCGGCTACGTAACGAAACACTGGCTTCCACTTCCACTTCCACACTTTCATCCTGAGCCCAATGGTTCCAATCGAGCGCTCGCAACTGAAGCCGGCGAAACGAGCGTTGCAGAAACTCAATTCAGCTGATCCCACAACAATAAGCCACTGCAGCCGCCGCCAGAGGCAGCCTGCTCACCTTTGGCGCTGGCAGCGGCGCCAGTCGCTGAAACAAGTTCCACCTGTCTGCCTTCAAAAACAAAGAAACAAAGAGCGGCGCGCTGAAACCGAGCCGCCGACGAGCGGCGCCCAGTTGACAGTGTTGCGGCCGGAAATCGGGGCCAACTCTTCTGGGCGCCGGCGCAGCGAGTCAAGGTTGGAGCGAGCGGCCGAGGGAGCATCAAGCCATGCGCAGCCGCCCAAACCCAAAGGCAGCCGCCCCCTCCGCAGCCACCACCAAAGCCACTCTCTCGCCGCTGGCCGAGCGGCACGAGCGAGCGTCCGCTTGTCCCGCAAAGCTCAGAGTAATATAATATAATATAATATAAGCCGCTCTGAGGGCCGCGCTAAGCGAGCTCTAATGCCAAAAAGTTGCGACACAGACACAACAATAGGAGCGCGCTCGGCCAGGAACAACAGGCAATCCATTTGGGGAGCCAGTCAAAGGGCAGAGGGCGCGCGAGGCGCAAACTTGGCGCCTGGGGCAGAGGCGCAACCAACCTGTTTGCCTATGGGCGGCTCGCGAGGTTTCCGCGAATGGTTTGAGCGCGCAAATGGGCTCAGTTGTGGTCCGCGAGCCAGACCGGCAACAAGTTCAGCCCTCGGAGGAGAGTCAAGCGCGAAACTCGTGCAGCAGCAACAGCAACATCAGCCACCTTCAAGCTACCTCAAGCGGCCGCCGCAAGGGGCCAGTGAAGCGCCCGGCAGAGACTCTCGTTGCGGCGACGCTGCCAGCTCCAAGTCGGCCGCTCTGGTTGGCTTGTTGCGGCCGAAGCGCGACGCCAAAGAGGAAGGACGCGATTTGAGCGGCAAGAGATTGGCGCCCGCTCATGGAAAGTTAAACAGAGAGGTGGAGAGCGGAAAGAGGATGCGTGACATCATAACGCCAGTCAAATACGAGCCGAGCGAGGGCGACTCGCTCGATGGGCAATCGGGCGACGAGTTGGCGCAACATGGCGACAAGTTGGCCTTCCACAGAGTCGCTAGCAAGGGAGTTGCAGTGTTGCCAACGAGACCAGACTTGCGCAAGCTCACGGAAACGCGCTGGCAGCCGCCGACAAATGGGCGCCAGTATGAGCTCAAGCCGGCCGCAAGCTCACACAACTGCCCGTTTGAAACTCAACTTGCTGGAGGCGAGAGGGGAGCCGGCAAAGGGGCTTGCGTAAAACAGGCGACAAGCTCGGCTTCGCTGGCCGCGAGGGGAGGACCCTCAATAGTGAGACACCAGGCGAGCAGTTCGCGCAGACTACTCAGCCAGCTGGCAAGACTGCGCCGCCTTAGCGAACCCAACTATCGCGTCAAGAGACCTGAGAAGGTGGCCCAGGTGGAGCAGCTGATCGAGCAGTTGGAACGCGCGACAGTTCAGTGGGAGGAGGACGAGCTGTTGCTCGATAGGGCCGAGCGCAGAGACTGGCCGCCCGAGTATCATAGGCGCTTCTCGGCCAATCCAACAAAGCTCGCCCAGTCTAGCCCGCACTCGGGCCCAAGCGCGCTGACTGCCCGCGACTTTGGCCGGAGACGCGACATCAACTCGCTGGAGGAGGACACAATAGCAAGGTCGCACCTCAACTCCAACCCATCAACTGCACGCTCGCTCTGCATGGCGCCGGCTCGTGGCGGTGAGGAGCCGGCGGCCAATTTCAGGACACCCGAAGAGTGGAGGGCGCCGCTTGGGGAGAAAGTGACGCGCTTGCAGCCGAGCGCCCTTGCGGACAGACAGAAGGACGACTTGGCCGTCCGCCGCCTAGCTCGCTCCTCGACACTCAGACACCTGAATCAACCTGCCGACTCAGCGGGCCAACCAAACACAAGCTACCTGCTCCTCTCGAGCGCCTACACGCCAAGCATAGACACGAACAACTCAACCTCCTTCAGCGAGAGCCTCGATCGTCGGCTTCACTCCGACGACCTGCACTATCGACAGGTGAGGCGCAAGCCCCAGTTGCACGAGCCCCCGTTTGGAATTCCGCGCCAACAAGCAGCAGCGAGCGCCCACTCGTCTGCCTCGCACTACTTGCGCCGCCAACCAGAGCAAATGGGTGAGCCAAAGGCGCCCGTTTGCACCTGCACCTGTCTGTTGCATGCAAGCGACAGTGTGGCCCAGTTTGCGCCAGCTCAGCGACGAACTGACTCCAAGGTTTCGTTTGTTGACCCATTGGGCCGAGTTTCAGCCGACTCGGGAGTCGCTGGCGTCTCGCCCTCCTCGATGGGCCGCCAGTCGGCCGCGTCCAGACTCACGCCAGCTAGTCCCATTTGCGAGCAAAACTCTTGGCCAAATCGGGGAGAGATTCGCCGTGAGAGCGCTCGTCGCGCTTGCCAGAAACAAGTTCAAATTTCGCCACAAGAATCCTGCGAGGACGATGCCAGCCAAGAGGTGGACTTGGACGCCGAGCTTCGTGCTGGCCACTTGTCGCAGGTTGAGCCGGACAGGTGGTCCAACTGCGAGAGCGTCGTCTCAGTTGAACGACACAAGGCTCAGCTTAGGGTTGCGCCAGTGAAATCGAGGCCCAAAATTAGCCTGGAGAATCCGCGATCAAAGAGTCCCTTGCTGCGAGTCTCGTCCAAACCGGCGACAGTAGACTTGCCTGACGTGGCTGATACGAGTACCGGCCAGGAGAGGGGCGATTGTTTGGTCAAAGTCCAATGTTATGGACAACAAGAGAACCCGAAGCGACCGCCAACGAGCGAGCTAGAATGTAGCTATCATTTTGTGGACGAATCCGATTCGGCCGATGAAACACCGCCAGCCAGTAGCCGATGCATAGTGACCACAACCTGCCCGACGAGCGACTTCTCGCCAAATGAATCCTCCATCGAGAGGCTCAACTACAGGACGGGGTCGAGCAAAGTTGAGTCAGCCGAGGGAAAGAGTGGGAAATCTGACGAGAAGGGGCCATCCTTCTCCATTGGCCAATACAAGCCGCTTAGCCGGTTGAACCTGAAAATTCTGTGACCTGTGTTTTTAGGCGAAATTTGCACTCTGTTTGTCAAATTACGTGCATAAAAATTAATCTTTACAACATTTTAAGCAGCAGGAGATCCATTGAATGGGCGAATGCAACTTTACTGATCAAAACTTGGGTTTTTAGTATCCTAGTTTGCTCATACGTAACACAATCAATTGAACATGAATTATAATCGTTCCATTCGCGAGTTAGACTGGCAAAGATTGGAACAACGAATTTTTGCTTTGAAAGAATAGCAATGAGATGGAGTTTATCTTTTTAACCTAGTGATTTTGGTTTTTCAAAAAACAACGAATTCGTTTCTGGTTTTAACCTCATTTGACATAGGTTTTAACCTTCTGCTTGCTCTCATTCAGCTGAGCCTCTTCGTCGGGCGAATCCAGGTGACTGTAGTTGACATAACGGAGCGCCGATTGCTCCTGCATTTGGGCCTCGTTCAGCTGTCTAGCGGGCGGATTTCTGAGTAGAAGCAGGAGCGGAGCGAAGCCAAAACATATGAGCGCCGTCGTTATGATGAGGCCCTCAAATCCAACCAACTCCACTAGGGTGCCGCTCAATGCGGGGCCTATTGATGGGAGGGTCAGTGGTTAGTGGGTGAGGTTTCCCCTGATTAACTTTGTCAATGGGAGCCCAACTCTCGCTCTCAAGACTCCAACTTACCGAAGGCGAAACTGGCGCAAAAGGCGACATCGCCAATAGCATAAACGCTGCCGTAGACGCTAGTGTGGCGAATGTCCACAAGATAGCCAAGCATTGGCATCATCGTTGAATCCACCATGCCCATCGCGAATCCAATCGCTCCGTTTGGTATTATCAGATGCTCAACTCGAGTTGCGAAGGGAATCTAGTTGGCGAGCAAAGGGTTAGCGTGGATTCAGTGGGGCCCTAGATGCCCAGTTGAATTGGATTCGAGCTTACCAGCAGTAGGGAGCAACCTATTATGATGAGGCCGATCATTGTTGATCGCCAACGGCCAATTTTGTGTCCAAGACTACCAAAGATGTTGGTCCCAAAGAGGTACTGTCACGCGTTTGAGCGTCAGGTTAGCGTTGGAAACAGTTGGACAGCTCTCTCGCTGCTACGATTGGAACTTACCGATAGAGCTGCCGGCAAGAATGCAACGCCCTGCTCCCAGTTCTTTGCCTTCATCGTGTCCATCATCCAAAGTGGCAGCGCCGGTTCCAGGATTGCGATGCCCGTGTTTGCAAAGGTAATCGCGCCAGCGGCCACCAGAATGTAGGGATCCTTGATGAGAGTCATGAGCGAGGCGCCCTCGTCTTGGTTCTTGATGACGCGCGGCTGCAGAACCATGAGTTGCAGCAGACCGTCAAGTAGGGCCAAGATTGAGAGCACGATGAAGGGCGACGACTTGCCCACAAACTCGTACATGAACCCACCAAATGGGGGCCCAATGACAACGCCGAGCGCTAGGCCGCCAAGCGCAACGGCCATTGCGTTACCTCGCTCGGCGTCATCGGGAAACCTGTCGGCCAACATGGACATGCCGGCCACCGAGGTGCAAGCCGAGCCAACTCCCTGAATAGCGCGCGCTACGAACAGGGTCGAGTAGGTGCTGCCAAAGGCAAACACGAGCGTCGACAGGAACATTATCACGAAGCCGGTAAACATTGGAATGGTGAAGCCAACCTTGTTTGTGAGTGTTCCAATGAAGGGATTTGCAATCGCTTGCACAATTGGCTTCGATGCGAACATGACGCCAACCTCAAAACTCTCGTCAACTATATCCTGGTGGCTTATGATCAACTCCTCCTCATTCTCCCTCCCGCCTTCAACCCACCTCGACCCTTCTTCTCCACTCTCCGTCCTGGCCGGCTCACTTTTGGCTCTCGCTTTTGGCCTTATAATTCTGGGCTCTGGACGCTCAATGCGCGGCGATCGCTCGCCTCTGCGGCCCTTAATCTTGTCGGGCACGTTCACCTGTTCGCGCCCACGCGGCACGCCCCTCGGCTCGCCCTCGCCCTTGGAGATACCGCTCGTTTTTGCGCCGTTCCCACTGCTCTTGTTGCTCTGCTGCCGCCCTCGACTGCTCTCAGTTGTCATCGTCTCCTCTTCATCCTCCTCATCCTCCTCCTTCTCCTCCTTCCCGTCGCCCTTGGCCTCAAATTCAAGGCCCTTGACCCTCCCTAAAACCATGCTCAGGCACATGCCGCCCAGCGTCTCCGTGTCATTGCCGCTTAGCTTGGCCATCTTGGCAAGCGAGCCTCTCAAATTGGACCAGCGCTCTGCGTTTGCATTGTCCTCGTCGTCGTCATCTTCGTTGTCATTGTTGTCTTCGTTCATCGTCCTATCAGGTGCAAAAATCACAGGCTGCTTCTTACGCGCACTCTTATTAATCGCGGGCGGCGCCGGCTTCCTAGCAAATCCGCGCTCGCCCGTCTCTGCACTCCTGCCGCCCGGCTCACCAGCTCTACTCCCCTCCCTCACCTGCTGCCCGGAGTTGTCCCTCCCGCGACCGTCTTTGCCCGCGTTGCCACCATCCTTATCTTCATCCACATCATCAACACCCTCAACATAATCGTCGTCAGATTGTCTCACCGATGGCACCACCGCAAGCGCTGGCCCCTTCTGCCCTCTCCTGTCGCCCCATTGAACTCGCTGGCCACTTGCGCTTGACCTGTTCGTGCTCGCAGCAACATTCTCATCGTCCGAGCTTCGACCATCCTCGTCCTGATCCCTCTCGTCCGCCGATCTAGCTGGCTGCTCTGGGCCCTCAAGGGTCGGTTTCACTCGAACACGCGGATGGAAGACGCTGCCGGTGAATCTGTCTCTGGCAGCCTCAATGGATTGATTGATGCGCCGCTCGAGCTCCTCTTGAAACTCGCGCTCCTCGTCTTGGGGCCGGCGATTTCCGCCTGGACGGGCACCAAGTCGGCCGCCAGCAAGCGCAAACTTGCTGCTGCTGCTGTTGTTGCTTGCGAGCAGCTCGCTGTGTTGGCGCTCGATGCGCAGCTTGTAAAGGTAAGCAGGTATTATGGGCACAACAGAGGTGAGCAGCATGTTGTCCAAGAGGAGCCCGATTGCCACGATCAAGATGACCAGCTTCCTCGACGCCCGACACTCCTGCAACAGGGTGGCAAAGTCCTTCTCATAGAAACTCTTTCGACTTGGGTCCTCGTCATAGTTGTAACTGGAGGTGCCCTCGGCCACCAGCCTCGCGTAACGAGTCTCATTGAGCTTTGCCTGGCCCTTCGAGGTCAAGTTCAGCTCCTCGTTGCTCTCGTCGTGCAAGTGTCTCGCTTGGAGTCCTTCGAAGCTGCTCGCCTCATCCATGAGCGCCGACAGGAAGCCGCTCTTGCCGCTCACCTTGGCCGACCTGTCGTCGTCTGGGTGGCCGCCAACTGTTGTGAGTCGCTTAAAATCAATCGGTTGCCTGGAAGCCCCGCATCGCTCCTCCTCGGCCTCCAAATCAAAAGGGTTCACTGCAATTCCGCCGCTAGCGTTCGTTCGCTTACTCTCGGCCGCCGCTTGTCCATTTCTGGCCATTGCAGAGGCCATGTAATCTGGCGCGCTTGTGTTCACCTGATACGTGATGGCCAAGTTGCTGGAATCGCTGTTATCGCGTTGCTGTTGCTGAATTAACCTGTGTCTCTGCTCCAAGTGTTGCTTGAACGATTCCTGCTGCTTCAGCTGCAATTGTCTCTGCCTGTTCTCATTCAAAATATCAATTGAGCTCAAGCGCTGAGTGCTGCTCGTGATGCTGCTGCCGCCACTTCCGGCCGGAAGTGGTGATGCCGGCGACTTGGCCGCGCCAGCGCTGCTTTCTGGGCCAAAATCAAGCTCTGTCCGCTCAACACTGTTGCTTCCAAAGGAACTTGGACTTGAAATGCGCGAACACTTCGCGTACTGGCTCTCGCTTGTATCTCTGCGGCCAAGTTCACCACTAGCGCCACCGCCACCAACCCGACTGGCACTGTTCAAACTCTCGCCTTTGCTCTCATTTCTCCCTCTTCCGCTTGGGCGCGACATCGTTCATTACGTTTGCCAACCCTTGACCAAGGAAGCTAGCACGACGATCGTGGAGCCATCGCAATCAAAAGGGTGGGCGATCTATTTTTGGCTAAATATCTATCCTCTTCGGGCCGCTCGCTCCAATGCGTCCCGCTAGAGCAAGATCTCTCGCTCGCCAAGATTAAGCGACCCAAAGCTAGGCCAGCCCACCGCAACTTCCTGCTGAGCCCATGTTCAACGCGGGGACGAGAGAGGAGGAGGAGGAGGAAGTTGGAGGTGGACACTCTCTCGCGGCGGGCACCAGTGCGCTCGCGCAAGCTTCGTTCCTGGACTCAAGCCTATATGTGGCCGACCGGAACCAGCAAGCAGGTTTCTCGGCGCCAGTTTGGTCGGCTTGCATGCACGCGTGCGCACCAACCGAGCCTCTTTATACAATGGCGCCACGCTGACCCTTCGCGAGCCTCCAGCGGGAGGCTGACTCTAGCGATAGGAGGGCGCTCTTGCTAGCACTTGCAGATTAATCAAATTCCCCGCCAAGCTCGCCGAGCTCCAGTGGACTTGGTGAGGGAAGCGCGAAATAAGGCAAAATAAGGAATCCAGCCTGCGACCCAATTGAATTCCTGGCTCCAACGGCCAGATAGCCGACCAGCGCCAACCTTGGCTGCTGCAATTGATTGTCATTTATTATCTTTCGCCCGCTTTGGCTTGCTTTGACTAGACTGCTCTAGTTGGAGCCGCGGCCAGCAAGATGCCTTTGGAGTCAACTTAACGACACTTCCGCCCCGAACTGAGCCAACGCCGCTAAAAGGCGGCCGTGGCTGCGGCCACCGCAAGCGTGATGGTGAGAGCGGAACTCAGTCTGGCCTCAAAAAGCCATATACGAGCGCAATTTGAATTTATACCCCAACTTGGTTTCGCTCAACGATCGATCGCCTCATCATTCTCAAACAGTTGGTCAGCCGGCGGGCCGACTTCAAACTAGATTCAATAACGAGCTTAAACTAGTGCTAGCAAAGAAAAGGCCTCTCGCAACCCGCTTATATTGCGTTGGACGGTTAGTCAGGTTATTAATATATATTGTTGGCCCCTCCATTCAAGTTTACACCCGCCTCTCTCTCTCTCTCTCTCTC
>ENA-UOVY01000143-UOVY01000143.1-plant-metagenome-genome-assembly--contig:-NODE-143-length-44238-cov-635.615372_pt1 | contig 44238 bp, 31 predicted proteins | sample MGYA00249840_ERZ761561 | MGnify/ENA primary metagenome ERZ761561 (study PRJEB28882, sample SAMN05720143) | plant metagenome | isolation source: Guanajuato, Mexico | place: Mexico:Guanajuato, Mexico...
GGCGGCGGCGGCTAAATTAAGGCCAAAAACAAGCCAGCCTGCTCGCTCGCGCGAGAAGCCACCCGCTCGGCCGGCTGGCTGGCTGTTTGCGTAATGAGCGGCCCATTCAGCTGTCAAGTTTTTTGGTTTCGCGCTCGCCGGTTCCAATTGGCGGGGGGGGGGAAGAGACGAGCACGAGCGAGGCCGAAAGTGTCTTGGTGTGCGCGCTCGCTGCCGGCCGGCGATTGGCTCTGAGCGATCGATTTGTCAACGTGAAGCTGACGGCCAGTATGCAAATCAGCGCCCGCACTCGTGACAGGTGAGCCCGGCGAGATTAAATTAATATCTGCTCCAATTGGCGGCCCCAAAGCGGCGCCGACTGGGCCGCCCGCCGACCATGGGGGCCGCCAGTGGGGCTCGCCCACACCTGGCGGCGCGTTACAGGTTCGCGGGCTGCCGCCGCCGCCGATCAACAGACTGCCGCCGCCAAGGAGCCGGCAAAGCGAGCCGAGCGCCCCCAAGAGCCGCCCCACTTATAGGCAGCGCGCGCGAGTTTCAGTCCAATTTGGCGGCCCCAAGCTGAGCCATTCATCGGGCGCCCAGCCAGTCCACTTCCTGCCGCCCTGTTTGCGGGCCAAGTGGGCGCCCCCATGCGCGGCCGGCGCCAATCCAACTGGGAGCGGCGGGCGCTCACTTTTTGGCCGCCGCCGCCGCCACCGCCGCCAGGTCAGCGCCAAAGGACGCGAGCCACTAATTCGGGCATCCGAATCCGCGGGCTTAGTCCTGCGCGACATTATAATTCAATTTTAAGCACTTTTCCGCTCCCCCCGTCGAGGGGCCAAATCTGAACTCCATTGAGCGCCAAAGCGAGCTCAGCTCCAATTGAGTGGGCCGCCGGCTGGACTGATTCGGGATATTGGACTCTGTTGGCCAAAGGCCGCATCCAGCCCTCCCCTCGAAAGGGGGCCAAAATTTTGCCTGACAGATTGCGATTGCAAACTCAAACCTCCTAACCCACTCAGAGGGCGGCTCGCTTCTGTCCGGCGGCCTGGCGAGCCCTTGCGAGTGTCCATTAGCGGCGCTCGCTCGCCTGTCAGCATGAACGAGGGGCCGAGCCAGCGGCCAGGCCGGCGGCGGCTCCGGCTCTGGCTCTGTTTGCGCGACAACTGACGGCTCGAGTTACGCAAAACGCGTGACAAATTATTGAAAATCCAAAAAACGATCGGCCGGCCGCGCAAAGGGCACGCCCGCCACTGCACGCTCATATTGCCGCCTCCTTCCGGCGAAACGGCCGGCGGCCCCACGAAGCCTCTCCGCCCGCCGCGCAGGTGACTGGCGGCGGCCGGCAGCGCGCGCTAACGAGCGCGACGTGACTTTGGCGCTCGCCGAGCCTCCCCTTTGAACAATGACAAAACTCGGCCGCCGCCAAGCCCGTCCACAGCTAACAAGCTCGGCCGACGCAAACAAATTGCTCGAGGAGTGCTGGCGCTTCCGGCGGAAAGTGACAATTTGCGAGCAGCCGGAGGTCGGCTTTTGAAGGCGCCTTTTGGACTTGAGGCGAGCGCCACCTGGTGTTCGCAACCGCAACTTCCCGCCGGAGGGGGGGAAACAAACTCGTCCAAACAAACGCACTATCCAAAATGGGAACATTCGACGCAAATTGGACACTCGCAACCAGGTTGTCCGCTTGCTCGCTTGTGTAAACATTCAGATTGCCTATCACTTACCAGCTCGTTCAATATGGCCACCAGGATTGGGAGCGGATTTCGGGCGCCTCCCTTGGGCCAGCTGAGCACCATGAAACCGCGCGCATAATCTGCTCGGTTGTATGGGTTTCAAATCCGTTAGTTAGAGCGAGAGCGAGAGCTTTCCCTTCCATATGGCGATTCGCGCGCGCGCGAGCAGACTTACCGTAGTTTTGTTTCAGCTCCAACAGCTGGTAGCCGCTTAGCTTGCTCGAGTCGAGCTTGATCAAAAGTTGCTCGCCGTCAATGGGATACAAGCCCAAGATAGTGGAGCGTCGAAGGCCCATCGAATCCTCGATCCTGCTCTTCAGTCTGGTCGCCGCCTGGATCAGCTGATCCTGGCTCAGCAGGTCCGATTGGATGATTGCTATTGCGAGCGAGTTGTTCCTCGCTGAGGCCGCTTCGAGCGAGTTTGCTTGCTCGCCGGCCCCAGCTTGCGCTTCCGCCCAAACTGGCGCCAGCAAGTCGGCCTTCCTCGGCCTCTGCTTTGTCCTTGGCGCAACGAGAGCCAACCGCGGCCAAGCGGGCCCCAGCTCGGCCGGCCAGCCGCCGCCTTGCTCCGGCAGCGCGCCCGCCGCCCACACAAGCGACCTCTTCTCGGCCGGCCACTCGCTCCCCTGGCGCTCGGCCTGCGTTCGGCCCCCAAACTGGCGGCCAGCCTCCTGCGCGCGCTCAACAATTGACACCTGGGCGCCGCCCTGCGAACCGTCGGGCCGGTCGATGTCCTCCACCACATGGAAGGAGTTTGGCGCCAAGCTTGAGCTCGAGACGGGCTGCTGCTGCTGCTGCTTCTTTCTCTCCTCGATGGAGCTCACGTCCAGGGCCGCCAAGTTGGGCACATAGGCCGCGATTGGCGCCAATCCGTCGCCCGCGGCCACCAAAACTTGATCCTGTCGCGCCAAACTCTCGCCTCCAACTGGCACTGAATCCGGGCGCTGGGCATCGGTGGCGGTTTGCGCGCCACTCGCGGCCGCGCCCATGGTCGGCGCCTGGAGGTCAGCGTAGGGCGCCACTGCGTCGTCCTCGCTCGACACCTCGTCGCCAACAATCAGAAGGCTAGAGTCTGGCCCACTATTCTGTTGCGCCGAGACTTCCTGGTCCTGCGAGCCAAAGTAGCCAACTTGACCCGCCTCGTCTCCAGCGAGCACCTTTTGCGAGACAACTCCAAGTCGAGCCGAGCCCTGCGGCTTGACGATGGCAACGAAGTCGCCGCCATCCTCCACCTCACTGGCGCCCATTTGTTGTTGTGTTGGGGCGCCGTTTTGCTGCTTGCCCTTGGCCCTCAATTCGAGCTCGTCGTAGAGGCCGCCAATGAGCGTTTGGCCGCCGAGCGCCTCCTCGATCATCTGGCCGAGCACTTGCTCGTACGCCTGGCTGCCCAGTTGTCGCGCCCTCCTGGCGCCCGTTTGCTCGCTCGAGCTGGTTTGGGCTGCATCGAGCGGCTCGTCCGGCTCGCTCCCGTCCACGGGCGCCGCAAGTTCCGCCCTGGGCCCAAACCCAAAGGGATCCGAGGGAGCCCTGCGCATCGGTTGCTCTCGCAGCCAGGCGGGCGGTTCGAGCGCTCGGTCGCGATTCAAGCGGCGCCTCTCGATCCAGAGCGAGCGTTCATCGGCCGGCCGCTCGCCTTGCTCGCCCGGCTGCCTCCCCTGCTCTGGTTGGCCCGCCTCCGAATCGGGCGCCAGCAGACGGCCGGCCGAGTGTCGCTCCTCCGCTCGCGGCTGGCCGCTCGGCGCGGCCGCCAGCTCCAGCAGGAGCTCCTCCAGGCTTGCGCCCGAGCTTGGCTGGCCAGAGTTCTGAGTCTGGTCCAAGCCAACCGGCTCGACCTGCCGCCAACGAGCGAGAGGGTCGACGAAGGCAACCGGCGCACTCTGAACGAGTGGCTGCCACGAGAGGAGCGCAACGAGGAAGAAGTTCAACAGGATGAACCGCACCTCGGACTGTTGCGAGCGTTGCCGCTGGCTTGCCAACGAGTCGCGCTTCTTGCCTCCGCTTGAGGGTGGAAATCTTAGCCTGCGTCTAGCCTCAGAGAGTCTGTTTGTGCCATTCATCTGCGCGGCCCTCTGGCCGAGCGACTCCTGGCGCCAGCAGCCCCGTTGGCCAGGTCTGCCCTGCTGGAGCGACAGCGACCTCTGCAGCGAGGAGCCGAGACTTGTTGGCAGCCATTTGGATTGGCGGCCTCCAGTCAAGTTGGCGAGTAGTTGCGACTTGTTTGCCGCAGACACTTTCGCCGTCGAGCCGCTTGATCGGCCCCGCTTGTTTGGGGCAAGCTTGTCGTTGATGATCGCGCAAATCTTGCAGGCGCTTGACTTTTCGTTCGGCTCCAAGGATGCCGCCGCCGCCGCCGCCGTCGCGCCCTCGTCGGCTCCTCTCTCACAGCTCGAGCTGGCCGCCCTCTTCCTGCTCGGCCCAATTCTAAGCAGGTCGCCGAGCGACCTCGTCAACACGTTGCTCTTGAACTCTAGCTTGAACTTGGCCAGCCTGTCGGCCAACTGTCTGCGGAACAAACTTTCGCGCGAATCCACTCTCGCGCGCTCCTCGCCCCTCGGCTGGCTGCTCTCGTTTTGCTCCTGGTGCTGCCGCTCATCCATGAGCATCTTTGGGAGAGCCCTCGGCCAAAATCACTCTCTGGCTTCTCTGCTGCGGAAAGTCTGCTGCTGCTGCTGCTGCTGCTGCCTCCAAGCAGCGGCGCCTCTCTCACTAGTTGAGCTCCTCCTCGCTCGGCTTGGGCCAGCCCTTCGTTGCTCCCATATGCTGCCGGCCCAAGAAGCTTGCGCGGCCCTTCGAGCCAATTGGCCGCTCAGCCACTCTTTCGAGCAACCAAACCCGCTTGGCCGCTCGCTCGCTCGCCAACCTGAACCAGCCGATCTGGTTTCAATGGATGCAGGCAAACAAGCCGCAACTCTCAGGGCAAACTTAAATTTGCCTACATGTTGCCTACATGCAGCTCCAATAATCGCGCACTCAATCTTGTTGCTGGTTAAACTTTAGAGGCCAAATTCGCGCTCCACTTCGCCGGCACTGAACTTTGCAAAGCAAAACTTGCAACTATCTCTGGGATGGCCGTTGGAGAAGTTGGTGGCGGCGCTGCTAAAATTCTTGCCTCCTCGCTGCCATTTTAGAATTCGAAAACTTGCCACTGCAGCCAATGCTTGCGCTTGAAGACAGGTGCAGCCGGCCAGTGCGGGCCTGGCCGACAGGGGGGCCGCGCAGGGCAAGCGTGGAGGCGAACATATGCTAACTCTATCGCTCCAGCCGCCGGCCCCCAGTTGGCGCACTCGCAAGCGCGTGCGCGTAATTGCTCGTGTAACTGGGCCAAGCGAGCGCCCATGCTTGCGGTTGGCCCCACTGCCAGGCTGGCCGCACTGAGCTGCGGACATGCGCACCGCTCCATCCGGTCCGAGGCTCCCTGTTGCAAGCGATGCCGGCTTGTTTACAACCAAATCAGCCCGTCCGTCCGTCCGTCAGTCAATCTGCCCACGCCGCTGGGGCCAAGCGCAAGGTTTGGCAAAATTTGTGTGTGTGTGTGTGTGTGTGTGTGTGTGTGTGTGTGTGATGAATTAAGTGTTGAGCCAACATCAGCGCGCCTGAGCTGCGACTCGAACTTTCCCAGACTCGCGCTTCCTCCGCCAACCTGTCCCGCTCAAGCTCGAAATGGCGCCCGCCGCCCCTCGCTTGGCCTGGGCTCACCTTGGGCTGAGAGGGCGCAGAGTGGTGCCACCATATGCTGCCAGGCTTCGGGCTTCTGGCTTCTGGCGAACGAGCGAGACTCAGGCCAACCGGGCGGCTAGGTCGGCCAAGGAGGTGCGCAAATGCGGTCGACTCTCCTCCTCTCACACTAGAGGCGCTCGCCTTTCTCTCGCCGGTTGCACCAAAAGTGCGCCCCCGTTACTCAAACTCGCCAACCAATTCGTAACAGCCACTAATTGCAACTTCTTGTTTCGCGAGCAAACTCAAAGGTCGCCCCCCACTTTCACCTGTCTAGCTTGGCCTTTGGCGCCTCCATGCGGTCACATTGTGGACCTATCCCATCGTCGACGAGTACCCCTCGAAAGGCCAGCCGGCGCCCAACTTCTATGGAAATAGGCAAGCCATTAGGAGGCCGAAGGGGTCGCTCGCGTCAGAGGCTCTCGTTGCGTTAACAGAAATCATTGCAGTCGCTTGATTGAGTAGCCAGGGGCCGGATATTGGAGGCTGAATCCGAACGAACGCCCACACAAAACTGCCGCCCGCTTCGCGCCAGTGGCCCTCCGCTGCATTCTATCACGGGCACCTATTATTTGGGGGGACAATATTTGTTCTCGCGGTCGAGTGGCTCAGACAAAACCATTTAGGCGGCGCAAATTAAATCAAGCCCAGCTCGTTTCCCCTCAGATTAGTCGCTCGCAAACAATACGCTTTTTCTTGGCTTCGCCTGAATCGGATGCACAATCGATTGATGACAAATCGCTCCATTGGCTAGTCCCGTCAAAGGGGCTCCCCTCGGCTACCTGCAGATAGTCGCTTGCTTTCGCTTGGCCCCATTTGAAGGCCGGCGGCCAAGTTTGTTTGGCCAGGGCATCGAGTCAACTTGGCGGGGCAAACACGAGGCGCTTGTCGCTTTGGTTTGATTTCAAACTCGGATTTGTGTAATCGTGGTGGCCTTCTCGAGTTCAACCGAATGTGAAAATATGATTGTTTGAAGAGGGTTGGGGCGACGCGCTTGTGCGCATATTTCCCTGCTCCTCACAAAGATTTGTCGCCACTTTCGAGTCTCCAGGCGGACACTTTTGAGAGGTCGCGAAAGTCGCTAGGTGACTCTCGAATCAGAGGCTCGTTGTTCGTCCTTTGCAATCTGTATTGCGGATAAGAATCTAGAGAGAAACAATAAAGCGACCAACAAGACCAATCAGGGCAAATCTGCGGCAGTTCTGGCAAAAGTTTGCTGAGCAAACAGCTGGTTAGATTCTCGATCTGGAGATTGAAGCCATCATTGTTGAATTGATCTCTGGCCGACTTTGCGCAAAGAAGGGCCACTCATGAATGAGCTTGCTCGCTTGAACGACACATCAAACCTATGAGAACCCACCGATTAGACTGGCGGCAGGTTCCAATTTATGTTTTGCAGGTTTATTCGGAACCAGATTGGATGATCAACTGCATTTCCTCAGAATTTTGTGGACGCTTTACACACGTGACATTATCCTTATTCCGAGCGAGACTCGAACGTCAAATCGGAGCACTGAGGCCGGGCGCGAGTTCAACATTGGAGCAAATCGAATATTCCCAAACCCCGGATCCAATCATCTGGTCTCGGAATTCAGTGGGCCAAAGTGCAAATGGAGCGCGCAGAGTGAGAGCAGATTTCGTGTTAACTCTGGGGAGGGTTGCGCAAAATAGTCTGCAAATTGGATGGGCAAAGAGTGAAAATGTTTCAGGTTCAGATGGAAATCACATGCGAGGTGAAGTTTGGCGCGAGTTGGACGACTTTTGATTGAATTGTACACGTGACTCGTTGCTCCTCCAAATTTGCGCCGCGAAGACAGCAGCTGAGCCACCTGAACTGAGGCCGCCCAATTGTGGCGAGGATGGCAAATTGAATTGAGACGAGCCAAGTTTCGCCCAGTTGGCTGGACGCAGATGCGAGATGGAGCAGCCACAATGAAGTGGTGGCTCCCTCGTTTGCCATGTAAGCTCGTTTGCTCAACCAGCCGCTGAAATGGCCGCGAGAAGAGGAGGAGGAGAGAGAGCAAAGTGCGTTACCCCCCTGCAGGTCGGGCGACATTATTGAGCTAACCCTTCGGCCAGCTCACTGGAACGAACGCCGAGAGGAGCGGGCACCTGAAGGCCCCACTCCTAATCCGCAATGTTCAGCGTTGGCCAGCCAATGGGGTTAGGCATTTCCGTGCAAAATACAAATTGAATTTGCGGAACAAGGCTTGACTCTCGTGCTCTTACCTGTGAGCCGGCTCGGCTATCGCCCACAGCCAGCCTCTTCCAGCGGCGGCAGCCAACAGCCGCGAGCTGCACAAACATCAACAACAATGCCCAACTAATCCAATTGCGCCAACCTCCACAGCCTCTCGGCACCAAAACGGCAAGTGGCGCCAACTGGCGGATTGGGCCTCGAAAGGAGGCCATATGGGCTCATGAATTAATTGAGTTGGGGTCCGGCGCCGGATGCAGGACCTTGCGAGCTAAGCTAAGCCCGGCTCAGCTCAGCTCGACTCAGAGGGGGGAAGAGAGAGAGAGAGAGCTCAGGCAATTTAATAAAGCGAATCGACACACACTTACACCAAGTCTCATGCAAGGCAACCAATTTCCCTTTGCTCCAAGATAACAAGCCTGAGTTTATTCAATAGCACCTATGCAAACTAAGTCCGCTACTAATCAAAATTAGATGAAGATCTGCGCTCCTGATGACTAATGTTCAGTTGGCGGTGCAGCTCACCGTGTTGTTGGATCTGCTTCACAGTGTCCTCGATGATATTTGTCGTGATATCAACCGATTCAATCATTGTAAATCCATCCGAATCAGCCACCTTTGTGGCACCATCGCTGAGCTCACTCTTTATAAAGCTAACCCTCTTTTCATCTGATTGACTATCCAAAGTGGGATCCCTTGCAGTCTCAAAGCGCATCAACCCGTCAGAGATGCAGGCAGCGCTGATCATGGATGCGGTGGCGGCAATGGGATCCTTTTCATCGACGCCTCCATCAGTCTTTGCAGAATCAGCCTGCTTATCGCAAGTCTCGCTTTGTGGATCATCCGAAACGTGTTCCTCCTCAGCCTCAAAACGCACTAGATCATCGGAGACACTTGTGCTAGAGTTGATGGTGGCAGCTGAACTAATCGGATCCTGTCCGTCGCTAATTTCAGATTTCACTGAACTAACCAGCCTCTCGCAAGTCTGTTCAGGTAGTCCATCCAAGCTCGGACTTTTTGTGACCGCAAACTGCTTGATTCCTTCTGAAATACTTGCATTGGCGCTCATTGTGGCAGCCGATCCAATCGGATCCTGCTCATTGCCAACCTCAACTTCTTCATCCGATTCCTCGGTGAGTCTACGCGAGAAAGTATAGTTTGTTTGGGATATCTCTGGGACCAAGACCTTTGAAGTTGCCAGCTCGACCAGACTCTCTGCAGCCGTTGCTGTTTCAATTCCCGCACTCGATCCATCGCCGAGCTCGACAGTTCCACCCATCCTGTCCTCGGTAGCCATCAAGTTCAAAATGATGCCCTCATTCCTGGTTAATGGATCCGAGTTGATTGACATATCCAGCTCAACTCCCCGAAACGTTGTATCGGCGCTTTCTAATGCCGGTGAATCTACAAACTTGACCTCCCCATGTTGCTCGCCTCGCTTGACCTGTTCGGTCTCTATTGCAGGCTCATTCAAGTCGTTACCAGTGAGACTAGAACGCGAATAGTCAAACATCTCGGGTTCCTCTGTTAAAGCCGGTCCGTTAGCGGTCATATTTTCAACATGAACAACGGGACTGTTTTCCTCTGAGTCGAGCGTGTCCTCACTTGCAGAATCGAGCGATTCTCGGCCTGTCTTGTTAATTTCAGGTTCTATGTTGTCATGTTGACTCTCTTGGTTTGGGTGAGACTTAATCTCGTCACTCTCTTGATTATCATCAAGTGGACCCAACAAGTCGTGCTCTCCGGCACTCTCGACTTTTGGATGAACTTGCTCAGTATTAGTATCTATGCTAATTGCGTCTACATCTCCTAGCTTCTTTGGCGAATCAACTATATCTGTCAGAGCTTCCAAGTAGACGGTTTCATCATTCTTGATCCCGTCGATAGTGACATTGTTCGAGTTCTGTGATGGAATCTCATTGCTTAAATCCTTTAACAGAGTTTCGTCGTTTGAGCTCGGCGGTGGAGCCTCTTTGGTATGGTTCTGCAATAAAACATCAGTATCATCACCAGTAGCTTCTTTGGTGGGGTTATCATTGGTGCTTGCTACTTCTTTTGATACTTCGACAGTTGAAGAGGTCTCAGATGCTGAGTTTATCTCAGCGGATTCTTCAGTATGATCAGATTCTCCGCTGGAAGATCCGCTGTCATTGTCAGGCTCATCTGCATTTGATTTCTCTATCGCTTGTTGATCTGTCACCACCTTGATCGAAGGCTCATCTGCCTTTTCAACATCAACATCTGCTACATGAGAGTTAGTTTGGTCTTCGTGATTGATGAAAGCTGGTGTTGTTGTTGCTGTTGGCATGATACTGTAGGGTTGGTCATCACAATTATGCTCCCGTGCAGCAAAAGTATCATAGTTGGCAACTTTCTCGCTATCAATATTGGCCAGCGATGCCTCCTTGTCAGATGAATCAAATCGATCCTCCGCACTGATCATGCCGTTTGCTAGCCCATTGATGAGCTCGCTCTCGTCGACCGTCTTGGGTGCCGGCTCACTAGTTTCGCTTATTTCGCACTTGTTTACTATCAATGATTGCAAATCAATACTCTCTCGACGATGCACCTGCTCGTCTGGTTGCTGTTGCTCGCTCTTATTTCTACTGTTTGCTTCCATCTCCGCCTGAGCCAACTCATCGGCGAGCATATTTCCAGCCTCTGTTGTGGTGAATATCAGATTCTGCTCTTCATTGACAAAAGGCCGCTCATGTTGTATCAACTGATGCTCCTCTTGAACAACAACCTTGTCAGTATTTTGCACTTCGTCCGTTGTTTTCGATTCGTCATTTGTCGTCGGAATACTATCTGGTATTATGGCAGCTGAAGTTAGTGCAACTGCGCCCGCTGCAGCCCCCATGGCTGCCTGCTGAGCAGCCATAGCCTTTGGTGTCTTGATACTCTTAATGGCAGTAACCGCGGTCGGCGCTGGAGGCTTCTGAGATGGCTTGCTCTGTTTATTATTAGCTGATAGAGTCCTACCTGGGGCTGAGGAACGAGCCGCCTGCTGCCTCGAAGTTGCAGTAGTTGGAGTGATTGAGGCGGAGGTTGAGCCACCACCTGTTGTTGGCTTGCTAGGAGCCCTTGCAACTGTGCGAGATGCTGAGCCAGTTGGTACAACTCTCTTGGTAGTCGCCAAGCCTGAGCCTGCTTGCGTTGTAGGCCCGTTTGTCTGTTTGGGTGCCACTTTGGCGCCCGTAAGCGGCACTCGCCTGGTTTGGGCAGCCGTTTGAGTTGGTTTGGGTGCGAGACCGTTACTTGGTGCAGCTGAGGTTGATTTTGTGGTGGTGCGAGCGGTAGTTCTCATTGTTGATTTTGTCATTGTTGGCGCTGGCGCGGGGTGAGTTCTTGTTGTTGATGCTCCGGTGCGAGATGCCAGAGTTCGAGTTGGAGTTGTCTGGTTACTCTTAGCCGCAGTTGGAGCTTTAGAGGCCAAAGATATAGATGCCGTCGATGCTGGTTGGCGGCGGCTCGATTGACTGCGTGATCGAATCTGTGCCGCCGATCTAGTGGCCGGCCTACCACCACTGCTTGCGCCTGACACCTGCACTCTTCTGCTCAAAATTTTGTCTGATGATTCTTGTTGCTCCTTAGTGGGCGCAAAGTTGTTATTTTTGGCCATATAAGAGATCAGATGATCCCGCTTATAATCGTGCGGAGTGAATTTGTATTGTTGCTGTCGATGATCTAACGAGGAGTCCACAGGTTGGTCATTGTTTTGCGAGGCAGCACCAGCCGACATCACTCGATCGCCACCAATCGATTCGGTACCAAAAGGTGAGTTTATCTGGCGTGGTTCGGGAATGTGGGGCGAGTCAGCCCTGTTGTTGGAGTTGTAATTCAACAGAGGCGAGTTATGGCCAACCTCCGATTTGAATCTGTACTCGTTGGCCTTCTCGTTTCGCTTTTGAACTTCTTTGTACCAAGGCTCAATGTTTGTATGCGAGTCTGGGCCATGAATTAGCTCATTGGGAGTGTCAAGCTCGTTTGTGTTGCAGGAAGTTGCCGTTGCCTGGCCATTTTGATGCGCCAAATCAAGCGAGGCAAGATCCTGGTTTGACTTGGACGAGCTCACGTGCAAGTCTGTTGATTGTTTAACAAAGGAGTCTGTGAGCTCGTTATATGAATACTGATCGAAGGGCGTAAATTTTGACTTGTACTCTGTTTTAATATTCTTCTTCTTGTTCAAACTAGAGCCATGATCTGAGAGGTCGGTGGTTGTTGCTGAGCGGCTGCTCTGGTCGCCACTAAAACTGCTTGCAGATCCCTGAGATTCGTGTGACACTGGCGATACAATGGAGATGCCGAGTGGGCTAAGCAAATGCGGTGAAGGCGATAGGTTCATGTTTGGTTATCTTAGTTTCAGTGGTACGTTAGGGAGGAGCTTTGGTTGTTAAAAGAGGAGGCGAGTTGTTGTTGTTTGTTGTTAGGAAATGACAGACTTTTTCCGCTCAATTCGCGGCCAGGTAATTCGTTCGTAAATTCGTCCTGAATAATGTTAATTCGCTGTAGTTTTCTAAACAGAGCCTCAATAATTGGTCCTGTTATGCTTGCACCTCAAGATTGGGATTGTTGCGCCGTTTTATCGAGCCTCCGAGTAAGACTATCTGGATAAAGCCGGCTCGCATGCGCCGGCCTGAACGGTAACTCTCCAATGACGGCAACGGCCACGACTAATAAGAGTGCACATTTATATGCGAATCGAGCGCAGCCTCCCCATTGTCCTTGTGTGCTTGTGTCGCTGGGCAGGTTTGCGCAATGTTGTTTATATGCGCGCGCCAGACAGAACGGGACGAGAAGGGAGACGTGACGCCGCCGACGACGACGACAGTGAATACGAGGAGCAAGCAAACGGAGTGGCGAGCTTATAACGGGCGCCAGATACTGTTGCCTCCTACGAGAGTTCAGCTCCAATCTCAACTCGTACAAGACTTATCAAGTTCACGAAATATTGTAATCAACTTGTCGGCTCCTCTAGCCCGCAAATCCACTCCCTTTCAACAGGCAGAGTTTTCAATGGGCGAACGAAGAACTATAAGGCCGATCTTGATGGCTCAAAACTTGTCAAAATGGCGCAAAATCGGCCCACCAACTCTAAGCTAACTCCTCGAGTGGCCAACTTGTCTTCTTGCTTGACAAAACCAGCGACTTTGCGCTCCACTGATCTCGCTTGGCTCTTAAAACTCGACTCAGTTCGACTTGCTGGCTCGGCTCTTATTTGCCAAGCTCTCGACTTTCTATCTCTCGCTTCTGGCGCCAAGCTCGTTCCTCTCGCCTGACTTTGCGCAAGCCGCCGACTGGCCGGCGCTTCCAATGTCAAGTGGAACGCGGCCAAGGATCACGCACTCCAGTTGTGCTGACTCTTTCTCTCTCTCTCTCGCTTGTGGTTGCTGGCTGTTGGCGCCGATCAACCTCGGCGAGACTCCAGGTATTCTGCCCGGCTCTCTCTCTCTCTCTCTTTGCTGTCTGTTTCTGGCCACGGATTTGGGGTTGGAATTGGGATTGAAGTTAGAGTTTGTTGGGAACAATGGGCGAGGTTAGTGCGCTGGGCGAGTCTAGTGCAGCCGCTACGTGCTAAATGCGTGCGCGCTCGCTCATATGGGCGGGCGGTTGCGCCAGAGGAGAGCGCTAGTGGAGGGAATGGCTGCCGGCGGCCCATGTTGGCGCTCCGTCGGTTGCGCCATTGACCGGCCGGCTTGCTGGCTGGCAGGCGGCGCCCCGGGGAGGCGGGCGCGCGTGTGCGGCCGTCGTCTGCCAGCAGCCGGCTCAATTGGGAGCTGCGCCCAACTTTTTTGGGCTGACATTTGGCCGGTGCAGCCGTGGGCCTCGTTCCAGCATAGCGATGAGCCAATGGAGCCAGGCCTAGGTGCCTGGCGCGAGAGTTTATTGGATGCAAACCTGCGCCTGAACTGGACGCCAGCAACACGGCCAACTGGTTGTCGCGGGCGCACTAATTTCAGCAACCAGGCTCTAGGCGCACTCGGCTTCGGGCCAATTCGAGCGTCCCAGCACAAGGGAGGAAGAACATAGTTGGCTGTACTCTTCCCCATCTCCCTTGCTGGAGGTCGAGAGATGCAACATAGGCGTGGCATTGGTGGCCAAGTTTAGCTCTCGACATGTAATCTTGCCCCGCATTGGAATCCAGAGCATGCTGGCCGTTTCGAGCACTTTGGAGGCGCCCATGTCGTTTGTGAGCCGGCCGGTTGCTTGGCAATGGACTAACGCGCCGGCCGACGGATATCCTGGCCGCGCGGGCAGTGATCATATTGGTTCCCCCCCCCCCAAAGGCTTGGCCACAAACGCTGGCCAGCGGCCACGGTTGGCCCCCGAAGGCTGCCTTTGGAGGCGACGCGTCCTCGCTGCGCTTGGGGTACTTATTTGCGGGCCCTCTCGCGCCAAGACTCTCAAGCGGGCGTGCTCGGCCGTCCCCATGCCTCATCAAGCTCGATTCACCTGCGCCGCAAGGGACGGCGGCCGGATCCGCCCCCTTGCGAATGCATGCGCGCGCGGCCCACCAGCCGCTAACCTTGAAATCTTGGAGCGCCCAGCGCTGGCTTGTTGTCTGGCACGCTAACCGCGGGCGCGTCAGCCGTCCGTCGGACTTCATTAGCGCCTATGCAGGCTAGAGTCGAGTCTGGGCGTCGGCCAGCTTGAGGGAAGCCAACGGCATCCTTGGAGTCGGCCTATGCATAGCGTGAACTGGCCTTTCCGCAAGAGCCCCCGTCATCTCCCATAACCAGCGAGCGCTAAGCTCCGCGAGGCCCACGGACATGCAAATCTTTCTCCAGCCAACTTTCCCACATGATTGCCGGATTGCGGCCACCAGCGAGCGAGTTGCTCCCAAAAGGTTGGCATGGATCCAAGCGGAGCCCTTTCACCTACGCTCCTGTAGCTTACCTGAATGGCGAGCGGCCAGTCTAGTCTGGGCTGGCCTGGGCTGGGCTGAGCTGAGCTGGGCTAGGCTAGGCTAGCGACACTTGAGTGCGAGCTTGAATAATGGCTTGACTTGATAAGCTTGGTGCGCTTTCATTCGGCAACAATCGCTCACAATGCTCTCACTGAAACACTGACTCCCGCAAGCTCACTCGCCCGCTTAAACACAAACCCCAATGACGACCCTTGATTGGTGCCAGTCCGTCCAACCTTGCAAGAGTTCACCGGATGCAGGCTCAGTTGTCTGCCGCCGCCGCCGCCCATGCGAGTGGAATGGCTTCCAAATCAGGTGCCTATGCTTTCGCTCTTCCACTACTCTATCCACCTGTCTCGCTGGGCTCGCTCGTCAGCCTGATTGGCTCGGCGTGGAACAATGCAATCTGAATGTGCCTTTGCCGGCTCGGGCGACACAGGAACCGCGCGCTCGAACTCGACACTGTGGTCGCTGGATGGCTTCTCCTCTTTCTAGAATGTTGCAAGTGCAGCGAGGAGAGCTTGTGGCAATTTGCCGGCCAACAGTGACTCTCCTACTCTCTGCTCGCTTGAAGGTGGCTGAGCCAAACTGGCGCTGAGAACGGACTCCTCTAGATTCCACAGGGGCGACTAATTGACTCAATCGTCCCTCTCTATCATCGCCATGCTTGCCCTTCTCCACCCTCTAGCTGGCCGACGCTCCAAGGCCCTTGAGATATTGTGAGCGAGCGGGCGAGTCAGCAAGCAAGCCAAGGGGATGGACTCGCAGGTGAGCGAGCGGACGAACTCTTGAGTCTCTCGCCTTTCCTAAACTCTCTTGCCGGCATGAAAATCTCTCGCCAATTTTTTCGGCTTAAAACTTGAGCGCTTAGACACCTTTTAACTTGTTGCGCAAACTTCGCTCGCTGGGAGAGTTGGAGAAATTTTGCAAAATTTTTCTACCTTTCAAACTGTGCTCGTCGGCAGAGAGGGATGAGGCTTGTTTTGCTTGCTCTCTAGCCGGCTGCCCGGGTGGATTGCTCGCTCGCCCGCGTCTGCTGCCATTCAGAGCTCGGCCATGGCTGCAGCACAAGCAGCAAGCCTCCCGTAAAGTCGCTTGTTAACCAACCCCGCCATCCATCCCCCTCCTCCCTCCCTTCCCACTGCACTCGCCAGAGCCAAGACATTGTTCTGCTCCCAATGAGGAGGCCGCAACTTCGTGAGTGGCGCAGCCAGCTGAGTCACCGCCAAGTGGGCCGAGCTTAAGCGCTGCAGTCTCCGGCCATCCGATTGTGTGTGCGTCACCTATCTGGCCGACAGCCGGCTTGTTCTCACTGTGCCCAGTCGGCGGCTTGCCAAAGCCAACGAGCAGATTGCCCGCTCCAACCACCTTCGCCGCCACCGCCGCCGCCACCCCAACAATACCCTAATTTCCAATCCACATGCGCGCACACACAAGGCTCGCTTCCTAAGACCATCCACCTGTACGCTAGCTGCGCAGCCTCCACTCGCCTTGTCTTGCCGCATTTTCACTTGCTTCGCGCTCAGCCAGCTGGAAGGACATGGCCAACAAGTCCATTTGGGCAGCCACTTGTTGTTGTTGTTGTTGTTTCGTCCTGCCTTTGAATATTACGTAGCAGCCCGAGCGTCCGCCCCCCTCGCCGGCTTGGAGTCAGTTACAGGAGCGCGGTCGCGTAGTTTCCCGCCTCTCATGGTGCCACATATGCCCACTTCCTGCGATGCCCGCTCCACTCGAGCGGCCGCCGAGAGTGTTCAGGGCTACGCACGGAAAGGGCCAGAGCGGAGGCAGGTGGACTTGCTCGCTGGAAGCCCTCGACAGCTGGCGCTGAGTTGAGGCTAGGGAGCGTTTTGTTTGCGGCCAGCGCTGAAACTTGGTTCGCCGGCGGCTGGGCCGAGAATGAGCCATGAATGAACAATTTAACGTTAAAGCCGGCCGCCAGTGGTGATATGAATTTAATCTAAGGGGCTTCGAGTGAATGCTTTAGGTTTGGCTCCTGCTTTAGCCCAGGCCTTTGCTTGGTTGTCGGTCGGTCGAGCTGGAGGCAAGGCCAAGACCAAGAGCAAGGCTGAGACCGAGAGCGAGAGCAGGACCGAGAACGAAGCCAGGTGTGTCGCCCGCTGCTGCCGCTGCTGACCAGTACAAACATCTATGTTGGCCGCTGAAACGGCTGAAACATCAGTTGCAAGCTAGCTTGGTGCGTGCCACTTCTCGCTACAATGATCCGATACAATTCTGGCCGACAACAACCATCGCTGGATGGCCGGCTGGCTGGCTAGCTGACTCATGCGACGGCCAACAAGCGCTGGCCATCAATCTCAACTTGTCTCGACCAAACTGAAAGGTCAACTTCGTTCGCCACGACCTTAGAATCAAGTCATGCTAGAGCTTGTTGAAGGAGTCACCTGATGCATCGACAGCTTCCTCCGCCTTACAAGATCCCATCAGGGTTCTGGTGAGAAAGAAGCGAAAAGGCCGCCACAGAGAATGGAAAGAAACTAAACTCTTTGATGCACGGAACAGATTCAATTTGCTTCCAGCCAACAGGTCCAAGCGTCAATATTACTAACTAACGACGCCTGCTTGTGATTGATTCGAGGCTAGTCCATTAACAAAGCCTGTACCTGAGCTGGATCCAACAGTCTTGCTCCCATCTTGATCGCGCACACAATCAATGTCGTGTACAATGTTCGAGACGTAGGGGCTTGGTCGAGTTAAAATTGACTTGGAGTTAAGATTTTTGGAGCGTCACTCTTTACGAAACTCTCTTTCTTCAATTGTTACACCAAATCTAGGGTCAAGACTGGGAGTTGTCCGAGCGGGGGCAAGTTGAGCCTTGCTAACTACAAACCAGCCTCACTCACCTCTCGCATGGTTTCAGCCTATGAGCCTTCGTCGGTTAGCATGCAACAGTTAATTGTGCGATCCGTTTGTGCAACTAAGCTTTGAGAAGTTTTACCAATTGGTTAAGTTCACCTGGTTGGTCAATGTTTTTTTCTTTCTCCTTCTCTATCGAAATAAATTTTTCAACTTAAATCCAATTCTTAGTGTGAATACAAATTGACCGAGCGAGCTGGTTTTAAGCCGCAGAATGAAAACTCTGGATCAGGGCGAGGCAAGACTCATTGCTCGCTAATGATCAATTCAATGCCCTATACTGTCGACGAGTACTAATCAAACATGAGCCGGAGCTGGCAGTGTCTTGGATGGGACAGAGGAGAATGCTAATGTAAAACTTGACCCCCACTGGCACCATAGGCAGTCGATTTAATGGCACTAGCTCAAAGAGTTATGCCTCGATTAGAGGCCTAATCATCCTGCTGCTCGCTCAACCAAGAAGAGCTGGAGGAGGAAGAGGATGAAGACAGGGCAACTGAAGTGTTTGACGATGTTGGAGCTGAACTTATCGGACTTATCTGAAGATCTTCATCCATCATGGCCATCACAGAGGCCAGGCTAAGGCTCTCTTTAAATTTCTCCTCCAATTGCCTGGTCTCCTCGCCACTGTTATCAGATATAATCTCATCCAATTGCCTCAGCTTTTTTGAGAGCCAAGCCTTCTTGTCTGGCATACCTGACAATTGCTCCTTGATTGCATCCTGAATTGCTTGGCTAGCTTGAGTGATCACTTTTGCGCTTCCAGTGATGAGTTGAGTTGAGTGACTGGCAGCTGAATTGGATTCGCAATTTTTTGATGCTGGCTCAGCACCGATTGCATTTGTATCACGAACGAATTTAGCTGCCACTTGGGTGATGGTCACATCTTGCGATTTATGGCAACTCAACAAATCCTTCAAATTAATTTGCTCTGGAATGATGTGTAATTTCCCCTTATGAATGAAAACCCTATTCTTACTCTTGCTCGACTCCAACCAAAGAGGTAAATGCTCGGCGGCCTCTATAAGAAGCAAGTCACCATCATTATCATAAACCCTTATCACGACGTCAGGATCGTATCTGGACAATTGGAATAGCATATAAACTATCAGCCATTCTTCTTCAATATTCTGGTCAAATTTAACACTACCACTTAACATGCACCCCTTGCGACGCTTCCGGAGATTGAATCTTGAATTCTGACAGTCGATTGTGTCGTGGACAGCCGCTGCCACATGCTTAATGTATTCGTCAATCGTTGAATCGCTAGCTGGCTTCGATAGGTAAACCTCGTACTTTACTGTGTTTTCAATATCCTCCGGTGAATCCTCGTTCTGCATCATGGGATGGATATGATTTTCGTATGGTATGATATTGAATTTTCTCCCCACTAGACGAGTGTATTCATGAGGTTCTAGTCTTGGAGGCAGATAGATTGTTTTCGAAGGCTCGACCATCTAAAAAATTGAGCGTTTTATAATGATCAAAACTCAAAATCGAATCTGCAGAACGTGCTGCTACGTCAAAGTAATTTAGTCACATGGCGCATATTTACTCCGAACGGCAACCAAACTCACTCATTTTGGCAACCCTAACAAGCTTCATCCATTCGCTATATTTACATACAATCAAACTAGTAACTAGCAACACATCAACTCGGACTTATGTCTTTCGTCAGATTGGAGAACCTGAACGATTTTATCCAACCAGCCAGTGCCTGCATCAAACCAGCTCCAAAGAGGCCCCCTGGAACTGTGGCCAAGGTGAGTGATATCAACCTGAGCGACTGTTTGGCTTGCAGTGGTTGCATCACCTCGTCAGAGTCGGTTCTAGTGCAGCAACAAAACTATGAGGAGCTGTTCAAGATCATCAACGACAACAAGACCTCGAAGGTTAGTAGAGGAGGTTGCCGACAAAGGTTGTTGCCGAGTGCGCGCCACTAATACTCAGCTGTTTTATCAACTAGCAAAAGAGGAGCATCTTTGTCTCTCTGTCGTTACAAAGTATTTCGTCCCTGGCTCACAGACACTCATTGGGTAGCCAGGAGGCTGCCGAGAGACTAGCGTCATTTTTCGTCTCAATTGGGTGCGACAAAGTATACGACATAAACTTAGCGCGTCACTTAGCCTTGGTAGAATCTTATAGGGAGCTCAAAAGGCGTTTCGAATCCAAATCGGAACTCCCAATCATAAGTTCCATATGTCCGGGCTGGACTTGTTATGCAGAAAAAACAAACGGCCATCTGATAGTGCCTCACTTGAGCCGCGTACGTTCACCCCAACAGATCATGGGAGCCTTATTAAAGAGGGAGCATCAACGCCGTGATGGACTAAGCAGAGGCGACATATTCCATCTCACTCTCATGCCATGTTTTGACAAGAAATTAGAGGCGTCACGTAGCGATTTCAAGAGCCCCATTGATGGCAGCCAGGATGTCGATTGCGTATTGACACCTCTAGAGCTCGAGGAAATATTAGGCAGCGAGGGCGTAACCTTGCAAGACTTTGAGCGCAGAAAGCTGGATATCCTGACAGAGACCGGCGAGGAGTTCGATTTTCCTTTGAGCAGCCATTTTGGATCAGTATCGGGTGGTTATGCTGAGAATTTGCTGCTAGCGGCAGTCAGCGAGACATCAGGCAAAAATTGTGATAGCAAGCAAAGTGATATAGGGTACAGTACTCTGAGAAATGGGGATTTTATTGAACTTAGCATTAAAAGCAGTGGTGAGATCGCTTCGAAGCGACCGAAGTTTGCCATCGTAAATGGCTTCAGGAACATTCAAACAATAGTACAGCGGCTCAAAAGAAAGGCGCTCGGCTACGATTATATCGAAATCATGGCCTGTCCATCCGGTTGCATAAACGGTGGCGCCCAATGCAGAGCATCTGAACCAGGACACCGAGATTCTCTGGTTGAGTCAGTTAAGAAGTTATATCAAGAGGTTGAGCCGGTGAAATTAGGCATCAAGCAAACTGACGACTTACTTCGACTCTATAAAGTCCTTAATCTTGAAACAGACGATTGTAGAGAGAAAATTTTGTACACCGATTTTCATCCCGTACCGAAGATGCAAAATCTAACTGTTAGCTGGTGAGAGTGTTGAACAACTAGATTTTTGAGCTTTTGGTAGACGATACAAATGGACTGAGGGGATGACTGTTTCAGGAGAGGGACGGAACAATATCTGAACAAGTATGCTTAAAAGAATTGACACAGAGGACTTATGGGACTCCCTAGAGTCAGCGAGCCAAAGGAAGCTAACTTGGTCGGCGCAACCAGGCAAGAAACATACAGACATTACAAGAGTCTTAGTTATAAGTAGGTTGGTTTCATTCAATGACAGAAAGATAATTGAGGCAGCGAGGGCTGAATTCCGAACCAACTTGGCTGGCTCACAGACCATTCCCGCAGATTTTAGGGGCGCAATTTTCAGGGCCGTTGCAAGATGCGGCGATGGTCGCGAGTATGAAGGTCTTTTCGAACTATACGGGAAATCAGACCTACAGGAGGAGAAAACGCGTGCCTTCATGACTCTCGGCGCAGCAAAAGACTCGGGTCGATTTCAGAGGGCGATCGATTGCGCCATTCTGATGAAGTCAGAAACCAGGATGAGCTGTTTGTCTTCATGACCCTGAGCGGTTCGAATCCATCTTTTGCTTGTCAGTCATTTTTAGAGCACTAGGGAGAGTTCAAATCTATGTAGATTGTCGATTAGTATCGGTGAACTTTACCAGCGAGGAGAGAGCCAAGGAGGTGGCCACATTTTTTGAGGCCAACAGTTTTCCGGGAACTGAACGAGCAGTTCTACAATCTCTTGAGATTGTCAGAGGCAATACCAGTTGGCTAAATTGCGACATAGAGTCAATCAAGAAGTATTGGTGATAAAAGTAAAAAGTCTGTTATTGACTGTTTTATGTTGAATAACGGGACTGACTAGAGTTGGGGTGAGTGGATGGGCGGGATAGTTAAAGCACTGGCACGTTCAGGTTGTGCGATTACTAAGCTCATTCGCCAAGATCACGCCAGAGCGTCAACATGACTGACCCAGGTAGGTTGAAGGGGAAGACTTTCCCCATGTTGCACATAGTATTTATTTTCGGTTTTGAGTTTCGCAGACTTTTACGTTACACTACTAAAAAAACTCAATATTCGAACTGTCACGAGATGGCAAGTACACTTCCGACATTCGTCTTGGCTTTGGTTGTTGTTGTTGATTTAACTGTGTTGGTCGACACAGTAGCACCAGCAGGTGAGTTCTGGTGTATTGGCGAGCCGAATTTGGAAAGCTGCGAGATCTGCAGCTTTCCAAATCGGGCTCACCTTTGAGGCCGCTGCAGCCTCAAAGGTGCGATGGAGGACGGGATAGGTTTGAAAGGATGTGACAGAATCCGCTGCTACTGCAAACCACACGAGTTCGACTAGGAGACAACATGGGTTCGTTTCTTATACTTCCTAATTTTCTACCCGATCCATGATTGTTGCGGAAATCTGGTTCTTCAACAGGACGACAATTTGCAGCACGTCTCACTAGCGCCCAAAAACTCTACAACTTTACCGACAAACCTCAGCCATATCAAGCTAATGGCACCAATCAATCAAATGACCAATCAACAATCAATGACTCTCTCAACTCTACAATCAAGCAGGTTGTTCGTTTAGCCATGGAAATGCCGCCAACCAGCGGCGCGGAGGGTGAAACTCTGCCCCTTGTTCCATCAGGTAACAACAACCAAGCTGAGTCTCTCACAGCACAAGCGGCAACAAAACTTTGGGACAGTCTTCAGCAAAGAGGCTGTTACGGTTTCAAGAATGCCACTCCGAAGAATGGACTCCGATGATATCAAACTCTTGTTGCTCGAAACCCATTTCGCAGGATGGCAAATACAAGTGTAGCTCAATTGAGTCCTACTATGCGCGTCCCTGCGCCGATTTGATCGGCTCAGCCGGCATGAATCTGATAATTGTGCTTGCATTGATAGCCCTCGTGAATCTCTATTTGGCCACAGTTACTGGAGTGAGCACGTATCGGACATTTCATTATGACGAAGCGAGCCAAAGTGCTTACACTTGAACTGTTAGCATGAGCTTGTGTTTTGATGGCGCAAATTCCGGAAATTGGCTGTCCATCATTGTGTTCATCCAACTGAGAGACTCCGATGTACATAACCCAAGTCTCAGACTAGAGAAGTGGAAGCATTGGAGGAGTCTACATTCCGTGCCTCTCAAGACTAGTACTAACTCACGACTAAAATAGATAAGAATTTGCACTATGTATGTGAGGTGCTGAAAAATCGAGCACTTGGAGTTTGTTTATTGTCTGGACAACAGATTCAGCATGAAATTTCTTATTTCAATAGATGTGAAGCACTAAAGATCTTTGAATTCGTGGGCGCTCATGGGCATGCTTCGGATGACACTTTTTGGTTGAATAAAACTCTTGTGAAGGATATACATGTGGCCTTAGATTGAATAATTGTAAAGCCAGTGAGCGAATACCTTTACTGCCGCCTACTTCTTGTCGTCTTTCACTTCCTCTGGGAAAGGGCCCGCCATCAACTTCTTGATGAAAGCTATGGACGAATTATGGAGACACAGAGAGGTCAGATGATGAGCCTGATCAAAAGCGCATAATCTAATCGAGTGCCGTCAACTCACCATCGTACTTGATGTTTCCTTCCTCGTCTGGCGGCCCCTGGACACAATCATGCATGATGTCATCGCACTCTTGGTCGTTGAGCTTTTCACCCAAGGACATGAGAATATGAGCCAGCTCAGCCTCCAACATGGTTCCGTTTTCCATCTTGTCATAGACCTTCATGCACTCGGCAAAATCTTCATAGGCGCCAACATCTTTATCCTTCTTGAACTGGCTGTAAATTGGAAGAAACTCCTCCAATTCCAGCTTCTTCTCTCCAACCTTCTTAGTGCCGCCGGATTTAAGAACTGCAGCTTGGGTTGGCACGATGTCGAGCGATCTAAGTAGATCGCCGAGGTGAAAGGCATCCACCTTACCTATGCCCTCAAAGTCATAGATATCAAAGTGTAACCTAGCTTCTGTTGAATTCAAATTTGAATCATTAGTTAGTGCATACTGATGTTGAAAGTCTTCGTTGAGCGATTGTATAATGGCGTGTCACTTACTTTCCACATCGGCTGGCTTTAAGTCTGCCTAGAATGAGATAGCATAGCGATCAAGTTTCGATTAAATTGTCCTTGTTAGCAACAGGGAGGTCCGATAAACGGATGCGAGTTGGCCCAATCACAGGGACGCACTTACCATCTTGACTTGAAAGTATCAAAATTAAACCGGAAAGAAAAAACACTTCACTACGGTGGCGACTTAGAGCTTTGAAAGGGTTTTCGTTGGCACGCTGCTCTGGGGTCAAAAGTGCAATTACGATTGTTGAGCTCTGCTCGACTTTCCTCCTCCATAGAGCTTCGTAGAGTCTGAAAAGTTCTAGGTAGCGAGGACGAGCGCAATGTAGATGTAGAATCTGACGGATGGGCGAGGCAACAAAAGGACTGGGGAAGAGTCACATTAGGGACTCCCCTTTGAAATGCAGCCATCCAATTTGGGGACAGTTCCAAGTGTTAAAATTGGTGAGATTGAGACGATTGTGGCGCCGGGTCGCGATTTGAGCGAGATATAGAGAGTGAGGTTGGGAGAGTGAGAGTAAGTGAGAGACAGAGAGAGTAACTTGGAAAAGGGACGCTTCGTTGTTCAAGCATTCAATTGTTTTAGTCGCTAGGATGCGAGAGAACGCATTCTACTAAAATGGACATGGAGAGTGCGTAGGGGCATTCGTAGAGGTGCATATGTCAGGGCATCCCGAGCTACCGTATCGCGAGATGTTGGAGCCATTCACGGACTACTTGTGTGTATGTGTTTGCTTTGTTAATGAGATGACTGCAGCAAAAGGCCTTTAGCTCCGGCTGCCAAGATTGCTCAGCAAATTCCTATTTATTCTTCTTCCAGCGCAAGCTGAGAGCTTGGTTATTATCAATCGTTGGTAAGAATATCTTACTCTTTTGCTGAGTCGGTGAGGCGGATAAATTCAAATCAACTTGCTCCAAACCGACTAAATCATCTAATCTTCTCTTGGCAACAACAAATTCATCAAAATTAAACTCTGGGTGTCGCTTGGCATGTTTGGTGAGGTGATCGCTACGCATAAACTTTTTAGCACAATATGGACAAGTGAACTTCTTCTCTCCTGTATGGGTCCTATTATGTCTGGCTAGCTCATCTGAACGGGTGAATCGTTTTCCACACTGACACTCGAACGGCTTCTCGCCCGTATGGGTCCTCCAGTGGCATGTTAGGTGAGACTTCTTCCCGTATGACTTATTGCAGCCATCAAAATCACAAACATACTTCTGGAGCCGAAATGTTGGATGCTGGTATTTGGAGCTGGACATGCCTGAAACAGTCTGATAATTAATTTAATATAAAGGTCCCTATGGAGGTTAATACAAGGAGTTACGATAGATAGAAATAGGAGTTATTTGTTGGCTCAAAAAGTTAGCTTGGATTCGCAGTCAGATGGTGGCGGTGCAGGAGCAGTCTGATCCACGCCCTTCTCGCAGTTGGCCTTCAGTGGGTGTGGAGCAGTACAAAGGATATCTTAGCGCTTTGAAACAGACACACCCATCGGGCGGCACTTTTATTTATTCTACTGGCCGTGGTCGAGCGGGCAAAGAGTGGGCGAGTCACCGCAGCAAAGAAATAGCTTGAAAACCTTGCATGAGTGGTGCACAGACGAATAAACAGATGGCGTTTTCGGGATCTCTGCTGCGGCGGGGCCGAAAACTAGCAAGATCTGCAGAAACCGTGAACAGGTACAGAGACGCTGAAATCAACAAAACGACCTCGTGATCGAAAAGAGATCATGGCGGGTTAGTTTGTGGATTGTCGCTGGTGCCAACATCTATGTTTGGAGGCAGAAATCAAACTGTGTCTTTCGTCAGATTGGAGAACCTGAACGATTTTATCCAACCAGCCAGTGCCTGCATCAAACCAGCTCCAAAGAGGCCCCCTGGAACTGTGGCCAAGGTGAGTGATATCAACCTGAGCGACTGTTTGGCTTGCAGTGGTTGCATCACCTCGTCAGAGTCGGTTCTAGTGCAGCAACAAAACTATGAGGAGCTGTTCAAGATCATCAACGACAACAAGACCTCGAAGGTTAGTAGAGGAGGTTGCCGACAAAGGTTGTTGCCGAGTGCGCGCCACTAATACTCAGCTGTTTTATCAACCAGTAGAAGAGGACGACCGGGAACCATATGTCAGGCAGCAATTGAGTGATAGCAGCTAAAATGACATAGTACACCCTGAGGGACAGAGATCTCATTTAACTAAGCATCCGAAAAAGCGTTCTCGATGATGGGGCTACTCCGGGGCAAAACTTGATATATTAAGGCGGGAAACTTATTTATGTATATATTTGAAATGTAACCATCTTGGGGACAAAATGGCAACTTAAACATAATAATAACCCGGGATAAGCTTAAGTCTCATCGTTTCAAGATAACTTGTACGTCAAAAAGTGATATTCCTAAATGAGTTAAGGATAGCGATAACAACAGGTAAAATAGGCATATAGATAACAATAGTATCACGCATAACTATCTGTTGACTTTGTATAGATGGTTGTTCCTGTGCTACCAGCCGAGAATCTATCGTGATAATGGAGTTTAAGGCGCTTGACTTGGCGCTTAGAAGTTAAATTGTGGTCGTTTGAGTAAATTGAACTGCTCGTCGTCCAGCCGTTGACGCTATTTGAGGGCCCAAAATCATTTGAGCTTGGTGAGGAGGAGGGCGAGGAATTCATGTCTGGAATTTCATAGCCAGTTCCAGGTTGCTGAGAGTCAAATAAGAATCTGTTAGCTGAGGCGCTAACAAGGTCTCCATGGTGATTGTTTAAAGCTCTGAATGTGATACGCAAATTGTCTTTGTTAGTTCTGCCAATTTGAACAAACCTACTTAGCCATTTACTATCTAGCGGCAGCTCTGCTTGCTTTTCGCTCGTTCGACCGCTAACCTTGGTTGCACCTGTACTCTCAGCTAGTTTTGTTCTTTTATGGCCACCAGATGATTTGTTTGAGCTACCCACAGCGGAGGAATGATTATCTAGCGAGCGTTTTAGAGGCTTTTTAGGCCGTGTGTCGTCGTCGATTGTGCCAGTTGATTTGGCTGGAGGAGTTGAGATGCTGGATTTTACCGACATTATAACTCTCTTTCGTAGGGTCATTGTAATTGCGCCTGGAGTTTTGCAATTTGGGCCCGCATTCTTTCTCTTTAAACTCTTGCCACTATCTTGCTGGTCAAAGTTGAGCATCCAATCGTTGTGAAGCAATTGTTGGATTGTCATCCTCTTGCTGAGATCAGTTTCCAACAGGCCACGCACGATTTCCTTTGGTGCCTCACTAATTTCCGACCACTCTGGACCATCAAGCTTGAGCAAGTGTGCTGAGCGAACGTCTTTGGCATTGATTGGACCTAGGGGCCTGGAAGCGTTCGAGTCCTTGAAAGGCAGTCGACCCGAGAACATGGCGTAAAGTATGACACCCAAGCTCCAGAGATCGCAAGATTCATCGTAACCGAGTTGATTTTGAATTGACGCCCGATCGTCATAGTTAAATTCATCATTGTGACTCGAAATGACCTGATCCAAGACTTCAGGGGCACAATAATCGAGTGTAACGCAAGGACTCTGCATTATAGTTTCGTCCTCCGAATCAGGAAGCTCACGCGCAAACCCAAAGTCGATCAACTTGAGCTCGCTCGAGGAGGATGAGTCAACGAATAAGAGATTCTCGGGTTTCAAATCACGGTGAACTATTCTTCTGGAGTGTAAGTGGTCAACACTTGCAACTATACTTCTAAATATTCGACATATTTCTCCTTCCGTCATCAAGTGTCTCTTCTTGTTTCTGATTCGAGACAACAGTTCGCCTCCCCTGAGCAGTTCAAATACTATATAAGTGTTGTGCGTATCCTGAAAAACATCGTAAAGTTTGACAATATTCGGATGGCCTTGGCAGCGGCGTAACATTTCAATCTCACGATTGGCCTCGTAGCAACGATTCATCACCTTGACTGCATACTCTTTCCCAGTGACCTTGTTTACGCAACGCTTACAAACAGAATAAGCTCCCTCGCCCAAAAGATCTCGTTTTGAGTTCAGTGGGTTAGCCAAGTGATAAACCTTGAAGAAGTCGCATGTGGGATCATATTGTATCGATCCTAGCCGTGGACGCTCAACTGGGGGCTGATGCTGGGCCTCCATGGTGGCAGCTGGGTTCAGTGCACTAGCGTCTGTCGGTAAAATTTGTCTGTTTGCATGCCTCTCGTACAATAATTCGAGTGAAGGCTTCCTCTTGACAACAACAAGACGCTCTGGGATCGGCCTATTGACGATGCCGGCCATTCTCACTGCTGTTGTCAAGTCTTCACCATCTCCAATGGTGAAATTAACACGGAGACTCTCGTCTTCGGTCGCTAGTCTATCTTCCAAATCTAAACTGTCGGTTGCTTCATCGATGGGTACGGCCTTTGCGCCAACCCTCTGGCCAGGCAGGTTGCACTCCGCTAGTTGCTGGCAAGATCTGGAAAGTGGCTGATTGTTGCCTATCAGACTGTTGCCCATAGAGTTTCGCATTCTGGTAAGACACTTTTGCTCCCGCTGTTTCAACCATTCAATGGCCTTTGGGTTCATGTATGAATAACCCTTGAACAATTTGCTAAAATGGACGCCACCATTCGGTTGCACCTGTCGCTGCTGGCTCGGACTGCTAATTTGACTCCCTATCAACGGACTGTTGCTTGATTGCACCTGTCCCATAGCGTTGTTGAATTGATCATCGCTCTCTTGCTGTTGCTTGGCCAATAAACTGAAGGAAAGTTGGTGCTTGGACGGACATAGTATGGGGAATGCCTGTTGCTTGCAATTCATGAAGTGATCATAGTTGTTATTGTTGTTACTATTATTTCCGATATCATTGACGTTATTGTTTGCTTTTATCACAGAATGGTTGTCAAATAAAGATAAGGATGCTTTTTGGTTGTCTTGAATGAAATCATTTCTCGTCCAAAGTTCTAAATTGCCTTCGCTACTTGAAGATTCTAGACTCCTTGCTGCCCTAAAACTAACATTATTGGCCAGTTCTTGCTCTCGATCCTCTTCCTCCTCTTCTCGCTCCTCCTCCTCCTCCTGTTCGTTTTCGTCAGAATCGTAATAATCATCATCATCCTCGTCGATGGGTGCTGCGCCGTTGATTTGATTGTTCGAGCTACAGGCAAGCACATGAGGCGCCATTGAGGTGAACTCCTCAGCGAAATTGCTCACATCAAGCTCGTGCTTGATCTTTGGCTTGAAAGGAGCCTTGAGCTTTCTTTGAGCCAGGAGGCTCCAGTTTATGCTTGCGAGGAAGGGATGAGCCTTGAGTTGGGTCGCGTCGCCTTGGCCACCGCCCAGTCTCTTGCTCGGCTCCTTCACTAAAAGTCTACGTATAAAATCACGCGCTTGGCCAGACAAGTGCTCGGGAATGGGCGGTTGGTTTCTGAGTATTCGCTTAGAGATTTCGGCCTGAGTGTTTCGCTCGCCGTCCACGGTAAAAGGTGAGGCACCTGTAAGGAGCTCGTAGGTGAGCACTCCAACCGACCACCAGTCGACGCTGAAGTCGTGGCCCTCGGTGCCGCCCTTGATCAGTTCGGGCGACATGTACTCGATTGTGCCGCAGAATGAGAAAGTTCGCATGTCCTAAGGTTGGCAGACATGGAGATGGTTTGTAATTAGTAGGCTGGTGAGGGGAAAACAACAGGCACCATAGGAGCAAGATTGCTCGGAACCAGATCGAGCCGTTCAGCGTTAAATGGCGGCTCGCACGTCAGCCAGATACTGGATTCGTCAGCAAACAACAACAAGAAACTGGCTCCGGCCACCGCTTGTCTTTTCCTCTCTTTTCCCCTAACAAGTGCTGGTTTCAGCCAAACTCTCCAAGTCTGGCGCTGACGGCTCAAACAAAGCGCCCCTCCCTTCCTTGCATTTAGGCCAATTTAGCGCACAAATCCACTTACCGTTTCGTTGGGCTGAAACTCCTTGCACAGTCCAAAGTCAGTTAGAACTATATGACCTTGAGGGTCTAGCAGAATGTTTTCCAGCTTGATGTCGCGATAAATGATGCCAAGCTGTAGCGATGGTTGCGGGAAAAGATGGGCGAGGTTAACGGAGTGGTCATCGATTGTGGGTTTGCAAACGTGCCAGCCAACATGGGGCGCTCGATGGACGCGGATATGGAGTAGACGAGCTAGGGAGCTTGGAACCTTAAATGGGTCGACAGGTCTGATTAGGAGTGCATGTCTATGGGGGGTGGGGGGAGAGAGCGCGAGCGAGAGGCGTCGAGAGGGGCTAAAGGTCGCAGGATGCTGCCGTTGGGCACCAATTTGGAGAGGGGGCCTAGTTTTAAGCATCGGCCAGAGGCGCGCGCTCCAGCTAGCCAGCGAGCTCGTTACGCAGCTTCCGCAAAGACCTGATCGCTTGTTTAAAAATAAAGTCAACATCGAGCCCATCAACATCCTGGCCCCGGATCGGCGCCAATGAGAAATGTCTCTGATTTTCACGGGTCTCTTTCGGGGGAAGGAGGCTCTTTCCACACTACTAAATTTAGACACACATTTGCAATGGCACAACGGGTGCTAGCGCTGGCGATGCCGGCGCTGCAAGATGCTCGGCTAGCCTTGACGATTTGTGCCGGCCCTTTCGTACAGCAGCGAGCTAGCCTAGTTCTAGTCAACAAGCCCAGCCTGATCATACATGGCGGCGGCAACTTCTCAGCGTTGAGCGCGGAGGGTTGGCGGGCGGCTGAGCGACGCAACTTCAGACAAGATTGTGTGATGCGCACGAATGTCAACGACCTCGCCACCGCTGGGCCGCCAAACGTGTGTGTTTGTGTGTATGCGCTCCTGTCGCCTGTGTGCGCTTGCAGCGCAGACTTGCGCTCTGGCCCAAGAGCAAGCTAGCTCGCCATTATGACATTTCTAATGGCGGCTGTTGCTGCGGCCACAGAATGGGCCGCTGAACGTTGAAACTCAACATTGTTCGATGTACAATCTGGCACACGATCACCAAGCAGCCTGTCCGAAGTGCGCCGCTTGCTCGCCATGAGCCGGCCCATGTAGGCTCCTGGAGTGATATTGAAACTTCATCCTCGTCTGCCAGACTGGCCGGCCCCAAAAGGGCTGTGCCCCTACTAGGCGGCTCATGGGTTACGCTGCCACTAACAGGCGAGCCCGCCGATCGCCAGAGCAAGACGAGCCTCTCAGCCAGGACGAGCGGCTCGCGCGCATCAGCTGTTGTTGGCTCGAGGGTGAATGTTGTTGGCGACCAACTGTTGCATCTCACTCAAATGCATCTCTACACTCCAATCTGCAAACAAACAACTTACCTTGTGCAATTTTTCCAACGCTAAAATGAGCTCGCCGATGTAAATTTTGACGTCGTCTTCCTTAAAGTGATCGCGCTGATAGAGGTGGGTAAAGAGTTCGCCGCCGCTAACGTAATCTAAAATAAGATGGAGCTTTGTTTTGGTCTGAAATGCGTAGTGCATGGTGACTAGAAACGGCTCGTTCCTTATAGATTCGAGCACCTTCCTTTCAGTCCTCGTATGGTCGAGAGTCTTTGTCTTTTGGGCGACAATTTCCTTCCTAAGCACCTTCATTGCGTACAGTTTGCCGCAATCGTGGCCAGTGAGCTTTCTAACGAGAAAAACCTTCCCATAGGCGCCAGTTCCAAGCACCTTCAGCAGCTCGAAGTCCTCCATGTGGACGCGATAGGTTGCGTTTGGGTTAGCTCTTCGGTTTGCACTTTGCTGCTGCTGCTGCTGTTGCTGTTGGCGCCTCCATTTTGCTGGCTCTGGGGCGACAGGTCGGCCGGCGCTGCTGCCACTGGCTCGCTGGCCAGCGCAACCCAAGTTGACTTCCAAGTCGCCGCTTACTTTTAGTCTCTTCTTCATGTGTTTTCTCTTGATAAACACTCCTCCAATCTAGTCACTGCAAAGACGAAGCCTCCTCTCAATGGGCAAACAATTCATCTACTTGCTCGCTCACCTGTGTGCGTGCTGGATTAGTTGCATCTTGGTTCCCCTCAAGTCTTCCTTTCTCTCTCCTACTGTTGCTGTTGGCTTGTTTAAAATTTATAAAAGCTCTTGGTGTTGGCATATGAAATTGTATGCTGCTATGAGCTTCGGCTGGAATGAGTGCGAGTGTGTGCAAAGCCGCCTATGAATACAAGTCAGCTTGCGTTAGTGTGCCCCTGTGTCTGTGTCTGTGTTTGTGTCTGTGCGTTGCCGAGCGCGATAAATGTCGCCCTGTGCGCTCTTAATATGAGCGCAAATTGTACGCAATCGGGAAAATATCCTGGCTCACTTCGGCCCACGATTGCGCCGCTCAAGCAGCCACTGGCCAAGACGAGGGCGCCAATTTAAGCCAGCTGCTCGCGGCGCAGAACTCACTCGCTTGCCTCCACTCACCTGGCCCAACGGCGATTTCTCTTGCTCGCTTCACGATGGACGAAGGTTGGGGCCGATTTGTCGCTGCAAATGGGACAATTTGGGCCAATATATTTGTGTGTTGGACTCTTGTGTCGCGTTGAGTGGGGAGAGCCATGCAACAAGTGCGCTCGGCCAGAGAGCTTGCAGTTGCCTCCTGGGCTGGACAGAACGCGTAACACAATTTGCCGTTGCTCGGCCGGCCGCTCTGCTCTCCTGTCCGCCCGCCCGCCCGCTCGCTTGCCTGTAAGCGCCTGCCCGACTCAGGCTGGCTGGCTGGCTGGCTTGCCGGCTGCCCGACTAGCGGACTGGCTGCGCTCTCCCCTTCGCCCTCTCTTACCCTTGGTCTGCGTCGGCCGAGCGGCCTAGCTGGCGGCAGCGGCGGCGGCCGCTTTGGCTCAGCCTGCGCCGCTGCTGCGACAGCAACAAGAAACAAACACTGCTAACGGACCTGCCCGCCCGCCTAGCTGTCTGACTGGCTGGCCGCCACTGCTCTTCTCAGGCTCCAGCTCCAGCTCCAGCTCTACCTCTTGCGCCTGCCCGTCGGCTGGGAGCACACGAAATCGGTGATCCAATTTTGCTCGCTCGCTTGGCTTGGCTCGGCTCGGCTCGGCTCGGCTCGGCTTCACCTCTCTCGCTAGCTCGACGGGCGTCAGCTGGAGCGGCAGGCGAGCGAGCAAGCGGCCGGCCGGCCGACCGACCGACTGACTGACTGACTTAGCGACCATCTCCGAAGGCCTGCTGAGGCTGGCGGGCCGATTGGAGAGCCAACCAGCCCCAGCCACTGGCAGCCCTAGCGCCAAGACTCCGTCGCCGACTCAGCCGACGTGAGTCCGGCCCTCGGAGCGCCGGCTTCGGGCTGCTCTCGCATTGCGTCGCAAGTTGCCAGGCGAGTTGCGTTGCGAGCGCAGATTGCACACCACTGCGGCCCGTTGAGGCGGGCGGGCGAGCTGAGCGCGCACAGCTCGCAGGGCAAAAGCAACGGCGACAGCGCTAACAACAACGACCACAACAACATCGACAACAACGACAGCGGCCACTGCAATGGGCCCGCTTTGTGTGTCAGCCGGCCAGGAGGAGCGCGCTCCTTGAGCGGTGCAAAGGTAGCGGAAACTGCGCACTCGCCGGCTAACTGTCCCGGCCAGCGGCGAGAAACCTGTTGCGCCGCAGAGGAGGCGAGCAGTTGAGTCGCCGGCTCAAACCGGTCTTGGCTGGAGCTTTGGCTCAAGCGAGCGCTGCGCCGAGCCGAGCCGAGCCGAGCCGAGCCGCGCCGCGCCGCGCCGCTCCAGCCAGCGGGCGGCCGTCCCCTTGAAGTTCAACCCTCGCGCCGTTCCAATTCTGGTCGCGCGCACTCGCCGCCAGGTGAGCTCGGCGCGGCTCAACCCTAAGCGGCAAGCTGCGTTAGCAAACCTCGAGCGCCGGCTTCCGTTGACGCTCGACGAGGCTCGTGCTGAGCCGGTGGGCGCCGATTGCATGCGATGCAAATGGGCGCCGCAAGCCGCTGGCGCAACCCTTTGCTCGGCCTGAGCCTCTTGCAAAAGCGGCTCCTGGCGCAACAGGCCCGCCGACTGAAGGCTGCGCACACAAACAACACGCAGGCAGCCGGCACCTGTGCGCAGTGCAGGGCGGACGGCAGAGGAGAGCAGGAGGAGGACATAGATGGTCCATTGTAAAGCGCTGAGCTCGTGAGTCAAATGGAGCTAGTTTGCGGTTGGCAACTTGCGGTTGTTGGCCAACGCGCGACGCTCGCTCTATTGCAGCCGCTTATGTGCTGACACTTGAACTTTGGGAGCGCCAATGTCGTGCAGTGAGCTCAGGCGAGTGATGCTCGCTTTGCGACCTCACAGCCAAGAGTGATGCAAGCAATCCGAGCCGAGTCGAGCTGAGCTGCGCCCAATAGGAAGGGAGAGATCGCGCACCTGGCGGCCGATTTGGCCAGCTGAGCGGGCGCAACAGTTGGAGCTGCCGCAGCCGCCGCCGCCGCTGCTGCTGACGACAAGTGGCCGCTGGTTTAATAGAATTTGAAAATAACAATACGCTGATGGTAAACAAGGTGAAGCCAATGTTAGGGGGGCTTGAATTGTTATTTGTGCTGTGTTGTCTGTTTGTAAGCTGGCGCCCATCGAGCGCTCGCAATGAGATCTCTGCTCCACAGCCCTGTGCGCGGGCCAGCTCACTCCCTATTGGCCCAGAATCCTTTGAACATTCGGGTTGCGCTTTGGAGCGCTCGGTCGGCCAAGTTGTCGGCCTCGCTGGTCTCCTGGGCGGCCGCTTGCAGCTGGCTTTGGGCCGGCGAGAGAGGCGAGCCGGCCATCGCGGGCTGGACGCGCCTGGCGAGAGTAACGGGCGAGTCGAGCCTCTGAAGTTGCGGATGCTGCTGCTGCTGGCGGCTCTGAGCTGGTTGGCCGGCTGCACCTGTTGGCGCTATCATGTTTGCTGAGGGCGGCGCCGTTGAAGCGGCTCCGCTGGCGCCGCCCGAGGTCGAGATTGAGCTTGGGGCTGAGCTTGTGAGCGAGGAGATGATTGAGGAGTTGAATATGCTCGTGCTCGGCTGCTCGAAGGGACTTGCGCTTACAAGCGCCGATGCCTCCTCCATCTTGAGCCTGCTCATGATGGTCAGATAGGTCTTCGGGTTGAGCTTCTCCTCAGCGACTCCCTGGAGCGACATGTCCGCGTACAGCTTTGGCATTATGGTTGTGAGCGCCACCAACTGGACGTCGTGTAAGCTGTGGTCGATGCGCTCGCCTAACCAAGTGCAAATGTTGCTCACCTGGGCCGCGTACCATTCCTGTTTGTGCCAGCGAGATGAGGTGGCGGTCAGTTTTAGCGCAAACACTTCACTCGCCCTAAAAAGCGAAACCAAACTAACCTCCAAGAAGTTCACTATCCAGAGCTCATCGTTTATCTTGCTCCTAAGCAAGTCGCAACAGTTTGAAACAAAACTGACGTATTGTTTTCCAACGTCGCGGCCAGATGAGGACATTCCCTGCTTGTAGGTGAGCGATAGGATTGGCGCAAGCAGGTTGCCCTCGTCGTAGCGGGCCAACTTTGTGAGCGTGCTCTCGAGCGCCGAGAGGATCTTGTTGGTTTGTTTGGTGGTGGGTATTTTGAACGGGGAGGTTAGTTGGGCGGCTAGCTGGAGGCTGGGAGACGTTAGGGCTCGAAAGGAGGCGCGCTACTAACCTTTGCAAGCAGACCCGGCTGCAGCTCGTTCAGGGCAACCTCGACCAGCCTGTCTATTTTGGAATGGTACGACATCTAGAACGCGCCCCGGTTAGTCGAAAATGAATCGCGAAAAACCCAACCAACAACCGCCGCTTGTCGCCAACTCACCTGGTCAAAGTTGTTGAAGGTACACAATTTAAGGGATCTACTTCGAGTCTCCAGGAGCAAGTTGATCATTTGAATCATCTCGCTGGGCGGCACGTAGCTGGTGCTGGTGGCCGTCCACTTGTTTGACTTTCGCTCGAATTGCTGGAAGGCAAGCTGGGTCCTCTGGACGCAAGCATCGCAGAGCTCATAGGAGATCAACTTGAGCCTCTGGTGCAGTTGTTCAGCAAGCTGCTCGTCGGGCCAACGCAATTGGTTCAAGACAAACCTTTGCAGATCGTCCAACTTGACAAACATTTGCTCAATCAGCTGGCAATCAACCTGGCCATCGCGCTCAAAAGCCTTGAATAGCATTCTAGTCAAGGTTGATTCCATTATGTCTATGTAGCGCAAGAGTTTTGGCTTGTAAGTATCACACAAGTAGGCTTTGAACTTTCTACACTCCAAGTTGGGACTCTTTCTCAGATGGTTGTTAAGAACTTGGAAGAGTGCAAACACGTCCCGGTTGGTGGCGCCAAGGAGGTCGCTAGTGGCGCTCGCGTGGAAGGAGCCCTGCGAGCGGCCGGACAGCCTACCTGGTGGGGCGACATTTGCCTGTTGTTGTTGTTGTTGCTGCTGCTGCTGCTGCAGGTGCTGGTGGTGCTGATTCTGGACCGGTTGCTGGTTGCTCGTCGCTGAGCCGCCCAATTCGTTCAATATTTTGTCCATGTCAACGCTGAACAGTGACCAAAATAGCTCGAAATGATCCATCATCAGGTCGCTGTGCCAGGCAAAAGCGTCACCAAAATACTCGTTGTTTTCCTCCACCTGCTCGCAACACAACTCGGCCAATCTGGTCAAGTACTTCAGCTTGTCCCTCGGCTTTATGAGCTCGTTGTTGATTATCATGGCCATTGTAAGGCACTGCTGTTGGCGCTGATCGGTGGCGCCGCTTGCAACTTGTGTCATTTTGCCGCCGGCGGACGATTGTGTGTTCTGGCGCCGTTTTAACGACTCGTTAGCGGCCGATGAGAGCGAGACGCTGGCATTGGCGGCCGCCGAGGAGTTGCTGAGGGCCGAAGAGGCATAACTGGCCATGGAGGAGTTTGACAGATTGGACGAGCTCCTCGGCGGCCGATGGGCGGCCGGCGAGCCAGCTGCTGAGGCCGCCGCCGCCGCATTGGCTCTGTGGCCGCCGAGCTCGGGCTGCTCCGCCGGCCTACTTTGCTCGCCGCTCGGACTTCCAGGCAGCGGGGACTCGCTGCAAGCGGCGCTTCCTGCGGCAGCGCTAGAGCCGCAAACCGAGCCGGCCAAGAGGTTTGCCTTGCCCGAGAGGCGCGTGTAATGATTCAGAGCCGCCTGCTCCAAGCACTTCCTGATCAAATTGCGCACTTCCTCGTTTTGGACCATAGAGTTAGTTTGTTGCTCCTTCATGAGCACTCGCTCTAATAATGAGAGGGTTGCCTTCAAAGCTCCATCGGGCTTTCCAAAGGGGAAGGAGTAGGAGAAGTTTGAGATTTGTCGCTCGATCATTTTTAACAACTTGCCCTTGATTAAATGGAACAAGTCACGTTCCTCCACTGTAACAGTTCCAATTCCATCCGGCCTCAAATCGAAGTTCACGGATCCCATTGGATGCGCTTGGCCGCTGTTTCCGCTAACATGCGAGGCGCAAAAGTCGAAGCCGTAATTGATTAAGGTGTGATCAATGAAATAACCGCGCTGATTGAAATCTAGCAACGAGTTCAAGTAGGCCAAATGTCGGTAACAAGTGCGAACACCATAACGTGCACAATATTCGTCTAAAACAAGCACCTGGCCGGCAGAGAACCAACCCAAGGAGCAGTAGAGATCATTTAGGCGATAATTTAAAGTTTCGTTTTGTAAATACTTGAACAGGTAATTGTGTTGAAATTTGCAAGGGTCAGCGCTGATGAACTCGTCCATTCCGTGTTTGCGAGCCCGCTGATCAGCTTGATCAACGCTCGACTTGGCCCCCTTTACTCCGTTCAGCATTGAGTAGATGGACATCGACGAGCTGTTGGCCGAGCAAACCGAGGAGCCGGCGGCCGAGTTTGCAAGCAGCTTTGTTTGCGTGCTCGCCGAGCTGCTGTAAGCAAAGGCTGCGTCAATATAGTGCGAGCTGCTACCTGAGTACTGGCTCCTCAGAGGCGTTGGCTTGTGAGCCTGGCCGGTGGCTCGATAAAGGGCCATAACCCAACCAAAACACTCCTGTTCGTCGTCGCAGGCAAACACAACACTGTCGCCCTCCTTTACAACGTTGAAATAAAACTTGCTATGCAACTCGTCGCTGAGCGCGGCCGCCGTTTGGATTGCCGATGGCGCCTGCTCGCGGGCCTCATCGCTTTGGCCAACCAGCTGGCCGGCAAGCAGGTCAGTCGGCGTTTGTTGTTCCGAGGAGAGGCTGGCCGCGCCTGGTTGCTTTAGGATCACATTGGCCAACCTGCCCGCCAGGCCCAAGGTGGAGGAGCCGCTGGAGGCATGGTGCTCGTTCAGGGAAACCTCAGAGCAGTGTTCCATTATGAGATCAGTGGGCGGCTCAATGTAATCCACAGTGTAGCCGTCCAATTGGAGCATCTCAGTTGGCTTTGCCTTCTTATCCCGGTAGGCGCACATTACAAAGGTGTACTGGGAAACCTGGATGAGGATGTGATAGCGGCGCTTCAACTTTCGCCAGGTGCTCTTGCCGATGCCGTACAAGTAGCCGCAGTGTTTTAATTGCTGGGGCCGATCCATTCTAACTGCAATGCGGATTTTGAGCTCTTGGTCGGAGTTGCTGAACTGGCCTTGCAACGAGGAGGAGGAGGAGGCGGCTTGAGCTGAGCCGGAGCTGGTTGAGTTTGTGTTTGCAGACGAGCTCGGTTGCATTGTGCACCACTCGGGAGTTTTGCTACTCAAAACTGTTGGCCGGAGCACCAGCTTCCCAAGCTCCTTGTCCTCCAGGCTGAGCATGGATGGGTTGACCGCGTACAGTTTTATCTTTAACATTGGAAGCGGATGATTGGTGGTGAAATCGCCCTGCGTGTCCCAGAGTGGTTTTCTCGCTTGGACTCGCTCGGTTTGCAATCGCTCGCTACCTTCAATTTCCATTGTGCAATAAATCTCCCTGTTTGGGGCCAATTGTCTGAGCCCGCGAACCTCCATAACAATGACCTCAATATTGAAGGTGAGCACTACATCAAGTTTGGTTAGCTGAGGTTCGCTTGCGTGGCTCTCGACAAGACCGTCGCGAGTTAACGACGCCTGAGCCCTGTGCATGGTTGGCGCCGGTGCAAAGTGGGCGGAGCCCGCAACGAGTGAGGAAGCGGAAGGGGCGGTGCGTTAGTGGTGTCGATCTGGCGGAAGTGGCGGGTTGCAACTCGGGCGAGTCGCGCGCTAGCCCAGCGCAGAGGGGATGGAGCTCAATCGGGTAGACTTTGTCTGTCGGCCAACTGGGGCCGGCAGAAGCAGTTTGGCCGGCGGTTTTGACAGATAGGCGGATACTCTTGGTTCGGCTCAAGAGAGAAGTCGAGTGTGGCTGCCTAGCGAGAGTTGAGCTGCTCGTTGTCGGCGGAGGCGGAGGCGGCGGCGGCAGGCTAGAGAGTGTTAAACTTTGGACACCATTTGAGACGCTCGAGTGGGGCGCGCAAAGTAACGGGTACAGCTAGCTCGCAAATCTAGCCAACTAGATGGAGGCGCCAGCGCGAGGGGCCCATAAAGCAGCTAACTTCTTACATGATCTTACCGACGCCAGACAGTCCACTGAAGGCCAGCGACCAGAGAGGCTGTTGTGCTGTAGAGAGGAGGGAACTCTGCGCCTGACGTTTGTGCCCAAGGCTGTCTAGTCCGCGCGTTCGGTTCAAATTTTTGCCCGTCAAGTGACTAGTTTCAGGTCAGCAAAGGTCCGTGTTTGTTTTTCGCATTCGGCGCGTTACAAGGTTTTGCAGGTAAATCGAGGGCAACGCGAGCAGAGTTCAGTTTGGTTGTTGTTTGTTGTAAATCCAAGGGGGAAACAATTGACCGAGTTTGGATGGAATTGCGCATTGTGAGTCCACAATTTTTCCGGTTCGTTTTTAGGATAGATTTAAATAAACAGGCAAAATTTCCAATTCAAATGAGGAGGATTGAAACAATTTTTCGGTTTTTGAGACCAAAGGTTTGCCGTGTTGTTCGCGATTGGCGTTTTGCGCGCAGTCATTACAAAATTTTTGTCGCCAGCAGAGGAAACGGAAGCGACATTTCAACAGGAAGGCAAAGGTTTGGGGCCGGCCGAAGGTGCGAGTCGTGGGCAGCGCAAGGTTGCGTGAAGTGGGGGCGGCGAGCATGAACGTGATATGGCCAGCTCGGTCGGGTGCGTCCGTCGGGTGGGTGCGGGTCCAGCCAGGAGGTGGGCGCGGCATGCGGCCGATGGAAGCCGATCGCGGGGGAACATGTTCGGGCGCATGGGTGTGGCAACATAAAGTGGTGGGCGTAGGGGCAGGCGGGACAGATTAACATAAATTCTCGTTCACTGGTTGGCCTTGCGATGGTGGGTCAGTTTTAGTGGGTTTGGCGCAATGGTCTTGTCGCCCTTGGAGGATCGCAGGTTTTAGGGTGATGCCTTCGGGGGAAGTGTGTGTGTGTGTGTGTGTGTGTCCGCTGGGGAGATGGGCGGCGAGCGGGGGACGGAAATGGGCCTATTTGCTGTTGGCGGTGGTGTTGTTGTTTTCGCAACGCGACTCATCCTGAAACTAACTCGGCATCACAGCGCCGAACAAGCGGATGAGCGGTCAAATGAGATTATGCGGCCGAGCTTGCTCCATGAGCCTGTCCAATGGCTTCCCTAAAGAGCAGGTGAGCCAGCGACAAGCAGAGCTTTGTAGGCCGCTAGCAACTGAGGCCTTTCATTTACATCAAACCAAACCAGGCTAACGGCGGCCCAGCGGACAAACTAACCCGGCGGCGGGCGCTGGCTAGCCAGCGCAAGCTTTAGCCGAGCCGAACTGCAATGGGGCGACAATTTGATGGCTCCATTAAACTGGAGGCTCAAGCGGCTTTGACGCTGCCCGCCGTTGCAGGTTGACGTAAGCCGTGTAGCCAGTAATGGGCCTCGAGCGGCAAGTTGGAGTTTGCCTAACTGGCCCTCCCATGCTGTCGGCTGGCCCCTCCGAGTGTTCGGCCGCCGATCAATGGCCGCCAAGCTGGCCTGTTGTTTGGTCCAAGGTTGAATTGCTCTGGGAATTTGAGGCATGCAGATCCAATAAATATCGTCAACAATTCCAAATGACAATTACGATAACAGCAACGGCGCCCGGCGCCAACATGAGGCTTTGAAATTAATCAGCAAGAATTAGTCAGGTTGTCATGTTGTCGAGTTTAGCGAGCTTGCTGGCCGCTTGCATGGCCCACTCAATTGAGCCAAGGGCTAACTTTGGCCGCTGGACAACAAGCTTTTTGTCATGGAAACGGGCCCACCACTTGGCCAACCATAATCGACAACCTTTGGTTGCGCAACATTCAGTCGCCATCAGCGCAAAGTTGCTTACTAAACTCGGTTACCTCTGGCTACTGCCGCCGCTGCTCATAGTGTCGAGCTCTGGCGAGCACCAGCGGCGCAAAAGAGCCAGCAGATTTTGGCTCATCGTCCAGGCAAAGGCTTGTTTGCCGCTGGCTCAACCAGGCCAGCGTCATTAGAGGCCTAATGGAGATCAGTCCATCGATTAGTTGGCCCACGCGCACGCAGGTGGACGGGCGCGCGGCCAGGTGACTAGGATCGTCCGTCTATCTTAAGCTTGAGTTTAATTTCGCGCGTCAGCTGCTTGCCGCTGGACTTGAGTTGGCCAGCAAATGGGATGCTCACGAGAGGATCCCTTGCAACTTTTCCCTCCACTAGGACCACTCGACTTGCTTGCGCGCTCGCTCTGCCATGTTAGGGCAAAATGAAAAATAACGGCTACGAGAGTGGCCGCCAAGGGGGGTGGAAGATATTGATCCAATTTCATTAAATCCCAAAACTTGGCCACCCCGAACAAGGAGCCGGCGTCGGGAGTTTGATGCGCGCGTCAGAGTGGATGAGTGCCAGCGGCGCATTAGGTTGCTGGATTCAATTTTGAGAGAGTGGACAGGGCGAGTGTTTTGCGAGGAGCCAGCTGGCTGAACGCTCACCGGAAACACGGCGACAATTTGTCATTTGTTTCGGCCGCCAAACAAGCAGCTCTCTCTCTCTATCTCGCCTTTGCCGCGACGGTCGAGCAGCTAGCCGGCCCAAGCCGCTGCAAGCCGAGCCAAGTTCCCAAATTGGCGCTTGGCTGAGTTTGTTAGAGCAACTTTTGCAAATTACGACCACGAGCTCAGGAGGGCCGCTGGGCGCCCGCAGCAAGGCGGCGGAAGCGGAGCGGCGCAAGGCAGGTGATCTCGGCGCTCCTAGTGGCGGGGGCATCAGCTTGATTGGTGGCGCGCTGCTCTGATTGGATTGGCGATGGGGGCGCCGAGTAAGCGGGCGCGGCGAGCTCGTCTCGCCGGCCGCCTTAACTTGGCCAACAATGGGCGCGAGACAGCCTGACCGGTGGGCTCGTGTTGCTGGTGGGCGGATTTGGCCGGCTGCCTCTGGTTGGCAAGGGCCAATAAGCTGCCGTTATGCCACTCAATTGGTGCGCTCTAGTTTCGCCGCCCGCCGCCAGCTGGACGTGCACGCGAGCCGCGCCTAGCGACAATCGCGACCTCGCCGCTTTAACCTCCTAGCGCCAGGAGTTTGGGGCCGAGAGCGTGCGAGTTGCACACCTGTGCTAATCATCAATTTGCCAAAGGCTGAGAGGGGCTCGAGAGTCGCATGGCCGCCACCATTGATCCTGCGAGGCGCTTGCACTGCGCGCCGATTGAGATGGCCGCCTCGCGTAGAGATAAGGGGCCAGCCCGGTGTTCGCGTGCGCAAGCCAACCAACTCGCCAAGTTGGCCTTTGAACGCTCCTCTCGGGGACAACAAAGCACTCGAGCCGAGATTTATCCCGATTGTCCAGAGTTCGCTCTGTTTACCTGGCCGCCGCTGGCGCCGCTTGCCTTGCCTGGCGCGCAAGCAAGCTGAATAATAATTAGCGCCCAGGTGCGAGGAGGAGAAGAAGGTGAGGCTTGCGAGCGAAATGGGAGTTGCGAGCGAGTTTTGGTGTCCGCATAATTCGAGCGCCTCGTTCAAGCTGGTCGGCGTTGGCGAGACGCGTGAATAGATAAGAGGACTTAATTGGCCGGCCGCTCGTTGGGTTGGCACGCAATGCAGGCGCCGCCGCAGCCAGGTGAACGGATCCCGGCTGGCCAGTTTGCAGACATGCGACCATCAATCAAGATCAGCGTGGCCGGCGAGCGGCCGAGGACGCGCTCGCCCCTCGAGGGCCAAAAAGAAAGCGGCGGCCAGCGCGCCCTTGGCCGACCTCTTGAGGCGGCCGAGCGCAGCGGGCGGCGCGAGTTATGAACTGGCCCATTGTGCTCGGCGCCCCAAATGTCAAGCTGGCGGGCGGGCGGGCGGACGGGTGGGCGAGCCAGCCGGCCGGACGTAATGAATTGGCGTATTGGCCAAATTGAATTCGGTCGCCAGTTAGCTCAGCAAGCCAGACTCGATCGGGGTTGCAATTTGGAGCGGAATTGGAGGATGAGGGGAATCAATGGGGCGCTTTTGGCAACTGGCCCATGAGCAATGAGAGCCTCTCGCTCGCGTTTGGCCGTCCAAGGCTGCACTGCGGCAGTGGCCGCCGCACTACTCAGCCCGCCAATTGGAGACGATTTTGGGCGGCGGGCGGAGAGTTAATGGGCGCGCACCTGGCAGCCAGGCGGCCGAGCGTGAACCGCGCGGACAAGCTTTTGGCGCCCCAATCGTCCGCCGCCGGCCGCTCGGTGGGACTGAGCGACCGACAGCAGACGTGTGTCGCCTAACGACAACAATGAATCGCCTCAGAAATCCGGTCGCCTCTCATCTGAACGCCAAGCTAACAACAATGGAGGCCGCAAGCAGAGAGTGAGGGTTGACTTCAAGGTTAATGTCATGTATTAAATTTGATTTCGCCGTCGCCTCAGAGCGCCGGCTGCTCTCTGGCCTGGGCCGTGCTGCAGATTGACCGACAGCCGAAGTTGCGGCCGGAAATTGGAAATGCCGGCCGCTGGATGTGTTTGTTTAAAGTGTCCGGCTCTCGAGAGTTTGCTCTTTGTTTGCTCAAGTTGGGCCAAGAGCAGCGAGAGAGGCGCCAAATGGGCCAGCTAATGAGGGCGGCTCGGAAATAAGCTCGCCAAATGCACTCTCTGCTCGCTTTGGCCAATCAGTCGGATTGCTGGCGCCACTTGGTCGCAATTCAAGTCGCGCAAACCTTTTGCCTGGCGCAAGCAAGTTTTGCATAATTAAATCCTTGCTGCTCGCTCAGCTTCGGTCCAGTTTGTTTGGACCGAAACTGGGCGGCTCTTGCAAGGTGGGCGAGTTGGCCCCCTAAGCGGCCGGCCGGCCAGTTGGACGGCAAACTCGTTGGCGCGCGCAAGATCTCTCGGGATCCGCTCGCGGCCAAATTGAATGTGATCCCATCGGCCGCTGGTGTCTCGCCGCGGCCGCCGCCGCCTGGCGCAGCGAAGCGAGCGGAAGGAGGCAGAGCAGAGTGGAGCTGGAAAGGCCGAGAGAAGACGACAACAAACCACCTTGGGCGCCGAGTGATTGGAGGCTGAAGACGGCGACTTCCAGCTGGGCTTGTGGGTCCAAATTGAACAGTTCTCGGTGCAGGAGGAAGCATGTAAAACCGGCTGGCGGCTTAAAGGCGAGGCAAATGCAATTAACTCGAGCCGACTGCGGCGGCCGCCTCGCCAGCCTGGCTCAGGAGCCTCGCAGTTGCTCGAGGCTGTTCCGGGCTGCTCCACCGGCTTGACAGAGGTCGCTGTGGCTGCGCGCGAAAGACAGGCCCAGATCGATGGGCCAATTCGGCAGACCAGACGACCAATGACGAGCGGCCGCCAGGAAGTCTGCGCCGGCCGGC
>ENA-UOVY01000145-UOVY01000145.1-plant-metagenome-genome-assembly--contig:-NODE-145-length-44068-cov-632.765342_pt1 | contig 44068 bp, 28 predicted proteins | sample MGYA00249840_ERZ761561 | MGnify/ENA primary metagenome ERZ761561 (study PRJEB28882, sample SAMN05720143) | plant metagenome | isolation source: Guanajuato, Mexico | place: Mexico:Guanajuato, Mexico...
GGCCGACATTGGGCCTTTCGCCGAGTGCGCGCAACAAACGCGCAGACAAAAGTACAATGATGATTTATTGTTGTCGCTCGAACAAACCCGATTAGCCGATTGGCGCAAGGCCCGCAGGTGTAGGTGCGCCGGCAGCGTTGGTTTGTATTGGTTGGCGCACTTGCTGCGGCCGCCAGTGTGGCGCCGGCGGCCATGTTGGGCGCCTACGCTGCCGCAGCCGCAGCCGCCGCCGCCGCCGACCCAAGAGGCGCGACAATTGTACGATTTGCGGCCGGGATGATCGATCAGATCCGAATGGAGTGCAATTAAACGATATTGAGCCGCCGATGGACGCGCGGTTTTGCATTGGAAAAGCATTAGGATGGCCGGCGCAGCTAGACAAAGCGGCGCCGGCCAGCAGTGTCAGATGACAGCGGCGCCAAGGCCGCGCAATGGCCGCCCGGCGCCGAGCTTATCAAGTCGGCCATTGTTTGCGCCCGGCTTCAGTCCAGCGCCGGCCGCTTCTGCGGTCGCTCGAATGGCAATAGGCAAAATGCGATGAGCAATGCGCGCGGAATGGTGCTCGAGCCGCCCGCTTTGCGACACTATCTTACGTGGGCGCGCGCGGCCAATCCATCATTAGCATGTCCAAATGATCATCCGTCCGTCGGCGGCGCAGAGGCGCCAGCCAGCCAGCCAGCCAACGCAGACACCTATGGCCAACTGTCATCCGATTCTCGCGGCCGCCCGCTGGTCGCTCGGCCGGGCGCGCAGTCGCACGGTCAGATGGGCGGGGAGGCGGGCGGGCGCGCAGTGCGAGCCGAGCGGGCGGATGACACGCCCCGCCGGCCAACCGCTCGGCCAACGGGCGGGCCGAAGGGTGGCGAAGTTAACTAGAGTTTTTATTACAAGAACAACAACAACCATCTAACAGCCAATCAAGGGGCTTAGCTGCTTGGCGAGCTGAACTTTCGAGCGCAAAATTGGCCAATTGGGGGCGATCGATTGTCTTGTAAGAGAATCGCCAATAAAACTTTGTTTAAAAAATCAACCTGATTGGCGGCCGCCGAGCAGACTGAATGGAGGCGAGCTGTTTTGGCGTCGTTATCGTCGTGTTGTTGTTGTTGTTGTTGTTGTTGGCGCTGTGCTATTGCACCCACTTCGCTCACCTTTTTCAGTTAAAAAATCTCACCCCATTCAGGCCATCACAGTTTCGGACAATCCACCTTTTTGGCGAGCGGCCAGCATTTGGTGGCCTCAAAGGTGAGCGCGCGCGCGAAGAGAGAGAGAGAGAGAAATGTTTCATTTGGTTTGCAACAAACTCAAATGGCGCCACTGCTCAAAATTTGCACTCCAAGCGCAACTCAAATGGATCTCGTTTTCATCCGCCACTCTCCTCTCCTCTCCTCTCTTCCAGTCAAATTCAAGCCAGGAAATCTCTCCCCTTTCAAAGAGCTACAGACGATTCTGTCTCGGATTCAAATTCGGATTCACCCATTCATTTAGGCGGCTCTGGCTCGACAATGAGCACCTCCTGTTGCGAAATTGGCCTGCCTTCGCCCTCCGCCGGCTCGCTGCGAGTGGAGCTCCAGTTCGAGCTCGCGAGAGATGAATGATGGCGCCAGCTCGAGTTTGCCTCAAACTCAAGCCCAAGCCCAAGCTCAAGCTCAAACTGAAACTCTCTGGCCCAAGCTCGAGCTCGAGCTCGAGCTCAAAATCGAAATCGAAATCAAAATCTGCAGCCAAAACTGAAAGCGACTCCCCGAGCTTGAACTTTGCCTCCTCTCGCCGTTTAGGTGCCTCCTCTGGACTTGCAACAAATGCCGATTAACAGGAGAGTAAGCGACTCTGGAAGCCAGTGTGGCGCAACATCTCTCTTTGGGCCGAGGCTCGCTGCCTTTGGCTTGAGAGAGCCGGGGCTGCATCCTTGGATGGCGCATCGATTGTGCGCCAATTTGTTGCCACGAACGGGCGAGCTCACCTGAAGGCCGCCACTGGGTTTGTTGTTGCTGTTGCGGCGGCGCTCGAGCGGCGCCAACAATGATACAATGCGAACATTATGAAAAGCGCCGGCCATTCCATCAATGCTAGCGCTCGCGCTCGCAATGGTCAAGTGGGACGAGCGGGCGGCTTGGAGCGAGCAAGCATCTCGTCTCGTCTCGTCTCGTCTCGTCTCATCCCATCCCATCCCATCCCATCTCATCCCATCTCGTCTCGTTTGGTCCCGTCTCATCTCATCAATTGGCTTCCAAATTCATTCATCCGCTGCCCATTCACTGGGCGGCAGGAAGGCGAGCGGTGCAGTATGCTCATGTATTTATTTATCCGCCAATTGGCGGCCTACGAGGCTCGTTTATGGCGGCGAGCCGAGAGGGAGAATGGCCGAGTTGAGGAGGAGGAGGAGGAGGCGAAGGGCGACTGCGGCGGCGGCGGCGGCGGCAACAACGAGAGCCTTCGTGCGCCCATCTACCTGCGCCCACCTGTTTGATTTTGGCCGAAAATATGTTGCCGACTCTGGCGGCGCACCAACAAACCGAATGGGATACTTTTTAGCAGCAACAGCAGCAGCAACAACAACAACTAGACGAGCTCGCCAACATGCCAAATTCTTTGATCTTTTCCATTTTAAAATCCGTTCAACTTTGGGATAACAAACTGGCTGAATCCCGCTGATTGAGATTGAGATCCATTGGCGCTGCCATTGGCTTTGCTCTTGGTAGCTGGAAGCAGCATGCTGCTCATCCAGTTAGCTGGCGGCGAGCAAATTCTAGGAAGCCATTCGTCACGATTTGATTCCCCATTTCTTCTCCTCGAGTTTAAACTTTTATGCCTGAGCTTTTTAAACTTTTTGTACACATTTCGATCCAGGAGGCTTGCGATTGGCGCTGTTGGTTTGGGCTCGATTGGAGGTATCGCGTGAAACTTTGTGTTGCGTTTGCTCCCTTCCCGAGAACTGAGAGACAGCCTCAGCTCAGGAGTTGCAATTGCGCTGGCCTTTACTAGCTGGCCGCCCTCCTTCAGCTTGAGCGGCGAGCAAACGAGCGCCCAGCAGAGTGCGACAAATTTGCATTATCCGGGCGCTTCCGGCGCCGCCAACTAATTGGCCGGCGGCGCGCAATTTTGGCCCGCGAAGGGGGGCGGCGGCGGCGGCTGCGAGTTCCCGCGAACGGCGAGTTGGGCGCAGGGGCGCGCTGGCAGGTGGAGGCGGGCAGGTAGAGGGGCGGCCTCTCGGTCCAGTGGGCGGCCAACATGAGAGTGGCCATATTTATGGCGCACATGAACGCTTGGGCCGCATACATGTACATGCACGCCGGGCGCCGGCCAGCAAATCACGGGCGCCGTCATCTTGCTCTGATCGTCCCCAGTCGGGCTCGTCACTGCTAGCTCAATTGGGCCGAGAGGAGGCCGAGTGGAGGCAGCCAGCAGATTCTTATCCGCTTAAATTGGCCCAACATTCTAATGCATTTCCATTCAGTCGAGTCGAGCCGAGTCCAGTCCAGTCCAGTCCAATATGTCATCCTCATCGATGGCTCTTTCTCGGAAGCAGGCCGCTCGGCGGGTAACGTGAGCCGCGGGCCTCTGCGCGCCTGCTGGCCGTGCATTGGCCAAGCGCGCAGAAGATAGTCGTTGGCGAGCAATCTAAATATTATTAGAATATTAGTGGCCAACCGGGCGGCCGAGCCAGCATATTAGATCACGACAGGCAGAGAGAGAGAGAGAGGCGAGGCAAGCCCGCGAGTGTCTTGGGCCGGCCGCCCAGTCTGGCCAATTTGGCCGGCTCAGCTCGAGTTGAGTTCGAGCCGGCTCAGCTCCATCCAACTGGACTCAGTGGGCAGGAAAGCTAAATTAATTTTCCATTCTAATGCTCGGACTTGGAGCGCCCGCTTAGCTAGCGGCCGACAGTGGACAGTGGACAGTGGACACTGGACTCTGGCTGGCCACCAATGGGGGCCCAAGCCGTGCGAGCCCATTGAGTGGCCATTGATTGGCGGCTCAATGGTTTCCTGTAGCCGTGGGCGAGCGGCCGGGATTAATTTGCACCGCTCTCGCTTTCGCAGGGCGCAAGGAAGCCGCCAAGGCGAGCAAGTCGGGAGTCTCGCGTGTTTGCTCACGCGCTTTGAGGCCGCCGGAAGCGGAAGCCGGAGAGAGAGAGAGAGAGCGAGAGGGGGAGGGCGAGGGGCTGGCGAAAGGTGAGCGCGCGCTAATGGAGCCGCGAGGGGATGGGTCACGTATGTTTGCCAGGCTTGGTTTGGCCGGACTGGCCAACAATATAATGCGGCCGCCTCATTAATAGGCCGGCCACTTTTTATGCGCAAGCTCCGCCCGCCGCCGCCGCCGCCGAGCTATATGAAATTTTGGGCCCATGGGAATCTGAATCCGGCCCAAGGTTCGCCTGTTGAAAGAGAGTGCAGTTTAGTTGTTTGCTTATTTATTTATCTGAACTAGATCTACTCTCTCGCTCTTATTCAATATTATCTCGAGTGGTCATCTGCTATTGAAGTGAGCGCCGAGTGGCCGAGATTGGATGTGGCGAGTAAAGGAGGTTTAGATTGAGCCCGAGAAGCCCGTCAATATCGGGGCCCATTGTTGCGGGACCTTGTTTTTGGCCGCCAAGATAACGAGCCCGAGGAGGGCGACATCTCGCCGGGCCCACCCAACGGCTGGCCCAAGGCACTTGACTCCCTTGCTCGTCCGCCCCTTTCCCGCAGCCCCGAGTCGGCCGAGCGCCCGAGGCCGGCCCAACTTAATGATTTGGCCGCCAATTGCGCCAATCTCGCAGCATCCCCGCAGCTCCAAGGCGGGCGCGCGGATCGATCGGCAGGAAATTGGATCCAACTAGAGGCAGAGGAGGCGAGAGGTATCGTTTGTGGCCGCGCACTCATTCAAAGCCAGCCGGCTATAGGGACGCTCAATCTCGGCCTCGCGCCTCCATTGCGCCGAGAGCACCTCTCCTCCTTGCGCCGCCCCAACCAGCTCGCCAGTTGGCCCGCATTCAAGTCTGGCCCAATAATGAGACAACCTATGCCTAATGAGTCAATCATGGCCACTGGACTGGAGGGCCCGCGCGCAAGTGGCGCCATCTGGCCGCAGCGAGCCGCCACCAACGCCAGGGTCAGCCGGAAGTTGGCGAACTCTAGTGCGCGCGCGGGGGGCAACTCGTTTGAAGTGGCCGATTTGGGGTCAGCTAGGCGGGGGGCTTGTTTGTTCTAGAGGAGGAGAGATATGGCTCGACAAACGTGTTGCCGCCAGGATATAATAATTGTAAACTTGCACAAAAGCGGCCGACCTGAGACGACATCGGCCAAGAGGTCGAGCTTCCGAGTCAGGCTCAGACCCAAATGGCGCCCAAATGAAGACTTGGTCCCACTCTTGCGCTTTCGAGCGCGATCACAGCTTGCCTCCGTTGAGACTTTGAACCACTGAAGTCATAATTTTCACATGCACCATGAGCCATCAGGCGAGCAATTAATCAGATGGGCTCCGCTTTTGCGTCAATATTTGCCTTTAAAACAGCGCGATTATCATAATTGATTTATTGCCAGAAAGGCGCCAGCGGTTGCCGCCGATCCCTCGGGTGAGTCGCTTGCGGCCTGGCCAAGCCGGCCGGCTTGCTGGCCCGCCTTTGCCGAGAACAAGTCTCTGCTTGGAGGCAGCTGGCTGGCTGTCTGGCTGCGCTTTGGGCGCCAATCACCACCGCTAGCTCGCGAGTAACGGCTTGAGGCTCCCAGGAGAGGGACGATTGATGATGATCATTGAGCCTCGGCTGGCTCACCTGATCCATTGGCGCGGCTTCGTGCGAAAGAGTTGGCGCGCGCGCGCGCGACACGCGGAGAGCCAATCAATTTTTCCTACCTGCTCGCGCTGCGCCTAGTTGCGTTCGCGCCTCCTCGCCGCGCAAACAGAACATCTCCCTCCCTCTCTCTCTATTCAATAATATGTTAATGAGATGTTTTCGAGCATAAAAGCTTATCTCAGCGGGCCCAAAAGTGAACGTGCGTCCACAAAGAGTGAGCCGGGGCGACAAAATTAATTGCCATCCGCTCGAATTACCAGGTGGTGTCGCTCGCTTGGCCACCGCCAATGGGGCCTATGGGCGGCTCCAGGTGGCGGCAACCTCCGTTGGTCGGCCAACGAGAGTTAAAGGCCAAAGAGTCGCGGCTTGTTTTGGGCTTGTCGCCCTTGGATGGGCAAGTCGGCCATGAGTGATCGCTTTACAACTCGATGCGCCATCTCACAGCGACAGCCGGAGATTGTTTTGCGAAATTTGTTGCCACTCCGGTCGGTTCGGTCAGCGATGCCTTCAGCGCCCATAGATAGCTCACCTCATCGTCAACTCGACCACGAGCAGCCTCCAAAGGCCAGAGTGGATCGCGCAACGAGGGCCAATCGAAGGGTGCTAGGCGAGTGCAACCATTATTTAGGATCCATCATATTGGGGCGAGAGTCATGGAGGCTCTATGGGTCTGCGTGCTCTTCTGGTCGGACGGGTTTGAGTGTCTAATCAGCGAGGTTAGTATCACAAATGACGCCAACACATGAGAAGACCACTTCCACTGTCCTACCATCCGGTTTGCCTTGTCGGCTTGCGGTAGTGCTGCAGTGAGTGAGGGCGAATCTGAGCTGCAAGAGTCGAGCTGCCGGCAGCCAACAGGGTGCAGCACCGTCAGCGTAGGTCGTGCAGCTCGCTACGTGCGCCTCCCTTCCCCCTCCAACTCGCAGTCTGAGGCGCCTGTCCGGGCCATCCTTCTTTCCCCCCCCCCCGCTCTCTCCGCCGCGAACCAACCTCGGCCAACCGTCTGTCTCGCGCCTGGTGCACGCAGCGACCGGCGCTTGCAACGGCACCTCTCTCGCTCGCTCGCTCTCCCCTTGTGAGCGTATGCGCGGAGATTCTGCACGCGCGCGACCCAGCAGCCAAATCCAACGGCCAACCACCAGCCAGGCAAGTCGGCAGGATTGACAATTGGCCCGCTGGCTGCCTGGCGCATTGGCCAGGCTAGGCGAGCGGTGGCGCCAACTGCTTGGCGGGCAGCCCATTGAATTTGTGCGCATGAAACAATAGCTAACGAAACGCGCGCGCTCTTCTCTTCTCAAACCCGCGCCTTTTACTATGCAAACTCGCGGCCACCTCCTCCGCCTAAGCGATCTCTACAGCGGACAACCCAATTCTAAGACTATTACCTCTTGCCTCCTTAATAATCCACCAACCATCGGCCGCCTATTTCTAGGCTAGCGGCCTGTGAGAATATTGCCACCACCGAGGGAGCCGCCCACGCCAAGTCTGTCAAAACCCGCAACATCGTCGACGACAGCAACAACATTAGCAGCAAGCACGCATAGCCTAGGAGCCAGACGCGATGGCTGAAGTTGGACCGAGCTTATACTGGCTAGAGACATGGAGTGCACAGTTGTCGACCATAGTCGGCGCCTTCGCTAGCCTATGTGGCGTATTTGCCCTATTTGCTGCCGGAGCCTCCTGCAAATTCGCCGGCCTCCTCCAAATAATAACGGGTTTGATAGTGGTTGCCATTGAGGGGCCCAACTTTTTGCCCCAACTAGCCGTCTTGGCGCCAGCTGGCGCCTTGTTTGAGGGCAAGCCAGCCTGGATCAAGGTGGCTGTTTATGCCGCTCTAACAATTATACCTGCCTTTGCTGGTTGCTTCAAGGCCTTTCTGTTGGGCTTCATAGCCTCAGCAATAGTGACGGTCATACATGCCCTTCTTCTGCTTGGCCGCCGGACGCCACCCGACGAAATGCGATTCCAAGGCGGACCCGACGGCCAACAGAACCAACCCTACTCGCCAACTTCCCCTTAAAAAACATTCCCACCAGAAACTGTAGCTCCAATCCTCAACAGGCCAAACGAAATTGCGCTCGATCTCTCGAACATGGAGTTCTGGCCAAAAGTCGAACACTACTCTACACTGTAACAATCAGAATCTCTCAAATAGGAGCCCCATTCCAAGAGCGAAAATCCGTCAGTTCTAGTCGTTGGAAGGTAAAACTATTCCAAGAACAAACTCAACAGAATTTCCCGACCATAACAATACGCATATCACACCGCCAATGTCCCACCAGAACAATATGAACTTTTCGTCCGACGAAAATTTCAAGCTCACCACCTCCATATAATGTGATGTGAGAAGTTGACCTCGAAATATCTTGCTCGAGTGGTGCTGGTGTTTATATCACCAATCACGCTCGGCCCCATTTCTAGCCAACTTACATCGGTGAAAACGCTATCCTCGTTTTAACTTCTCTATTTCCATCATTGGCTTAAATCAACATCCATATCAGAATGGATCATATCGAACAGAGCGGAAGCTGATGATCGTCGAACGGGCGCTAGGTCTATGTAGTGTTACGTGAAGCATTCTGCATACTAACACTGGCTGACACCCTAGCGCTGAGTTTAGATCATTTAGTTCAACGTTTACCCGATTGATTCTTGGATCTTGAACACCAATGGGTTTTGTTTGATCTCTCTAACTCTCTCTGGCTTCTCACCGACTCAAAATCTAGCTTATCAACCCTCACCCCAAATCGGTATTCATTTGAAACATTCGCACCATCACATTAAGGTTTGGTTGATATAATTTACCCTTCAAATTGAATTCTAAACGCACTCAATCCTCGAGGCTTACTGATTGAACGTCCCTGGGAAGCTCCCTGAGAAAACAATCTATTATACTTGAATATATTAAAAAGTTAAAACAACCATACAGCTAGGAAACCAAAGAAGAAATCATAGATACGAATCGTCAATCTAGTGGCTAAAGTTCTGATCGTATCCTTACGACGAGTTCCGCAGGAATGTGAGTAGCGTCATGTTCGTGTGGTAACAGGTCTTTATTTGCAAGATTAAACCATGGACTTTTCCAAACGCAGATTTGTGTAGGGAACCATCCACTACTTTTAAAATGATTTCATCATAGCCATGTTAGTGAAGTGCCATTTTACAAACCACATGAAATTTTACTATTTTATTCATATCAGATCCTAGATCTTCATTACCGGGAACGGATTCGATTTTTGGTCAATTTAAAGCGAGACTTGTAATGGCAGCCATACTATGAAATACAAGGTTTATATCGGATGAGTTCAATTTTCTATCCGCCTTTCTGTCATTTACATGGATTCTGCCGGTAATCAATGTGGAAGCCTCGCGCATTCCGCGCCATATTGGACACAAATCTCAGGATGAATGGTCCCGAGGTTGTGTCAGTTATAATGGCGCCTTTCAAGTCAGAAAATTGGCCATCCAGTTGCTGGTATCTGTTGTTTATGTTCGAGCCTTGATTGATGTTGTTGTAATTTGCCGCCAATGATTGAAGTTGCTGCTGGATTATCATTGATTGCTGCAGGATGGCTGCCTGCTGTTGCTCCAGATTGTTATTGACGTTTCCGGCTTGCTGCTGGCTTAGCAAAGTAGAGGTGGCTGAATTGCTATTCCCGCTATTGTTTCCAACGATTCCACTGGGATAGGTTGCATTTCCGGTCGCCTGTTGCTGTTGCTGCAAGCGAGCTAGTTGCTGGAGTAGGGCGTTATGTTGGTGTTGCAATTGTTGCTGGAGATGCATTGCCGGCGATTGGTTGTTAATACCTACTGAGCTTAAAACGCTACCATTCTGCGCGAATTGAATTGAGGCTGGATTGTCGTATCCAGGCTGTAGACTCGGATTTGGATAATGACCCGTGATGCCGCTACAGAGACGAACGCCGCCAATAAGCAAGTAGTCATCTCGGCACTCGGTGGACACGGGATGCCAATCTACAGCCTGACCGTTGAGTTGCGAGCTATCATTTAAACCAAACAAAGATTGGCCGACTGCGAAAGGTTGTAGCCCTTGCTCGCTCTGTGACAATTGATACGTAATGGAGCAAAACCCGGACTCTTTTCTAATGCACATAGTATAATCCAGGTCATTTGGGTACCCTCCAAACTGGTCTTGGGTAGCAAATGGGCCATAAGTGTTGAAGCGGGAAGAGCTAGCTCCAGATACCGGTAGCTGGTGATGGCGTTGCTGCTGCTGGTTCATGTTTCCATGGAACTGGAGTCCATATGGGGCCGTTGGCAGGCCCAAATTAACGGCGGAACCGTCTTGCGCGTTTGCAGCCTGCTGTAAGAGGTCGTAGTTGTTTGATGGCTGGCTTAAAAAGTGCTCATCATCATAATTGAAACTCTTGATGGTCCCATGAGTGCCCATGAAATATTGGAGACAATGGGCGGGCGCGGCATAATCGGAGCGGCAAGGTATCTGAGTGATAAGGATCTCGAATGAGCGCCGATAAAAGCCCATCATCATCATGTGCAACGTTATTACGCCTGACTCATCAACGCCCACGTAATAGTGTTGACCATCGTTGAGGCCACAAATCTTTGGGATTATATAATTCTCGTTTTGGCCCGAGACCACAAACATATCCTGGCTACAGTTTCCATTAGTTGGTTTTGCCACATCAAATCTAAGCAAATCGAGCCTAAATTGGCACACGCCCTTATCAAGCTTTCCAATTTTTGCCCGACACATACGATTCTGGTCATAGGTGTTCGGGTAGCCCGGATTCCGGAAGTAGACTGAGCGCTCGGCGGCAAATTGGCCACAGGTTACATCGAACAGGCAACAAACATGGCTAGAGCCAGAGAGCTCGTTTGAATTGGGACCACATTTGCCCATTGGAGTGCCGCCCTTTCTGATGCATTCGCTAGCTTGATAACAGGTACCATGTCTGTTATCTGCAGCAACACATTGATCATTCTTGAACTCAGATGGTTGCCCATTTAAGGCGGTGCCAAATGAAGTTGTCGGATTTGCCGAGATGACAGATGACACACTAGATGGTTGGGATGAAATTGGATTATCATTGAAAGGTTGGAGTTGCTGCTGATGGATAGATGAATGGGCCTGATTAGGCGTCATCAGATAAGTGTTGCTTGGCAAATTTCCATAGGCAGAATCGGAGCCAAAGTTGTTTGAATCGGCGCCGTTGATTCCGGCTATCAGATTGCCTGATTGCGCAAACTGTTGTTGGAAGAATCCGCCATCATCCTCGTAAGGCAATTGCTGCTGCTGCTGGCCATAAACGCTATTGAGTCGAAAAGAGGTGGACGGAGGCCTGTAAGCATTGCGCCTTGAGAACTGACTCTGTTGGCGCTGTTGATTGATGATTTGGTTCAAATTGATACCAGGCGGCGGCAAATTGTAACCGAATTGGCCATTTATCAAGTCAACGCCGCTCAAACCTTGCGAGCTCGTTTGATAGCCCTGATTTTGTCGATTCTGTTGATTTTGAGCGTACGGGCTACTCGACAAGCCAACCTGCTGCCCGTAAGGCTGTGTAGATGTGAAAGGTGGTTGGCTCTGTGTTGCAAAGTATTGATTATAGTTGGTTCCCAACAACCCTGGTGCTACTAGCTGACCATTGGAGAGGTCAGACGGCGTGTACTGGCCGGTGGTGGGGTTGTAGGTGAAGGTGGTCGACATAACGGGCGCGATTGGAACCTGTTGCGCTTGGGCCCCATTGTACTGGGCAGCTTGGTTGACTTGAACAGCGACGGGTTGAGCTGGAGCAGTTGAAATCGGCTGGTTATTGCTAGTGGGCGCCTGTTGTTGCTGTTGTTGTTGTTGTTGTTGTTGTTGTTGCTGCTGCTGCTGCTGTTGCTGTTGATGAACAAGAAAGCTTCTCGTTGCATCCTGGTTTGCGCCCTGAGGTTGTCCATTTGCGGCAGCGACAGTGGCTGCCGCAAGACTGGCTGTGCCGGATGCTGATAGATACCTCGAATTGACACCGTTGGCACGTTCAGAAAGTGCAGGTAGCGAGTTGTTTTGCTGTGCTACAATGTTTCCGTTTGCAAGCCTCGCAAACGAATGGCTATCTTGGGCTAAAAGAGAAATAGATATCACTAACAAGGTGTATAGAGGCTTGCCCAGTTTAAAACAAATTCCTCGTTTCATCTTGATAAGATTCGAGGCAAGGACGATATCTTCCATTTAATTTTCGACGATTTCTGCACTTTAAAGGAAAGGAGCTTTCAAGTGCCTGATCTGCTTGATAGCCAGAACTAGAATGACCCACAGAATGTGTAAGCCAAGCGCTTCAGAATCGAAGCCGAGAAGCACAGGTCAAGTGGACATAAATCAATCAATTGATTTGCAAAGAACAAAGCACAAACAACAGGTAGTCTAAACTAGCTTGTTTCAAACCAAACTGGAGCACACAACAGCTAATCGTTGCTCGAGGACCACAAACGGAAACGCCCAAGTGGAATTTTGGATATGGAGCCCGAACTTAGACTGCTCCATTGTCAGGTATCGGTGGTCATTGCGACAAGAGAATGTTAGATTTGTGGTGTTCGTCCCGTATAGTGATATCATAGACCTCGTGAAATTGACTATACCGAGTGGCATACTTTTGTATGCAGATTGTTTCGTCTGACAAGACTGTTGCTATCCCAAGACGAACTTATCTTCGCGCCAATCAAGTTTCTACTTCGATGGCTCTATCATGAATTTAGCCGAACTTCACTAGAACCAATAGAACCCCTCTGTCCTTTTGCTAGGCGACACGAACATATCAAGTGGTTTTGTAACCACAACTTTAGCTGAGTTTGTTGGTCCATATTTGGGACGTGGACGAAACATCTCGCGTTTCAATGTTGACGTTGCAATTGCTAGCATGCTGATATCACCAGTATTGATCTCGGCGGTTTAACAGAAGTTGAATTTTATACGCAGCACTAAGAAAACCATTACCAGTCTAGTTGATTTTTTTGCTCATTGAGTTTTTCGCCTTCCATCATTCGAGCCAACTAACTGAAAGAATACCAAGAATAGTTACAAAAATGGCATCCGGAGACAAAGAATTGGGTGAGCTTGGAATTCGATTGCAGGTAATATTGAATGAGACCAGTGAGTTGCTAACGATTTGGCCCCTTATATCTCGCCATCGCAGCAATTCTCAGCGTATATGATAAAACTGGCTTGATTGAATTTGCAACTAGCCTGAGCAAGGCCGGCCTGCAACTAGTTGCCAGCGGTGGAACCTCGAAACAACTTCGAGAGGCTGGTTTGAACGTGCAAGATGTGTCAGACATAACAAAATGCCAGGAGATGCTCGGTGGTCGTGTCAAGACACTTCACCCTGCAGTTCATGGCGGCATATTGTCGAGGAAAATCGATTCGGACCTCGAGGATATGCGAAGAACTGGCTATCAGTTTGTGCGGATTGTGGTCTGCAACTTGTACCCATTTGTTGAGGCGATTAGCAAACCGGACACAACCATCGCCGAGGCTGTCGAACAGGTTGACATCGGTGGGGTCACCCTGCTCAGGGCGGCCGCCAAAAACCACGACCGAGTTACCATCGTTTGTGATCCAAACGACTATGGGCGTATAGCCGAAGAGTTCTCAAAGTCCAAGGACACAACCCCAGAAACTCGCCGTGAACTAGCAGTTAAGGCCTTCCAGCACACATACTCGTACGATATGTATATAGCGGATTATTTCAGAAAGCAATATCTTTCGCCGAAATGCCAACTCAACCTCAGGTACGGTATGAATCCACAACAAAGGCCGGCTCAGATTTACTCGTTTGATAGTCGATTACCTTTTCGCGTACTCAATGGAAGTCCAGGTTATATAAATCTTCTCGATGCTCTAAATGGCTGGCAACTGGTGAAGGAACTCAAGCAAGCCCTAGGTCTTCCGGCTGCTACCTCTTTCAAGCACGTTAGTCCAGCTGGCGCAGCTGTTGGCGTTCCTTTAGACCTTAAGCAAGCTAAACTTTGCATGGTTGATGACATGGACTTCGAAAATCTGTCACTGGTTGCCACTGCCTATGCGAGAGCTCGCGGCGCAGATCGTATGTCTTCATTTGGAGATTTTGTTGCAATTTCCGATAAGGTTGATGTCATGACTGCGAAGATAATCTCTCGAGAAGTTTCGGATGGTATCATTGCTCCAGCTTATGACAATGAGGCACTTGGGATACTGAAATCAAAGAAAAATGGTAACTACTGCATTCTCGAAATGGATCCGGACTATGAACCCTCGAGCGACCGAGACCTCAAGGTGATATATGGTTTAAGATTGGAGCAGACCCGAAACAAGGCCACGATACAACGTGAATTGTTTTCGTCCAATAACATCGCTACCAGTGGGAAGCACATACCCGATTCCGCCATGAGAGATCTTATTGTTGCCACAATCGCAGTCAAATACACACAATCAAACTCAGTTTGTTACGCCAAGGATGGACAAGTTATCGGAATAGGAGCGGGTCAACAATCAAGGATCCATTGCACGAGATTAGCTGGAGACAAGGCAGACAACTGGTATCTCAGACTACACCCTCGTGTTCAGGGTATGAAGTTCAAGAAGAACATGAAGAGGGCTGACATTTCAAACTTGATTGATTTGTTCGTGAATAATCAAATCGAACAGGATGAACTAGATGGTCGTCTTGAAGAACCGGTGGCTTTGTTTAGCCACTTAGAGCGTAAGGAATGGCTTAAAGGGTTAAAGGATGTTGTCGTTAGCAGTGATGCGTTTTTCCCTTTCAGTGACAACATCGACCGTGCCTACCAGTCAGGTGCCAAGTACATAGTAAGCCCAGGTGGATCGACCAATGACAAGATTGTTATTGATTCTTGTGAAAGATATGGCATAACACTAATCCATACAGGTCTAAGGTTGTTCCACCATTAGGTGCTTGAATTATGCTGCATTAAGTAGCGCGGTCTCTCTACGAATCGCAGGATCACATTTTTAATATTGACGTTCTACTGAGGAGATGACATTAACCAGAGTTTTAAATAAATCCGTCTTCTTCACTCATGTAACCTTGTCGTCGCTAACTTTTGGAGGATTCAATCGCTTTTGAGGCGAGTTTAGTTGCCTATTGAGTTCGCTGGGTTGAGGAGCTTGATTGAGGGGCTTAATTCTTAGGGGCGCAGGTCTTTTGATTCTTCGTTCAATGTCCACATTACCTGAAACGTTAACTAGCTGAGAGGGGAAATTTAGCACCTTCCTGACATCTGGTTCGAGCTCGTCACTGGGCAAAAACGTTCCGTCAAACTCCTTATCAGCTTCAGTACGCAAATTCACATCGACAAAATATACTATGTGCTTGGCAGCTTGGAAGGTCGGGTTGTTTCTACCTACATATTCCATATTTTTCATCAATCCTGGGGATACAATAATCTTGATGTGCTTAAGATACTTCAGTAAGCTCTCAGCATATTCCTCTTTGATTGAGTGCTTCTCAGCAATAGCTTTTGGTGTCCAGTATTCTTCATCTGCAAGCTTGTTCAACATGATATCTTGCAACATGTTCAGGCTTAGTCGGCCAGGGGGTACTTTATCTACCTCCCAGATATCGGCTGGATCACTAAGATCCAAGCTGGTCAATTTAGGTAGTGTTCGACTAGATGCTATTTCTTTGTCTGAACTAACATCAACTGCCTCTGCCTTGTTGGATCTCTCCTCTATCTGCACTGTTTTGGTAACAAGTAGCTTGCTTGAGACTTCTCTCACGAGGCTATCATCCGATTCCGTTATACTTAACGAAGTTGGTGCTGAGATCTCGGCTGGCTTGGATTCGTCTAATGTTGGTGCGTCCTTCCTCAATGCTAATAATCTTCGCTCTCTCACGCTCCGGAAGCCCTTCTCTAGATGTGGATACTTTTTCGGGGGCTCGAGTGATAAAGAACCGATAGCACGTGGAGCTGGCTCAAAGTATTCAGCGTCTGGTCCAAGGTATTTCTTTGCGCGATTGGCTACGTTGAAACGTTGAGCTGACCTGATGATTGCAAAACTAAATGCTTTCCGGACTAGCTTAAAGAAAGTTACCAAAGACGACATCTCAGTAATATCATGGATATTGCCCCATTTTAGTTGCTTAACTTTCGGATTTGCGATATAAGTCACGCTTTGAGCAGCGGCCGCGCCGAACGCCCAGATTCATGCATATTATGTAAGCTGCGTGAGTTCTGGTGGAATAAGGCCACTCGATCGATGTTCGTCTTGGCCTCCGGGGATAGCCTTTCTATCATATCAACACCAAATTAAATAATCTCTAGGCATGTCTAACGTGCAAGCCGCAACTAAGGGTGAGTTCTTTAAATAGACAATCTGCCTAAAGAAGCACGAATAACTGACCGACCACCGTATCGCTAGTGGCTGACCAGGTTATATCGAGGCTATTTGATCATCGGCAATTTACCTCAGGGGAAATAAATTATCTGTTAAAGGAGCTCAAAGATGGTATTAATCTTGAAGAAAACTTCAATAGGATTCTCAAGATAAGCCAGAACACTTACGTCGTTTCCGACTTGAGCTCGACAAACCCTCCCAAATCCGCTGAAAACATGGCCAAAGATATCTGCGATAAAAGTAAGTGAGTCATGAAAGTGAATCCTCTTCAGGCTCGAAACGATCCGACTGACTAATTCTCAACAATTAAGTCACCCTACTACAGGAACAAGCTCAAAGAATATTGAACCTTGAGGACGAATTTCGCCTTAAAGAGAAGGCCTTACTGTCTGACGCTCGAGCTGAGCGCGAAAGAGTGAGACAATCTAGCTATCGGGCGACGCAAGTCAAGATAGAGGAACTCAATGAAACTTTGGCTCGAGAGGAGCTAGAGCTGGAGCGAAAATATCTCAAGTTTGAAGAAAACCTGAGAAACAAATGATCGATTCATTCAAACCTAGCAGGCAACTTGTCTCCGAATGGTCGAATAACTGCTCCCAACATTCGATTCTGGCAGTCTACTCGGATCAATGTGGCCAAACTTTCGTCTGATAACTACGAACCCTTCGCATAAGATGGATCCATGAGAAGTTACTAAAGTGATGGACGAACAGAGTCAAATCTTATGATTCACCGAACCCAACAGCTCATAATGAGCCATTGGACTCAAAAGTTTGAATACGTCTTCATATAAGTTGATATACTGAAGTACAAAGATGTGTTTAGGCTAGAGGCAGTGGTTCATTGAGTATTTTAACGGGTTCATCATCGCCTCTAAAGTCTAGCGACAGCGGTAACTGTTACTTAAAGATATTCTTGGCATAAGGTCTTCTAAGAGTAGACCGTTATGAATTAGCATCCTCTCATCCATGTCATACGGGATGATCTGGTTGATCATAGCTTCTTACTCTTCGGCGGGTAGATTTGCTTCTTTCCAAAGCTCTTGGAGACTACTACGTCTAGATCCTCCAAGTTGTCAGGCGCTAAAGTCGTGGTGACAGTCTGGCTTGCATCAGTTAGAGGATCCAAGCGTAACTTCGGGAGTATAACCGTAGATTCGTCAGATTTGTGTCACTTATAGAGCGATCGTATGCCTCCATAGACTTACCAAGAATCTGTTTTTCTCCTCACAGGCGTATTCCGTCTCGTCTACATCGTTATAGCAATCGGTTGGACTTCCTTTCGGTTTAGCTTTACCATCGAACTCGCAGAGTTTATCCAAAGGCTTGGCCTTAACGATCAGCTTATTGTGATCCGATGGTTTCTCTTGCGGACAGTAAAAAACTTTTGGAGTTTTGATGTCAAAAACTATTGATCTTCTGCTGAAATCTTTCTTGCTACCTTTACTGGCTTCAACTGATTGCTGAGATAAGATGAGGATACATGTTGCGGCTATAACAAAACATAAGACTCCAAAGTTATGGGTCGAGTTTGGATTACTCGGAGACATCTTCGCCCCAAGTGCTGAGGATCGATAGAAGAGAGAATTGCTTACAAGGCTATCCGAGATTTGTTAGCTTGCCGTCCATGGCTTTGGAGCGATGGTTTGAGGTTACCTGTTGCGTATATGTAACATTGGCCGCCTGAAAACAAGGCAGCTACCGTTCTACTTTGGTAGCCTTGATCCTGTGGTTGGCATGAATCCTTGAGCGAACCAGCTGCCAGAGCAAGAGCGAGACAAAGCCGAGCGAAAGCAGGTAAGAATTGAACGAGCCCTTCTATTACCCTGGTTTTTACGGGTCGATGCAGGAAGAGAACTCTTACAGGCTCACCTGAGGGCAAAATCGTCATTTCCTGCGGCCAGCAGAGCTTTCCTGCAAATCTGTTAAAGAAGCCAACTTCTCGCCTGTTTCTCTGAGCCCCTCCTCTCTCTCTCTTTTTTCGTCCACCTCCCTTGGCTTGTGCGAATGCTTTGTGAGCGCATTACAACTATTGCAAGGCCTTGTCAGAAGACTCCATTGGCCATCTGTGGGACTTGTTCGCTTTAATGGTGATGGCTCGACTTCGGGCTCATTGAAGGCATGACCACCGCAAACAATAGCTTACCAAATGGAAACAAGGAGCGCAAACAAGAGGAGTGGCTTGATAATGTTTGGAGCTCTAGGGAGCAGCGTACGGCCGATCAAATTGAAACCCTCGGCAAGGAATTGGACGAGGCTTGGCAGGCCGAGCTTAGATTGAAGGGTCGCGAGCAGGCCAGCTTAATCTCGGCCTTTGTCAAATGTTTCGGGCGCCAATTTTTCATTGCTGCGATGTGGGAGATGATTGGCAAGTGCTTGTTTGGCGTACTTGTTGCCGTTGCCCTCGGCTCTCTCATAGGAGATATTCAAGTGTTTACCTTTGAAATAGGTAAAAAATCTAGTGATAGAATATGGAGATGGGATTCGCTTCAATCGAGAATCATCTATAAATCGATCATTCTGTTTGTCTGCATGTGTGGCAACATCCTATCAAGTGAATACTACCTATTCCATTCGACTTACGTGGGCATGAAATGTCGCTTAGCTTGTACATATTTGATTTATCGTAAGGCTCTTAAAATGAGCCTTCTAAGTCTAGAATCAACAACCAGCAGTCAGATTATAAATTTGATCACGAATGATGTTAGCAAGTTTGACACAACCTTCTACTATCTGCAATACATCTACATAGCACCAATTCAAGCAACACTCGTATTATTTCTCCTTGCAACCTTTTACATGGGTTTCATTGCATCGCTTGCCGGCGTTCTACTAGTCTTTCTATACCTATTTATTCAATTTCATTTGGGTCGCTCGTTTGGAAAACTAAGAATCGAGTCCACCATCAGAACGGACGAGCGCGTCCGTTTGATGGGCGAGCTAATTGACTCAATTGGAATCATAAAAATGTACGCATGGGAGGAGTTTTTCGAGCGAAATATAACGGAAGTGCGCGATAAAGAGCTCTCGGCCCTCAGAAGAGTGCTCACCTTGCGCGCGATCAACCTATCTCTATTCTATGGGGCCTGTAAACTTATACTGATGGTCATCTTTGTTGTTTACGTTTCAATGGGTTACACTTTTAATGCGGTTAAAGTTTTTACGGCCATAACTATGACAAATTCAATGCGAACCTACCTGACCCTATTCTTCCCATACTCAGTCGGCCAGGTTAGTGAGCTTAATATTTCACTTGACAGAATACGACAATTTCTCATTCAACAGGATCTCATTAGACAATCGCAGCTAGATTCGGGCCATTTCAGTCAAATTAGGGACAAACAAAATGGTCTCTCGATGCTGATAACGCCGTCTGGCTTGATGAACGTCAGAGCTGATAATAAGCGGCTTGAGAAGCTAGTGGAAGCTGGTGGGGCAAGTTTAGCACAGATTAAGCAAGAGCCGGCGATCCCTTGCGGAATTTGCGCAAAGTTTGACAACAACCACCTGTTAATTGATAGAAAATTTGCCATTATCTTTCACGAAGTCAGCGCAGCTTGGCCAAAAACTTCACACGAAAACTCCAACGAACCTCAGCAGTATTCGTCAACCATTTTTAACAAGCTAACAGCCCATATCAAGCACCATGAGTTTGTTATGATCGTTGGCCGAGTTGGGGCTGGCAAATCTTCGTTGTTAATGTGCATTTTAAATGAGCTTCCAATCCAAACTGGCTCAATCCGAATCAACGGAACGCTCGCCTATGCATCGCAGGAGCCCTGGTTGTTTGCCGGCACCGTGCGCGAGAATATAACCATTGCTTGGCACAAACGGGCCGGCAGAAACCACAACCAAATGCCTGATAGGCTCGAGCGAAGGTACCGTGAGGTGTTGCGAATTTGTTGCCTTGATAGAGACCTGGAGCACTTGTCTGACGGTGATCTCACCTGGGTGGGCGAGCGCGGAACCACCCTGAGCGGGGGCCAGAAGGCGCGAGTTAACCTAGCGCGAGCTCTCTTCTATGACGCAGACATATACCTACTCGACGATCCCTTGTCGGCCGTTGACTCCTCTGTCGCGAAGTACATCTTTGACGAGTGTTTCAAGACTTTCTTGAAGCGAAAGACAGTTTTGCTAGTCACCCACCAAGTTCAATTTTCAACCCCGGCCCAAAAGGTTCTACTCCTGCACGATTCGCCCGACTTCAGTTATGGGCCAGCAACAATGGTGCTCCATAATCTCTTCAGACAGTACAATCTAGATCCAAAGGCGGCGCTTCCAAATGCAACAGAGGAGCGAACTGTTGTACCTGTTACGGTGACCGAGGATCCAAAGAAGAGCGATTTTGAGACCACTGAACCAATAGGCGAGATTGAGAGCGGCGGAATGGCAACCATCAAATCAGTGAATAGTGAGGACTTAATTCATGGATTCAACACGGAAGAGCTCATGACCTCAGAATCGACGCCAAATTCGAACAAGTCGCGCCATTCGGAGAGTGTTGCCCAAATGCCCGATTCAAAGCGAACCATTAAGCAATTGGTTCAGAAGTCGCCCACCAGATCACCATCCTTGCGCATGTTAACCGAAGCCGGAATCGAGAGCACGAGTCAGCCGGCCGATCTCGGCACTTATGTGTTCTATGGCGCAAAGGCGGCTTCAATCTGGACAGTGGTGATCTTTCTCTTAACAAATATTCTTACTCAGATATTGTTCAACGGAACTGATTATTTTCTCAGCGAGTGGTCGAGCTCGGAGGAGAGACGAGGCGTTGATAGATTTTTACTTGAACAATCCAATCTGAGTCGGCTAGATGACTCAACGTCCTCCAATCAATCAATCTCTCGTTGGTCCGAAATCGCCTCCATGGACGAGAGGATGAGCGAGTTTAACAGGTTTGAGCTCCACGAGAGTAGCATGAATGTGCAACAACTCAATCGCGAAGACGAACGACCAACTCCGGTGCCCAAGGTGAACGACCCTCACGAGTATCCCTCGGCTGCCTTTGCAAACAATCTGTCAGGAACAAGCTCGGCGGACGGATTCACCAGAGCGTTGGGGTATCGTTACAATAGAGATTTTATGATTGCTCTCGAACGGCAGCGACAAGAACTTGCAGCCCTAACGACAAAACGTAAGCCCTTCGCTTTGTTGATGCGAGCGAACGAGTCTCGCCAAATCTCAGGAAACAACATTGACCTGGTTGACCAGCAAAAAGGTACGGCGCTCAATGAAGCAGGCGAAAATCGTAGCTCACCACTGGACAATCGAGATACGGAGTCTCGAGGAATGGAGTTTGTCAGACTTAAAAACGCATCTGCGTCGAGCAGATACCTACAGCTGAATAACCAACAACTTCACAGTCCTACAAAGAGAACCATCTGGGATAGTGTCGAGCTCAAATACATGTGCGCAATCTATCTGGTCATAATAATTCTCCTCTTGAGCGCCTCATTCACGAGGAATATGATTTTCTTCAGATCTTGCTTCAAGGCCTCCCATGACATTCACTCGGAAACCCTGAAGGGCGTCCTGTATGCCCCCATGAGCTTCTTTGATCGTAACCCAATCGGCTCCATCTTGGCCAGGTTTTCCACTGATTTGAACACCCTCGATGATCAGGTGCCCCAGATTGCAATCGATGTGATTGAAATAGGGACCAACGTATTGGGCATTATTTTTGTCACCGCAATCGTTAACGTATACAACATTTTGCCCGCAATTGTTGTCCTGCTGGTGGCCAACTATTTTCGCTCCTCTAGTGACGAAGTAATCACTCGACTCAAACATTTGGAGGCAATCAGGAGGGGAAGAGTGTTTAGCTACTTGGTGAGCACTTTGCACGGCCTCACAACAATTCGAGTTTTTCACCTCGAGTCGGTCATCAACAGGCGCTTTGAGAGGGCACAAAACGAGCATACAAGTAGCTGGTTCTCGTTCCTCAGAAGCCGTCACAGGTTAACGCAGCTTATTGATTACACCTGCATGGTTTACTTTTTTGTTCTCATAGCAATCACTTTGCTTGGGATCTTCATGCGACCAACTGAGGCCAGTCTAGTCGGCTTGCTCATCTCACAGGTGATCATCCTACCTGGTCCGCTTCAGTGGGGTGCTCGTCAGATAACAGAGCTGAAGAGTTCCATGACATCTGTGATGAGAATAAGAGACTACGTTTCTTTGCGGCCAGAGCAGGAGATTCTTTCGAGGCCTAAATTGAAGGCGCCACCTGGTTGGCCGAAGCAGGGAACCCTCAGGTACGACGAGGTAACTTTGAGTTACGTTAATGGAACCGATGTGCTCCAGAATGTCTCCTTTGAGGTGAAAGCGGGCGAGCGAGTTGGAATTGTGGGCCGAACTGGGGCCGGCAAATCATCCATCATCTCTGCACTGTTTCGAATGACAGATTTCAAGGGTAAAATCTCCATCGACGGAATCAATACCAAGCATGTCAGCTTGCGAGAGTTGAGGAGCTCGATATCCATCATTCCTCAGGAGCCAATTCTGTTTAGCGGATCGATCCGACATAATCTTGACCCATTCAATCAGCACAAGGATGAGTTCATTTGGGCAGCCCTAAACTCTGTACAATTGAAGAAATTGGTTGCAGAGATGGACGGAGGCTTGGAGGCTAGTGTGGCCGAGGGCGGCCATAATTTCAGCGCTGGCCAACGCCAGTTGATTTGTTTAGCTCGCGCCATATTGAGACACAATAAGATTTTGGTACTGGACGAGGCGACGGCCAATGTTGATCCAGAAACCGATGCTTTTATCCAAAAGACAATAAGAGAAATGTTTGGCAACTGCACTGTTATAACGATAGCGCACCGTTTGAACACAATCATGGACTCGGACAGAGTCTTAGTCCTTGACTCTAGCCAGGTGCGCGAATACGACGAACCCCACACCTTGTTGCAAAGAGGCGGATATCTGGCAAACATGGTTTTGAACACCGGCACTAATGCTCAGAGGTTGCGCGATATAGCTGCAGAGAGTAAGGATAGGAGGAGGAAAGTGCAAGAGAAAGAGATTCAAGCTTTAATTGGCAATTGAATTGGCGACCCGATTCTGTTCGCCGTTCACCGGTCAATCTTGATTGATATTCCGCCTAAAAAGTCACATGAGGCTTCTTCGGATTTGTATGGTAAATTTCAAGCAGTAAGCAAGCAGGCAGGCATCCGTCATTCAGCTTGCAGTGCAATGGCAACCACTTTTCCGAACCAGGTCGAGACAGAGCGCGGGAGTAATTCACTGAAAGGGCCCATATGATATGTGTAAGTACGGTTACCTGCATATATGCGCCTTGGCGGATTAACGAGACACACTGCTTGCTCATATGCATCAATTATGCCAGACTCCTCCAAGCTCTTACCACTAGTCAACCCAACATACCATCTTGCCAACCGTCTAAGCCATGAAGCTTTCTCGGGGTCCACACTCTCAAGGTTTGGCAAGCTGATTTTGTATATCTCTTCGACTTGACTCTTTTTCTGGCCACTCACTTCAAGATGCATTCTTATAAACCGGTAACAGTCGAGTTTGCTCTGCTCGATTGATTTAGCATAGAGTCGCCTCTCTGCCTCGGAAAGATTCGACTCAGAATCTTGAATAGCTCTCCAAACTGAGAAGATGATGTTGCTTGCAACGGTGAAATCACCGGGTACAACACAGTGGCAAGAGGCCCCATAGACTTTGATATCTTCGTGTAAGGCGTCAGAATAATAAGCAACGGCGCATTTGGTTGTACCATAAACGCTTAGTTTAGTTGTGGGAAACTGGTTGATTACACTGCTCACGTTTATTATCCTTCCCTTGTTTTCAATTATCTTGAATATGAAACGTCTAGTTACCATCATTGTACCTAGCAGATTCGTCTCAACAACATCCCTTATAGATTTCGGGCTCAACCACTCAAATGGGCAACTTGAAGAAATTCCGGCATTGTTTATGAGACAATAAAGTCGTAGACAGTGTTTATCAAGCAAAGTATTAACCTCTTTGTAGGAGTTTTCAATTGATTCTTGCGATCTGACATCCATTCGTACCAGGAACACTCTTTGCCGCTGGTGACTAGCTCCGTTATTGAGAGCGTTGTTGGGTTGCTGACTTAGCTCCAGTAATGGCGCATAACCAGGTTCTCTGTCGTTAAAATAGCCAACAATAATGGTGTAACCAAGCTTGTGCAAGTGTTTCGCTACCAGAAATCCAATACCGGATGTTCCGCCGGTTATTAGCACAGCTTTGCGTGCTTCGGGCTGAAACTTGTGGCCAAATTTTATCGACAAAAACCTGACAATAATATAGAGCTGAATGATACCGAGGTAAGTCAGAAACGCATATAATAGGATAGACATAATCTGTCTGAACAAAATTACAGAGACTACTTCAAGGAAATTAATTGTCATCTAGGAGTTCAATAGCTTCTCTAGGAGGCCCAGCAGAAGGCTTAAAGTTGAGAGGACTTGATCTGATTGGACAGTAGTGATGAAAGACAAGCTGATCACGACCTGTTACCCCATTCCTCTAGTATTAGGGGTCCATCGATGTGCCGGCTGTAGGTAGGGTAGTCACGCAAAAATATAGGCACAATGATTTCACAGGTAATGCCCATAGCGATCACGTCACTAGCGCAACTCATGCGCAGCCGCAGGTCCGCACCAAACAGCCGTGTGTGTTTTCTCTGAGAATAAATCGTGAAAGAGTCTTCAGGTCTCAGGGCCACGAGAGTGTGATGTCTGCATAAATCAACATTGACTCGAGACCAAGCAGCCGTTTTTCTTGATGCACATAAATTAACAACCCTCAGCTGTTGGAAAACCTCGTCATGGACTTCAAACAAGACAGGGAAGAAATAGAGGACGACGAGCTGGGTCAGGAGGGTGACAACGGGGACCTCATGGAAGATGACGAAGACAACACTATTGGCGAGGGCGGACCCACGTTTGTTGGCATAAAATTTTGTTCAGAATGTAATAACATGCTCTACCCCAAGGAGGATAAGGAACGCAAGAAACTATTATATGCATGCCGCAACTGCGATTGGAAGACTAACGCCGACAATAATTGTGTCTATGTCAACAAGATCACACACGAAGTTGACGAACTGGCTAGGATAGTTAGCGATGTAATTCATGACCCCACTCTGCCGCGAACGAAAGACCATCCATGTCCTAGCTGTCAACATAAAGAAGCCGTTTTCTTTCAAGGCCAATCAAGGCGTGCCGAGGATGATATGAGACTTTACTACGTCTGCACAAACCCCCGTTGTACACATAAATGGATTGCTGAGGATGAATAAACATTCGTCTATATTTTTACCATGGACCAAAAGTGTTTCACAACGGTGCCGATAAAAACTGCCCACGCGCCTATTCGACGATCTCAAATTTGACGATCTTGACGTAATTCATAGGAATGAGGCCAGCCTTTTTTCCATCGGTTGTAGCCAGAAGCCAATCAGTAACTCTAGGTTGTTGCTCTTTCGGTGCAATAATGACGCGTTGGCCAGCTTTGAGCGGAATTTCAGTGTCTTGATTTGTATTGAAGTCGTATAGGGCCTCACCGACATAGTGACAGTCCTCTTGTTTCATCCAGTTGGAAGATGTTGGGGCAGGTTTTTGCAGCTGGTAGATCATATAAGGTGCCCCAATGGCAACACCAAGGAACATGAGCATTGGCCAAGATGATTGCGAACGACCGTGCTCAAGAATGGATTGTTGCTTCCTTTGTATCGCTGCAGTAGCAATCGAGAGAGACTCTGACCATACGTAATCCTCGTCGACCATATTGAGCATGTACAGGATTCGTCTGAAAAACCACTTTATCGTGTTCAATATATTGACGACCGACATGACGCCCGAAAGGCTATCTTTGAGCCGCACAAAGTGGTCAGCAACATCCATAACAGCTCTGAATGAGGAATGGACAGCCATATAGGTAGACTCAAGCATCATCGAGATGGACGAGAAGGCTTGAACTATGGACTGGATGGATTGGAATGTGGCATCAATTTGCTGGTTTGCGTTGGATATCATTTGCATTCCAAAGGGCGAGTGGCCCGCCATCCCAAAGAAAGGTGATGGCGAACCAAAGGGATTTGGGTTCCCATAGGGCGCAAAGCGTTGCGGTACAAAAAACTGTTCGTTAGGCCGAGGAGGGATAGGTGGTGGTGAGTCTTTTGCTTGCTGTTTCTCCATTGAAGTCATGTTTGTTTAGCTGATACCGACTTGGGCATTCTCTGAGGTAAGTCGTCTTCCGAGCGATGAGAAGTCAAGAACGAACACAAATATTTCTGCAAGATTTTATAATGTTTGCACTTAACAGGTTTACTTGGAATGGGACATCTTAATATCCGTCTCCGAATCTGATTTTCCAGCCTGGGAAGCCGAAAACAAATGTTATCGAAGATGTTAGCTTGCCAGCAGTTGGTCAAAAATTTCCTTTTCGAATTGCGGCGCGCATTATCCATGCGCAGATATCCAGTGGACCTTCATGTCCACGCATCCCAAGGGCATATTGCTTTACTGTGTGTTTTGATCTGGAGACAAAATAAATACTAGCTTTATTCTTCACTATTGTACCCCATCACCAACGTATTGCGAAGAAAAGACTTATCCGACCTCTAGCTCAAGACATCGGTAATTGAAGAAGGTTCATTTTAGTAATTGCTAGCCCATCAGTAAGAGACCATGGTGAAAGATCTAACGATCAGTACTTTGCACCCACGCAAAACTCAAGCAAGGTGGACTCCCCCATTTCAAAGGATTCCAGCATGGGAGGTGAGATTTTGGAAGGCCTTTATAGTTGCCTCAATCTGTGCTTACCCGTGCTGGGTACTGTACCACTTACCTGATTACCGGGGAGGAGTCGGGCCGCATGTTATGTATATAAGGAAGCAGCAGCGTGAAGCTGCCAAAGCAGAGAAGGCAGCCCAGGAGTCATGAACCCCTTACCCAGTATGTAGGACCGTTACTGTAACAGAACTCAAAAATAGTCAATAAACATAGGGGTTGTATCGTCCCGGATATGGACGTCTTTATTGTGCTTCAATCAGTAGTTATAATACTGTCTAGCGAAATCTGCTTGACGCTGTGACTCTTGCAAATTTAACTGATGCAGCGCAGCATTCTGGTCGTGCAATCCTGGTGGCAAGAGAAAATCGCGCCCAGGCATCATTGGCCTAACCCCGGGCGCACCTGGAAATCCTGGTGGTAGGAGAGGATTCGGAGGCCCTTGATTGATGTTATCTGCCTGACTATGAGGTGGAGGTAATCCGAGCCCACCTGGACCGCCTGGCCCATCGTGGGGTCCGTTCAAATGACCTAGAGCCGCCAGAGCAGCATGAGCTGAGCTCAGATCGGGACACTGACCCATCTGTAATCGGAACAGAGCGTCAGCAGATATGTTTAAGCGCTCTTGGGACAATCTTTCGTTGAATAGCTCACGATCGCCCGGAGGAAACATGATACTGGATAGTCCTGGATTTGGTCCAACTGGGTTGTGTAATCCTGGTGGGGGCAGATTGTTTGATGCGCCACCAGGCGTAGGAAACCCAGGGTGTTGGCTTGCGAATATCCTTCGTTGCAAATCGAAGCATTGATCCAAACCTCCACTGGCACTAGCGAGCCTACGTAATTCTTGATCTCTCCTTTCGCGCTCCCTCTCCCGTTCGCGTTCTTCCTGCTCTCTAATGTTGTTTGCAGAATTGTATAGGTGGTATTGCATCAGGAACGATTCCAAAGCGGCTGGCATTCCAGGTAGAGCAGGAAATCCGTTAGCACCCTGAAAAGCTGGCACTGCGCTTGGTAAAGATGTGGGTGTGCCTCTAGGGGGGAAGCCCGCAGGAGAAAAAGCTGCGTGCGGTCGCGTAAGATCGCCTGGCGAGTGTCTGAAACCAAACGGTCCTGAGTGATTATCCATGAATCTTGGTGGCTGCGGTCTATCGAGCTGACCAGGCATTGGATGAAGCATATGTGATGGGTCAGATTGATTTGGCATAGTTAGTCCAGGGCCTGAGGGAGGTGGATCTCTATCACGCTGGATTTGGTGATGCTGCATCAAACTGTTGTGGCCTTGTGGGGGCAACTGATGTTGGTGATTGATTTGTTGTGATGATGAGTGGTGACTTTCTCTATCTCTATCATTTGATGCCATTTTCTTGGGCTCACTATGCTCTTTTTCAGATCGTCTTTTGCGTTCTTGTGATCTTCTATACCATTCTGCGTCCGTTGTTTGAGGCTTGAATGTCCAATCAGTGCGAGCGCACGTGATTTGATCAGGTCTTTGAATAACTCGCGTTAATATTGCATTCTTGGTGCGTATTTTGTTTGGGCTAGTATTGCTGTGAGTACTAGGGGAAGAGGTGTTAGCCTGATTATGGGGACTCAATAGGGGAGCAACGTTGGCTTGATTATGAGGCCCAACGGGAGAGGGTGCGCTTCCACTGGTTCTCGAGTTGTTGTTCTTTGGTGTAGAAATCTTTGCGGGTGATGAGACAGTTGGTTGAAGAGGTGGGATGGGGAACCCAGTGAAGCCCGGTATCGATGGGAATCCTGTAGGCGGAAACGGCATTGGTGGCTGGCCAGGCCTAGGTGGCTGACCGAAGTTCCAGTACGGTAGTCCAAATGGCAAACCAGGGGGGAGGGATCCTAACCCTGGTATCTGTCCAAGCGGAGGCATTGGTCCTTGTGGTAATGTCGGAGGAAGCCTATTACCGGGAGATGATGTGTTGTTGGGTGATGGTTGGCCAATCCTCTCTGTAAGTTGAGCTAAAGATGCACAGGAAGCAGGTTGAGGAGGACCTTGATTCTGTCTGTTACTTGGAGATGATCGGTGAGTTGGTGAACGCTGTCCAATACTGTCGGTTAGCTGAGCCAGCGATGTGCAGCCGGTGGGCATGGATGTGGAAAGATGCTGCTGCTGTGGCAGGTTTGATTGGGTTTGTATGTGCTGAGGCTGCCTACTCCCTGAGGATGAGGTATATATCGGCGAGGGCTGACCTACGCGATCTGAGATGGAGGATTGAGTCATGCCTGACTGCGTAAGTTTTGCATTGGTTGGGATCAGAGGTACTGGTTTGCTGGTGGGTGACTGTGCTCCGTTAGGTGATATTTGGCTAGGGTGGTGGTGATTACTCAAGGAGAAGGTTGGATTGACCTTGGTACTGTCCTCTTCAGGACAGTTTGGCGCTTGAAGCTGAGAGTGCATAGAATTTTCGTCCTTGCATATTTCGGAAACTTTTGCTGATACCAGTTCCTCTTTGATTGGTTTCTCTACCTTTGTGATAGTCGCAGAGGTTTCATCTGTTTTGATAGAGTTTGGTTCGATCTTTATCTGCACTTGATCTTCATTCTTCAATTTATCGTGCGGTTGGCTAGAGTTGGAGTCTTCGTCGTTGTATCTCTTAGGAGGTGGAGGAGATTGATTAGGAGGCTCATTGTTATATTTCTTGATTGTTGGATCTTCTTCATTTTCTGGCCCTGCTGATTGGGGCTCTGATGATTGGTCTCCACTGGTTGGTGAATTGGAAGCATTATCTTGAAGGCAAGTGGCATCTTGATTTTGGGTTTTCTTGCTGCTATCATCGTTATCATTACTACCATCGCCACTATCATCTGATGAGGCACAATCACCAATCTCGAAATTGCTTTCGCGGTTGATGAGATTTTTGGAAGGTTTGAGCTTGCTCGGTGCTGTTCTCCGTCTTCTATTTGATTTAGATCCAGTAAACAGCGAAGTTTTCTTGAATAAGTAGTAGAACTCTACTAATTCAGATACTTCTTTGTGGGGTAAGAATTCATTCCGTATTTTAAAGAAATCTTTACCTTCCTTTCGGATGCCTCGAATGAATCTCTTCTGCTCGTCGTCGCTCCATTTCTTGTCAACACCTTTAGGGATAGGGTTTTTGACTAGAGCTTGCAATGCTCTGCCTGTATCGTAGTTACATTCATGCAATAGTTCAAGAGCGTTGATGGTCGTATCATCTCTGGTGGCTGGATTGCAATCGTCAGTCGAATTGCCACCATCACACATGCCAGCAAAAGCAGCCATGCTTCTTGCAGCTCGCAAGTACATCATGAGATCACAATCAGGGACACCAGGTGTCCATCTAAGTTCAGCTGATATTTCTGCATCCCGATTGTCTATGGCTAGCTGAGAATCAGCGTTATTGTTACTGGTGCCCTTATCGATACTGTTATTTGTCGTAGGCGATGAAACCGAATCTGAGTCGCGTTTCATAGAAGTGCCCAATAATAACTTGAGGTTGTTTTGTCCAATCTTGAAGGGTTTGTTATTATTGTTGTTGACATTTTGATCATCTGAATCAGATACGACAGCTATTGATTCGTTCATAAATTCGTTGTTACCCATAGACAATGAGTTATAATCATTCGTGAGTAGCCTCCCATTGTTTGTTTCTAGGTTTGTAGTGGTTGGAGAGGATGAAGAAGAGGGCGACCTTTCAGCTGCCTCATCGGACTCCTCTTTGGGGCTTGAGCACTGGTTGAGCGCATTGTTATTTATACTACTGTTAGGGGATTCATTTATTGGCGAGGAGGAGAGTTGCTCATCTTCGGGATCATCGCAGCGGGTAGTTGATGGTCCGCTACTTTGTTGTTGTTGTTGTTGCTGCTGCTGTTTGTTTTGCTGACTTTCTTGCCAGCCAATCATGATTTTATCGGTATTCATCGGCACCAGTCTAATCATTCGTGTTTGTGAGAAATGAACAGGAATATGTTTGTAGTATTAATATTGACCAACCAGCGAGAACAGACTAGAACTGTTCCTTCGGAGGGTCGGATGGGGCTGGCTAAACTTTGTTTGAGCCAGCCAGTTGCCAGAGAGAGAGAGAGCTTAGAGTGATGCTAGAGGCTAGTTATTTGGGCGAAATTTGGAGCGAGTGGGCAGTTAGATCCATAATTCTTCTATAGACAGCTTGCAAGTATTGCCGCACTCATGTTAATTGGATTGTACAAATAGAGGATTTAAAATTTGAATTTAGTGTCCCTCGAATTGGAGAGGGAGATTGAAATTCGAAGAGTAATTGTCGGTTTATGATTTGTTTGCGGGTAAGCGAGCGGTGGCGGCGATGGTGCGGGCAGGAGGGGGAGGCAGGGTCGCAATCGGAAGACAGAGCCAAGTGGCAGAGGTTGCCAATTCGTTTGGGGCCAAGTTGAATATTTCGGCTTTCGATTGTGTCATCTGGATTAAGTTGCGTGCTTTTAGCAATATTAGTGTTTAGATGTCGGATTGAATGGGAGAGGGTAATAATTAAACAGCTAATATTGTGCAAGTTAAAATTTAGTTCATTGGTCTCTCTCGCTCTCTCACTCTGCCTGTCGCTCGCTCCCTCGTATCGGTCGCCCTCCCTATGAGTGTGTATGTGTGTGCGTGTGTGTATGTGCGAGTGTATGTGTGCGCGCCTGTGTGTATACCTCGCTCATTAGACTCGAAGAGCGCAGCAAAGAAATTCAGCCCGATTCGTTGCTCTCGTCACTTCATCCATTCTCTAAATCTAATCTGCACTCAAACACACGGACACACGCACGAGCCCGCACCTCCAGCTGAAGGTTGGACAGACAAACGGACGCACCATTGCACAAGCGCGGCATCGCCGACCGCGACCGCTGCTCTCGCTGCTTGTCGCTCAGCCGTAGACGACCAACAGTCGACTCAAGCAAAAATGGTCTGAGACAAGCAAGCGGACTGAACCGCGAATGAACGACATAAAGAACGAACAAGCGATCGAACAGACGAAAGAATGAGCGAGAGAAGCGCTGGCTGTGCCTATTGCTGTCAGCCTGTTTGTTCGTGAGCGGGCGCTACCTCGGCCGAGTAGCCAGCGGCACCACTCGGCCAATATCTTGCCCGAGCGAGCACCAGCGGTAGCGGCGCCGCCAGCGGAGTTGCAATTCTGTGCGTGCGCCGCTGCTGGAGCCGTCGATGCTGCTGCGCCATAAGCGAACAAGGCGCTGCTGTTTCTGTCCCTTTTGGTCGCATAAAATCCCCGAATGGTCGTTCCACCAAAAGCAATCCCTAATTCCTTGCAAGTTTGGACCGAGTTAGTGTGCGAAATACGCTTCTTGACCATCCCCGTTAGAGCATCCCCAAGTTAGAACTGGCATTGCCACCGCCAAGTTCTAATCGAAGCAAACTGGCGATAAACGTCGCTTGGAGTTTGGAGTGCTACCCCGAGCAAACAGGGATTCCCCGACCCCCCACCACTGGCTTCACCTCCAGCCAGCTGGCGCTCGCCACTCGCCGGCCAACCGGACAAGCGACCCACACTACCAACTGGTCCACAAACAGAACCCGAGGCTGATTCAGTCAATCCTCTGTTCCACCCGCCCTATCCTCGCCTTCACTTCACTTTCGCTCAATTGAACCATGCATTCTGCCCCACTGGACTCTGTTTTACGCTCTCCAGGGGGACATCCTGCTACCCTCTAACCTTGACGAGCGGAAGAGGCCCGCGCAGCAGACCCAGCGATCACACAATCGTTCAGACTCATCCACTGGCCTGACCCGTGGACGGTCAAGACTTGACCTGATCTGCCCATCACAAATTCAATGGAGCTTTGCTAGTTAGTCTTAGTGCATCACTCGAGTGATTCGAGTGTCTTGGTCGATGGTTCTGCAACTTTGGCTCGCCAACTAGAAGTTTGAGTGATACGACACTCAAGTAGACCTCATGTCCCACTCAATATGGTCTATTCGCCCATTCGTTGCAGGTAGAACTGCACAAATGATAGAGATGTAACTGCCTAGCTTGATCCTTATGCAACCGTTTGATTCAAACTTTATTTTACAACCTACCGCGATAGCAAGTGACCTAATTAAATTCGTGGAAAACTGATGGGGGATAACAGTAGCTCTCTCCTCTCACAGGAAGTATTCGGGTTGGGGCTTCTTGGATGGAAGGACGCCACGCGTTTCCTGAGGCGCTGCGTCAAAGATCGAGAATTCTCGCTTAAGATATTCGTCTAATTGTAAAATCGCTGCTACATTTCCGCAACGGTAACAATAGTTTGGAGCCGACCAAACCGTTAATACTGCCTCATCAAAGTGCCATTTGTAACCCTCCATAACAAGTTGATGCGCTCGACAAATCATATCAAGATTATTTGTTTGATTGAAAGCTGCTACCACGTCGCTACCAAACAAGAAACCAGCTCCTCTTGGACTTGTGTTCCAACCTGTTGTTGAGTCTTCTGGGTCTGACCACAGCAAATCGCACATTGGTCCGTCATGGGGCACTTCCTGCTTTCTGTCGATGACCCTGATTTGATCTAATTTTTCTATTGAGGGTGATAAGCCGCCATGAACACAGAATATGCGTCCATTGATGATGGCTGAAAGGCTCAAATAATCGAAGATTTCTGTGCAATATCTCCAAACTGTAATCGATCCATATTTTCGTATGCATTCATCGTAAAATCCATAAACTTGCGTTATCTGTCTACTCTCGTGATTTCCCCTGATCAAAGTGATTCTATCCGGATATCGTACCTTCAAAGCTAATAGTAATAAGAACGTTTCCACTGAATAGAATCCACGATCCACGAAATCACCCATAAACAAGTAACTTTTCTCTGGTACGTTACCGCCCACCTTAAACAGCTCCTTCAAGTCATAAAATTGTCCATGGATATCGCCGCAAACAGTGACGGGCGCATCGACTCGTTGAACATTTGATTCTTCTATCAGTATCTCTCTAGCTTTTGCGCATAAGGCTTTAACCTCACTTTCTGTTATCGTCTCGCACCTCCTTAGTTGCTCAATCTGTCTGTCCAAGTCGGAACTCATTATCTTTGGAGTTATGTAAAATTCTGCTCTTCTCGCGGATGAATTGGATTACTTAAATTGAATCATTTTTACAACGGGTGATGAGTCATTATCTCCATCCAAATGAATTGGTAGAGAATGATAATTAACACGAATACCAGCTAATTGTTAGCTTGCTCGGCAGATGACACATGTAATTGTTCCAAGGTTTGTTTTGCGCTAACGAATTTTGCACCGCAGAGTCTGCTGAGCGACTCGGAGCCGAATCTCGCCAGCTGATTTTCAATCCATGACGCTGCATGTGCTGCTCAGATACTCAGATAAAAAAATACTCGGATCATCCATTGGTTATTTCTCCAACACCCGACAAGACTTGTCACTACAAATCTATCTCGGGACTTACTACTGTCAGTCGTTGAAAGCTGACTCTTGTTTACGTTACGGTGTAATATAAGAGATATCATCCAAAAGAATGGCCGCCGCGTCAGTTAGCATGCCGCCGAACACCCAATTAAATTCCGACCCAGCCAAGCAAAGTGCCCTGGAAAATTTCAGAAAGAAGCTCAACGAGCATAAGGAGATCGAGCAGAAGCTCAAGGAGGTTAGAGAACAGTTGAAAGAGTTGACGAAGCAATACGATAAGAGCGAAAATGACCTCAAGGCCCTTCAGTCGGTAGGCCAGATTGTGGGTGAAGTGCTTAAGCAATTGACAGAAGATAAATTTATTGTCAAAGCCACGAATGGACCTCGTTACGTAGTTGGATGTAGGCGACAACTGGACAAGAAGCGCTTGAAGCCAAGTACTCGGGTAGCCTTGGACATGACAACTCTTACCATTATGCGACATCTACCACGTGAAGTTGACCCACTCGTTTACAATATGTCCCATGAGGATCCTGGCGACGTTAACTATAGCTCCATTGGTGGACTGGCTGAGCAAATTCGTGAGCTAAGGGAAGTCATCGAGTTACCTCTAATGAACCCAGAACTATTCAAGCGAGTTGGTATCACTCCGCCGAAGGGTTGCCTTCTATATGGGCCCCCCGGAACAGGTAAGACTCTTCTGGCCAGGGCCGTTGCCTCGCAACTAGATGCCAATTTCCTTAAAGTTGTGTCGTCAGCAATTGTTGATAAGTATATAGGAGAGAGCGCTCGTCTCATCAGGGAGATGTTTAATTATGCTCGAGATCATCAACCATGTGTAATTTTCATGGATGAGATCGACGCCATAGGAGGTAGGCGATTCTCTGAAGGTACAAGTGCTGATAGAGAGATCCAGAGAACTCTCATGGAATTACTGAATCAAATGGACGGTTTTGATTCTCTAGGCCAGGTCAAGATGATTATGGCGACAAACAGACCAGACACCCTCGATCCGGCCCTGTTACGGCCAGGCCGTCTGGACCGAAAAATTGAAATTCCCTTACCAAACGAGCAAGGCCGCCTCGAAGTGCTCAAAATTCACGCAGGTCCAATCAGCAAGCATGGTGACTTTGATTGGGAGGCCGTTGTCAAGTTGAGCGATGGATTCAATGGAGCCGATTTGAGAAATATTTGCACTGAGGCTGGTCTTTTCGCTATTCGAGCCGACAGGGAGTATGTTGTTCAGGAGGACTTTATGAAGGCGGTAAGAAAGATAGCCGAGAACAAGAAACTGGAAACTAAACTGGACTACAAGCCACTTTGAGCCTATCGTTCAATAACTTTCACAAGTACGATGCTAGATTCAATGCGATCTAATAAAGTTTTCCTACCAATTCGTCATGTTGACTTTTTGATTCGATTCCCTCTCAATTCCAACAAACTTCAACTGTTCAGTTGGACCGTAGCGATAATCGAAGAATAGTTCCTCTCCCGCGTGTATAGGTCGCTTGGCGAAAATTCCTATCCTATGGTCACCATTCACCATCATGACTTTGGCATAACAATTTGGATTGACGGAGTGGTTTGCGAAACGGATTTTGTTTCCTTTTCTCGTGGCATCAACAACATAATCTTCATTGAGGTTAAATAAGAAACTGCACATGTACTTATCGTAAACCTTTCCTCTTCGATCTGCCTCATCTTGGGAGATGATTTCACCGCAATACTCGCTGATGAACTCATTTTTTGCAGCAGATTCCTTGAGAAATATTCCCCATCCGGCAACGTCCGATGGCGCAAGCAGAAGATGTTTCTTCAATCCGCGCTGTATGCTTACGTTTCGACAGGTAGCATTCTTTAGATCCGCTTGATCAGAGCCACACTGGGTGCAAAGATCAGGATCACACTCTCTAACAGCCAGGTAACATGGACATTGTTTTGTATTGCATTGTGCTTTACAACGACAACCTGGGAACCTATGCACACAGTCGGGGGCACAGTTACAGAATTTTTCACAAAAATTTCTTGACCCTACGCATGGACAATCCGAGTCACAAGACTTGCCTGGATGGTCGCAAGGTATGTAGTTTCGAAGATTGTGTTGATCTTCCTCCCGTTTCATCTGAAATTTTCGTAAATGAGTTGACCATGCCCGTCGTCTCTTTTTCTTCCTAGGCCCTTGATTGTTGTAGTGATTGCCATCGCCGTCAAATGATTCGACCCCAATCTTACTAACTACATCACCCTCACTTTTTATGAAAGCCTGAACTTGAGCGCAGTCTTTTGTTCCTAGTATCTCTGAGATGAGGCAGTAGTTTTGCGGATATATAGTTCGAAGAACCCTGATCAGCGACTCTTCGGCGCCAGTCCAAGTGGACGAATCGTTGGAGGCTATACGATGGTTTGATTTTATATCTAAATCTTTCTTCTTGCGACAATTTTCACACAATTCGATGTCTACGATATCAGTTGCTTTCGGTGTATGCTTGGGTGATGTTATGACTGGTGGGTGCAAACTACAATCATATTTGTAACAACGACGACAGAACAGTGTGCGAAAAGAATGAAGAATCTGTTCGCGGTGGACAGATAAAGCGTTTTCACCATCTAAGTTTGGTGTTGATTCCAAGGTGGTAACCTCATATGGCTTCTTTTCGATAAGGCTATGGTATTTTCTTTTGATGTCATCGGCACAGCCTTGGTCTTTGAATACGGCAGCCATTGCCTCAAACATGAGATCAGGATCTGGCGGCGTCACAGGTGGCTGCCGATTGGCCTCGCCTCTTATAAGACATTTGTTGGCTAATCTTTCTGCAGTCCTTCTCAGTTGCCGATCCTTTTTGTTAGCTACTGTAGCAGAATCTGAGCTAGCCGACGATGAGGGGCTATCGAAATCTAGGCTACAAGAATCTTGCACACCTTGACTGTTTCCAATATTGGTGCCATTTGTGTTTCCGTGGCTGCTGGTGTAATTGTTGTTCTTGCAACTATTAATATATTTCAGCAGATTCTCGATAACCTCAACTAACACGTCATCGGTTATGAGAGGTTGTTCTTTATCGCTATGTACTTTGTTATCATAATTATCGAGGAGCTCTTCGATAAATTTGAGATCTCCATCAGGAACAAATGGTATGTTGTGCAAAACAGTCTCATCATCGGCCAGGAAATTCTTACCGAGTTCAGCCCAGCTGTACATTGTTGGCATTGGTTGGACGCTGAACATTATGCGGATTGGAATAGGGCAAGTTCTTTTGAGATCACCAGTGTTGTCAGACACTCGGATGTATGCTTTTCTCATAGTACTAGAATGAGTTGGTGTTCTAATTGAAAATTCATCGTCTAAGTTGGGTTTTTGGAGGGACTTTCTGATGATCTTTCTATTTTCGATGAACGCGTTCTTTGATAGCTCCTCTCGCTGTAATTTTTTCAATTTCATGATACGGTAATATTCGCATCTGACGCGCTTCTTCCAAGCGTCCAAGGCCATGTGGGTCCTTAGTTGGTTATCCATTACAGGATCCTGTAGAGTAAGAGTTGGCTCGATCCAATGAGAGATGGATCGTGTCCGTATCACGACAAACGATTTGAGTTGGAAAATCAATGGTGCCCGCTCAACAAATCAAACATCGACGATTCTAGAGGGTGACTGACGGTTGCAAGTAAATATGTTCAATTTTGGATGAAAAATTCGTATAAAATATAAGATCTAATTGGAGGTAATAAGGATTTGATTGTGAGTTGAATATATTAGCCTAATAGATTGGAGGGGAATCATCTCTGGGTGTAAATAGATAGTGATGACGATGACGCTGAAAAGAGCGGTTCAGGGAGGGCAGTGGGTTGTCATGATATCAGGACATACACACGGGCGAACGTGTAATCATGAAGAATAAGGTAGATGGATAGCCACATATATACATATATTTCTGCTAAGATTTTATGGGCCAAGTTATCTGTTCATCGTGGATAATTTGTTCTGGCCAACAAACGATAGTTAATCTTCATCGTATCTTTATGACACTCCAAGATCTTATACAATAGAGAGCCTAACATGCTTTTTATTTTTATTGAATTGACGAAATGTGGTTGTGTGTTGTGAACTTTAGCCAACGCAGGTCCTCGGGTATGTTCTGCTGCAGATATTCAGGAATACCATGACTATGCGCACTCATGGCAGTTGACCGAAACCCTAAACTTCTTCCCCGCCATTCCTCGCCATCTTGAGGCCCCTGAGGATGTCAATGAACAGTTTAGGGGACCGAGGTCACGTTACAAGTCCAAGGCGGTATCTACCTAAGATTCCTGTGAGATGCGAAAAAGGGTTACTGTTCGAATCGTATGTACACAACGACAAAATTAAATGAGGCTCATCATTGAATAGAATTGGTCTGCATAGGGGCAGTTATCGATTTCCCTTGGATTGAACATGTTTTGGCTACCACCATTGTAAGCTTTTCAGAGATCAGACTAGACCGAAAGGGATCGGGGAGTGGTGACAATTATTAATATGGTAATAGTTGTCGCCATAAGGACCGCTCCCCTGGAATACTTTGCAAACCCTGTGGTAAATGATGCAAAAGTTTCGCATCTAAACGAGAACTCATCGACTACGACCATCAAAGAGTATTAATTCATGAGTAAACAATCAGGAATGACAGGTTCAGCTCGAACCTCAAGTGGTGAAGCGTCTTTCATTCGGCAATTGCCAAGTTCATCGATGATTACGCGTTTTTTCGTTTTGTCGCTACAGGTGACACAAACTTGATCATGGTTTAAATATTGACTCGCTCCAACTCATGGTGCCTGATTAGCTCTATGTGAACGTTGATGAGTGCTCAATGTCACTTGAATCGTTTAAGAGCGGCAATATGACGTAATAGCGTTCTATAAGTTCTCTCCTAATCTAGCTGTCATATAGATTGTGGTAATCTAGAGGTCGTTCATAAGATCATAATGATGCAAAATTTCCAAATTCACATGGCTCAAGAAGTTGCAAAGATAGCACCATCGAACGCGAATAGTTACAAGATGCTTACCTTGAAAGGATGGAATGTGATCTCCGTCGTAATTTTAGTCTGCCTTCTGGCGGCAAGTTGTGTGAATGGCGATGATGATCCTAGTCAACTCGAAGTTATCAAGAGGGACTCTCTTAACTTTACCATACCCAACCCGTTTGGTGATAAACCAATATTCGAGACAAACGATCAGAATGGCCGCTACATCTGTCTACATATACCGTAAGTAGTAGGTTATGACACTGAGAAAAATGATAGGTACTCAACGACTGAAACCTTGCCAACTTCCGCTCCAAGATTTGTCTATGATTTGGTGCTTCATTTTCGCGGAGGTTTATCAAGCACCAAATTCCAAACCAACATCCTATCAGGACTCCTGAGAATGACTTACGATCGGATGAAGATGGAGGATGGAAACTCACATGGGCCTGTTGCGGTAAGTAGACAATTCAATTTTTGATTCAGAACAGAGGCGCCTGATATCATGGCCTCGACAGCAACACATTTGATTTGCACGGATAATAACCAGTCCGTTCATAGTTCTCTATGTTAGGAATATCGTTGTATGACAACGGGGAGGAATCTTACACGTCAAAATGATCGAAATCTGCTTCGAGCAGCAGCTGCTTAAGAGCTGGTTTGACTTCCTGTTACGAACTTCACCCCGGGTTCCAACCGCATACATGCATATGCTAGCGCTAAGTGGGCATAAAATTTGTCAAACCGGAGCAGGAGCATCTTGATAGAATTGAAATGAATTCAAGAAAACTCCGATTTGTTGCTACATTAGTTATAATGAGTGTTTTATTGGGAAAAACAAATGTTTAAATTATAGTCTGTCGACGATTTGCGCAAATTCTCTCTGAATGGAGTTCAATTCGCCGATTTTGGCCTCAAATTTGGCATTTATAATTTCTAATTTGTGTTTCTGATGCGGATTATCAGTAAACTGGGAATTGGAGGCTTCACCAAGTTGTCCATTTTGCGTCTTCAACTCCATCTCTTCCATTGATCTTCGTAGTTCCTCAATTTCAAGGTCCTTCCTTCTTAGCTCATCCTGAACATCGTCTATATAGCTCTTATATTTGAGCATGTCCTTTCTAAGCTCGTTTCCCTTCTCGGGATCGTCGGCAGCCTCTAGAGTAAGAAGTCTATATTTCATCTCCTTGTTTTCGTCTCTTAGATTCATCAGCTCACGTTCCCATTCTTCAACATGAGCCTTGGACTCTTGTAAAGCCTGAGTCAGTTTGATATTGTTTGTTCTCAAATTCAATAATTCCGTATTCCAGATTCCAGCGTTCTTGTTACTCTCTTCTAAAATTTGTTTCAGTCTCTCATTCTCGTACTTGAGTTGTTCCTTGCTAGGCCATCCTGTTTGAGATGTCGGCGAATTTTCGTTTTCTGGCGAGGCTTTATCGGTTCGTGCACTGCTAGGAACGATGACCGGTTTGGTTTGAAATCCAAACATGCTTTGACTCCTGGGATAACCCGCTGAGTTGTTACATGGAGCGCTATCATTCCCATAACTGAGGTCGAGATTGCCATTAACTGATCCAAAGTGATCACCATTGTTGGAAGTTATGGTTTGATTCTGCTGTTGGCGTCTCGCTTGTTGTTGGTGGTGGCCAGGATGGGCGAGAGTATTCGAATATTGTTGCAGCTTGTTAGCTGAGCCATTCTTCGAGACCTGAAATCTTCCGTTTGTCTCACTAGCACTGTTTGAGTACTGCTGATGCCAATCCTGTTTTTCGGTATCTTGTTGCGAAACTGAGTGAGCTTGTAAGCTACCTGAAGCGCTAGGATTATGTGAGGGTGGCGAGAGTACGTCCCGTTGAAGCTTCTGGAATGACTCGACGAATTCGGTCAGTTCAGCCTCTGAATTGAAGCCTAGACCATAGACGTTTCCAGCATGGTCGATCCATTGACCGAACTTTTGCGATCTCTTAGTGAAAGTTGTTTTTGGTAGTATGACCGCATCAAGAACTATCTCCCCAGTTTCATCGGTTGCGATGATCTTCAGTTCTCTCCGACCTGGTTCATTTAGAGTGTCTGCGTCCAAGAGAGATGCAGCTAATGATATTGGAATAGCTTGATCGTTTTTAGGTACCCAAGAGTTTTTGGTCTCGGGGTTAATCTGGAACACGTGTGCTCTTGAGCTATATAGCTTTACGTAGTTACCGTTATGCCTGCCAGCCATGACTCACGAGTTCACTGGAGTTGTTTTTACGATATCAAAGCTAGTTATACTGAGCTAGATATGTTCGCTTTCGTATCCTTGTCGGTCACTTAATACATCATCGTCTCGATCCTTGCGGCTTGCTCACCGAATTCTCACCGTATCAGACATCGACCACCTGGATCTTTGAAAAACACCATATGTCCACCTATTCCTTTGATTTGGCCGAGAATTAGGATATTTATCTATTCAATGTATGATGGATAAATTGATGTTCCAGGATTAACATGAATAGTTCAGATTCATCGGCTCTGTTTGAGGCCCCATTTGCAGCAGTTACAGTGACAGCGCTGGCCGCTTATACAGCGCGCCACGAGCGATAGCATGGTGGTACCCGCGAGTCGGCGGACTTGAGAATAAATAAAACCAATATTTGAAACCACTAAAACCGGAGCCAAGATATATTATATTTACTCTTGGGCTCTCAAGCTGATTCTAAGCTGTCTTCACTAGTACGTATCGCCGAAAGATCCCTTGATATCGCTCTGACCACGTAGTCGGTTGTATCCCGAATCTCCACTAATCATAGCGCAGCTGAAGCGACCCCTGAACTCAATAGTTCAATCTAACCTGTGATAAATGATAAATTGTAATGGCTTGGGACAGTACAAACCAATCAGCTTACGAAACTCCCATGCAAACTGGTAGCCCAACATCCAAACAGCATGAAACTTTCAACTATCACTCATTTCATACACCCTATAAGGTTGAACAATCCCTGAGCCAGTTCAACCAATCCCAAAAGCAGTTTGACAACAGATACCTCTCATCACATGCGGTAAGTTTTGTTTCAGGGTCCACTTTCTGATTGTTATAGCTTAACCAAACCATCATATCTAACTCGTTCAACCCCCATCAGGTCGAGCAACAATTGGCACTCATATTGAAATACCCGTCCATTTCTCAGAGATGTACCGACATCAGCAATCTAATAAAGGAGAGGTTCTCATGCAACATGTCAAGAAATGTACTCAACCAGTTCAAGCCCATAGTGGAGAATATTTTCGGTTACGATGACACAAGACAAGAGTTTTCACCAATGCGCGAAAACGAACCGCTTTTCAAAACTGGTTGGATGCTTAGGAATCTTACAAGATCCTCGAATCCTAACGACTATGACTCAGTCGTATCTTTCTTGCACCCCGATGGAATATTGTTCGCTCTTATCAAGTCTTTGATGAGCGAGACATCAGCAAAGTTCGAGTTCCCCGTGTCGCAATTTCCACCATGTTTCAGATCCATGATTGAGAACAGTACGGCACCGCCATTTTTCGCTAACAAGATTATCTCTACAAGTTATAACACGGCGAGTCACTTGATACTCAACCCTTTCGAATTTTACATTTTTCATTTTGGTCTATATATCTTGAACAACAGTGGATCATCTTTGGATTTGCCAGTAGTACCTGTGAACGAGCCAGCATATTTCACGCTCTTGAAAATGTATTTAAACTACTTCGTCCCGATAGAGAATGCTCCACGTACTACGGAGGGTTCGAACTTCATATCGAGCCCGGGAAATTTACAGAGCTCAATATGGCAATCACTTTCCTCAACCACTTCGACCATTCTCAATCTAGCCAGCAGCGGCAATCAACCGTCGAACAAAACGAAGGTCAACAACGGTAATGCTGCCCCTTCCCTTTTCAAGGCATCCATCTTCCAATTGCAAGCACCATTTAGCCAGAACTCTAACCTGAATTACACGCCCAACTCCGGACCAATATTATTCGGACAGGGAGAACATCTCGGATCTGCGGAGTGGCGGTGTAGCACATTTCTTCTCATGTTAACGGAACTATGGTTCGGCAACATACCTGCTCCGAGGACCAATTATATTTTACGCTCCACAACTCCTCTAGGCGAATCAGTTTCCAACATACAACCCTACAGTGCCAATATCGACCAAATGACAGCGGTTAGAATTGTCATAAAGCATCTGCATAGTTTCTCCATAAGTTTCACATATAACCCAGTCGGTCAAACTAATAGCCAAGGGCTGGCCGAGATCAAACAGGCCGTTTGGACCTCGAAGTATCCGCTTCAGAAAAGGCTTTACAATTTTATCAAGGTTGCGTTCAATAGGTGGCCGATGGACTACACCTTCAGACAACCCCTTGAAGCTTGGCTCAGTTATATTCAACCATGGAGATACATCAAATTGAGTGGTGACTCACAGAACGATCTCGAGGATATAGACGGAAACAGGATGAATTCTTTGATTGATGTACCCTCAATCGACAACCATTGGCGAAATTTCATGTCAGACAACTTGCTCTATTACACTGTAATTTTCAGCCTATTAATCGACCGTATCCTACAACTAGATCTCCCATCATCTAGGAACGCCTTGATGTTGTTTCGTGTGATCAAAGTATACTCGCAGCCTGGATTTCTGCCATTACTCAAGGAGGCAGAGGAGGCTGTCATGAGGAACAATCTCGAACAGAGCATGAATATAAGCGTGTCAAAGTCGTCATATAAGGCCTCAACACCAGGCAGAAACAACGAAGCGAACACCTCGAAGGCAAAATTGCTGGC
>ENA-UOVY01000147-UOVY01000147.1-plant-metagenome-genome-assembly--contig:-NODE-147-length-43879-cov-627.725949_pt1 | contig 43879 bp, 29 predicted proteins | sample MGYA00249840_ERZ761561 | MGnify/ENA primary metagenome ERZ761561 (study PRJEB28882, sample SAMN05720143) | plant metagenome | isolation source: Guanajuato, Mexico | place: Mexico:Guanajuato, Mexico...
CAGCCACGGTGGCAAAGTCGGAGCCGGTCGGCCGCGAGGCGTTCTTGTTGACGATTGATGATTCAATGTCGACTTTGTTCTCTACCAAAAACGACTGCGACGGTTCCACAACCTCGAGCGGCTGGGGCGTTCGGTCGCGCTTCGTGAACTTGAGCAACTGTTTCTTCTTTATCTTGCCCACCCGTCGCAACATGCGGCGCCCATAGAACATAACCTTGTCTCTCTTTCTGAAACGGTTTTTGGGCAGTATTGCCGGCGACTTGAAGAAGTAATAGAGGGCGACGAGGAGGAGGAGAGAGAGCAAAAGTGCCGCCACTATCTCTAGCTGCGCCATGCTTGCGATGGCAAGGATTGCTGCCACTGCGGGTACCCCCTCTATCCTGACTATCCGATAAGGCCTCATTAGACAGTATGATATAACGTGCCTGTAGATGATGAAAGCGATAATCATAACCACTAAGATTGCACTAGGTGCCATGATGACCAGAGTCTTGGTGTGGTCATGTGGCTTCAGCGTTAGGAATCACCCGTCAGCAGCGCTGGTCACCATGCGCAGTAGCGCGAGCACTTGGTGACGGAATAAATTTCTCATTCGCCAATAAACAGTTGACCGAATCACGGCATCATGGATGATCTATTCCTTCTCCAGGAGCGATAATCGATCATGGAAGCAGTCATTACGTTTAGTTGAACTTCCTACTCACCCTGCACGTTGTTTTACCCCTCAGGTGCTACTAAAATGGAGGAGCTCATTCTCGAGGAGGTGCAACGTGATGTCTTCGAGCAGCCCAAACCAACTATTGACTTGGACTACTTGTATTCTGTTAAAAAACAAGTGCAAGAGTTTGCCGACGATACCAACTCTCAGCTCAAGAAGAACGTTTATCAAAACTATTCCTTGTTCATCGAATCATCAAGAGAGATATCGGCCCTGAAAGACGAGATGAGGCAGTTGAATACATTGCTCGAGCAGCAACAGACGTCCATGAACAAACTCTTGGACCAGCTCAATAAGACGCCGATTATACAACCAACCGTCGAGCGGCCAAAGATTGACTTCAGACTGGAGGTTAACGAAGAAACGTCCGAAGTTGAGGCTGAGATGTTACCCTCATGGTTCACCAAGTCGCCTGAGGATTTTGACGTGCTGATAGCCCAACGCAATCTGAGAGAAGCTGTTGAGCTAGCTCAACGCGTGAAAAGCCACCTCGCCCAGTATCCAAAGTGTTACGAAAACAATCAATCTGATCTGAAGGCCAAAATCGAATGTAGATTGCAAGAATTAGTGAGCACAATTTGTTCAGAACTTCAACCTGCCACTGACAAGTCTGTGCAAGGCGGACCAAGATCATCGATCAACTCTATAAAGCTCCTGAGGGAACTCGATCTCTCATCCAGGGCTGTAAAGCTTTATCTGGATCAGAGAACCTCTGTTATGCGGTTTGTTCTGGGTCAACAAAAGATCGAAACAACAACTACCCTACAATTCATCAAACAATTGTGTTCTATATTCTTTCACAATGTCATAGAGACCTGCAATGAATTCAAGCAGGCCCTTGAAGTTGATAGGTCGGTTAACATGGCTTTAGACGAGTGCATTGATAAGCTCGGCATCGAGATAAATCGCCAAGATTCTGACCAAGTGCTTCTCTTTGATACAGTTCGGCCGATATACTTCTCTCAACACCCGCCAGCTGATGACAGATCGCCAAAAACGTCAAACGGTAACGATATATCGTCACACATACTGAGTCACCATACCGAGAAAATGGTTGAGAATCTCTCGCTTCTACCCGGAGGACAGACAAGTAATGTTTTCTACAACCTAGCCACCTATTCCAGCCTGACGTATTGGACAGTGCAAGAATTTGAGAACTTCATTGTCCTATTCCGCAATCACGTTTTCGGTAACCTCCAATCATCCATATCAATGGTGGCTGAGAGTATATATTACCTAAGAAATCAGTGCACTAAAATGGCCATGTATTGTGAAATAGATGTATCCATGTTCATTGAAAGAAATTTATCTAAGGAAATCATTCAAATAATCGAGGACAGTGGCAGAAAGTTATTCGACACAGTCAAGCAACTTGACGCAGAAGAGCAATGGCAACCTCAGCAATTCCAGAATAAAGCTCAGCTAACGCGATTCTTTGAAGAAATGAATGACGTTGAACTGAAAACTATGCCCTCTTACATATTCGAGGATCTCAAGCTACGTTTTACTGCCTGTAAGACGTCATTCGCTCGCTGCTTCTTAATCACAGTCGGCGATCTAGCAAAGGTAAGCTTAGCTCATATCTCACACAAGAATAGATCTCTGGTTTTCACAAAATAACTTATCCTAAGTAAAAAATTCACACTTTAGCTCGTGACACCATTGAACAAGGACCACATAGATAGCGTCTTAGCTAGAGCATTCGAGCTTGAATTGGAGTCGGTCGTTGAGGCACTGAAGAAGGTTAAAGTGGCTTCGAAGGTACGTTTCATCATGGGAAATAGTAACTTTTTATTGGATAAAGTTATCTTGGTCGCAGACGCGCAGTATACAAAAATCACTGGATCTAGGTGCCAAAAGTTGATTGATCTTCGTGGCAAATATCAAGCTAAGGTCAAGTCAGCAGCTAACATGTAGACTCTACAATTGTCCGATCCTCGATTCAACAGTTGAAGACACTTATTGGACGGGTTCCACTTTGCGTGTCAATTAAAGCTAACTTAGTTGTTTTACTTACCCAGAGTTTGCACTCTTTTACTCCGCACTACCGTTTCAACAAAGAATGCAACTCTGTCCCAAGTTGAATGATGATTGCAACACACTTTAAAGCAAGTTAGGAGGCTGCACAGTTGACTTTGAGTCTATATCGCGCGGCCGATGACTTTGGAGGCTTAGTTGAGTGTCACTCATTACAATTTGATTGCTAATAAGATATCACCTCTCGGTTGATACCCCAACGGTCACAACTCAGTCCATAGTCATTTAGGAACACGCGCGATTACAACTATACAACCTACTACCTCACCCGACTAGTGTGGTTGATGGATATCAACAAGTTGCCAAATGCGAATCCACGATGGGTTAGCATCCAGAGGGGCCCAAGCAAGGTTCTGTTTGCCAGATACTCTAAATGAGATCATATTCTTAAAGCTAGATGCTACAAACCTCGACAATGACGTTTCTATCATAGCCTGTGGGCCAGTCACTAAATTGCTCCATTGTTATTTTGGTGCTTGATCCATATCCCCCTTTGCCTTCTCTCTAGGTGTTGCGTATTCTCCATCACTGATCTAGACTGACAGCTTAGTTTCTATCTGGTTCCTGCTCGGCTTCGATCCAAACAAAATGGTACCCTCTTGTTACCTTATTACCACAAATGAAAGCGCAATTATAAGCTGGGCCTGGCTCGATAAAGCAAGCAACTTTGGGCGTCCATTTGCTAACTTGTCGCTTGGATCTTGACAAAACTTGCGCGTATCTTTATCAGACAGATTTATGATAACCACTCGGAGTATTTATATATTTGACAGACAGGCTTGACAAACAGAACGAGGTTTGGCAGTGACAAGGAGCAGGAGTGAGGAAGGGAGGGGGAGAGGGTTGAAGTTGGTTACTTCAGCTGGCAACCGGGATTGAATAAGCTACTCCCTGCCTGGCTAGCTCCGCTCGCAACCCTTGCTCGCCGGGCCGAAGACAACGAAGTCGCCGCCTCCGTGAATACTACTTGCTCGCTTCATCAACCTCTCGCAAGCACTCTTGTCCAATTGCCTAGACGCCAGATAGTTAGCAAAGCCTGGAACTGACTAACTACGCTTTAGTTTTCAAGCCATCTCGCTAGCTGGGTGTCTCGTTTACTCTGAGTTGGATTGACTCTCCGCTTAGTGCGCTCGTTCTTTCCTATGGGTTCGTTTTTACTCGCTTAGCTAGATAGCTCGCATGGGTTGGGTTTGGTTGGGTTGGGTTGGGTCGAGACGCGTCGCGTCAGGTTTGGTTCGGTTTGGTTCAATTCGGTTGGGCTAGACTGGGTTGGGCTGAGCCAAGCTGAGCTGAGCCGAGCCGAGCCGAGTTTTGTTGGGCTGGGCCAAGCGAGGCTGGGCCTGAGTTTGCTCGGCAGGAACGGGGCAGCTGTCTGCTGGGCTGGCGCGTCGATAGTCATCTTGTCAGCTGCCGTTGCCGCTGCAGCACCCACACTCTGACAGCCCTAGAAGCCGGCCGCAACGCAACGGGAATCGCAAGTGCCAAGCCAATAAGGACACACAAATATCACGGCGCTGGTTATTACTATTATGATTGCGCCGCCTCCGCCGCCGCCTCTGCTGAGCCGCAAGCGGTGTTGCGTAAGAATGTTTGAGGTTCGTACGAGTTTGGGCGGATTCGAAGCGTGCCAATCGTGATGCGCGCAGCCTCTGATGCTGATCGGGCGCAAAGCGCTGAGCTCAGGGGCAGTAAGCTAGCGCCGGATAGCCCGCCTCTCGATGAGCGGCTTCAGATGGGGAGGACGAAATACGGAAATATTGCCACCTCTCTGCAATCGTATCAGCTTCGTGCCATCGCTCGACTGCTTGAGCCGGCTCCTCTGCCTGCGCCATCTGACAGCGCTTGGAGGCAAAAGTGGCCCGCACTGCCGCCAAGCAAGCCGAGCCGCCTGCCTGATGCTGTGGGTTCGTTTTTGGGGCGGCCAGCTAGACATGGTGGCCGTCGAGCAAGCTCAATGGCAAGCGAGCCGAGCTGGCTGCAGACGCAGCCGAGCTAGTCCCGGGGAGGCTTCTCTGACGCTCGCTGGGGGCGGAACGAGCGCGGCTGTATATTGTGATGGAGCGAGTAATAAAGCAAAGGCTAGGCAAGATGGAGCCAAAGGGTTGCGAGAGCGACAGCTTGACTGGATGGATGAACGGCTGGCTGGAGCTGGCGGCTTAGCATTAGGGTTGGAAAAACGAGCAGCTCTACGTAGAGGTAGCGACAACGACGACTGCAACTCCAATGGCGACAGCGCAACAGCTCCAGCCGGCAGTAACACAAACGACTCAATGGATTCTCTTCAGCCGCCCGCTTCTATAGTCGCCCTTTAGGCCGTGCTGGCGCATCTAGACTAGCGAGCGGGTTTGCTGGGCGGCGGCGGCGGCAGCAACAGCGAGCGGACCGTTCAACCAGCTAGCTGCTCGGGCGGCCGAGACTGCGACTTGGCCGCTCGCGGGCCAAACGACGTTGGCTGCCCCACAGGCTCGCCAGCGCCGCCGCCGCCGCCGCCGCCGGCCGGGGAGCGAGCATTAATCTTGCAACAGGCGCGCGCACCTCTACACTGCCATTTCCGCCATGTATAGGCGCGCACAAGGCGACCGAGATGCAAGTCTAGCTCCAGCTTAGCCTTGATTGTTCGCCACTTTCGTGCCTGCCACCTTGCGCAATTAAGCGGCTGCTGATGTCGGCAGAGGCGGGCTCGCGGGATCTAGCGGCGCAGTGGGTTTGGTCGACTCCGTGCTCGGCCTCGCTCTTACTCCCGCTCCTGCTCCTACTTTCGCGCCCACTCCTGTCCTTGTCTCGCCAGCCTGCGGGCCTCCAAGCCGCCCGCTCGGCGCTCTTCTCGCCGCCCGCCAATCGGCCAGCCAGCCTGACGGCGGACCCGCTGGCTCTGTGCGGCCGGCGGACCGTCAAACCCCTTGGCTGGCCGCCATTCGTGTTGGCCGCAAGCGGGGCTGTCATTTGCAACGAGCCCATTGCGAGAGCGCGCGCTCGCTGCGGCCAGCGCAATCGTGCGCACAGGCTGGGTGTACGTGCAGTGTAGATGTAAACATTGCTCGCCCGGCTTGAGTTGCGCCTGTTGCCCCAGGGGGGTGGGTGGGGGAAATGCACTTGTTGCGCGCGCACCCCAACTGGCTTCGCTCGGCCGCTTGCGCTCTTGCCCGCTTGGTGCGCCTCGGTCGCGCGAGAGCAGCGGCGGCGGCGGCGGCTACGCTCACAGCGCGCTCCTCGCGTCCTTTAACCCGTTCGCACACTCAAGCCGGAGAGGCAGCGCCACTGCGGCCTCCCCTCTGTCCTGCTCCTTTTGCGCTGCGTCGCGCTGGCTCTCGTTGCGCAATGGGCCTTTCGTGTATCGTTGGCTGAGGCCAAAGCGGAGCGGCTGGCCTAAGGCTGGCGCTCGTCCCAGAAGCCTGTCGCCAGTTCGTTCACCGCTCGGCCGCTTGGCCTGGCCAGCGGCTCTCTCGCTCGCTCTTGAGTCGCCGCCAGCGCGACCGACTCAGCTGTATCCAAAGGGTTATCGCCCTGAAAAGCGACTCCCTTCCCCCTCAACCCTTTGCTCTCTCTCTCTCTCTCTCTCTCTCTCTCTCACTCCGCTCGCTCTGGCCAGCGCTAACCCCTTGAGCACCACCGACTGGACAATTGTGTTCCCTGAACTCGGCCGAGTTCGAAGGGCCGCTCCGTGTTGCGCCGAGCGGGCCGCTGCAGTCGTGGCCGGTTAGGTTGGCAGGCCAACTGTTGCGCCGCCATGATGTCGGCGAACCCGGCCGAGAATCGGACTGGGACTGGGGGGTGTTGCGCTAGCTGTTGTTGTTGTTGCTGGCGCTCTGGCCGCCGCTTCTGCCGCTTGCGGCGGCGCCATGGTTGCGCCACTTCGGAGCGACCGCTGCAACCAGGACTAGCGCCGCCAGTTGCGAGCGCTCATATGAGCGGCCGCTGAGACTGAAGGATTGCGGTCATTGTCCTCGTTGCAATGTTTCGACCAAAGCGGCACATCGCGAACAAAATCAAGAGGCTCCCCCGGCTAAGTGACTTGGCCGCGGACTTCAGGCGCCGCCATTCCGCTTTGCTCTCGACTCGGCCGATCCGTTTGGCCCATTTGCTGGCCGCGGCTTGAAATCCATCCATCCAGTTTGCAGTTTGCTCGGCCGGCCAGTCCATCCGGCAGAGTGTGTTCGCAAAACACCGGTTGAGATAGAGGCAGGGAGAGCAGAGCCACCGGTTGAGTGCGAGATTGTCGAGAGGGAGCGAGAGAGAGAGAGAGAGAGAGGCGGCCATTAGTGTTCCCTCGCCCACCAGCCGAACCATTCGCAGCTCGGCCGCCAGTCTGGCCCAATTGGCCCCGAGGACAGGCGGACAAAGGCGGCCGCTTGCTTGCAATCGTGCCAATTGTTGTTCGCAGCCAACGAGCTACATTTCGAGAGTCGTGTCTGTTTAGTGCATCAAATTAACCTTTATTAACTTCCAACCAGCAGAGGACAGTTAGAGCGAGTGGGTCTCAGTTGAAGTGCAAACAAAATGGACTAGTTTAATGTGCGACAAGTGAATCTGTGCGAGCCAAGGAGGGAGGAGAGAGAGCTGTAACTCAACACCGGGCGGCGGCCGCAAACTCGAACTAGGTGATCAGATCATAGGCTCCAATCTGTTCCGGCTCCAAACGCTCCCTTTGTCTCTCCATCCCTCCCTCTCTCTCTCTCTCTCGCGCGCGCCCGCCCTAGCCAACAAAAGCGAATCAAAATTTAATGAAGCCAACGCAAATGGAACAAGCGAGAGAGCATTCGCCTCCAGCGCCTCTATGTTCGCTTAGACCCGTAGATTTCCGAATTTGCCGTGCATTCATATCGCAAGTTCGGATCTACGGTTGTAAGCCATGATGGCCGACTCAACACAACTCTCATCGCTTACGTTCAGCTGGGCGCCCATATACACTGGATTATTGAGATGCTCCTCCAGCTCCTACCGCCTCGCTCGGCGGCTCATTAAAGCAGGTGACATAAAGTGATTGGTCAACTACATGTGTCTCAGTTAGGTTTTCACAGTTCGAGATCAAAAAATCTCATTTACTCGCAATCAAAATACAACTTCGAGCAGACAGAATTGGCCGACACCTATTAGAGATGTCTAATCTCGTTTCTAACTAAATCCATCTTGGGCTTTTGAAAGGGCACCTCAATGTTGTTCCTCTCGAGGACCCTCGCTATCATGAGGAGGCTCCTCTTGCTCGGCTGGAAATCCTCTTCTTGCATTCTGTTCCATAAGCTCAGCGCTCGCTTCCCGTTTTGAGTTCGCTCGTATGTGTCCAGCAGTGCTTGATACAGGCTCTCCTGGTCTACATCATAAATATCTCTGGCTAAATGAACAAAATTCTCTAACACGTCCACGTTTCCTTGCCGCGCAAGCCTTTTGCAAGCAAGATGTACTCGCTGGGGTGAAACTCGCAAAGCAGGGTTAGAGAATATCTTTTGGGCTTGCTTCAGTTTTCCGACCTCAAGACAACAGATAGCTAGATCAAACAGCGAGTTTCCCTCACCGTGCACGCTCGTGGAAATATCCATTATTTTCTGTAGACTTTCTGGGTCCTTTTTCTCCAGACAATGGGAAATTAGGCTATATTTGCAAGGTGCAAACCCGCTCTCCTTAGCAACCTTCATGAAAGCCTCCAAGGCACTTTCGAAATCGTTTCTTAGAAGGTGGACCTTCACCAAGGGCGCATAGTTGTTTGCGCCGTTCTTTTGGCCAGGTATCTGGCATAAATTGAATGCCTTGTTAACTAACTCTGGGTCCTTGGTCTCCGTGGCTATTTGATCAAGCAAGCGACCAATGAGATTGTTCCTGCCGGGTGTTCTCTGACGACGATCTAAAACTTCTACACCATCATCGTTCTGATCATCATTCTTCACTTCTGAGATCAACTCCGGTGGAACCTCCGCGATGAATTTAACCGCCTCCAAAATCTTGTCGGTTTGTATCGAATAATTCAAAAAAGATGCCATCAACATATTAGTGTCGTAACGGAGCTCTTTGTTGGCATCAAACACTTTCTGATAATTGTCCTCGAATCGTGGCCATATCCATTGACTGAACGTTTCCAGCAACTCGATTGCATCCATGTTGGGATTCAAGTCGTTCTTTAGAACTTCAATTATTTCATCTTGGCTCTTAGCTTGTGCAATCAGCGGCCAAAAGTAAGGACATTTGAGCTTTTCTTCATCGCCTATCTTTTGTAGCGCTAGTCTCACTAGTTCCAAATTGCCAGCTTCGGCTGCGTAAAAATATAGATGATGAAACGCTTTGATGTTATGCTGGTACTCGATCAACTTTGAACACTCGTCTATCGTATGCTTAGCTGGAACATCTTTTTGTTCAGCTAAAAGTCTGATGTAGTAGGTGGACAAGTTTGAGTTTGATAGCTGAATGACCCTATCACTTGGCTTGTGAGACCAGTGAACCTTCGATGCTCTCTGGTAGTCACCAGCCTTGAGTAGTGCGGCGACTAAACGGTATCTTGAATTTATGCTTGAGACCTGCGTCCTACACAATCTATCGATTAGCCCAGAAATGATCTTGTTATCTCTGTTGGACAAATTCTTTATCAAGTCGACGATCTCAAAAATAGAAAACTGGATATCATCTTCTTCAACGAGCTCTTCAAGTTTCTCTAGCTCTGTAGCTGCCTGAGGACTTTTAGTTAACAACTCAGACAACGATAGGTAAGCGGCAGCATAAGTTTTTGAACCTGGCTCCACATTGTTAGACTTCATCAAGTCAAATATCTCTGAGATTGATGGGGGATTCTCTTGTTTGCTGTAGCCAATTAGCAACGATGCAAATATTTGCTCGGTGAGTTCCATATCCATATCTTTCATCTTCTCTAATAGACTAGTCGCTCCTGTTACATTGCCTTGAACGCAGTATCGGTGTATGAGTCGTTGATAAGTTATTCGATCTGGTTTGAGACCAGCGGCCTCAATCTCATCTAGTAGTTTTTGAGGATCAAAGTCAGTACCATTCTCATTGAGAACACGTATAAGACTATTGTACAATGCGACATCTATCGGTATTCCATTAGCCTTTATAAATTCCCATAAATTTGCGGCCAAAAGCTCTCTGGCCTTCTCATGCGAATTGGTCATCAATCTACCGCAGCATCTGAGAAGGACGGCAGCTTGTAGTGCAAGGGCCTCTTTGATTTCATTCGTCAAATGACCATTGGAACTTAACCTCTGAACAAACTTAGCAAAGCTGTCAAAAGTTCTCACGAAATCCTTCTCCTCGACTCGTTCAATCTTCTGGGACCTTTCCTCGAATCGCGATATAGATCGATCCAAGCCCTCCAAGATATCTTCTGCTCGCCGCTCCGGTTCGTCATGCAGCTGATCCTCTGAACTATTTGTAAGAGTTCGATTTAGTCTTTGTTGATCCAAGAGCGGTCTAATGATTTTGTTTCGTGGCTTGTTGTGGTATGAAGGTTGAAGCACATGGGATTGGTTGGGGGCATTAATACTTAACCTTGCGAGACCAACTGATGCGACACTATGGTACCTGCCGGCGGCCAACCGACTGAAGCAAAATCGAAACATTATTGCAGTGTTAAGGAGTCCAAATATTTAGGGCAAAATGTGTTAACGGAATTGGGAATCTATACAATAGTCACCAAGTAGAAGACGGCACGCGAATTCTATAAGACCAGGGCAATCACTTTCAATCTGGTCATAGCCACGCCGCGCAAATGCAATCGCTGAGTCGCCGCAGATCTGAGCAGCATGCACCTCTCGAAAAACTCCAAAGAATGTCAAGGCAATTTCTTCATATGAACCCCTATCTCGGCCCTATTATACCCAGATGAATCACTAATAATAGAAGGCTGAGATTCGAATTGCCACATTACGAGACTCAAACACGTGCTAAACTTATGTGGCATCGTATTCGTACTCTGCTACAAGCGAACTTGGAATTGGTTCGCTTGCGCACTGAATGTAGTCTCTAGCTGAATTCATCGTCATCCTGTGTTTATAACAACGACTGAGTCCTCCATAGATACCCTCGGCCCCTAATATGCACCAGCAGTGTTCGAGGTGAGGGGCTGTCAGCTTAGACCGAACGGCTTAGGAGATGGTGTTATTCGCCGTCAACGGCTCTCTTCTTGTATACAAATTCAACAGTTTCGTTCCTCTGTGGCTACTCTGATCAACATGGATGCTAAGATAGAAACTAAGCATCTGCTAATCGTAGCTCATAGTTCGCTGCCAATCCTGTCGTGATTAGCTGAACTACAAAAAGTGAGAAAAGACAAACCAAAGTAACACGCTTTGCCGCAGATGATATTCATTTTTGGTTCTGAATTGACAACCTGGGACTAACGGCTAAGAACTTCGAACGGTTAGCTCAGATAGGAACTTTCAAATTTGATTCAATTTATTTTCAAGGAGTAGTATCTTTGTTCAGTAAGTGAACAATCTACCTATAAATCCTGCCGCCTTTTCGTTTCTCTTCTGCTCTCTGGATGGCGCGAAGGTTAGGAGCAGTGAACGTCGCAGTCAAGCTCTGCGCGACTGCCAAATACTAGCAGAATCGAATAAAGAACAACAAAAACAAAATAATTTAAATCTGAAACGGAGTTCATTTCTATCGATGACTATCTATCCTCTTTGAAAGTCAGAGATAAGATTACCATTGAGACGTCCGTTCCACTAGCACGATCAAGAACTAAGACAAAGCCAAGCTCTAGAACAACAAATCGTCTCATATTTGGGGGAAACGAGGATGACATGACTGTCTACTTTCTGAGAGACGGGAATGCACTTGTTTGCTAGGTTACATCCTGACTTTTGGAACTAGGAATCTCATCGCAAAGGTAGATCATGGTCTGACAAACAGGTTGCCTCAGCATTTCTCAGCGTCCGCGTCAGAAATAAATTCATCAACCACTGACTCTTCAACCAATCGCTGACAGAATGGCTCTCCTAAATGAATCTGTGCCCGGATCAGAACGTCCAGAGCTTGGTAAAGTACTGAGAAGAGACTTAAACACCAGAATCAAAGGCCCGTACTTCAGCGGCCAACGCTTAATTGATTACATCACCAGCCGAAATTATGTGCCTTATTCTCGAGAGAGAGTTGTCAACTTGGCTAGAAATCACTCGCCATTTTTGAGTCGAATGAACCTCATGAAGAAATTACCGGTACATCATGGGTGTGTCAACACAATTTGCTGGAACAAAACTGGCGAGTACATATTATCTGGCTCAGATGATTGCAATCTGTGCATAACAAAGCCTACTTATCTGTATGATGATAGCAAAGATTATACAGTATTACACAACATACCTACTCGTCATTTTGGTAACATTTTCAGTGCTCAATTCATACCCAATTCGAGTGACCACCTACTAGTTTCCTGCTCCAGTGAGGGACCTGTGATAGTTCATGATATAAATTCTGAGAATCCGGCTCCAGGGATTTTCAATTTTAACTGTCATGCCTCCACAATATTCAAAGTAGAGACATTGGAAGATGATGACAAGGTCTTTTTGAGCTGCAGTGAAGATAAGACTGTTCGACTGTTTGATATGCGTTGTCATCGAAGTTGTGCAAGAGCTGGCACTTGCCCTCACCCACCCCTGATAAGGAATAGTCATCCTATGACTACGCTCACCATCCACCCTCTTAACTCGAATCTATTGCTCGTTGGCCGAGCAGATGGTCTGGGTCTTGTTTACGATCGACGCAGGTTACCTGATCCAAGCAAGTTTTCTCGAGAGCAAAGTCATCTAGACTACTTGAATGGAAAACGTGAATCCAATATGAAGTATCTACATCCTCTCGACGGAGCTGTATCGCAATTTTGTGTTCCAGATATGGAGGACAAGTGTCGATTCACATCGTTAGAATACTCTCCCGACGGGAGTCAAGTTTTAGCATCATACTCTCAAGATTACATATATCTATTCAACCACGATACTAGCTCCAACTTTGAGCTCATTCAAACACTACAAAGAAGTAACAGTGCCAGCGGAGGCAACGATGGTAGTGCGAACGAAGACGGAGCAGATAATCAAAATGGAGGAGATCGAGCCAGGTGTCAAAGGAATAGGGCACCAAGGATAAGAGTTAGAGGCGATTGGTCAGATACAGGAATCAATAGCGTTCCCCATTCAACTAGATCGGGAACCAATTCTAGTCAGCAACCGAACTTTTTACAGCGTATGACTGAAGTGGCATTGGGTCTGGGCACCAGAAGAAACAGTGGCGGAACTAGATTCGTCCCTATCACCGAAATTATCGCGGGCCCAATGAGTTATAGTGCGACAAGCAACAATCGTGATAGCAATTCCAACGAGGAGGAAGGCGAGCAGCAGGAGCATGAAGAACAACCAGAGCAACAGGACGCAAGCATTGAGGATGAAACTGAAGCTGACATAGATGGACCTGGAGATACTTTCGAATTTAGACTGCGTTTACTGACCTCAGATCAAGACGAAAGCGAAGACTCTAGTGGTCCAGCCACGATAGATGCAGATGTGGATGCTCCAATCGGTCAATCTCCAAATAAACCTCAGGTTAGTCCACAATCAAAAATGAAGTTCCAGAAAACCTTTGCCGAGCCGATCAAGAACAGACTGCGCAAGATCGTTACTTATAAGCCTAGAATCAGGTACCAGGGTCATCGCAATAGTAGGACATCGTTCAAGCAAGCAATCTTCTGGGGCGAGAAATACATCATGAGCGGTTCTGATTGTGGCAGAATTATCGTTTGGGAAAAGGAAACGGCGAAAATCATCATGGCATTTCCTGCTGATGAGCGAGTGGTCAATTGCTTGGCCCCAAATCCTCAGCATTACGTTTTAGCATCAAGTGGTATAGATTATGATATCAAGCTTTGGTCAACCCAGAGTATACTAGAGGGCCCGCTGCTGATAAGCCAAGAGAAAATGGATATGATTGTGAAGAACAACGAGCTCATGTTGGAGGAAGCCAAGCAAACTATCACCGTGCCGCCACATCTATTTTTCCGTGTGCTGGCTTCGTTCTCTCAAAATCGTTTAAACTAATGCATCGGATTTATTGAGAGCCCACTCGGGAAGCAGAGTATATCTGAGTACCATCCTATCCTTGACACAAATGTGCAGAAATGAATGCATTAACATAAATTAAACAACAACGCGTCCAGCCAATCAGTGATGCCCTTCCAGGTTAGAGTATCCGTACATTAGGTTGCTGGCCTATTTTACAGCTGATCGTCCGAGGCTTGTCGCGTCAATTTATATGCCTCTCAATCCAACCAATGTAGGAGGAAACGCGCGAATACAAGCCAGGCAAGAGCGGCCGGGCGCAACCAATGCCGGTACTAACCACTCCAACCACCACATACTGGCCGTTTATCTTGCTTAATAATGGTCCACCAGAATCACCATGGCAAGCGTCCTTGCCACCACTCTTAAAACCAGCGCAGATGATTCGATCGTCAATCGGCATATCCCTACCTGCTTGTCGAAACCAATTTTGGCAAACTTTGTTGTCAATAATGGTCAGCTTGACTTTTTGCAACTCGTTGCTGAATTCGTCGCTCTTCTCGTTCAACTTGCCCCAACCGATGACAATTGCATCATGGCCAGAAAAGTTGCCTGACTCTCGGTTAGGGAAGCAAACAGGCCAAGCAAATTCATTCCAATTAATTTCATGCTTCAACCTTAGCAGCGCAATGTCGGCATTGTTGGTGTTCGCCGATGACTTTAGTTGAGAGGCTGTAAGGTTATCATAACGGCTAAAGTCATCGTGCATAATTATCTGGTCCACGAAATAGTCGCGCTCTAGATGGCTTGTGATGTGATTGTTAGATCTAGTTAATGTATGACCGCCGGTTCTTATTATTAGATTGCCAACTAGCTGGCTTCGAACGCAGTGCGCAGCCGTCAAAACCCATCGCCTACCAACAATGACACCACCGCAATGATGATTCCCGTGCCTTTGGATACTAACAGCCCAAGGGAACTCTCCCTCGTATGTGCTGTTGCCTCCAACAATTCGTGGCTCGCGCGACCCAACTTGTTGTTTCCCGCAGATTGTTAGGGATGAGAGGTCTACCAAATTGTTCATTGTGGTTGTTTGATTTTGGGTTATTGTGAGCTGCGGCTGCTTGGTGACTTGGGATTGTTGCAATTTGTTGCTCGGAGGCAATAACGATGGGAACGAATAGTAAGAGGGCGAGTAGTTGCTATGCTGCGTTAGTCGATGGGGTGAAGACGAGAGCATGAAACCATTCGAATTGGAGGTTAATAAACTTGATAACGAGGTGGAGGGTTTTGTGAGCAAGTTGTGGATGTAGTTTAGATTCAGATTGTTTGTGAGCGAGTTTGAAGGAGATGGCATACTATGGCTGGATGGGAACTTGTTGTGGTGACCTATGGACGACACTATGCCGAGAGTGTTGGAAGCTTGATAGGTATTGTAGTGGCGCGAATTCTGGTTATTTGTGCTCAATGACTGGTGATTGTTGGTATGCGTTTCAATCTTCTCCAACTCGTTGCCATCCTCGACTCCAGATTCGAGACTTGATATAGTGTTCTTTGTGATTCCAACAGTGTTAACACCGCCACCAACCGCTATATACGCTCCATAGTCCAAAGAATTGATGGAAATATCACTCCGATTCACCAAGCTTGCGACACTTTCGGGCTCGAAGCTATTTTGGCTAACTTTACCTTGACTAGCTTGTTCCTGCGGGTCTTCATTCGAGAGATCTTCAACTTTGCTCAACTCAGGTGCAGCATGTGCTAATGAGCTAATTGCGCCCAAGGTTCTCGGGGATAAGCCATGACCTACTATCATGGAGGATAGAGATGGAGCCCGAACGTTTCCATTTCGATTCAGCCTTGACTGCTGATAGTTAGAATCGCTTGTTGCACTGGCGTAACATATATACAGGTAGAGCAAAATCTTCGGTATTAACAACATGGAACAACTCATGTGCCTTGATTATGAGAGAACCAGGTAACTATTGGCGGTTCGTGCTCTTGTCAACTCGTACAGTTCACTCGAAACTCTTTTTCAACCTCATTCGTCCAATTTAATCATGACAGTCTATCTTTTCTTCAATTTATCGAATCCAATCTCAAACTCATGCCTTGGGTGCATGCTACTAAAGTAAATATCTCTATCTATCTACAAGACTGAGCTCAATCACTTATAGCTCCTCCTGAGGCCAGAGAACCAAGTTCCTTCTACTTGTGCCTAAAAGGTCTATAACGACTCTAAACTGCTCCCCACTTTTCGGAAATCAGAACTGAGGTATAAAGTGAGTCTGATTTTGAGGTTACAGTTGCCGAACGAGAAGTTTTCAGTAGCCTTGAGTGTTGGATCACTCTCGCCAAGTGGTGATACTCAAATAATTTTGTTTTGTGCGAGCATAGTGTAGTTTCAATCTGATTCTTTCGAAGAGCCGTGTTTGAAGCAATTTTGAGCCAGGTAAGTCGAGCAAGCCTATCCGAGAGTAGGATGTCGTCATAAAGTGATGGTGCAACTACTGACTCACTGACCTTAACACACCGAAAACATTGTAATGGCGGCCCACCAGTTGAGCCAAATATCGTTGGCATCACATACGCAGTCCAAAGTTTCGAACAAACAATAACTGCTCCAACATTGTCCATTCTGACTTACTGCCTCTGTCACTATTTTGGTTCGTTGACTGATCAGTTGGTAGAGGGGGATCGAGCGAGAGTATATGGGCTCATGGTGTACAGGAGAGTGGGACGCGATTTCAAACGGATCTCCTGTGGAGCCAATTATCCAGACGATTGGCTGAAGCAGGAGTATCGATCCAAACAAAAGTCCAACAGTCATTACCTTTTAGGGTTGTTGACCGCCAGTTGAGTCAGATGCTATGGAACTGATTGCAGAGAACAGACTCTCATTCCAAATGGTCGAATTAACATATCGTCACCTGTTTCCAATCCGATACAAAGTAGATCAAGCTGAGCCGAATTTCTGGTCGAGCGGAATCACCAACCAAAGCGACGCTTTCTTGGGCTTCGGAAATGCTGATTTCCTCGAACACGGAAATAAGCAAACAGTGCTAGTTTTATAATGAGAAGATGATCTAGATTTTGGTTTGCACCCGGAACATGAATTTCTGGCTCTCAAACTTTCTCGCTTCCGAATGGAACTTTTGAGCAGGTTTTAAATCCTTCCGGAAACTGACTTTGCCATTTGTATGTATCACGAACCATTTCAGAGATGGAATATTTTGCACTCCAACCCAACTCTTTGAGCGCCAGACTGACATCGGCATAAACTTCTCCGGCGTCGCCCAAGCGCCTGCCTGTCACCTCATAGGGGATCTTCACATCGTTCACCGCCTCGAATGTTTTTATCACCTCCAGAACAGAGTAACCCTTACCGGTGCCCAAATTGTACGCTTTGTAGCAACTTTTGCCCTTATTTTCTTGGCCCAAAAGGAAGTCAAGCGCATGAGTGTGACCGTTGGCAAGGTCCATTATATGAATATAATCGCGCACTCCTGTCCCATCTGGGGTATCAAAATCGTTTCCAAAAATGTAAAGTCTCTCGCGTCTCTTGATTGCAACCTGGGAAATGTAGGGCATCAAGTTGTTTGGCACATCCTTGCTATGTTCGCCAATATAACCAGAAGGATGGGCGCCAACTGGGTTGAAGTATCTCAGGGAGATAATGTTCCAGCCCTGAGTTGTTTGATTACGCTCGTTGTGTTTTGTCGACGTACACAGATCCTGCAGTATTTGTTCAATCATATACTTGGTCCTACCATAGGGATTTAAAATATTCAAACCCACTTGGTGGCTTTCATCAACTGGCATGTATTGTGGCAAACCGTAAACTGTGGCCGATGAGCTGAATATGAGCTCTTTGCAACCGAACCTATTCATTGTATTTAGAAGGTTTATGGTTCCAACGATGTTGTTTGTATAGTACTCTAGAGGTAAATCAATGCTCTCTGAGACAGATTTCATCGCTGCGAAGTGTATTACGGCTCTAATTTTATGATTTCGGAACACATCATCAAGAGAATCGAGAACCAAATCTAGCTTAAAGAATGCTGTCAATTGCCTGCCTGCCAACTGCTCTACCCTCTTCAAACTCTCGGGCATTTGCTCAATGTTTCCGTTTGAATCAAAGTCGCCCATCGGACTGTTTGAACAATTGTCAACCACAATCACGCGATGACCCTGGTTCAAAAGCAGGAGGACACTGTGAGAGCCGACGTAACCAGCTCCGCCAGTTACCAGGATTGTGATTGGCTGATTTTTCATAATTAAAAATTGCTACTTGACGAGAGTGATGGCTGGCTTGAGCTGTTTTGGTGATGTTTGGTTATGTTTTCAATATTGAGCGGGACAAAAGATATGGAGCTTGATAACTGCTGGATGTAAACTCTGGTCTATCTCGTCGCACCCCTCAAGTGTTTCGTCGGTGTCTGTCTGTTCGAATAGGAGTGTAACCCGACCTCCAATTTGTTATCGCCACCGTTCAATCAGTCAGCTTTATCTGCCAGTGCCGGGATCTTTTTCGCCCGAATCATCGAGTCTGAACGCCCGGACGAGGGTATGAACAGGTCTACTTCACAGGATTTGGCCACTAGACATGCTAGTAAACATCAATAGCTATAGCTATATATATATATACATATAAATATATGTATATAATGACTTACAAAGCAAACATCAGCTCAAAGCTAGAGAAAGACGCCGCGCGCTCAGCTTAAGGCCCCCTTACAGGATCAGCCAGGGGTTGCGTTTTATTTCGGTGGTTTATGACAATGCGAGAATCCTGATGATGCCAAACCTGTCAATGGTTATTGATGCTGCCATACCTCAATGTTGACGCACAAAGCAGGCTCGGATTGTGAGCTTCTGGCTGATGTTCAATTCATTGTTCAATCAAGCTCGGCAACAAAAACTCGATTGCCGTAGTCAATCCCCTGATCGCTGAGAGCTTTGATGCTCTCGCAAACAACTACAAAAGAGTTCACATCTTATCCACTGTCTTACGTGTACAGGTCTCTGAGTAGCTGACACATGTGATTGGTGCGCAAACGAGACTTAAATTCATAACGAGCCCTCAGATGTAGAAACGGGAGGTCCACTCACTAATTAAAGCGATCTCAAAAACCTCGACGGATCCAAGGCCATCGATCAAGTCGTGAAGAAGGATTGTGCTAGCAACCTGACAATGTTCGCTGTTTTGTACGGAGGGATTATCTGCTATGCTAGCGATTAGATCTACTTGAAAGAGGGTTCCTGGTTGACTTCTCGACGGTTGATCAACTACAATCATCGTACTTTATTGAGCCACATCTTTTGTGTTGCGTTCGTCGGCCGTAACGATTCCTCACTCGCTAAACTAAAAACGGCTCACCAGATGGTCCCAAAGGACATTTCCACTACTTTTCTTCGAGATCAATGAACCTTCGATATGGTTCAAGAGACAAGTCAAGCACCTAAAAGTTTGGCTGCATAGTTCGAAACAAAGCGGATGAGTCGAGAAGAGCACCTAAGCAAACGACACTAGATTGAGTTTCCTGCACATGATTGAGACGATGAAGTTCCGGTCACTGCACGGCATCCTCTCATCTAACTTCCTTGTGAGGCTTACTTTGAAACCAATTTTAGATTGCGCAGATTACACCCAATCTTTCTTATCGAATGACTCAGACTCGTGAGTGGCTGTATGAGTCAGATGCTACAATTCAGAAATCATCTGACAATCTCATACGGATCAATCGGTTAACTAGGTGAATATTAGTACGGAACTATAGATCATAGTTGAAAGCATGATGTCAATGATTCGTTGGTCGAGACATTGAGATATTCCATTTCATTACGTAGGGCCTGCCTTGGTGGTCGGTTATACTTGTAAGACGTCGGGCCGCCCATTGTCCCCCGAATCTGTTTGCTCGGTCCGGGCTCTTTGATGCACAGATTAGCTCTAATGGAACGCACCAACGAGTGAGAGTGGAACAGGCATAACAAAAGGCCTAGCATAACAGGTGGAGCTCTTGGAAGAATAATCAGCTGAGATTGGCCCACTAATGAATCAAATGGAGGACAAAGTCGTATTGGTTACAGGCTCGAGCTCTGGGATAGGCGAGGCTGCAGTTCTCAGTTTTGCAAAACTGGGATGCAAAGTTGTGGTGCATGGAACGAATGATATCCGCATCAAACAGGTGGCAATACAGTGCGCGCAAGTATCCCCGAAGAAGTACTTGGTAGGTATCAAAGCTTTTGACTAAGTCAGTTAAGGCATAATCTAACCAACAGATCCCATTGTTTAGCCTTTGGAGATAACTGCAGATGTTCGGGACCCAAAGCAGGTTGAACGGTTGATCAGTGAGACTCTGAGATTTTACAATCGATTAGATGTTTTGGTCAACAATGCTGGCCTATTTCAACCAGCTCAAATCGATGATTCCAATGCATATAATGTCTACAGCGATCTTATGAGAATCAATCTAGACTCAGTGGTTCAACTGACATCATTAGCAGTTCCTCATTTGAGACGAACGAGCGGGTGCATAGTTAACGTGTCCTCGAATCTTCACGCGAAATGTATAGGAGGTGGTTTCGCATATTGCACAGCGAAAGCAGGTCTAACTATGTTTACCAAATCAATAGCCTGTGATCTCGCCCCCGTAATCAGGGTAAATTCAGTATCGCCTGGACCCATTGCAACACTCATGCCAACTCGAGTCGGAATGGATGTGGATGCCTACCGAAAGTTAGTTGGAAGCGCTTGCTTGATTAACCGGGTCGGTGAGCCGGAGGAAGTTGCCAGAGTTATCGTGTTCCTCGCATCCCCAGATTCAGCATTCATAACTGGCTCGGACATCATAGTCGATGGCGGAAGTACCATAAAGCCTTCCGGCGAAGTTATGGGGTCAGATCAATAGGACAGAAATGGGGAATCTATCACTGATAACTTGACCCTTCATGAGAGCGGTTGGAGCTCATACGAGTGTTGAACTAAGCTAACGACTTTCCGAATCCGCCAATAAGTTTCATCGTTAAACCTCACCGCGACTATCGGTAGACCTAACGCTGAACTTGGAGCCCCATGGTGCGGGATGACGTTTGTCGACGGACACCCGATCTAACTAGATTAGAATCTAGACCGCGAGCACGGGTCTCTCGTTCGGCGTTCTTCTTCAGCTTCGAGTGTGGGACAAACGATCTCCAGAGTCATGTATTTACTGGAGATTCTGATTGTTGTTTAGCCCTCGAGCTAAGCCTTAAATTTCTTTACTGGATGGATTCTGTGAGTTTTTTGGTCCATAAAATTTAATGAAATATCGAGATCCTTATTTTTCGAATCTACCGCCCATCTGTCCACACTAACACTCTGGCGGCAGTGGTGAACCTCCTGTCTGTTTGCCACGATCGAACCCGCTTTAGGTCGAGTCCCTCTCGGGTGTCCAAATTACTGTCTCGATAAATATGTATTTATTCATCATTTCGGCCGAGCCTCCGTGATTTCAAGTTGATTTCCAATTTCATGATGAGCCACCACCAGGCAGAGGTGCGTCAGGACACCGAATACCAACAAGCCTCACACGATGGGCGTTCCGCAACTCGGCCTCGCGGCTCCAGACTGAACCGACACCGGCCTAGGCAAACAAGATCGCAAGGGTTTCGAAATCAAGAACGCCGGCCTAGTTCGAATCATATAGACCATGATCTTCCAGGCGAAAGCTCATTCTTCAATGGTGAGGCAAATTTGGTAGACCGGCGACAAGAGACCCAAGGAGTGACATCTCAAATCGACTCCACTGCTCATGAAGGTGAGCCGATTGCTATCGCGGGCCCGTCTTCCTCAGGTACCCTATCGAACAGGAACGATTCAACCCATGCTACTCATCACCGAAGAGGTAGAGGTGGCAGATTCAAGCACTCTGCCCACAATATGAATCAAAATCGATCTGAAAACTCAAGTGAATCCTCTCAAAGATGGCTACCTCACACTGCAAGAGGCCATACTCCTAGAAACTCGAACAATCAATTCTATCAAGACAGATTCCGGCAGTCAGAGGGGATTCATTTAGATGAAAACATCGATCCGAGGAGTCAAGGCAATGAGCGCCGTGTTAGCGATAGACAATCTCACTCGAAGCAAAGTTCGACCAACGAAATCTCCGATATGCAGAAGGGAATCTCAGAGAATCAGCTCAAAAGCAACAATTTTGAGTGCATGATCTGTTGTGATAATATTCATAGATCGAATCCGATTTGGTATTGTAGTAACTGCTATAACATCTTTCACTTGAGGTGCGCTACCGAATGGTGCAACAAATCGGTGAGGTCTCGTAACGAAGCTTTAGCCAACGCACAATATCCGTCCTTAGGTCAAGCTAGCAATAATGTTTCAGTCCATGGAAGCCAAAACTATTTTGAAACGAGAGATTCTCAAGCTCAAGCCCGGAACGACGAGAGGTGGAATTCAGTAGAGTGGCCCTGCCCAGCGTGTCGTGAGATAAGACATTCTAGACCGTCTGTGTATAAATGTTTCTGTGGTAAGGTTGTTAAGCCGGAAATTAATCGTCACCTAACGCCACACAGTTGTGGACAGCTATGTGGTCGAAAGCGACCAAACGCAGATTGTCCTCATGCTTGTAACACTGTCTGCCACCCGGGTAGATGCGCTCCTTGCGTTCTGACCTCGCGCAGATCTTGTTTCTGTGGTCAGACCACAAAAGAGGTCAAATGCTCAGTCGGACCATTTAGTTGCAACCAAGTTTGTGGCAAAGTCTTATTATGTGGTCAACACAGTTGCGCTAAAACTTGCCACAGTGGGGTCTGCGGAGATTGCGAGCAGACGATTGTGATTAGTTGCAGATGTGGCCGGAAGGAACTGGAAAAAAGATGCAATGACATCGGAAAAGGTGACAAGAGCGACGCCTGGAGTTTTTCGTGTGATACAGTTTGTGGGAGACTCTTGGATTGTGGAAAGCATTATTGCAATGAGAAGTGTCATGTTGGACCAGAGTGCCCAAGTTGCAAGCTGTTATCTAAAAATATTAAGACCTGTCCATGTGGCTCAACTCATATCAAAAAGACCGTTCTCATGGGAAGAGGATCATGCACTGACCCTCTACCAACATGCGAGTCCAAGTGCAATCGAATTTTAATATGCGGACCAGACAAAAATCGACATCGCTGTCAGAAAAGATGTCATGTTGGCTCATGCCCACCTTGTAAGTTGAAAACAACTGCTCACTGCGAATGCAAGCTATCGACGAAAACCGTAGATTGCGCGTTAATGTACCAGAGGGTAACCAACGGAGACGAGTATTACTTCAAACAGGTTGAACTCACGTTCACTTGTGAGAACCGCTGTAACACCTTGAAGAACTGTGGCCGACACAGATGCTATAACAAATGCTGTAGATCTATAAAGAATTCTGAGGCCCCAGTTCACCGATGCGACCAAGTTTGTAGCAAAAAGCTCTCATGTATGATCCACAACTGTCCTGAGACGTGTCACCCTGGCCAATGTGGTGACTGTACAAACATCGGGTGGCAAGAGTTAGCCTGCCATTGTGGCTCATCTGTCCTTTACCCGCCTATACCTTGTGGCGCCCGTCCACCGGCCTGCACTAGACCCTGTCGCCGGCCTCATAGCTGTGGCCATCCAGTCACACACGAATGCCATGACGATACTGAAAAATGCGCGCCTTGTATAGTGTTTGTCAAAAAATCATGCTTCTGTGGTTCAGACTCCAAGGATAGTGTTTATTGCTATTTACCTGGTTATTCGTGTGGAAGAACCTGCAAGAGACAGCTCGCTTGTCGCCAACACGCCTGTCAACGTGTTTGCCATGACGGCGATTGTGAAGTACCTAATGAAAGGGGCGCAATTTTATGTCAGCAACCATGTCCCGTGAGCAGGTACTTGTGTAAGCATCCTTGTGGGCTTCCGTGTCACGGCGTTAGTCCTTGTCCGAGTAGCGAGTGTAGAAAGCTGGTGGAGATCGTTTGTGAGTGCGGTAACAAGAAAGAACGCGTCGAATGTCACAAAGTTATGAGAGACATAGACAACAGCAACAAGTTGGCCATGTTGAGTACGACTCGACGAGATCAAGACACTATCATAGTCGATCTATCAAAGAAGTCCGTTCCACAGCTAGAAAACTCGAGCAAGAGATCGCCGAAGAAACTTGATTGTGATGACAGTTGCTCGATACTCAAACGAAATAGAGCTCTCGCCGAAGCTCTCGACATCGTACAACCAGACCTAAAACCCACGAGCATCTTCGGGGAAGACCCCCTAAGATTGCTCAAGGAAGCCACTGCTCAAGATTACAAATTCGTATCATCAACATTCAATAGTTTGATGCGATTCATCAAATCAGCTAAGGAGTCGGACAAGCGCTTTATTTTCATGCAGTTTCCGCCGGCAGGAAAACTAAGAAGAGAAGTTATCCATGAGCTTGCTCATCACTTCAATTGCACATCCGAGAGTAGAGATGAGGAGCCTTTTAGACATGTGGTTGTCCGAGCTTACAAGAACAAGAGCTGTGTGCCAGATTTCAGCATCGAGCAACTACTTCCTGTAACCGATTAATGGCTATCTAGGCTGCGGGCGGAGTTGATTGGTTAGTTGATGTTGAAGTAAACACCGATGTGGTTTCCTGTATAGCTGGAGACAATCACAAGTCTACTCTCATTGTTCTACTGTCATAGTAGAGCAGTCTCTGTGCCAACAACCGGCTAAACTCAGCCAACAACACAACTCTCGTGAGACTACCCCGTCAATTCATTCGACCATCCGTCCAATGAGGCTGGTATATCCCTGCAATGTTGCTGGTATAAAACAAGCGCTCCATGATTTGAAGGAATCAGAAATCAACTAGCTCTCCGAAGTTGACGATATCTAGTCGCAACATTATCTACAATACTTATGTAGTTAGTTCCTCCAAGACCAAATTGCAAGAGTGTCATGCTGTTCATCTTTCGTTTTGTAGCACTGCTTCTAATTACCCAGCTCCTATGCCACATCGATGCAAGTCCAACAATCACAAAAGTCGGGCCACAGGATTCTGCAACTATGACCAATTACAATAATTTAGTATTACCATCAGGATTGCCCGAACTCTCTCTTGGAGATCCGGGAACACTTTATAGTGGGATGGACTTTGCCTCGGACATAAAAACTGCCGATCCTCTCAAAACAGCGGCAAGTGAGTATCTAAACATGTAGATTGATCGGTTGATTCGATCGGAAAATTAACTTGAACACTAAGGTCACCACCATCACAAGAAGGGGGCAAAAGGGTGGCTTGATATGGGTGCCTGGACGAAGAAAAAGGGTGCTTTCGGGTGGTACGCCGATTTTCCAGTCGGTAAAGGTAGATGAAAACGTGTAACTTTTGCAATCTTCAGCCACAATAAAGATCATCTGGACCGATCTGTAACTTTTTCAAAGCTTATTTTACCTGAAGAACTTGGTTCCTTTTGAAAGTTTGTGGGTCAGGCAGTAGTTCAGTTGCGACGAGCATTGCGAGTAGGTGGTTCGTGGTGAGCGCAGGCGCAATCGCACCTGAAACGAATTTATGAAAAAAGTTCGCTGATCAAGTCTTTAGAGGACCTCCACCCATAATCGTAGACCAACAGTCGTCGTAGTGAATCCCACTCTGATTTGGCATCCCAACGTTTGGAGCCTCTGATTAAATACGCTTCAAGTTTTACATAAACGAGGAACCAGAAAATCCGTTCAACATGGCGAGTCAACAGGAGGGCGCAATATCGGAGCTCCTCGACATAAAGTCGAGGCTCGAGCGTAATTGTAATGATCTGATGGAAGAAAAAAGCTCAGTAATGCAAAGCATAGGCACTATCAAAGAGAGGAAGGTTGAGGTTCGCAAGAAAAAAGCTACGGAGCGCCAGAAACTCTATAAGCTGAGGATGATGTTGGCTGATGTTGGTAAACAAGTTGAGATGAAGGCAAAGTATATCCAAAAAGCCAACTCTGATGTGATTGAACACGAACAAAAGATACGCGATATTATGCAGATCAAGGAATTCGAGCAGGGCATCCTGAAGACAGTTTCTCAGATAGAGAGTGCAGTCAATTTCTACAGTGAGGATAGCCTTCAGATGGAGATAATCAAGCGAACTAATCGCGTCAGAGAACTTCGTGTTGAGTATACGAAGGTTGAAAACGAATACAAGGATCTGTTGCGTCGGATCGAGGAGAAAAAGAGGGAAAGAGAGCGCGCTCGCGAACTCGAGGCCGAAAGAGCTCGTCAAGAGGAAGAGCGGCTTATGGCTGAGGAACTCAAAAGACAAGAGTTATCTGCCCAAAACTCGATGATTGACTCTAGAGATAGCCAGCTGCCCTTTCGTGACGGCGTACCACCAGTCGACCAATCCAATGGGACACTGGGTCCACCAAAGAGTTATGATAAGGAGGAACCCGATGGTAATGTCGTCAGGAATATCAAACCAGCCAGTCCCCGCTCGAAAGTTAGCTTCTCTCAACTGCTTGAATGGTAGGAGTGGAAATGAAGTTTGTCTTGCGATTCTCATCTCTGGAGCGGTTCTGTTTTGGATTGCAATGCAGCTTTTTTCGCCATTTGAGTAGGCATTTTAGTTGCTTCATTGCGATCTTGAGCTATTGCCCTCTTAAACCAGTAAATAAAACATACATATATATATATACCCTCTTCCATTAGCAATTATCTGACTTGAGATGCTTTTTGAACGTCCGCAACGGCATTCAACTGCAGGAAATCTTATCTGCTGTGTAGTTCTCAATGCATCAGATAAAATCCTCTCCAATTATGCTCAGCATTCTCATCAGTTGAGCGCAAAAGTTCGCCAGTTCCTAAATCTGATATACATATATAACAGAATTTTGTCTCGAATCAAGAGATAATTCTATATCATGGGCCAACAGCGCAATTTTGTCGTCAAACAAGGTAGATGATCAGGTCCTACACGACTTACCTCAAGATAGTTCATCATCAGAATGACGGCCATCACTAACGTTGAGAACGAGGTCGACAAAGTCTTGCGGCTATTCAGCGCTTGCAGAGACAATTGCAATAATAAGATCAATCAGCTTATAGACATTGTCGAAGAGTCAAAGCAAGAGCTAATCAATCTATCTGACTGTAAGTTATTGCTCCGAATTACGAAGCACAACCCAAGCTCTGCCTATTCTAACCAAACCCTTTTACCCACAGCAGCGGACCAAACTGAATTAAATGGCCAACAACTAGACATGATCCAGAATACCTGTGATATTATTCGAAGCTCATGTGCACAAATAACCAACTCTCATCGGGAACTCCATGTACCTGTCTCGAAAATTGGGAAGAGTATAGACAAAAATTTCAGTGCTGATTTTGCTTGTGCCTCCGACACTAGTCTCTTCAATTCGCCAGAGAACAACAATTTGCTCAATCGTGCTATTGTACAGCATTTCTTAAGACACGGTATGGCAGAAATAGCAGAGAAGCTAATTAGAGAAGCTAACTTATCAATGGACGACAAGGAGATGACAAAATTCGAGGAGCTAGATGTTATTCTGAACTCGCTTAGGAAGAAAGACGTCAACTTAGCTCTGAAATGGGCCGTAAGGAACAGAAAACGTCTACGTGAGCTCAACAGCCCCCTCGAATTCAAGATTCATCGTATAAATATAATAGATTTATACAAGCAAGGAATCAGAAGGCAACATGACATCATTCACTACGCAAGAGAGAACTTGCAACACTTGGATCCCATTTTCAACCTTGATATTCAGCATCTTATGGGTGGAATAATCTATCTCAAGACAGGTATCGACAAGTCTCCCTACAAGTCGTTTCTAGACCCAATCAACTATAGTGAAATAGAGGACATTTTTGTAAGCAACGCCTGTGCCTTGTTGGATTTAAGCGTAAGGAGTCCGATATCTGTTACCATTGATGCAGGTTGTGTAGCACTTCCTGCCCTCTTAAATATCAATCAAATACTTTCCAATCAAGGTGTGCAGAATGTGTGGCAGACAAGAGATGAACTTCCAGTCGAAATTGATCTCGGAAGAAAGCTACAGTTTCATTCAACCTTCTCATGTCCCATTCTTAAGCAACAAAGCACTGAAAACAACCCACCAATGAGGCTGGTCTGTGGTCATGTGATTAGCCGAGATGCACTGAACAAACTAAGCGGAGGTAGTAATCCGAACAAGCTCAAATGTCCATACTGTCCCCTGGAACAGAACGTCTCGGATGCAATGCAGATCCATTTTTAAAATTCGACATCGTCATTAGAGTGCACTTCTTCACCTCCATCAACTTTTCTACTGAATAAAGGCAAATATGGTCGCGCAGCTCATTCGCAAATGGGGCACGAATATCCGAACAACCTTTTACTGTTGTTCGCATTGTTATTGCGTATGACCAGCGACTTAAAGGATTTAGGTTGGGTTTTTCTGATACTAGGAGTTCTGGAAGCATCCATGGTCCACATTGCACGACAAGATTGGCAGAGACATGAGGGTTTGCAATGCAATCGTTTTACTTCTCTATCACTGACGAACTCTATCCACGTCGTAATTAGCTCACATAAAGCCCATCTCGGTGGGCGATTGAAGAGACCTCAGTTGAGATATGGAGACCTCTAACGGTTAATTGGGTAGAGCCAATCATTTTTTAGCAAAATGTACCCATAAGCTGGAATAAAGTGGCAAGTGTGCAATGGGTCTTCACTCGGAAGCTCTCACTATTTGTCTGTTTCTCGAACTGGGTAAACCGTGAGGTCATTTCATTAGACTTCGAAGATCACTTCAACGATATTCAATTAGATTGGACCAATGGTTTTCTAAGTCAGTGCGTCGATTCTGGTAAACGTTTGCTGAATTTCATGAATGGAAGATTCATAAGTGTTGAGGTAGTTATTTCGTCAATGCCTCGAGCCGCTTGCTCTTTGAAGCTGAGCTGTTAAGCGTTCCCTCCCTAGAATGATCTTGTGTCATCAATAGCATCGAGACTATCAAAGTTACCGAGACCAAGAAAACGAAAAACGGTTCCACGTTGATGAAACCCTTTCCTCCCACAACATTCGATGTAACAGCTGGACTAAAGTTTTGAATCGCCTGCATAACGCCGTAGGCTTTACCGGATTGCTGCTGTGGAGCTGATAGAGCCACCAAGGGTCAGTGGGCACTACACATGACTGAATGGCCCACTCCTAGTGCAATCATTGGGACCAATAGGTTGATGTATGTCAAGGTCAATAGGGCATGGCTCGCCATACTAATACTCTAGCCACCAATAGAAATAACAGATTTCTCCCCACCTACTCCACTAACAAGCCTATAAGGGCAGATGCCACGTATATATGGACTGGTTTGAAGAAATTGGGACCCAATGGCAATAAGAGGGAAGATTGTCAAATGAATGCTGGCACAAATGATGATCAGGATCTAGAACTGTGATTTGAAATTTGTCCCACTCTGGTACACATGTTATCCTCGGATCGAACAGGCCCGAGAAGCCAAGAACAGATACATGTATTGAGGGCCTAGCAAAGATTCGCTCAGCCCTCTTGTCTTGCAATGCTAATATCAGCGATATCGCGAGGGAGAGTACGCATATCAGTCCGGCAATCATGAGAGAGTGGCCTGATGCAGCTTGGGCAGGGTAGCTCGCTTTTGCGTAATTGTGGATCAGTTGCATGGTGCTAGAGGCTGGTGCACTTTCCGCTCTCGAAACGATAATTTGGAATCTGAAAACTGTATCACGCTCGTGACCTCTAGACCAGACTAGAACATGGGTGTTTTGAGGTACACTTGATGATTCGCCCCCAGATCATAAACAAACCTACTAAGTTGCCTAAACTGGTTTGCGTATGGGGCCGAATAAGCCCCATAGGCAAACATTGATTGAACCGATAGTAATAAATAAGAATACGAAGGCTCCTATTCTGATCGTTGAACTCTATCTAGCAATAGTCCTCCAAAAAACACATGATAACATTCGGCTATGGATAGGGTGAATAGGGTCGTGTCGATTGACTATTCTCTATTGACATTGCATCTTCAGTGATCGTTTCTAGCGCGCCTGGGTTGTCTTAGCAAGGATAGCTTCTAAATCCCAGCATATGAAGTATGGCGCTATGTATCTATTAGCCGCTGTTCCGTGATCTATGAGACATATGAGGAGATCGGTCGGCCTCTCAGTGAGCAAGGTCTCGTCAATTGATATGATGAATCTTGATCGAGTATAGTGGTTCTATAAGATGTTGATTTACAAAACTACTGGTTTTATTTCTTAAATGAGTGGGAAGTTCCAGTGTGCACCAAAAGTATTGATCTAATTGGCCGGTAAGCGTTATCTCGTAAACGACTCTCGTCTGATATCTCGCATGTCGGATACAATCTATCAGTTCAGTGGTACACAAAACCTTAACCTAATCATAATCTTCAGGCCGAATTAGCGGTATGTACCAAAACGACTGAAATAAATAAAAGATTTCAGGTCCTCTTTAATTCAGTTCCGGATGAAGTCTGATCTCGCGCATGCGTGCCTCTGAATTGTCATAAGAATCCAGGGAATCGTGATCAAGGGTTGCGTCAGAAACAACGCCCGCGAGAATCTCAAATCCATAATTCTGACTACAATTAAACCACCTAAAAAGTCAAAATTGAAACGGAAAACTGGTAATGGGCTGAAGATGTCTCCCATTCAATTCCACGACAAGCCCGAAAGCCCACCATACAGAACTGTAGAGATGGTGGCCAGTATTGCAGATGTTGATCTTGACGAGCGTATCATCAACCTGTTCACTGGAGATCATCTTTAGTGATTTCACCCATGCGATGCATAAGGTTCCATTCATCATCAAGGGCGAACTCAATTTCAACAAAAGCCATGCGATTGCAGCTTATCTCGTAGACAAGTATACGCCTAGCGATAATACTTTGTATCCCAAAGACCGAAACAAGCGAGCTCGTGTGGATCAGTTGCTTCACATCGATGTTGGCATCAAGCTGCATCCAATCCGTCGACACCTCTCGTTTTTAGGCACTCCAAGCAACTCGAACCTGAAGCCAGAGGGGCCTACCGTGATGTTCTCATCTATTTCGATACCCGTTTGCATAACAACAGTTACATGAAATGTTTTCTCAGCCATGACTTGACCATCGCCAACATGTCATTTGCAGCCCTTTTCAACTTCCTGAGGATATGACTTAAGCGAGTTCAAGGCCCTCAGTTCTTAAACTGAACGGGTCACACACTTCAAAACTTTAAGGACTTCTTCAAATTTAATCAAGAAAGATGGAAAAACCAATTGAAACTTGGTTGGTGTTTATATCTTTAACATTCTTCCTGCCATCAGTGAAAGCCTAATAATCGGTCAATTGCCCGATAAGGAGTTGTAGTTTAGGTGAAGCCAACTTGTTGAATCGATCTACGTGAAATGAATTATGCCCATGAAAGTAAGGGCCTAAAAAACATCTTGTCAAGATTTTTAAAGGAACTTACATCGCTCGGCTCCAAATGAAGCATTTTAGTGGCACATTTATGTATGTCGTTAAACTTATTCTCGATAGCCGATATTAGTCTAATCTTGCATGATTCAAGGCTCTGCAGTGCAGAATGTATACAAGTGTCTCAGCAAGCTTGGATTATGTTGACATAATTCAGGTAGAGTTGAGACTCTGCACTTGAGATCGGAGTGACGGTAAGCTCATGAATATCCTTTATGAGATTATCGTAAGTCTTACACGATTCGTTTTCGTTTGCTGGGCGATCTGCTTCGAATACCGTTTTACACGTATCCAGTATATTATCGTGATCTGGTGACTTGGCAAATTTTACATACTTTCTGTATATGTCCAAATCCTCAGTGGCTATAGGCATAATCATGGACCCATAGCACTCGTCTTGTGGCTCTATTCCCACTGAGATTTCATCATAGTATAAGAGCTGTCGTAATTCGTGGTCATTGATTGTGTCTTGGTCGAGAGAGTTTGTCATCATGGATGCGCTTATATTCATCGCTGTTGGGTGAGTGCTGAGATCGTCAAGATCACTGTCATCACTAATATCTAGTAATGACAATTCGCTCGCGCTGCTTGAGTTGGAAGGTAAGCCATAAACAGAGGGGTTTGGAGGGAGTCGTTTGTTGGACCTCAGCTGGAAGTATTTTTCTTTGAGTTTTCCCGGGGCTAGACGTAGGCAAAACGGACTGTAGTGAGTTGTACCGACGGGCATGAAATCCTTGATCGTATGCAAGATCTGATTGGGGAATGAGGTAGCAAGGTAAGTAACCTCGTAAGGTTTATAGGCCTCGAAATAATAGTCGATCCTCTCGTTTAATGTAGGTGAGTTTATTCTCACATCGAGAGCATAACAAGTTGGTTCCTTCTCATGCTCATTGAATGCTCGAGGAAGACTTCGCACCAACTTTTTATCCCACCAGTCAGTATATGATTTAGGGCGATTCCTTAAATGGAAGGGTGCAAGAAGTGGCGGATTGTGGAGGTAGTAGTCTGTAACTATCTCGTTCAAGATGTCGTAACCCTGAGAGCGCTCCGCTTTCCTCAAACCGAGAAATATGTTGATAACGTTCTGCTTTTCAGAATCTGAGAAAGTGTTGCTATAGTACCGGGATAATGTCTGCATTATTTCGCTCGAGTGTGAGGTTATGGGTGCTATCTTGCGGTATGTTTTGACGCGATGAACTAGTTGCGAACCCCCGTATTGCAAGGCAATAGTATCACCATGGTCTTCGTATAGTTGCTCCAGTAATCTGACAGCGTCAGTGTCATACTCTAAAGAGGGTTCAATCAGGACCCCGAGAGCTTGCAGCTGAAATGCAAGCGCAACTTTGCCGAGCACGAACTGGGCAGTGTTGGTCCTATCTAGGCTGTCCACACAATTTACACGAACAACACCATTTTGTAGGCATTGGCCATTTCTCAGTCGATAGCCTCCTATGCGCGACGAGCTTGGCTTTCTATTGAACGTCCTTTGGCGCAGATGTAAGGTGTATGTATTGTCATAGTTGGATTTGCGAGCAGACCTCCAGCTTTGGAAGATACCGGTCACTCGGACAATGTTGAACCCGATCTTTCCTAGTCTCTGCATAACGTTCTCGTTTCTTGATTTGCTACACCTGGCCATGTCGAAAGCTATCAATCTTATTATATGCTGCTGGGGTAAGAATTGGTTCAAGTACGAGACAGATCGGTTCAACATATCGTTGAGGACGCTTTCATGGGGTCTACTCTCTTTCTGCTTGATCAGATTAAGAACGATAACAGGTGTACCATAACGCCTCAGCAAATCATTGAAATGTTTTGCTGTTGCTTCGTGGTATGGGTCAACAAAATCTTGTATTATAGTGGGCTTTGGTGCTATTTTGGTTGCATCCTGAGACCACCTATCAGGCAGCGATCCTCTTAGTTGAACAAAAGAAGTGAAGAAGCCCTGAGAAAAGTTAGAGACAGACGAGTCGTGAACAACCTGCTCAGTCTCAACCTCATTTGCGACATCTCCATCGAGGTTCAATCCCCTTTTGAGGAATCGAGTTCCGCAGTATTTTCTTGATCGTCTCGCTATGATGGTTATGTAAATTGGTTTACTGTAGACACATATGTTGGCTTGGGCGACAAAACCGTGAATTAAGTACACTTTCCAATCATCATGAAGATTCTCAAAGTCAATCAAGTGCGAGTTCCAAACAAATCGATTATATGGCTTAGTCTTGACAAGAATTGCTTGAGGTTGCCCTAGCGCTTGCAACTCAGCAGAATAACATCTCTTGGAAGGCTCATAATAGGTCTGACCATTGAAACCCTCCCCCTCACTTTGGCTAGGCACTGATAGATCACGCTTCTGGCCTTGAAAGAATCGGGATGCTCTGACAGGTGATAAATTATATTGCAAAGAATGGGATATGTCATACGAGTAACTGAAGTAGAAATTACTAGACAAGTCGATATTGTTGAAAGCCCTGAGAAATCGAGCTTCCTCGTTGACTAGCTCTATTGGTTGCTTGTTGGGGATATAAATAAGTTTCGTATCCTCCACTTTGTAAATAGTATGATAGCCTATGGAAGCAACTTTGCGCCGCTTGATGATAAGTATAAGGTAATAACCATGTAAGAAGCGGACAAATCCTATGAGACCAAATGACGATACAGTTTTTGTTACACCGCTAGATCCTGGGATAGTTCGATTACCGGTGTCTAGTCTCATCAACAATTCGCGTATTTCCTGGTAACTGTACTCGACTCCATCGTCTACTAGCGTTAACTCTAAATCAGTGCGGTCAATCTTCAGTATCTTGAACGCGGTCTGGGTGTTGTTGGATCCAACGAGATAATATCTGCTCTCGGTTACGTAGAGAGCAATTCTCTGGACCCAATTTATTGGTTGTAAATGTATTTTGGGTCTCCGGGACGACATTTTGTGGAAGTCGTTGATTTTATCAGCCCACAAGGTGTCCCTCGGATTGCAACATTCTCTCAATAGCCCGTCTGACTCGTCTCAATCGAGCCTGTCACACCGGCAGGTCATAAGCCAGATTTTCATAGATAACTCTCAGGAGATGAGCGCTGTTTGTGATTCAGCTGATTCGATCTTGAAACTATGACTGAAACATTCATTTTCGTTATTGAAATTTCGATACTAATTCATACTCATGAGCTTAGCTGGGATATCGAGACCTCTAACGGTTAATTGGGTAGAGCCAATCATTTTTTTTAGCCATATGTACCCATGACCGGTAATAAAGTAGCAAGCCCGTGCAATGAGTCTTCACTCGAAAGCTCTCACTATTTGTCTGTTTTTAGCTTCTCAAACTGCGTGCTCACTCATGAAGATCGACCGTCGATCACCGACGTGACGCATGGCGATTTTGGATTTCGTTTCGAATCTCTCCAGCTGATATTACTTGCTACGTACATCGATTGTCTATATTATCCAATATAATCCTAGCCAGACAAATAGACCACATCAAGAATGATCAGTGATGTTCAACTAGCATTGTTTGTGAACGCACTTGGCGTGCTACTATTCATGCTGGTCGTTTATTATCACTACTTGAACTGTAACACCAGAGGCCAAAAGAAGCAAGCTTAAGACCGAGGACTCTTTTCGACGAGTCGAAACACACACAGCAAACATAAACATTGATTATTAACATTCCTAAATCGGCTCGTGGTATCGAATTCCAATTGTCGGCGACCATCAAGTTCCTTGTGCTGTACATGTAGATCGCCAGCTCCAAAAATTTCATAGATTGGCCCCGAAACCTCAATTCGATCCGCCTTGTTGCGGTCTTTATACGGCAAACATCTCTCGATAGCCACCCGAATCGTAAAATAGTCAGATTTATCTGTAGAGATGTCCAGCTTGTTTAGATTTGTGCTCTCATCATCATGTCTAGTGAGCACAACTAGTAGAGCAGACTTCGGATTGGATTGGATTCATGAATGAAAATTTCAACAACAAAAGATTATTCTGCCTAAACGTGTTGGCGGAAGTAATTTTAAGGGATGAAACTGGTCCCATAAGTTTTACATGAGTCCTAAATTTTCATTTATTTTAGTCGTGAGAACATACATACATACAAGCGTGGGGCTAAAATCAATTTCGATCTAACACTTCCAAACCCCTTGGGTCAACTACCTAGCACTTCGTCGCCCTGGTACTGAATTTTCCCTTTTTGACCGCATTCGGATAGCCATTTAGCTCGAACTCGATTGCCTGAATGTTCAGTTGTGCAACGACAACACTCTCCTCTTCGTCTACGGCAACACAATTATACACCCTCTTATCCGTGCAATTGTAATGCGCTGTCGCATCATAGCTCATGTAAGTGTCCCATATCCGGCAAGTGCTTATCTTTTTGTTGGCGATCACAAGGTCGACCCTGATGCTCTGCACAGTCTCTGTAACTACAGAATCACGCAGAGCAAAGATTAATTTTGCACAGTCGGCTTGAAGAGTCAACTGTCGTCCATCGTCGCCTACTGAAAGATCAACTGATTCCAAAATGAGAGGCATGAAGACTTTCGCTGCAGCCTCATGGCGCGAATTGTATTCTAGGTATCCAGCGAAATTTGCTAGGGCTTTCAAATCTGACGAGTGAATGTTCTCCAAAGTGGATAGATCGTATACAGGCTGTATCGTTCCCAGCTGGCATGTTGAGGACGAGTGGTTACGAGAGATCAGGCCGAGTACAAGTGTAAAAATAATCGCGACCAATATCGCTATAACAACGCCTGCTATGATCTTGATTCTTCTCACGTCGGTACCTTGAGCTGACGATTCTTCCATCGTCGAGGATATCCAATAGAAGAGCCTAATAGTGTATAGTCTTGATTAAGAGTTCTTTCATCGGAGCGTAAATTGTGCTGTTGGTGGATTCCGATATTGGAGCTCAAAACTCTAGCTGACAAAGAAACTTTATGAGGTTCGCCGTCATCGAATCTGCCTTCTGATATTGCCCAGGTTGAATTTGCTAAATTCTCTGGGAGATTGCTAATATCTCGGTGAGAGTTTGCGATAGCATCTTGCCGACTGCAAACCAGAGATTTATCAAAAGTTTCGCTGCTAGATGACAGGCAGTGTTCGTGTTAGATGATCCACCTGTTGTACTGTCTACAATGAGCTCATCGTATTTATCTCTGTTCTAGCTATAGATTTCAAGCTGATAGTAAGTAGCTGCCGCAAGTGAGAGAAAAGTAAGTAGAAGAACATCACAATCTGGCGGGTAAAATGTGGATCCGGTTCGTTCGAAGAACATCCTTATGAGTTCGTGGTGGCGTCACTAAATTGTCAAAAAGCTAAGCGAAAATCAGTCAGGTTAATCGGTCGCATACAATCAATCAAGCATCAGACCTGTGAATCAAACTTGGTAGTTTTTTCAGACTTGAGTAAGCAGATCTAGTCGCTAACAGTTTTCGACCGTCAGGCCCTCGTTTGTCGCACTCTCGAACTTGCAAACTTGAACTCGAAGCCCGATAGGCGCTTGATTGACTCATAAGCGAGAACATCTGTCCTGGAAATGAAGGCTAGTTGGATGTCAGCCAATCGGGGTGTCATTCATAATCATTCTCAGAGGCTTTATGGTTGGCCGGCTAGTACCTCGGTCAAGTTAATGTACAGATCCACACTTATCGTCCTTCGTCGTCTCTTAAACAATAGGGTTTGTCATCGATGTCATCATCGTTTTCACACAACAAGTTGCTCTCAATAAAACTCAACCTTGTTGGCCATATTCGGTGCCGGTCTAGTAGAATCATATTGGTGCAGGAAAGTCAAGCGATAAGGGTTTTGCTAAACCGCTATCAACTCTATCCGCTTAGCAGTCTCAACATTTTTCCAGCTGATAATCCATTCTATCGTAGATCTGAGTCGAGAGAGCGATTAAATTCTTTCCGTCCAAGAGATTCAAAAATGAAATCTGTAACCTGTCGAGTTTTGGCCCGCGCGTAACCAGGATATATTCGCAGGAAGTTTGTCGAGCTCAACGAATTTTGCAATTTAAATGATAGCTAGGAATTCAAGTTTCATGAAACTTCAACAGTCGATGGTCAATCATATCAGTAACCCGTAACAGAATTTGATTGCTGTGTCCCATTTTGAGCAGTAAGAAACGAATAAGTGTCTAAGGCACCATCGTCGTCATGAGTATGTTTTTGTCTTCAGACTGTGGTCTTTTTAAGTTGTGTGCACCCAAAACCATAGCCTACTGGTACAACTACTCTCACTGGCAGGTATATAGGAATTCAGAGCCGCTGCCATTATTTAGAAACTATACACACCATAGAGATTCAGGTATCTCTAATCGCCTAGCTAAAACTACCAAGGGATCCGTTTGCGCAGAGGTGAACTTCCCGGTCCGAATATTCAAATGTCGCGCTCCAGTTTTAAAGACAGGTGTTTATTTATGTAACTCTGCGCTTACTTTTGGATAGTATGTACCAAAAACGACTAAAATAAATAAGACTCATTACGTTTTCACTCTATCGATCGAAGAGCCCTATCCGAAGCGAGAAGCTACGTTTATGGTGGAAAAATAGACTCTCGTCTTCAAAACGAAGAACCGTAAAACATTTTAACTAAATCCATAGAAATAAAGAGCCCGAGTAGAGATGATCGGCGATGTCCAGCTGGCAGTTTTCGTTAACGCTCTTGGCGTGTTATTGTTCATGTTGGTCGTTTGGTACCACTATCTGAACAGTAACGCCAAGAGTCAGAGGAAACAAGTCTGCGGATGACGATAGGAATCGAGGAGGAGATAGAAATTCCGTTCGTTAATAGATAGGTTATTGAAGCACATATTTTATTCCTTCTGAATATTATCCATAAATATTCGATCCTCCAAAAGGCGTTCGAAGCCATCAATGTAATCTTTATCCTTCCGAAAGATAGAGTCGTTTTTAATACGTTGCGCAATTTTGAATGTGATCAAGTCTTGTCCGATCTTGTTGACTACATCATCAGGTGCCTGATATAGGTCTAGAGCTTCGACCAAAGCTTCATAGCAGTCTATAGTTGGTTGAAAACTCATCGGGACGTATCTGTTATAAAATTCGAGAATGTTATCGAGACTGTCTGTGGTCACCATGAGTTTGAAGAGGTGATTTAGGTATCTGGACCGAAATCTCTGACTTTTGAACAAACGAGGGTCTTGGAGGTAAATTCTGTGTAATCTTTTAGCAAGTTTAAGATTATTCAAGCGACTCGATATTGCTGACATGAGGTAGGAGAGAAAATAAACGTCGCGCTCGTCTCTTATTTCACTAATAGTAGGATTTGATTCAACGTGATCAAGCATTTCGCGAAACATTGTTCCATACGCTGAGTTCCCTGACCTGAATCTCGCAACGATTCCGAATAGACAGGTAAAAGTGAATAATGACGGTTCGATCCTAAGGCTAATCATATCATTGATTAGCTTGAACGCTGTTCGACAAGTGTTATCATCACAATTGAAGCTCTGATAACATGATAGAATTGAGTTGAAAATCATGAGATTAGGTTTGACAAGATTCGCTTCCATATGTTGCACGACTTCATCGATAGCCTCTTGAGCGGTGGTTACTGAGCTATTTAGTCTTGGTATAGAATCCAAAACGGCTCGATAGGCACAAGGATATAAGCCTTCAGTGGGGTTAGCGGTCTTGAATTCGTCGAACAGTTGCTTCACCATCTCGTGCTGGTTGTATTTCGATAATCCAGCGATCATGGCACTATATAGTCTCGGTGGGTCAAGTTGTTCTTTGTGGTCATTGAATATCTTGGAGGCCAAACCGGAGTTTCTCCAAGCTAAATTGAGGAGTTGATCGTTTTCTTGAACCAAACGTGATCGTTCTTTCTCAATGAAGTCCAATGGTGCCTCCTCGTTGGTGAAACAGATTAGTTCAAAAAACTGCAACAAAGTCTCGTCTCTCAACTTGGCACCCTTTTCTTTAAGCTGATTGTAGGCTATTGCACCATTGACCGGGTCTCGGTTCTGAATGCACCACTCGATGTCCTTCTCGGTAAACACCATTTCTGAAGTGAATTCCTCGGGGGGAGCGAACGCCTCGATTTTTGGTTCGGCATCGTCTCTATAAAACAACTCGGGGTGCTTGTTCAAGATGAATTTGGCAGCTTGTACTCCATTTAGTTTAGCCAATATGTATCGCCGTTTATCAGAAAACTTCAAAGGTAATAGGAAGGGGTCATCTAATAACGAAGATTCCGGCAATTCGGGAATATGCTTGACCGTGGACGCAAGAGCTCTCAATATATCGGTCGGACCGCGCTCGATATACTTCGGTATCTTGATGGCGCTTAATGCCAACCTCGCAGCACTCATGACCACGAGTTTATATACTTTCTATCGAAGAGGGCAACACTTGGGATGTTAGATTAGATGGATAATACTGTAAAATGTTACTGAAATCTATCGACTTGAAGGTTCGAGGCGAAGTGATCGGGCGATGGTGAATCTAAACATACGTCTCACAGAGCAACACCCGAGGTTTTGGATTGAGAATTACGCGCAACGTGACTGCCATCCACTCACTTGCACGATGAAACGAATGAGAGGTCTGGGGTGAAAGTTATGACCCTAAATCGCCCACTCTGTTTTCACTCTATCGTCATCTCATCTTGTTAATTGGACATATTTCCCAACAAGCTTCCATCGTGCTAAATTATTATCATGAGGACTACCCAAGCACTATACAAATATATACCAGAATGGTATCATTTGCAAAGGAGCAGCACCTCCTATTTCAAGAAGCAATCTCTCTTCTTCATGACCAGATTCATGAGAAACCGAGGATGGAGCTCTCACAAGAATGCTATGAACAGGTATTTCTACTTTTTGAAGGCAGAAAGTTTTTACAGGCCGTTAGAACGGCAAAGGAAGAAAGATAACAACTTGGCGAGAATCGCGGCTGGTTGTGAGGAGCACGGTCTAGATTACTTCCACTTCATGAGCACCTTAAAAAAGACTGATATCTTTCTAGAGACCGCTATGCTTGCCAGACTAGCCATTTACGAGCCCAAGACATTTAAGAGCTTGGTAGATATTGCCAAAGAGATGACCAAAGAACCTCTCGAACCAGCCAATTTCAATGAGAGCCGATTATAACACCGAGGATTAAATGTTGACCCTTTGTGTTGAGGGCTGATTGAAAGGAAGAAAGAACGCGACCGGGAATCGAATCCGGCCCGAGAAGCCAAGAACAGATATATGCGTTATCATTTTGGCAAAGGCTGGAGCATTGACCAACCGCTTTACTATCGGTCGAATTCAACGGGCAATAGTTTAAATCTGATCATAAATGAGAAAAAAATTAAGAAACTGTCTTGACTTCAATGACCTTGGATACCTGTCACTGTTGAAGCTGCCCTTGCTCCACAACCTGGCCTTTTGTATCATGATGCTGTCCTGGCGCGTGGCTCGATGTGGTCTCGCTGACTTTTAGCCCAGGCAACAAGTTGAAAGTGGACGACGATCCATTAGATATCAGTGCTTGTCCAGTGGAGCTCGACTGTTTACCTAGCAATGACTGGGCCAGGGGACCGCCCATGATCGGATACAAGAACGGGTTTGCGTTTTGATTCATCAGCAAATTTGTGAGCGGATTGTTGCTATTAAGCACGGCCGCATAGCCGTTGTGATTTTGACTGCCGAATAGATTAAATGGCGACTTATTCTGGGTCCCGCTAGTGCCGCCGGTGATGGCCGAAAGAAGAGGATCGCCGCCCGATAGTCCAGGCAAGAGTGAACTCAGACCGCCAAATAACGAGCCGCCAGTATAGCTTGCTGGCGCTCCAGAAAGCTGATGCGGAGTGCTCTCATACTGTTGTTGGCTAGTCTTCTCTGTCTGCTGCTCTATATGCTGTTGCTCTTGGCCAATCGGAAGATCAAATACTAGCGGCATCACTTTGATCGCAGTGGCTGCATTACCTGCAGTTTGCTGGACGATGTTTCCAAAATTTTGCAACCCCTCTGTAGCCCCTTGAATCACCTGGTTCAGGCCCTGCGCCTTAAGGGCATCGCCTTCTTTTATCATTGCAGCTCCCTTGGTCTTTGCTAGCACAGCTTCAGTCCCCTTCACTTTGCCCAAGCCGGCCAGCGCCTTACCTGTTGCCAAATCTTTCATAGCTATCACCTTCACTGGCATCTCGATGATACTACTGATCTTTTTGCCTGGTAATCCGCCAAGTACTGTTGCTGCGCCAGTTTTTGCCGCAGCTCCGCCCAACAGTAGGCCACCTTTTAGCAGGTTAGCACCACCCGCTGCCTCCAGAAGCTTTGCGTCGATTCCAAGCAAAGCCCCGCCGGATTTCAGGCTAGTGCCAACGCCAGCCAGTTTACTGCCCTCAATCATATTACCGAAACCGTTCGCAATCCTTATCGGTGGACCCAAAATGTCGCTGATCGCTCCCTTTACGTTGAGTCCATTCTTTTCGTCGTAGGTGACGGAAGAGGTTGATGGGCTAAGCATTCCATAGGTTGGCTTTGAAAGGTCATTTTGGATACCAACGCTCACTTGGGCTGCATTAGTTAGCAAGCAGGTGTAGCTGGTCAACAGTAGGACGAGTAGGCGAGCGCTTCCTCTTATCGCCCAGCGCGATAGAATTAAGCTAGCCAACATATTGTGGTTTTTCTTGAGCGGGCGGCTAAATTTTGGAGACAAAACTGGCCTTGTTGTTGCTGTTAGCGGGCAGCATTCGAGTATGTGGACAGAGATCGGTCCCATTCTGTGGGCCCCTACAAATGAGACTCTGTCGGATCAATTCTGGCAGGTGCGTTTTGATTTTAGAGGAGAGAGATGAATTTATGGGCGCAAATTAGCGTCTATCTGGCTCAGCTAGATCTAATGAGTTTCACACAAGAAGTAGGCTACATTCACAAATGTTAGGCAAGGCAGAATTTATGTTAAATAGGCGTTCGTTTATTCAACTGATGGTTGAGCGAATTAAGTTAGAAATTTTGAGCTCAATTTGAAAGGCGCTAAGCTAGCGCTTTGAGGAGAGCTATCAAATCAGAGGCCGGAAGAGGGAATTGAATGAAGATGGATTTGCAAATGACGCCAAGTTCACCTGTGCTCTTTGGTTGCAAGAGCAGAGCAGTGGTTTTAGTTGGTCTATTATGAGGCAGCTGGCGCCACTGTGCACTTTGGCCGAGCGAGATGGCCAGAAAGTGCGAGCGGAGGCGCATGCGCATCAGCCTGGCCATCTCAAACTCGCCTCCCGGAACCATGAAGTTTAGCGCCAGGAGGAGGTGGCCGCAGTTTGAGCCACAAGCCAGTTGGCCGCAGAAGCACTAACAACAACAACAACAACAACAGCAGCAGCAACACTGTCGCCATCAAAACCAACACCAGCGCCAGCGCTCAAACCAAGACCAAGTTCAAGACCAAGTTTTGAGGCCAAGACGAAGACGAAGACGAAGCAGAAGCGGCCGGCAAGACGAGCAAGTTGGTGGGGCAGAACAGTGTCCAGAGCAGGAGGAGGCTTCACATGGGCGGCCAAGCAAGCGGCTGCTTGAGATCTCAAGAGTGAGGCAAATTTCTGGTTGCGTCCCATGGAGGCCGAGAAGGATGAGCACGAATGAATGAAGAAATCGAGCAAGTTTGATAGAAGTTTGCCAGAAGGAAGCTTGCGCGGGTTGTTTTTGTTTGGGAAGGCTCGTTGCTCGAGGATGGCGGCCACTTTGCCCTCAATGCTGGCCCTCCTCTCGCTGGCTGCCTGTTTTGGCAGGTTTGCCAAGTTCGAGTGCGCCAAATTGCCGGACATTTACTGGAACTCGTCGAATCCAATGTAAGTAAGGACAGCTATCTTTGCTCTGCTCTGCTTTGCCCGTTTTGTTTCGCGAAGGAAGCGCGCGCCTCGCTTTGGGCTAGATTTTATCGGTGCGCATGTTTGCAGTGCGATATGGATCAGACTTGGAAGTGTCGTCGTCCGGTTTTGTGCGCGAGCCCAAGACGGTTGGCCGAGTGCGCGATCAGTCTGGTTTGGTTTGCGCGCCCCTGCAGAGCGGGCGGGCGGACGGGCGGGCGGCCGAGCCCCCCCCCTCAAACGGCGGCCGCCACTCGAGGGGGCAACGAAGCGAGATTGTTGGCGCCGGCTTCGTGCGCCGGCCTGCCCGTTTTCGCTCCACTAGGTGAGCTCGAGTGGGCAGACAGGCGGACGGGCAGCATGCAAGGCGAGCGCTAGGCAGCGCAAACCATGCTCATGTTAATGCAACCGGCTTACTTGTTTCGCCGACGCCGCCGCCGCCGCCGCCTCTAGCTGCTGTTGCTGTTGTTTATTGGTAACAATCGGCACAATGGATTCCTCTCCGGCTCTCCAGTTTAAATCAAATTATGGGCCCGCTTTTAAGTGAGTGCTGGCCTTTGTTGGCCCGCGAGTGTGCGAGTTTGCAAGTTTGCGACCACTTGAGCCGAGAGTGGCGCTCGCGGCCGGAGGAGTGGAAGTGGGCCAGCGCAGTGGGAGCGGAACTGGCCCATCTGCCGCCGCAAATTCAATCAGAGCTCCTCTCCTCTCCTCTCGGCGGCCCAAAAATGGAATGGAAGCCGAGTTTGAGGTGGAGGTGGAGGATTTCGGACTCGAGTTCACCTTTTCGGGACCAGTCAAGCGCATTTCTGGCCCCAAACTCAAAC
>ENA-UOVY01000148-UOVY01000148.1-plant-metagenome-genome-assembly--contig:-NODE-148-length-43806-cov-614.977966_pt1 | contig 43806 bp, 32 predicted proteins | sample MGYA00249840_ERZ761561 | MGnify/ENA primary metagenome ERZ761561 (study PRJEB28882, sample SAMN05720143) | plant metagenome | isolation source: Guanajuato, Mexico | place: Mexico:Guanajuato, Mexico...
CTCAGCCTCAGCCTCAGCCTCAGCCTCAGCCTCAGCTGGCCGGCCGGCCGCTCGCTGTGAGGGGCAAACAATTAAGTTAATGAGCTCTGGCCATGCATATAGCTCGCGTGGGGCAGCCGCTGCGAGCGCCGCCATTAGCGGCGGCCGGCCGGGCGAGTTTCGACTTGAGAGCGGAGGCGCGTGAGAGGCGGGAGGCGAGCGGCGAGCGCGCGCCGGCCGGGACACTTTCAAGCGGCGCTAATGGCGCAGGTGATCTACCTGGCGGCCGGCTGGAGAGCCGGCCGGCGCAGCTTCCGCCGCAGACACAATTAGCCTGGAAGCGGGCAGCTGGCCGGACTTGGCCGGGCGCTCGGGCGGCCAGCCGAGCTCTGGAGGAGTGAGCGCGGCTTTGGAGTGCTGGCGCTCGAGGGCCGCTCTTGCAACAATCGGGCTCATGAATCGAGCGCCGGCCGAAGGGGAGCAGAGTGGCCAGTTTAATTGATTTTGGCCAATAATCAGTCTGTTTGTTAAACTGGCCGATCTGGCCAACGAGCTCGCGGCCGGCTACCTGTCTGTCTGCTCCTCTTCGGGCGGCCGAATGTGGGCGGCCGATTGGGAGGATGTGGGCGATGTTGAAAGCGGCGCTCGCTTGCGTCAGCGGCGGCGGCGACTGCTGCTGCTGCCAGCGCCAGCGCGAAGGAAGTGCGAGTGTGTGAGAAAGGGAGGGAGGGAGAGAGTTGCGCCGACTGCAAACTGCACTGGCGACTGCAGACGAGCGGCCGAGTGGCGGCCCTCTCGCAGCGAAAGTTTACCTCTACCTGCGAGCGGCCGCTACCCCTCAGATGCGCGCCGCTCGCTGCGAGGAAGCGAGTTGCGCAAGAGGCGAAGAGGAGAGCAGAGGCGAGGCGAGGCGAGGCGAGGCGAGGCGAGGCGAGGCGAGTGAGAAGGCGAGAGCAAGAGATGAATGATATGGTGAAGAAAGTGATTCAGCGCTTGGATTTAGCGGAACTGGCAACCTGTTGCACGCAGGCCGAGCGCCTGCCTCTTGCGCCGGCCGCTCGCTCGATCGGCCCTTCTCCTCGCCCAGATCATCCGCGCCGGCCGCCTCCAAGCGAAAGCCGCAAACCGCACTGAGCTGGCCCACTCTTCCTCCGCTCACTCTTGCGCCTGCAAGCCGAGTCGTTGGGATAAACAAACGAGTTGTCAGTTTGTTAGTTAGCCAGTCACTCAGTCGGCCGCTTAGTTAGTCGCCTGAATCAATCAGATGCAAACCATCGATCGGCCTTGCTGAGTCAAAACTTTTCTAAAACTTAGAATGATATCTCCTCGCTCGGCGGCCAGTTTCACCAAGCAGCGGCCAGAGAAGCAGCAACAGCAAACAAACCGAGCAGCTCACAGGTGCAATCGAGAGCCAATCCATCATCGAGTTGCGAGAGTTTGCGCCGAAGTTCAAGGGGCGAGCAGCTAGAATCTCGCAAATTAGATCAGACTGAGAGGCAGAGGCAAGGATCGGTGGGCAGAGCAAGCGGTCGCCATGATCTGAGCGCTCTCGCTAGCAGCTGGAAGCCGCAAAACGCGAGATCTTATCGCATAGAAGCTCCCATCGACTAGAGTTGGTCTCAATTTGGGCCAATGGGCCAAGACCAACATTAGGATTCTCACTTGCGCTCGTCCTCCACCAGCGACTGAACTTTCAAGCTCCGAAACAATAAATAGGCGGCCATAAATAGAGGGAGCCAGCCTGGCCAAGATGGCAGACATCAGGATGCCGACAAGACAGCAAGCAAACGAGAGACTCCCATCGCCTGTCCACAACTGCGCACAAGCCTCGCCCGAGTTCGAGTGCGCGAGCAAGCCATATAGCGCGCGAAAGGAGAGGCTTTCGAGGACCAGAGGGACAATCCACCTGCACAGATTTGGGGCCCGGACGGAGGGCTCGAGCAGTGGCCGAGGGGGCGCCACCATGAACCGTTTCCTCCCAGTGCTCGGCCTCACAGTCTGTCTGGCGGCTGTGGCGGCCGCAGCCGCAGCCGCAGCCTCCAGCCAGGAGGCGCGGGCCGACTCGAGGGCGGCCGGCTCTGTGGCGCTCAGAGTGTCGCAAATGGCCGGCAAACTGCACCACAGCGGATCAAAGTTGGCAAAGAAGCTCGAGCTGGCCAAGTCGAGCGGCCAGCTGAACGAGTGGCTCGTTCACCAGGTTGCGCCGGCGATGGCAACCAAGCTCATCGACAATGTGCTCCAGGCGCCCAAGTCGAGCAGCAAGAACTCCAAGTCCAAGTCCAAGCCGACGGCATTGAAGAGTTCTGAGTCCTCGATCGACACTCAAGCTTTGGCCGACAAGATTGTGGACAAGCTGGCGGCGAGCGTGAAGAAGAGGAAGAGCCAGGGCAAGAGTTTGGAGGCAACAGGTGGAGCCAAGCACGAGCACCAGGAGGCAGAGTCGGATGGGACGGCGCCAGCACTGGAGCTGGAGAGCGCGAGAGGCTCGGCCAGGAGGGGCAAGAGCTTGGTCAGCGACAGCGTCCATCAGGTGGTGCAAAACTTGTTCTCCAAAGACAACCGGAAGCTCTTCGGGCGCGCCATGGAAAAGTCGAAGCTTCCGCTCAGATTTGGCGCCCAAAATCCATACCAACAGAACATCTCCAACTCCTGGCTCATGGTCAGGGAGCCGAGCTACGAGCAGCAGCTCCTTGCGAGCACCGACAGCAGCCAGTTGGACGAGAATCCGGTTATTTTGAGGGCCGAACATGGGCACAATCTAACCACCATTCCGCCGCCACAGCAGAGCCAGAATCTGTCGCCGCTAATTTCGAGCTTGATGTCAAACACGGCAACAAATCAGATCGGAAACAAGCTGCTCCAGAAGCATCGCTTGCAGCAAAAGTATGTCCACACAAACCGCCACCAACCGCAGCAGCTGGCGCCGAAACCTTGGCCGGCCCCGAACGCTCACAGCAGGCGCCAGCAGCAGCAGTCGCCCTACAGCCTGCCAGTGACTAGCGACATGAACATAGTTCAGGCGCCCAGCTCGCCGTCGCCGGTTTCCAATCCAACCACCTCAACTGTGCCCTCGACCACGAGCACAACGGAGAACCCGTACACGTTTGCGCCCATAGGCCAGGCCCACCAGCTGGTCAGCGCGGCCTCGGTGCCAGCAGTCACGCAGGTTGGAAACAACAAGTTTAAAATCAACAACAGGCACCAGCATCCATTGGCCGCCGGCCAAGCCCAGCCCTCGTCCTGGTTCGCTGCCGGCAACAACGGCGCCGCCAGCAGTATGGGCAGCAGCAGCAGTAGCAACAGCAACAACAGAAACCACTACCAGCACCACAGCAGCAACAGCAACCACCGCTTCCAGCACCACATGCCCTCAACAACTTCGACCACCTCAACAACCACCACAACAACAACAACCACCACCACAACGACACCAGAACCGCCGCCAACGGAACCAGCGATGAGCGAAACGATGGAGTCCCTGATTGATCTCGACCAGCAAACCTCGTCGCCAGTCTCGTCCATCCTCTCGTCGGTGGCCCAATCTGCACTTGAGTCCCTAAGCCAAGCTGGATCAATGTCGTCGCAGGCCTCCGATGAGTCAGCAGTCTACAATTCCTTCTCAAACTCTTCCTATCACTCGGCACCCATTTCGAACTCGGCACCCGCGCCGCCCCAGCAGCAAGCCCAATCCCCGATCAAAGGCGCCTCGCCCTCCACTACGACAGCCAGACACTCAGTTATCTCTGCCGAGGCCATTCCAACTGCACTCGGCGCGCCACTTTACCACCTAACTAGAGCCAACTTCACAGCCACCTCAATAATGACTCCGCCGCCTCGTAGGAGCGGATCATCGCCCGCCGCCAAAGTGGCCGTTCAGTATCTGCAGAAGGGTCTAAACAACTTGTCGTCGACAATATTCGGCCGCCAGAGTAAGAACTGGGCCCGCCGATTAGGGCTTAGCTCAGCACTATTGTACGGCTTACTCTATGGGGCTGCAATTCTTGCGAACCCAGGCGCTCCATTGCCTACATCAGGTTTCGAAGGTAAGTACTTGATAAGCAACAATCTCCCACGAGATCAAAATTGAGCGAAAACTCACACTTGTCTTTGCTCTATCCCAAACAGTGTTGCAGGCGCTCACCAAGAATAAGCGGCGTAGAGGATCGAGGGAAAGTTTGCTGCCACCTGTGGGTGATGTGAGCAAGTCGTCAGTCTCTGATCCGATCAACAGCGCCTTTCTGGACAACAACAATGTAAATTTCCTATACCAGCAGCCGCATCTCATACCGATCATAGAGCAGCTCATTCAGCAAGAGCAGCAGCGGCAACAACAATCCTCGCTATTTAGTCAGAGAAGTTTTGGTCCGAACTCGATAGAGATCGAGAGCTTTGATCCAAGTCAAGTCGCTCGCCGCGTTAGTCCTAGTCAATACTACACAATTCAAGCTATACCGAAATACGACTCTCTATCGGACCTACAGAACGGTAGACTCTCTGCCCATGGCTTGCAGAGAAGGTAACCCACAGCTCATAGTCCCTCATCCGGCCCAATACCTGAGCATCAACAAGACCATTGAGAGAGTTTATATAGTATCGAACTGTTTTTTTTGTTTGGTTTATTGACAGAGGGTTTTGTTATTCGAGTTTCAGACGAAACCGAAACGAACGTTTTTGTAATCTAAATCATCTTTTTCAATAAATGATTTATCCTGTTCTCTCTGTTTCCAGCATCACCTCCCTCAACGTAGTGGGTAGTCTTCTTGCGCCAACCGTGGCGTGGGTTGTTGAGTTTGAAGTGCCACAAGAAGTTGTTTGCTTCCTTGAAGTGAGGCCCGACAGTGTAGATTTCGTGAATCAAATCTTCCATACAAATGATATCCTGCTTTTTAAGGCGTTGCTCAATGACACTATTTGATGTCAATGGAATACGCTGGCCATTGATTCGGCCAAAACCGCGCTTATAAATTAGTTCGCGAACTGTTTTCAAGGTTGGGTAGCCCCATGTAATATACGGTTCAGCTATACGAAGCATGTTAATAGTTGCCTTGTTGAGTCTCACAAAAACGCCGTTGTTAATTTGTCTGAGACGCAGCAGCTGGAGGACCTTCCTCGGCTTTGGTGCAACACCATTGATACCTTTGATACGTACAACAAAGGCTAACTTTGGCTCAGCGGGTATATAGAAGTTCCCTTTGGACTTGGCTTGACGATGCAACCTAACCAAGTCGCGCTCCCTCTGTCTGTATTCTTTGACATACTTCTCCGCTCTCTTGAAGATAGTTGCGTGCTTGATTCGCCGTTGCTTTTGTCGAACTTGCGATTTGATCCTGTTGGCCTCTTTGATAGCCTTGCGAACTTGGCGTTTCTTCAACACAGATTCTGGAACCGTGGGCACTTTGCCTGAGGCTGAAACCGGGGCTGGAGCAGCCTTCTCTACCATTTTGTTCCCTAAGCGAATCCTAGCGGATAGTTAAGTTAGTTAGATCTAAGACAGAGAGGAATAGATCTCTGTCCGGTGTTTAAACTTTCCAATTGGCCGACCAATATGTCTGGCTGGAACGGTATCAATAGCAACGTGTTGTGAGAGTACCGAGCAATCACCCTAAAAATGGAAAACGCCGCGGTCATACATGCTTTTTGCCGCGGCCAAAACCAGAGCCAAGTCTGCATGCCGGATGCATACAAGAAGGCACACTCAAACCACGCAGGCGCAGATACGGCTCCTCTAGTTTCCGCGCCAATTACAAAATTCATCGCTTTGCTTTAAAGCGCTGCAGAAGCCGAGAGCAATCACAATGTAACATTCAACGGATTCGTTCAACGGATACCTGTCGATGTTCGAACGCTATTAATCTAGGATCTAAAACAAACCACCATCCGCTTGAAGGCAAGTACTTTGAGTAGGTACGTATGAATCAAATTTTATTGTTGCTCAGAGTCCAATTTAAATGCTCTCCATTCCATGCATACAAATTCACTAAATGTAGGTATCATGAATCTTCGAAATTGAATGTAACCATAGAGTATTGAATGTGGCCAGCATTAGCCGGTTTGTTTGTCGCCTCCACGTGAAATTCAAATTATCATCCAACTACGTCCGGTGTCCCGATCGAACGCGTGTGCTGTTGTTAGTTTGATTGTTTCTACTCTACTAACTCTGGCCCAACTTCCAGTCATTCTAAAGTATTGACCCGTGCGAACCGAATCCCAACTCCTGGTTTTGATCCCCTAGTGCCTAGTTGGTCCTCACTCTCTTTTTCTCTCCCTCTATTCCTGTCCCTGACCGCTCAAAGAGACTGATATTTCTCATTCGTTGTTATGATTCCATCACCTAACAGATTTGTTGGACGACAGAATTTGGGTTGCACGCGATGAGCAGTATGGGAAGGTTAGAGTCATTTCGTGCAATTTGTGATGGCGACAGGAGCGCTTAAGCTTTTGGGACATATTTGTTTGGAATCAAGCAAAAGATAGGTCAGCCTAGCCTCTGTTAGTCCGCAAATTTGGCGCAACAAAATCAGGTCAGATATAGAAGCTCTGAGGAGAAGGATTGATCTGATCTCATGGTATCTTAGCAGCGTGGGGACATTGGAGCGCTCGAAAGTGGGCGAGAGCAAAGCAGTCATCTACTTAACCATTATAATCATTTGACTTTTCGCTCATAAATTTGCTCATCGACGGCCATCTCGATAGCATTTGATCTATCCAATCGGAGTGTTTTGGACTAGAGTTTCGTTGTTCGAATTTGTCAGAATGATCCATCGTCCGACTGAGACTGTTTTAAGCGCATAGATGTGACCGCGAATCACGTTTGCCAGCGAAAACTGTTTGATTCACGGGGTTTGAATTGTCAAAGTCCACTCACCTGATTGAGTTGCCACTTAGCTTGTTGTCGGGTGAACTCGGAGCACCATGATCGGCAGAGCCAAACAAATCAGCGAGAGCAACACCTCGAACTTGGCTCGAGGATTCCATTGGAGTTCGCTTGCCGAATCCGCGAGCAGTTGACATCAATTTCGGCTTGAAGGCTCTACTCTCGCGAGTTGGATTTGCAACTCGCGACCATTGTTTGAAGTCGTTAACCATGGTGTTGTAATTGCGAGCTCCAGCCAAATTGTCGAGCTCTGGGAATGGCAAATCGTAGTGGGTTTCAGTCCAAGGCTGCTTCCTATCCTGGCCCAGACGTCTCAGCGAGGTGGGCACGACGACTGCCCTAATTAGCTGATTGGGTTGCATCTCTGAGGCCTGGTTTTGCTGTTGAGATTTGGCTAGCGCTTGCTGGTACCAGTCCTGTTCCTGCGTCCGCCAGTAGAGATCTCCAGAGGGACTTACCAGTTTGTCCACTCGCTCGCCGGCTTCATCCTGGTTTCCTCCACTCGGCTCCTCGTTCAATTGCTCCTCAAGGCCAACTCTCAGCGGCTGATACTTCTGGCCTCCGACTAGCGTAGCTATTAGACTTAGAATAACAAACAAGCCGATCACGATCGTTGCTCCCATTACCCGACTTGAATGCATCTTCACTCCTCCAGGATCAAACCTCGACTCGCTTTGTCTGATACCGACTCACTCCGGCAGGCAAATGAGAGGAGCAAAAGCGGCTATGGCTCCGTATATATAAGTGTGTGGATGGACACAATCGCATAGGGTCGGATGGTGTTGACGCGACTGCGCATGGGAGAGCTAGCTTCCTTTCACCTGCAGCGTACACTCTAAGCGCCAAAGTGGCTGCCTCTATCTGTAAGCAGGAAGCCTCTATTGCAATTTGCGTTGATAGAATCCAATTTGGGCCTGTCATCGTGCTGAATCTAATGTGGTCGATGGGCGCCCCCAATACGAGCCAGAGGCAAGGCCATTGGCGGAGGAGGTAAGGGGAGTAGATGGTGGTTTTAGAATGCGTTTATTGACGCTTTTGCTGGATGCGCCCGTCAATTTTAGTCTGGTCATCAGCGAGCGAGTGGCGCCTCTTACGGTTAAAATTATGAAGCCGCCCAAAGCTAAGCGAAATGTCAACGCTTAGCGTCCCCTCTGAGGCTCTTTGGTGGCATTTTTAGTGTACCGGAAGTCGTTGGCCCACTGGCGGCTGGTTAGTCCCGAGAAGCTTGGAAATTGCGACTTGCTTTGCATTAGCGGCTGGCAATTTCATCGCCTGACCGGGCTTCAGGCTGCCATGATGGCGCTCTTAATGGCCGAGCGAGGAGGCTCTTTGTAATGCGACAATTAGCGCCACCGAAAGTGGGAACGCAGCCGAGGAATGCAGGTTTGCTCGAGACAGCTCAAACTAATCTACATTAAATCCAAATTTTACCTCATCACAAACTCGCACAGGTGCCCGCGACGCACGGCCTTATTGTAGTGAAACTCTATCCAACTCAGTTTTGAAACAATTGCAATAGTTTAAACAAAGCTTATTCAATGCAGCACTAGAGCGTGTGGATGAAGGCAAATGAAAGTGAAGCCTCCATTTTGCATCACCAATACCGTTAGCTCCCTCTCCCTCCTGGGCTAAAATGAATGCCAGCTCTCATTTACCATATTCAGCTGATGGCGCCCATTTGGGGGAGACCATATGTCACAGGTGAGTTGAACCAAAGGACCGCATCCTCCTCCCTCTTCTTTTCACCTGTCCGCCGCTGGACTCGAACTTTGCGCCAACACGAACTATGCTGCTCCAATTCGATTCCATTGGCCACCACCTGCCTCAAGGTTGAACAACAAACTGTTTGGCGGCTCTTTGAGGATTCCAGCTTCGATTGAAACTCGTCTGAGCCAGTTGATTTGTTTTGCGGACGCAACTGCTGCAGCTGCTAAATTAACCAGAGCAGTCTGAGCAAGGTCTCAGTGAGTTTGGACGAGCAAAGGGTCGATTTAACAGCTAATTTAGCCAGCCTCCCTTTTCAAGGTACTCGCAACAAAGCAGATTCTTCGTGACCTAAGGTTGGGTATTGACATCCAGTCGATGACACAGCTCTGTGAATCTACTCGCCTACAATTTCAAGCTCCTATCTCGCTATAAAAACAGTTTGCGATCTAACCTTTGATTTAGATGGTAGAACTTAGGAAGCTAAGTGAGATTCAAAGCAGGACTAGGGTGTAGATTAGAACATATCGTCAAGATGTTGCTCATGAAGTGGAATAGCTTCTTCGGTTTTGTAGTCCTAACAATTATCATTTCTGTTCAACTAAGAGATGAACTAAGCGGCCGGAAGAGCGCTCGCTCCCAAGCCGAGGCAATCAGAGTGTTCGACTTCTTCAATCGCATATTTAATGGATCTCAGGTGTACAGTGGCGGAGACAACAGAGAGCAAATCGGCGAATCTAAATCCGAAAACTCCACCCTAAAACGACCATCAAATCGAACCGCAAATCTCGATCTGAGGAAATGGTTCTTCCCGGATGATGATTTCTTTATCATGAGACCATGGAAGATTTTTGGTGGTAGTCTCAATAACAGCCGGTCAGTTAAGACGAAACGCCATGCCATCTACAATAAGAAATGGAAATCGAGACATGAGATTAGTCATGATGAGGATTCGGACGAATCGGTAAAAAGTGAAGGTGTTGATGACCAGGAAGACCAAGGATGGAGACCGATCGCGCCTAAGCTAAAACAGAAATGGAGCAGGCGGAGGAACGAGGGTACGACAATTGGCAATGATGACTTTAGAGACGAAAATTCAAACCAGAAGAGGGTGCAAAGGAGAAAGGGTGTGAGAAGTGAGCCTGAATCGAAGAAACGCAAGAGACGACCAGTGGACGATAAGGATTCTAATGGTAGAAGGGACGACAAAACGCTCTCTAAGGGGAACAAGAAGATGGATCGAGAGGATGATGATATTGAGGAGGAGAGTAAAGTAGCCAAAGGCAAGAGAGTCGAGCGAGGAGATGAGGACGATATAGAGCAGCCTGAATCAGTTGATAGTAACGTGCAAAAGAAGAAGTCCAAGCTCAAGAAGTGGAGGCCTCTTAGATTTGCGCGTAAACCCAAAAATGGGGATGAAGATGGACAGATCGAGGAGAGTCCATTTCGCAAGAGGATGAACAAGCGGATAGGGGAGTTCGAAGCTTGGAAATTGAAGCTATATTGCAAAGTTAATAGGGAATCATCTCTGTGCCAAACCCATAATGATACAAGGACCACTCCTGATCTATTCAGTAAGTTCAAAAAATTTACCAAGCAATCGCAAACCAAATCCTCCACAACTAGCGCACCTGATAAGAGCACGACCCAAGGAGATACTACGAAGACCTCGACAAGCAAATACACTGAGACTTCAACCACTGAATGGACTAGGCCATCAAGCGTCATCGATGATAACAGGTTTAAGCCAGACACCTCTACAATATTCATACCTACTAGATCAACGCAAACGTCGCCGACTACAAAACCCTCTGTCTCAACGACAGAAACACCTCTGACATCAACGACTACATTGCCATCAACAACCAGCCTAACCAGCAGCACTACGACGACAGTGACCACCCCCGATGCAACCAAGCAACCGACAACGACTGCACCCTCAACCCAAGCGACTACTAGCGAGCCAACCACAAAAATCACAACAAGCGCAACAATTGTGCCCATCACTACCACTCAGACAACAACAACTCCCATCCAAGAATCTACACGTCCAATGGTCTTACCGTCGTCCTCAACTCAGCAAACCACAACTAGCACGACCTCGACCACTACAACAACGACGACAACAACGACTACACCAAGTCCAACTAGGTCCTCCACTTTCAGTACACTGGCTCCTTCAACATTGAGTTCAACTCGAACCACTGTGACGCGACAACCATCTCCACCAGCAACAGCAACACAAGCCTCAACCAGAATTGAAACAACTCAACCTCCTTTGACAACCTCGCCAGCAACACGATCAACTACACAGCTTCCGGTCGTCACCAGTTCACCACCAACAGTCTCTCCTCCAGCATCGACATCGGCCCCAAGCACTTTGAGCCCGTCTACTCCAGCATCCCAACCTCCCAGCTCGACGGAACAACCTAATAGCTCGATGCAACCGACTTCACCGCCGACAAGCAGCTCGCCTCCTCAACCTCCTTCATCCCAACCAACAACTCAGAGCTCACCTCAGCCCTCTCCACAGAGCTCGCCTCAAACTACACCTCTGACCTCGCCTCAACCCACAGTAACGAGCTCGCCTCAGTCTACACCTCTCAGCTCATCTCAACCGACAGTACCGAGCTCGACGCAACCACAGAGTTCACCTCAACCCACGGGGCCAACATCAGTCCCTACGCAACCAACAACAGTCCCTACGCAACCAACAACATCAAGCTCCTCACAACCTCCAACACAGAGCCCACCACAGTCGTCGCCGCCAATCTCGACCCAACCAACACCTCTGAGCTCATCTCAGCCTCCAACATCGAGCTCAACCCAACAACCAACACTCCTTCCAACAGTGCCATCTACGTCTGGACCAACTGAGATTCCGTCGACGAATCCGTCAACAGCTAGCTCTGCAATTCCATCAACCAGCTCCGTTCCGTTCACATCTAACCCAACTCAACCGACCCAACCAGGCACCATTCAGCCATCGACGTTGGTTCCAACTCAACCATCATCGTTTGACCCAACACAGGCCTCAACTCAGGTGACAGGTCAACCTCAGATGTCATCTCAACAACCATCCACACCAGAGCCCACCCAACCTCCAACTACAAGCCCCATCGAACCCTCCACCCAGTCGAACCAACCTCCCTTTGTGAACCCAACACAGCCACTAACACTCAATCCAATTCAACCATCGACAGCTAGTCCAACGTTTCAGCCAACATTTGATCCGACCCAACAGTCGACCTCGAACCCAACGCAACCAACGACATTAAGTTCGATACAACCCCCATCCTCGGAGCAAACCAGACCGCAAACTACAGGCTCAAGTCAGTCGATAACATCAGAACCAACACAGTCTCCAGCATTTCAATCATCTTCCATAAATCCTACACAACCAAACTCTCCAGTTCCCTTTGAAACTTCTTCGCCAGGCACAAGTAGTCAAGCCTCTACTTCAGCCCCTGAAATAAGTTCGATCAGTCCTCAAACCCAGACAGAGTTCTCTCTTCCGTCGTCGGTGGCACCGAACTCTAGTCCTCTCACAACAGATCAGACGCTTACCTCAAGATTCACACTGTTTGTATAAGACGCTTGCGATATGCGATTTTAGTCAAGCAGCGGGTCGATATTAAACTAGATACATGTGCCAACATAGCACGAAATCTGATGAATTTGCCGCTTTTTATTGAGACGAACAGTGAAAAGTCTTTAGATAGTAATAACTTAGCTTGTCAAACGAATAGAACCAAATCTAATAGCAACCTCAGGGTGTGGCATGTATGGGCTGGTAGCTCAAATGTTGCGATTACAATGTGGTACATTTATCCAAAGTGTTCATATCATAATATGGCAATCATGCTTATTCATTTGGTGCAGGTAAATTGGTTTGTTCACTAGATGTCGGAGTGTTATTGCTATTGTTGTTTGAGTTTGAGGTTGCAAGCCCAGTTTTGCTGATGGTGGATCCCACTCGTTCTTCGAACGATTTGAATGCGGAGGAGTTCTTAACATCGACTAACTTCCTACCGATACTATCTCCAAGAGAACCAAAAATATCAGTGGTCTTTTCGGCGGCGAATTTCACAGTTTCGCTAGTCTTCTGGTATCTGTTTTTGAGATTTGAAAGTAATAATTGTTGACGAGATGGAAGAAATTGGAGAGTTAGAGGGATTGATCGGTATGCGGGGCTCGATAAAGAGTTAGCATCTAGCCAAGTGAGTGTGAGTTTAGTGAGATCGAGACACGTACGGAGTGTTGAAGATTCCGAGGCCAGAGCTGGTTATAGAGCGATAGTTCAAATAGTTGTTATTAGTACGAGTTGAAATCATACATAGAGGAAGAAATAGAAAGCGACTGAGTGAGAGAGTTATAGTGTCACATGTAACAATCCAAGCAAATTCTAGTTCGGGTTGGAGTTTCATGAGCTGGATGAGCTCAATAGGGCTGATTTACTTACGCTGTTGTCTCTTGAACATTCTTGATGCTTTGCTGCAAGTCGTTCTGGAGCTCCTTCCAAACGCCGATGCCGAGCTTCCTCTTAAGCTCGTGTGAGTGCTTTATACGCGCCGCTAAGACTTGTCGTAGGGTTTGTATTTCCTCTTCAGTCTGAGTGAGGTTTACGAATTGAATGACAGGTTAGTTAAAATCTTTTGGAGCTAGCCAGTGGCGATGGGTGCTCGGGACTTTACCTTAGCCAACTCGGTTTTGAGTTCCTCCTCTACCCTCTGACGCTGCTCCGGGTCCATGGACTCGAGATCAAACGAGGAGTTGTTATCATCGACTTCGCTCTTGAGCTCCTCCGAGTTGTTATTGATGTTGTCCATCCTTGCTGCTCTCAGTTTGACGAGTGGACCCCAGCTTGTGGTGGATGAGGTGTTTGTATCAGCGACACGATGCTAGAGTTTGAAACGCTTGCCAGTTATGTAATAAACAAGAATCATCTATAACATATGTGTAGGAATGAGTTATCCCGCAAGCCAGGTGGGCTGGCGAACAGTGTATTTGGCTGACGGCAACAGAGTATGGGGCAGCTCGGTGCATCGTGCCGCATAGGCAGTGGCGGCAGCGGCGGCCGCCTGATGCAAGAGAAACGGGAGAGCCTATCCAAAGCTGCAGGCTGAAAGTTCAGTCGTCCAAGGCGGCGGCTCGAGCGAACAAGGGGGAAACCTTTTGCGAGGGAAGCGCCAGTGTTTGGCAGCGCAGGCGCAGGGTTGGGGCGAGTTGCGGGCATTTCGTCCATGCATTGGCGGCGCCCCGATCGGCCACATCGAGCCCGCTGCGAGCGTGCGTCTGCGCGTCTGTCTGGTGGGACAGTCGATTCCATATGATGTTCGTGCGGCCGTCTGTTTGGAGCGCCACCGTCAAAACTTGTGCTCGGGTGAGCGAGTGAGTGTTCGAGACTCTGTGTGCGAGCGTCTGTGTGTGTGCGAGCAAGTTAGCAGAATTGCACGTTCGTTCGCTGAAATTGCCATTCTCCCTCGGTCGCTGGCTCTGGCTGGGCAACTGCAGTTGCTGGCCCTGTGTGCGAGTGGAACGCAAGCAGTTGTCGTTGCCGCGCTGCCGCTCTTGCTCTCTGTCTGGCCTGAATTTCCATTACAACAAAAACAGCATCCCCATTCTATCTTTTTCGACACACAAGCTATTAGATACCTCCTTTTCATAGACATCATTTAATTATTTTATTGCTAACACCTAGCGAGTAGGAGCGATGCTACCGCATCAGCAGCAGCAGTTGCGTGGCCAGATTATGGCCTACAGGATGCTGGCGCGCAACGAGCCCCAGCCGCCCCAGCAACAGCCGAGCTACATGTCCCCGCATCCACCTGGGGCTCCCCAGCAGCCGGCCGGTCAGCCGCCCAACATGCGGATGCCCGGCCACCAGCCTCATCACGCGCCCCAACACCATCAGCCAATGCCGATGCCAGTGGGCATGGGCCCGCCGCCCGGCCACCATCCGGGCCACCCGCAACACCATCCACAACAGCCTCACCCTCATCAGGCGCCCATGCCCATGCCGGTCACCCACCATCCACATGGACCCCCACCGCCCCAGCATCATCCACAACACATGCACCAACCGGGCCCGATGCCGATGCCGGCAGTGGTGGGACCGCCGCCACCACACCATCCAGCTCAGGGGCCGCCGCCCATGCCCATGAATCCGCAGCACCATCTCCAGATGCAACCCCAGCAGTCCCCTCACCACCATCCCCAACAGCAGCAGCCAGTGCCGCCACCTCCACAGCAACAACAGCCGCCACCTCCTCCCCAGCAGCAACAACAACAGCAACAAGTACAACAACAAGTTCAAGTACAGCAACAACATCAGCAGCTACAGCAGCACCAGCACCAGCATCAGCTGCAACATCAACACCAGCAGCAACAACAACAACACCAGCATCAGCAGCAGCAGCAACAACAGCAACATCAACATCAGCAGCTACTCAAGCAGCCATTGTCTGTACAGCAAAAACTCATGACCCAAAACTTACAGCAGAAGCAGAGCAAGGTAACACCCGTTGCTAAGCCACCAGGTATTGATCCTATTGAAATACTTAGAGAGCGCGAAAATCGTGTCTCTCAAAGAATAGCACACCGAACTGAGGAGCTGTCGAACCTTCCGGCCGATCTACCTGAAGATTTGAAACGCAAAGCAATGCTTGAATTACGTGCACTCAGACTAACAGCTTTCCAGCGCCAACTTAGGCGCGATGTTATTGCTTGTATGCGACGTGATATTACTCTTGAAACATCTCTCAACCCGAGACTGTACAAGAGATCGAAGAGGCAAGGTCTACGCGACGCTAGGATGACTGAGAAGCTAGAGAAACAACAAAAAATCGAGCAAGAGCGTAAGAAGCGCCAAAAGCACCAAGAGTATTTGAATGCTGTATTACAGCACGGTAAAGACTTCAAGGAATACCACAGAAACATTATAGCTAAATTGGTCAAACTCAATCGCGCTGTCTTAGCCCATCATGCCAACAATGAACGCGAACAGAAGAGAGAGCAGGAGCGTATCGAGAAAGAGCGTATGCGAGCTCTGATGGCTAATGATGAAGTGGGCTATAGGAAGATGATTGACAAGGAGAAGAACAAGCGTCTGGACTTTCTACTCACGCAAACAGATGAGTATATTAAAAATCTCAGTGACATGGTTAAGCAGCATAAAGCTGAACAAACGCGCAAAGCCCGTGAGAAGAAGGCCAAGAAGCGCGAGAAGAAGCGTAGGAAGACTCTCCAAAATGATGCCAATGCAAAGGCCGATGGTACTCTCAATTTGACAACATCAAATGCAGCTGCTGGTGATAGCAACAAGATTAGCCAGAACGGCCATTCAACAACAGAGATCTCAGAGTCATTGCGAGGAGGGCTACTAGATGATTCAAGTCAGCAGTCCGATATGAGAGTCACTGTAATTGAAACAGCCACCGGTAAGAAGTTAGCCGGCAATGATGCGCCACTAGCCTCTCAACTCGAAACATGGCTCGAAGTTCACCCTGGTTATGAAGTTGCCCCTAGAGAGGCTGATTCGGACAGTGATGACTATGACTTCGATGACGACGACGATGATGACGAAGACGAGGAGTTGGAGGACGAAGAGCAGCAAACGAGAAAGGATGGCGAGAACGGTGCTAGTGAGGAGGCAGCCACTGAGGATGCTGTTGAAGACGATGAGTATAATAGAAATGCCGGATACGAGAGTTATTACGGTATAGCCCACGCCATACGAGAGGAAGTAAAACACCAGGCAACGCTTTTGGTTAACGGACAGCTCAAAGAGTACCAAATCAAGGGTCTCGAATGGCTTGTCTCGCTTTATAACAACAATCTGAACGGTATTCTGGCTGATGAGATGGGTCTTGGAAAGACAATCCAAACTATTGCTCTTGTCACATACTTGATGGAAAGGAAACGCAATCATGGCCCATATCTGATCATTGTTCCTCTATCAACAATGAGTAACTGGATTTTAGAATTTGAGAGATGGGCACCGAGTGTTATAAAGATACCTTATAAAGGCTCTGTTGATATGCGCCGTGCTTTACAATCCCAAATCAAAGGCACAAAATTCAATGTACTCCTCACAACTTACGAATATGTTATCAAGGACAAAGCTGTCTTAGCAAAGATCAAATGGAACTACTGTATCATCGACGAGGGTCACCGTATGAAGAACCACCATTGTAAATTAACTCAGGTACTCAACACCCACTATATGGTACCCCATCGTCTCTTATTGACCGGCACACCTCTGCAAAACAAGCTCCCTGAACTCTGGGCTCTGCTTAACTTTTTATTGCCATCAATTTTCAAATGTTGTAACACTTTCGAGCAGTGGTTCAATGCTCCCTTTGCCACAACTGGCGAGAAGGTTGAGTTGAACGAAGAAGAAACTATACTTATTATTCGTCGTTTGCACAAAGTTTTGCGTCCATTTTTGTTGCGTCGGCTGAAGAAAGAGGTGGAAAACCAGCTTCCAGACAAGGTTGAATATGTAATCAAGTGTAATATGTCAGGTCTTCAGCGCACCATATATCGGCATATGCAGAATAAGGGTATCTTACTCACTGACACTGGTTCAAACACTGAAAAGAAAGGCTCCCATCAAGCTTTGATGAACACAATCATGCAACTTAGAAAGATTTGTAATCATCCCTTTATGTTTGATCACATAGAGAATGCTTTCTCTACGCACGGTCCGTACAGTGGAATACAAGGCCCAGACTTATATAGAGCGGCTGGTAAGTTCGAACTCCTCGATAGGACTTTGCCTAAATTAAGAATGAGCTCACATAGGGTGTTGATGTTTTGTCAAATGACTCGACTTATGGACATCATGGAGGATTATTTGAAATGGCGAGAGCTGAAGTATCTCAGACTAGATGGTACGACCAAATCTGAGGAACGTGGAGTATTGTTGAAAAGATTTAACGAACCAAATAGTGAGTTCTTCATTTTCCTCTTATCTACACGAGCTGGAGGTCTCGGGTTGAACTTACAGACGGCCGATACTGTCATCATATTCGACTCAGATTGGAACCCTCACATGGATCTTCAAGCTCAAGATAGAGCTCACCGTATTGGTCAGAAGAACGAAGTTCGAGTACTGAGGTTGGTCACAGTGAACTCTGTCGAGGAGAAGATTCTTGCAGCAGCTAAATACAAACTTGATCTCAACGAAAAAATCATCAAGGCTGGCATGTTTGATAACAAGTCGACTGGTCAGGAGCGTCGCCAGTTTTTGCAAGCTATCCTCTCAACGACTGACGACGATGACGAGAACGAAAACGAAATACCTGATGACGAGACAATCAATCAGATGATTGCGAGAAGTGAGGAAGAGTTCGAGTTGTACCAGAAAGAGGATATAAAACGCCGACAAGAAGCTGAGGACGACAAACGACTCATGAGTGAGGAAGAATTGCCCAAGTGGCTAACAATAGGTGAGGAGGAAGTTGAGAGGATAGCCAACCAAGAGGCTGAGGAGAAGATCTTTGGACGTGGATCTCGACAGCGCAAAGAGATCGACTATAGTGACTCTCTTGGTGGCCAATTCTCCAGCTCAGATGAGGACGATTTAACTGGAACAAGTCGCAGAGGTAGGCGAGGTGGTGGATCCTCTGGCCGAGGTAGAAAGCGAAAAGTTAAAGCTGAGGTCTAGGGTTCCAATTGGAATTCATCAATCCCACCAAAGAACAATCCTGCCTGTGAAAATTCCAGCCTCAATCCGAGGGTTGCGTCTCATCTGCATGATATTGTGAAGAGAGCTCGATGAGGAATGAGCTGCATTCTCATAGGAACTAGTTAATAAATAGATTGTCAATTAACACTGTACGTCTGTTTTTTGTGTTCAGGTAACAGTCATTACGGTGTCGCTCGTTCTGTAATCTTTGAATAAGAATTAGGCTAACTGAAGCGAAATTAGGTATGAACGATCACCTCTCTCAGCTGCCAGTAAGACCACCCGAGAGCGGTATGCAAATTTAGAGGATTAGTTTGAAATAGTGCGGTCCATTATATTGGTCGTTTAGATAGAAAGCAAGATAGCGGTTGCATGGGAGAGGGAGCTTTCACTTTAAGGTATGATCGAGTGAGGGAGATTACTGAGGCAAATAAAAATCTGGTTCAGTTTGCAACAGAGCGTTAGCATCCTCTTGCTTTGGTTCGTGCTCGAGAGGGTTTTAGTTTACAGGTGCGGACAGAGCTTTCGAAGGTGCACCTCCCTGGCCACTCTCACCCGCTTGCATTTAAATTTGAGTTTTGGAGCAACCTCAATAAGATGGATGGGGCGTCTTCGCACGGCGACAGTCGGCCAGCTTCGTGCTTCCTCTGCCCGATGCGGCGGGCTAAATGGCGAATTCAATTAACATCAGAGAGAAAATGTGCAATTAAGGTAGCGGCAATGGCGGCCCTCTCGGTTTGCGCGGCCATTTATCATCGATAGTCGAGACTAGAAACTTGATGCAATCGAGCCGCTACGTCTCCCAGGCTAAATGTAGCCCGCAAGTTGATTACGCAGCTAGCATGTTGCTTTAAAACGAAAGTGGAGACTGTTATTTTTACGAAACAAAACTGGTGTCCAACTTTCGCAGGATGGATTGTTCTAGGCCAGAAACTGGCACACTAGTCTAGCCAGTCGAGCGGCCAACTTAGGAGCAGATCAATTAAATCTGAACCGGCTAGTTGGTCGGCCGAAACAAGGAGCTTGCTTGTTATGTTTGCTCAGCCAATTTTACCTTTGCTCCAAGTCCACGATTCTAGCCAATTTTCAGCGCTCAACCGAGCAGGCCAACTGCACTTACTGTAAGTGTGCCGATAAATTTACATACTAAGCGCAATAGCAGCGCTCCGACTGAAGCGAACCCATTGGCGAGACTGGCAGAGGTGATAATCTGGAGGCTAAGGAGACTGCTTTGGGTTTCGGGATCGGATCTTGGGGAGATCTGCGGGCCGCCAGGGGGATGGGCTCAGAGTGGGAAGTCGAAATAGCGCCAGCAGTCCACAATCCGTTAGCTAGAGTCCAGCCGCCTCTAGACTGGCTCTTCCGATCGACGGCCGCATCAAGCGAAAGGGCAGACAGGCAAGCAAGTGCGAGCGAGAATATAAATGAGTCACTGGTTAGAGCGAGAGAGATAGAGTTAGCTTTGGCGGCGATGAAAGTGCACCTGATAACTTCGCGCCGTGTGAATTAAACATGATACTCAATGGGTTCGTTTGATGGCTCAATTGAAACAGCGCCAACGATTGTCGGATTGTTGTTGTCGACAAGTGAATGTTGTGGCACAATTTGCGCTCCGAGCTCAACTGTGTTGGCCATCGGCTCGAGTGGCCGCTTGGCCGACTGAACATGTTGCTCGAGACGGTTGCTTGTTCGCGTCGACTGTCGCTGGCGGACGTTTGAGCGAGTGTCTCGCGAGAGGCGAGTTTGCCGCAAACAGGTGCGCCGCTCGAGCCGAGCAACGCTGCAGCTCGCTCTCAAGTTGCACAAGCAATCCTTGCGAGCCCGAATTCGACCTGGCCGAGCTCGAACTCGGCGCTCCAGTTCCATTCGGCGCTTCGCTCTACCTTTTGGTTATAATCAATCAAGGCGGGCAATTGTGTTCGCATTCGATTATATTCAAATGGTTGGGCAAGCGGCAGCCTTGACTCCCATTCGTCTGGCCTGCGAGCGGAGCCCATTGTGATCTCCTTTCCGTCGCCGAGTGAGAGCCAGCCAGCCAGCCAGGCGACTATCCAGCGCTGCTTTGGCTCCCCTTTCGAGCGCCAGCAAGTGTTCAATTCGCTCAATTAATCTGGCCGGCCGGCCGCCTGGCCATCAAGCAAGAACAAAAATTCGGATGAGCTTTGGGCTGGAGGCTGGCGGCTAAGTGGGATTGGCGAGCGTAATCGATTCGGCCGCCGTTTGGCCGACCGAGCGGCCGCCAGGTGAAAGGTGGTTCTCCTCCCGCCGGCTGGCTCGAGTTTTGTTTTCCCTAGCTGATTTGGGAGGCTTTGAATTGGCGCCGATCGGCCGCTCGGCCGCTCGGCAAACCTGTTGCTGGCGGCAACAAATGCGGCCTGCCCATAAGACACAGGCGCCAGTGTCGCAGGCAGCTGGTCGTGACGCAACTCTCGCCCGAGGCGACGAAAGTGGCGGCCAGAAATGGGCGCGCAAATTCGATCAGCGCGCTCGCCGATCGGCTGGCCGCGCAAACAAATCGATCGGCGGCCGCTGATTGATCGATGGGCCGGAACGGGCCGGCCGGGGTGGGCGGCCAAAGCAGGAAGAGGGGCGCGCCACTTGCAGCCGGGCTGGCGAGCGGCCCAGCCCGAGTTCCAGCTCCCCTTGGGGCCGGCGAGTCGCTGGGAACTCTTCCCACACTCGGCGAGCTGGCCCGCTTGATCTGGAGCCAAACCGAGCCGCCAGCTCACCTGGCGGCGGCACAAAACCGCCGGCTCCCGAGGAAGGGTAACTCACCTCTCTCTCAGTCTGATTTTAGCCGCCGCTCAAGCCTGACACTCGCATTGGTTCGAGCTGATTCCAGTTTGGCCGCTCCAACCGGCGCTCGAGCCGCAGAGCAGAGAGGGATGAGCCCGAGCGCAAACAATTGAAGAGGTGTAATTCACACCACTTTGCCAGCCTGCCTCAGCGCGGAAGTTGGGCCGCCGTGGGTGCGGCTCCCCGCTTCCCCGTCTTTGCCAGTGCGCAACTCTCGAGGCGGCCAACTGGGAGCCAGGCGAGCGGGTTGCCAGCTTGCTCGCTGCCAGACTGGCCGGCTGGCTGACGCAACTCTCTCCCCCTGCAGCCGCTCGGCCACTGCAGCTGCCCTCGGCCGGCCGAACAACAATGCGCCCGCTCGCAAACCAGCCCCACTCTCGCCATGAGCCGCTCAATTATTAATGGTAATGTTGCGACAAGCAGGCCAATTAATCACCGGCCATCCGTTGCCGTTGCCGCCGCCGCTGCCCAAATGGAGCGCCTTCCTCCGCTGCGGCCAGGTGCGCTCGCTGCCGGCGAGTGATGATAAATCAGCCGCTCGAAGGGTCTCGCCGCAACCGGCTAATGGTTCTCGTCTACTATTCATGGGCCCGGAAGAGCCGCCAGCCAGCCGGCCAGCCAGCGCAGAGCTCTCGCCGGGTGGTGGGGCGCGCGCTTCCGGTTGGCGCGAGTGGAGCTGGCGGCTCGGCGCTAATTGTTGCGTCTGCCTGTTGCAGGCGGCCAGTTAGCGCGACACACGCAGCAAACGAGAGCGCCGATTCCCATTCGAGCTCTTCCGTCTGGCACGAATCGATTCAATTGGATTAGATTGGTTTGCCTTGAGCTTGAGCTCGAATGGTCTTGGCCGAGCCGAACTGAACCAGACCGAACTGGACTCGACTCAGCTGACGCGCAAACTCACCTTTCTCGGCCGGCTAATTGATTTCGGTCGGACTGTAAACAACGAGCGGCGCTAGCGGGCGCACGATGAACGGACGGGACGGCGGACGGGCAGCGCGAAGGGCAGAGGCGCCCGAACGAATCCGCCGGCCGAGAGCCAGACAAACCGATTGTTCCCCTTCACGCCGCTGCCATCCCATTGACCTTCCAGCCCTCCGCCGGCCTGCGCATGCAAATGGCATTGTTTCGGCCGGACGGCGCGAGGAGCGTGAGCGCGGCCGCCCGTCGCTGGATGCAGCTCGGCTCGCATGAGCCAGTTTCCGAGCCGTTCAAGTTCAGGGCGTCGGGCGGCCACTTCTGGCTGGCGAGCTGGCCGAGGAGCTCGGCTCTTGGCGCTGGCGCCACGTCAATCACAGGCAGACGGAGCGGCTGGCTGGCGGGCGGGCGAGCGAGCTGACGGATGGCCGGCCGAGCGGAGCGCCGAGTGCGCCAGACTGGAGCCGCGCCGAGAATCAGGTTTTGCGCCTTAGCCAGGCTTGCTGGCCGCCGGCTGGGCTGGGCTGGCTGCCCAGAGCAGGTTGGCCCGGCTTCAGCTCAAGCTCAAGCTCAGGCCTAAACTCGAGCTCCGAGTGCAAGCCTGGCTCAAGCGGCAGCTCCTTGGCGGCGGCGGCGGCGGCGGCGGCAAGACGGACGCCGGCCGAGCCTGCGGTCGTGGCCGCAGCTCCAGCGCTGGCGCTCCGCACTCAAGGGGCTGCCGCTGGACACAAAGGAGTCGGCCGAGTAGTCAAGGGGATAACAATTGAGACTAACGGATTGATTTGAGGCGCCAAAGAGTTAACGGTAAAAGTGGTTCCTCGGCGCGCTGCTGACGTAAACAAGTCGGCGCTGGCGGCCGCTCGGCCAGCGGGCGGCCGGCCGGCTGAGCCTGCGAGCGCCGCCAGCACCAGTGGCGCTCGCTCAGCGCTGCGCCGGCAAGCGAGCGGCCAAGCCAACCGCCAAGACCTGCTCGCTCGGCTCACAATGGAATCGAGCGGAGCGGAGCGCGCAATCAAGTTTTGCTGCCGGCTCCAAACTGGTTGCGCTCGGTGCGCGCGCAAACCGGCGCGCCGATTGTCCGGCCGACTGGTCCAGCCGGCGCCGCTCTAGCTCCGCTCGCGCTCTCTCTCTCTCTCCTTTCCATTTCCATTTCCATTTTCGTTCCCGCTCCCACTTCCATTCCCATTGCCTTTGCCTGCCGCCCGGCTGGCGACTTGCCGGCCGGATGTGTTGCGGCGACCATGACAGGTGGACATTTTCGCGCTCGCTCGCTGCAAAGCCCAAAGCGGCCACGCCTCTCGCGGCGTCAAGGTCAAACTGGACCAGATTACGTAAGCCACTGGGCGGTCAGCTAATTGTCGGCCGCTCGCGGACAAGTCGATCTATTTGCGGCCCGAGTTTGTCGGTTGCGTTTTGTCGCGCGCGTATATATAAGCGGCCGTTGTTGTGGCATGATTGGATCATTCAACAGGCCGACGGAGGTGAATTGTAGTTGTCGCGAGTGCAAGCGCCACTTCTGCTACTCCTACTGCTGCTGCCGCCGAGCTGACAGAGGAATCCGAGCGGACAAAAGCAACAGGTTGCCGTTCAGAGGAGCAAATCGGCTTTGCTGTTCCGGGATCTGAGGGGGGATGGAGGAGGTAAGTGATGGGAACAGGTGAGTTCGAGTGGAGGCGGGGGGCGACCAGTGAAACTAATCTACCTCGAAACAGTTGAACCAAGGAAAGTGGGCGCAACTCGGCGCGACCGCACTGCTGCTCCTGTTTGCGCTCTCGCTCTGTCAACCCGAGCTGGGCGAGGCCATCGCAACGATCAACATTTGGAAACACAGGTATCCATTCTACGGCGGCTACGGCGGCTACTACCCCTTCTGGGGCGGCTACGGCGCCGGCTACGGAGGCATCGGCATCGGCGGCTTTGGCTACGGCCGCCGCTAGGGGCGCTGTAGGCCCACACTCAACAGGCGCCCGCGGAGACAGGAGGCCGCCAGGATCGGCGAGACACACACATTGCTTTTATTGTTATTATTATTGAAATTATTCTTCTCGCCACCATGACTCAAGCTAGCGCTTCCCAAAGCTCAAGGCGGCGGCGGCGGCTTTGGCCGGACCGGAACTGGGCCGAATCGCGGCCAACTTTCTCACAAAGCGCGGCTTAGGAGCCTGCGAGAGAGTGCCACCGACTAGAGCCGACACTCATGCAATTGAATGGGGTCGCCCTCTATTGTGGCTCCCCTCGCCCTTCCCTCCGTTAGCGGTGCAATAAATAATAGTATTGGGCCAAACAAGCCGACGCCCACCTGCCTGTCCCTGTCTCTGTCCCTCTTTCTTCCTATCTGCGCTCAGCTGTCGCCGCAGGTTGCTCTTCGTGGCCTTCGTGGTCTTCGGTGTCTGCGTCTGCCTCCTCTGTGCTAGTGGCGCTGAAATCTGCGTCCTCGGCCGCCGGCCGGCCAGCTGCGGGCGACGGTCCGCGCTCGGCGGGCGGGTCGGGCGAGAGGGCGGGGCCGGCGGGCTGCGGGCCGCTAGCCTGGCGGCCCGCCGGCAGGAGGGACAGGCGGCTCGGCTCGGCGGCGGCCGCCTGCGACTGGTGGCTCGCGGGCGGCGCCACCGCGCTGGGCCGGCCAAGCACGAGCGGCATCGGGCAGAGTCGGCCGCTTGCCTGCGAGCCCTGGCCTGAGCTTGCGCACGTCTGCTGTTGCTTGAGCTGCTGTTGGGCGGCCAGTCTGGCCTCTTGTTGGGCCTTCTTGCCGCGCTTCCACTTCATTCGCCTGTTCTGGAACCAAATTTTGACCTGCAGGTAGGCGAGCGATTGATTGGGTTAGTCTGTTGTTTGTCAAGCTGCGAGCGGCCAGCTTGAACGCGCTCGCCGGCCAGCCAATCGCTCGTTTCCTCAATTAGCCCTGCGGCCAAGAATTATATTGCATTAGCCATTCAAGCATTCATCATAATTAGAGGCTCAAGCTTGCGAGCGCCAGCAGAGGCGCTTGTTTGTCTGGGCCTCTTCGCGCTTTGCTCGCGGGCTGATTGGCGCTCGCCTCTCGGCTGGCGGCCGGCCGATTGCGCGGCCCGCTGATTGCGGCCGGCGAGCGAGCCGGCCAATCAGGGGCCGTTTTGTGCAACCATCAGCATGTTTGCGCTCGGCCCGCTGGCTGGCCAAGCGAGAAGCGCGCGAATAAATTTAAATCAGATGAGCGAGCCGGCGTTTGTTTGCCCGCTTCCGGTGGCCGCAGTTCGTTAGCGGCAGCGGCGGCGGCGGCAACGACGACGACGACGAGCGCCTCTTTTGCTGAGGCCAATCAGCTCGCGCCAATTAGTTGCGCGGCCGCAGCCAGAGTAATGGGCCTAAAATTTGCCAACACCAACTTGTTAGCCTGGCGCCGGCCACTTCCGGCCGCGAGCGACTTAATCAAAGATGGGCGAGTCCCATGTTTGCCAATTAGCTTGTTCAATTTGCGGCCGCCAACTCGAGCCGTCGTCGGCTGGCTGGCGAGCCAGTCGAGCCGAGCCGAGCCGAGCTGAGCGCAAACAAACCGATTTTGCGGCCGACGAGCGGGGCGAGCGCGACAAATTGGAGCCATAAAAAGACAACCGCCAGTGTAAACAGGCGGCCGGAAGTGTCGGGGCCGCAAATTGTGTGGCAAAGTTGATTAGATGGGCAAATAATGGGCCGGCCGGAAGTTGTTTGCACAGGGCCGCGCTTCCCTCCTCTGGCCTTTGGAATTTGAATTTTTGGTGGCCAATTTTGTGAGGTTGGCGCGTCGAAGGCGAAAGATGAGCTCGCTTCGTTGGCTGAATTTAAATTACCTAAGCGTTATAATATTGACTGGCGGGCGGGCGGGCGAAGCGACGTTAAACAAAGAGGGGGAGGCTCTGTTTGCAAAGAAGCGAGCCTCGCCGTTAGCTCACCTCTCGGCCGAGCTGAGTCTTCGGCCTGAGTGCTCGAATCAGCGCCAGCCGAGCTCGTTTGTGCCAGCTCGAGTTTTGGTCCCGAATCGGATTTGGATTCGGATTCGGATTCAAATTTGGGTCTCGATCCACCGAAGGCGGAGAGGGCCGAGCAGAGCTGTGCAAGCTCTCCGCGGCCGTCCTATGGAAATCAGTTCCGCCGGCCATGTCAGCCAATCTCGACATTATCCGCCCCCTCGGTTGGCAGAGCGCGCCGGCGACGGAGACAACGACAGCGACAACGGCGGAGGAGGCAATCCACTTGAAGTGGAAACAAGCGGTCGCATAAAAGCGACCCATCACCTGGCAAGCCGAGCGGGATGCCCCTTTTGCAAGCTCAGTCCCCTCGGCGTGATTGGCTCCGCGTGCTCCTGGCCACCAAATCGCCTCTATAAGTGGGACAGGTGGGCCGCCGAGCAGGAGGCCGCTGCCAAGTGTCGCGCCGGCAGCCCCGCTCCTATAGGTCGGTGGCCGGGCTGAGCGAGGCCGGCTTATAGGGGCGCGCGCGACCTAATTGGCGGCGTAATGGCGCGCGGGCGACGCTAAAAACAGGTGCTCGCTCGTAAAATGGCCACGAGCGACGTTCGCTGGGCCAATTGAGAGCTCGCAATTGGCGCCGGCGCCGCGCAGAGTTGGCCGTCCTGAGTTTGGGATGGAAAAAATTAATCATTCGCGGCGACAAAGCGGCCGCCAACGAGCAAGACCGAGAAGTGCTGGCTGGCGGAAGCGGAAGCGAAAAGGGACGACGGGGAGGAGGAGGAGGAGAGCGCAGAGGGCCAAATTTGCATCTAATACCAATTTCCGACCGATCCGCGCGCAACGGCAACGCGAGCGGCGCCCATTGTTGCCGGCGGCCAGAGAGGAGTGGCCGGCGAGAGGGGGACAGGAAGTGGGCCAATCGTCAGTGGCTTTTGGCGTCTCTCGAACCATTAATCAAACGGGCGGAGCCAGCCAGCTCGTTAGCGGAGCAGCCAGCTCAGCCTGATTGCTCGGCCCAGAGCCGCCCCACTTGCTGGCTACTTGTCGCCGGCGTCCCCTGCCTGGCTGTTTCCGTTTGCGCGCTTGCCTCTGCCGCCGGCGCCGCGCGCAGCCTGGGGCGAGCGGACAGCGAGAAGGTGTTTTTGAGAAAAGCTCGGCGCCGCGCACACAAATGGATCATGCAAATTAGTCGCCGAAGTTGCCCGATCGAGCGCTCATCATCAGGCCAATAATTGAATTATCCGGCCACTCGGCGAAACTTCCTCCGCCGGCCAAATCCACAACAATCTGTCAACGCGCGCGCGCAGCTAATTCAATTACACGCGCTCGCGACACTCAATTGAGGCTGCGCGCTAAACTGAAACCGGAACTGGCGGCACACAAATTGAGCAAAACTTCTTGTTCCCGCGTCCGCTCTGCGCCTGTGCGAGCGCGCGCGCGCGCCCAAGCAGCTCGCCCGGTCGCTCGCCTCTGCTTCGCTCCAACACTGGCGGCCGGCCAACAAAGTAATTGGATTTGGCACAAAATCACAATCACATAAATTTATTAATCAAAGGCTAAATCCAAACACGAATCAATCACGCTGACGGCCCGCAAGTGAATTCAAGTCGCAAATTGCGAGCGAGCGAGCGAGCAAACAAACACAACATTAGCAGCGCTGCCTCTGCTGTCGATTGAATTCGTCTCAATTTGGCCAAATCGTCGGCTGATTGGATTGGACTTGCAGTGGGCTGAGGGGCGCGCAAGCTAGACGCTCGTGCTCGGACGATTTGTCCGAGAGATTGAATAACGAGCGAGCGCTAGAGTCGCGATCATAATCATTACGATTCATTTGATTTGCAACGGAAACTGCGCGCTGATTTGCGCTTGTCCTCTGTGTAAACAAATAAATAATCATTTTAAAATCCCCCCGAGCGGACCCTCCGCCCCCCCCCCAAGCAAGTGGGCCAGACCGCTCGGGAGGAAGGGCTTCTGCTCGCCAGTTGGGGCGGCTCGCGGGCCGCTGATTGGCGCCAATCAATTCAAATTCTGGCCGCGCAACCGAAGCCGCTAAATATTCATCCGAGGCGCCCCGATTAGCATACTGATGGGGCGCAAATTGGCGCCTATACGCGCCGGCCGAGCCATTAGCGCGGCCCCCTCGCAAACTACTCACCTGCGTCTCGGTCAACATCAGGCTGGTGGCAACCTCGAAGCGCTTCGGCCGCGACAGGTACTTGCTTGCCCTGAACTGGTTCTCCAACTCGAGCAGCTGCTGCGAGGTGAACGCGGTGCGCGGCCGCCGCGTCTTGTCCAGCACGTGCGCGCCTATAGTCGGTTCCGGCGGAAGCGGGCCAGTCGGCCGGGTGTTGGCGGGTCATTAGTTAGAGTGGCGCTCGGTTTGCGCCTGCTCGTTAAATGGGCCACAAGAGTCAAAATATAACAATTAAATTGATGGCTCAAGCGGCCAGTCTCGAGGCGAGAGGTCGGCGGCGGCGCAACTTCCGCCGGGTTGGGGCAAACTGATCCAAAGCGAAACGGAACTGGCCAATTGCTCATCACTTTGGCCCAAATTCAATTCAATTCAATTTGTTCGCACTTAAAAGGCAATTGGGCCGCCAGTTGCGAGCGAGCGCGTTAACTTCACTTGAGGGCCAGCAATCAAGGGCCATCGATTTAGTTGGCCGCCAGTTGGCTCTCAATTCATTGCGCCCGCTGCTCGGCTTCCACAGTCTGGGAGCCAATTTGCTCGGTCACATAAACTCGCCCGCCGCCCCATCCAAAGCGGAAGTTGACCGCCTCCGCGAAAGGCAGTGTCCATTCGCTGATTGCTCGACGGCAATTGATTTTTTCAATTGAGTTGTTGCGCAACGGGCGCCGCCGAGGCCAGAAATCATCAGTTGGCCATTAAAATGCCCAGCACGCGCAGTTGGCGGACACTCGCCCGCCGGAAGCGGGAGAGCGAGCCAGGCAAAAGTGGGGCCCAAAGACGGGCCAGCCCGACTGCCTGGAACATAAAACGCGTGCTCGCGGCCAACGCTCAATCTGGCCATCAATTGGCCGCCAAGTCCGGGATATCGGGTTGTTTTATGCTCAGAAATAAAACGACCGATGTCCTCCCTCACTTCCTTCCTTCCCCCACTTTGGGCCGCTCTCAACAACTGGAGCGGCCTTTATAACTGCCACTTACCTGCGAAGGCCGCCGACGCAATTGTGTTTGGCGACATGACGACATGATGGCGAATTGGCTGCACGAAGCCGGGCGACGCCTGGCGCTGCTGGCAGCCCTTGTAGTCGGGTTGGTCGCGCGGACACGCCCCCGCCTCAAAGTGGCCCGCCTGGTGCGTGTGCTGCGGGCCGAATTGGTGCTGCTGCTGCTGGTGATGGTGGTTTTGGTGGGCAGATTCATGGGCAGTCTGATGCTGCTGCTGGCCGTACAAGAAGCTCGCCTTCGCTAGCCAGTCCAAGGGGAAGGAGTTGAGTGCGGGCACGAGGCCCGCGTGCCCGAACGCGCCATGCTGGTGGGTGGCAGCCGTCGGGACCGCCGCTTGTCCCTGCGCCGACTCGAAACCTCGGGTGCAAGCCTGAGGGGGTGTGTCCGACGAGCTGGCCGAGAGCGCGGACTGGTCCGAGTTGGTGGAGCTCTGGCGCTCTGGCGGCGTCTGTGCGCTTTGGCCAAGCTCATGCTGCTGCTGTTGTTGTTGTTGTTGCTGCTGCTGGCCGGCGGACACAGCAAACAGCACCTGGCCCAGGCTAGAGCCGTGCACCTGAGCTGGCGCAGCTAGACACTGCTGGCCGACCGCAGATTGCTGCTGGTTGGCCATGAAAGATTGGAGCTGGCGCATTGCAACACTGTTTGCGAGCGCCGTTGCCGCTGCAGCCGCTGCCGCCGCGGCCGCAGCAGTAGCGGTGGCCTGGTTGCCCTGAGGCTGGGATTGCAGCTGCTGCTCCTCGAGCGCCTGTTGCCGCTGCTCGGCAAGCTGCGAGCCAGCCTGGTAGTGGTGCTGGTAGTAGTCGGCAAGCCAGGCTTGCGGCGAGTGGTGCTGCTGATGCTGCTGCTGGCGCCTCGAGTGGCCGCGGCCAGCGAGAGCGGCCCACTCTGGCGGGCCCTTGGCAAGCTCGTTTGCGCGCGCCCTTGCCATCGCCAGCTCGCGCGACTCCTGCTGTCGATTGGCGTCGTTCAGGATGGCGTCGATGCAGAATCCCTTGCTTGACGTGCTGCCGCTTGCTGCGCCCGTCTCCAGGTAGCTGGTCGCCTTGAGCTCGGTTTCGTTCTGTGTCATCCTGCTAGTCGCCTCCTCCGTTTGCTTTGCCTGGCCGCTTACCTGGCCGACCTGTTGAGAGGCAGACGGACGCTGCTGGTGGCGCCGGGCGTGTTAGTTGCAACTTGGTCGATTAGACGCCGATTAGCAATCTGGCAGCGCGAGCCAGCTTGCCAATTTGTTGGCTGCCTGCTCGTTAATCTAATCGCATGGCGCCGAGCGATTGCGGCTGCGGCTGCCGCGGCGAAGCCCTTGCATCACGTTGCTCAGCTCGGCCAATCGAGTTTGGTTGCCTTTGGCTGCGCGCTCGTCGTTGTCGCCGTCGTCGCCGTCGTCGTAAATACAAAGTATCACGTTGAACACGCTTCCAATGACGGCAACACTGTGTAGCTGTAAACTCCACTCAGCGTTGCTCCAAATCAGCAAGCTTGCCTCCAGCCAACACTTACCTTTGATATTGATCTTGAGCGCAACTTGGCGCCTGCTAACCTTTTGCTGCAGCGGCGCCGGCGGCAGCAGCAGCGGCAGCGGCAGCAGACAGCCTTTGTCGCTAGAGAGGATTTTTCAGCGATTATTTGGCTACACTTGCGCCCGCCGCCAGCAAAGAGCCGAGAAATTAATTAAGCTTCGCCCGATGAGCTCTCGCTTGAGGCTGTCTGGCCCAAATCGCTAGCCAATCGTTGGCTCGCTCTGAGTCATCCGGAACTGGCTGCGCTATCAATGGGCTTGCTCGCAGCAAAAGCTGGACTTGCTTCACTTAGCTTGGCTATGTGTCGGTTTCGCGCAAATGTCGTCCGATACTTCCGATTCGGCGCTCCGCTCCAAAGCTTGAATGTTGCGCGACAAGAGCGATCAAACGAAAGCGGATTGGAGTGCTCGCTTCCCTCTTGGGGCCCCAAAGGGATATCTGCAAATTGGGCCAGCACTACACTTGCCGCTCTGTGTACCTGGCAAAATTGGCCAGCGCTTCAAGGCGAGCGGCCGCGTCGGCGCAGAGGCGCGCCAGCAATCAACTTGTAATGGAGGAATTCTATATACATAAACGGCCTTAAAGTGGCCAGAGTATAGAGATTTGGCGCACTCGCGAGCGTCGCTAGCGGCGGGCCGAGCGCGCGCATGCGCGGCCGGCTCGCCGCCAGCCATTCTGCTCAATAATTTATTTATTTCAGCTTGCTTAATTTAGGCGAAACTGCTCAGGGGTGCCGGCAGAGGAGGGGACGCTCAGTGTTGGTGTCCCTGGTGGAAGTATTGGAAGCTCTTGCCGCCCTTCTTGTGGTGAACCTCGAACGCTTCCGGCGGCTGCTCGTGCTGCTGCAGCTGGCCGCCCTCCTCCTCCTCGGGCTCCTTCTCCTCCGCCCCCCTCGCCTTGGCCGCCCCGCCCTCCTCGGCGGGCTCCTCCTGCCGCTTGTCTGGCCCTTCGCCGGCGGTCTCCTCGCTCTCGACGTGTCCGCTTGCCGCCGCCTCCGACTGGCGCTCGGCCCGCTGCTCGAGCGGCCGCCTGTAGCCGCTGGCCGCGGCCGCCCTCTGCTCGGCCTGCTCGTCCAGGCTCTGCTCCACCTGGCGCTCGATGTGTCGCTCGATCTTGTCCACCAGCTCGCTCTGGCTTCCTGCGCCGCGTTCGAGCGCAAGCGGCTGCGCGCTGCCCACAGTCATGCCACTGAGCGCAAGGCCCTCCGTTTGCGCGGGCGCAACCAGCGCTGGCTCGTGGTAGCTGGCCATCGAGTGCACCAGCGCCGCCTGTTGCAGGCTGGCCGCCTGGCCGAGCTGGTCCGCGGGCGGCGCGCCGAAGTGGACGCTCGGCATGGGCGCCTGGAGGCCAGCCGGCTGGCGCAGGCCGAAGGGGCCGAAAGCGGGCGCCAGCGGGTTGGCGGCCAGCGCGAGCTGCTGCTGCTGCTGCAAGCGGCCGGCCGGTAGTGCTTGATGCTGAAATCGGTGCTGCTCCTCCTGCTGGGCTCTCTGGAAAAGACTCGGCCGGCTGAAGAGTCCGGGGAAAGCGGAAACTGCAACGGCGTTGGCGGCGGCGACAAGCGCGCTGATGAGCAGCGGCAAGGTGGCTCTCATTCTGCTTCCGACTGCTTAGTGCCCTCCCTTCTCTCTCCTTACTCCTTCTCAGCTCGCTCAAAATCCTCCAATCTAGCTCGACAGTGTTCGCCTTGGGAGTCCAAGTGAGCGACTGGAGGCGACAGGTTAACGTTATCTAATCGCGCTAATGGTGTCGCTGGTGGCCGCCGCCAACATCCGGCGGCAGCGGCCACCATATTTGCATGCTGGCGGCGCCCTAATTAGCCGCCGTCGCGTCTGCGCAGCGCCTGTTGCGCGCTCGCCCACTCGAAACTCATCGGCGAGCGCAAGGGGCTAACCTTTGTCTCTGGCCGCCGCTCGCTCTGACCTTCCGGCTGCCAGTTGGGCGCAACTGAGGCGGCCTAATTGCGCCCAGCAAGCTCGGTCGCATTTCAGCGGCTCTCGGCGGGAAGGTCGCGCTTTCCGGCCGCACACCTGCAGCTCGAAGTGCGCAAGGAAGGCGAGTGGAGTCAGCGTTGGTGTTGCTGTTGCTGCTCCAGGCCACTTGAAGGCGGCGGCGGAGAAAAAGTGGCCGCTCGCTGGCCCACTGCTGGCGGCGGCTCCGCTTGGCCGGCGAGAAAAGTGGGCTCGCTTTTTCATCGCACCTGCCAAGAACAATGCGCAGCCAAAGTGAGTCTCGGTGATCGATTGGCAGAGCCTTTGTGCTGTCGCCTGTTGGCCGCCGCTTGGCTAAGCAAGACTATTAGCAGCTCGCCTTAAAGTGTCAACACAAACGGCCGCCCATTGGCCAAGCGCGCAGACTCACACTCCTTCGTGCCAAAACCCGCGCCTACTTGTCCAGGCGCTCGTCGGGGTCAAACTCGGCCGGCTAATTCCATGCGCAGCCACAGGCGGCGCCTCCAGCAGGCGCCAGCTGAGCCGGCGAGATCGCCAATGGTGAGCCAGCGCCAAGGAGAAGGAGCGCTGCTCGCTCTCACCTGTTTGCCTTGCTCGAATTGCTCCAATTCGAGCCCGAACTCCAGCTTGAGCGCTCCGAGTCAGAGTGGACAAACGAGCGGCCGCAAGGTGCCGGCCGATGGCGACCGATTGCGCCCGCTCCTTGGATGCAGATTCGGGCCGGCTCACTTTCAGGCGCTCGCTCGGTCGCAGACTCTCATGTCCATTCTCGGCAGCCCCCAGCAAACTCTGCGGTTTGCTACCCAAGTGAGGGACGCTCGCCGAGCTAGTTTGGCCAACAAAGGGGCTGCTCCATTCCATCGCCTCGATGCGCCCGCTTACGTCTACCTCAATCGGAGCCAAGCCTCAGCGGCGACAAAGCTCCAAGAGAGGGGGGTGGCCTAACCAGATTCGAGGCAAGAAGGAAAAAGCGGCCTCCTGTCGGCTAGTAGCTGCAAGCAGCCACTCCACCTGCCTCGCTGGCTCAGCCTCGAGCTGCGCGCATAAGCCACTCGCTCGACGAGGCCTCCATTCGGATCGGCGGCCATGTTGCAATCTCTGCCACTCGGCGCCCACTCTCACGTGCGGCGCCATTTCCGCCCTCCCGCACGCGAGCCGCTCGCTGGCGGCGCCCGCAGACTGAGCCAACAATGGGCGCCCTTGCAGCGAGCGCAAAGGTCGCCCCAAGCAACAATTGACAATCCGGCCGCCACAGAGCGACTTGCGCGCCACTCGCGCCCGGCGGCCAGGTAATTGGGCTAAGGCACGACAGGCAACCTGCTCTCGCGTTGCCTCTCTCGCCCGCTCGAAGTGCACACTCGATTGCGCCAACCAACTCGTCAGCTGGCCGCCATTTGGTGGCACGTCGCCGCCAAGTTGGCGCTCCAAGCCGCTGACTCATCGGCCAAGCTGGGCCCAGCTGACTCATCGAGCTGAGCGCGCGGCCACTTGCTGGCTCTCGGCGCTGGCCGATTTGGCTCACGGCCGGCGCTCTACGCAGTCCGGCCATGGAGGAGCTGAAACTGAGTCTTGCCGCCTGAGTCGCAAGCTCAGAAGGGCGGCGGCGGCCGAGTGGATGGCTGGCTCGCTTGCTCGCTCACTCGCTCACCTTGCTCGCCGCCGAGAGGTGTCCATTGTTGGCGGCCGCTCGATTGGCTTGCCTTTGTGCCGACTCAAAGCTGGCCCGTTAGCGCGGCCAACTGAGCCCAGCTGATCCGAGCTCAGTCGGCCCGGTGAGTCAGCGCGGCCTGGCCATTCGGGCGGCCGAGCGGGCTCGTCGGCGCCGCTTGGCTCAGCAGCGAGAACCGGCTGCAGCCAGTTGCGCCCTAAGCCAGGGAGGCTCAGTCGAGTGTAGCAATTATCATTGTTACCGCCACTCTGAGCCGGCTCGTTTGTCCTGGGCTCGCCAGTGGTGGCGCCGTTTCTCCTTGGCGACACACCGAGCCAGCGCTGCCTTCCTATGAGCGAGCAGCTTGGTTTTGGTTGATTTTGCAAGGGGCGCAGAGAGTGCGTTTACGAGCAAACAGTAGAGCAGGGCGGCCAGAGACGACAAGTGAATTGGAGAGATTTTGGCTCCAGCTCAGAGCTCAGCTGAGAGCCGGCTTCAGAGGCGAGGGCGGCAGTTAGAAAGTGGGAGGGCCTAAGCGGGACAGGCGGTTAGCTAGCCGGCCGGGCGGGGAGGAGATCGAGCGAGAGACTTGCTGGCTCCTCGTTGGCGCGCTCGTGAACCTTAGCTCATCCAGATCTCAGTCGATTTTAGAAAAACGAGCCGATCGGCAGGAGCCTTGCGCCAGGCCGGAGCCAGTTAGCAGGCCAATCTAGTTGGTCAGTCAGCCAGCCAGTTAGATTAGCGCAGCTTGGCGAGAGGAGGAGAGAGGCGAAAGTTTCAGCTCCCATCCAGCTACTCGGCGGATCAGCGCCATCCTGCATAGACGGCCGCAGTCCAGCGAGCGGTGGCGGCGGCGGCGTCAAGTTAGCTTGAGCCAGGCGAACACGAAGCTCGGCCACCTTTTGAAGATCTGGTAGCAAGCGGCGAGGATGAGAGATTTTTACGGTCAAAGTTAGGATTGGAGTGGGAGGCGCCGAGATAAGCGGCATCACTGCAATCGGGTGGTTTGCGTTTCATGAGCTTGTAAACACAACACAAGTGAAGGTCTCTCGGCAAACTTCTCCTCAAGCCAACCAGCAAGATCCTGAACTGCGAAGCTGGAAGTGGCCAATTGTTCGCGTTTACTTTGAATCCTTTTGCTCAGACGAGTGCGAGCAAAGCAAACAGAGTTGCTGAGAGAGAGAGAGACTCCGAGGGGAACGAAAGGAAGAGACAAGATAAGACTGGGCCACTAGATCAACAAGTGAGCGGATGAATCAGCTCGCCCGCTTTCAATTCGAGAAGCATCGACTGTTGATACAATCAACCTCAACTCTAGAGCAACAGCCAACCCAAGAGCCACTCTCAAGAGCAAGCTGGGCCAGGAAAGTTGGTTGCGGCGAACTTAGCTCTCGCGGCCGAGAGCCCTCAAGGTTCAAGATTCAGAGTTGGCCAGGCGGCTGGTGTGGCGCCAGATCCTCCGTTACAGGTGGCTTAAAATCGTGTGCAGTTGCGAGGACGAACAAGAGTCGGCAAGTCGTTGCCTGGCGACGGCGGACACAAAGAAGCAGGGAGATAGAGTGTCGAGGGGAACGACTCAGCTGCTCTAGGCGAAGCTCGTGCGCCCTTTGCACGCACAGGTGCCCACTCGCTCGCTTGTCACATTGAGATAGCTCGCAGAATGCTCACGAGAATTTGCCGCATGCTCGAGGCCAGGTAAAAGCAGCATCTACTCAACAAAAACTTCGCTAGCTCAGTTGTGGTCTTCGCGAGGAAGATCGGGCACAATTCAGTTATGATCAAGTGTACGCTCGACGAGGATGAATGCATCGACCTTCTCACCGTTCTCAGGGTAATAAGCCAGATAAACCAGGAACAGGCTTGGGCAATCTGCTACGAGGTTGGCCAACTCATGAAACGTCTCCCGCCAGCCAGTTGCGCGCCCATCGAAAGTTTGGCCCAAATCCATTTGCACAAGGAGGGATTTGTGCACGAAAAGAGCTGCCTCACAAACTACCAAGACCAGACACCCTCCCCCGAAGCGCCCGCAACAACCCCAAGTCATCATCTCAACACAGAACCTCAACAAGAGCCACCAACGCCGCCAACTCCGCCAATAACGCCCGAACTGAGCGAAATCCTCAGAAGGCGGCCGGCCTTGAACGAAACGGAGCTGGTTGCTTCGCTTGGAATAGCTTTATTTTGGGCGCTCGACTATGGGATTCCTGACGATGAGGAGAGAAAACTAAGCATTGCAATGGAGTATCTAATTTACCAATCGCAAAGCAACCTTAGCCTCGATGAAATATTGAAACGTTGTATAGACCGCCTACCTGTCGCCACAAAAGCGCACGCTGACTCGCACTATAGGGAGGTGTGCAAATCCTTGGTTAGCGACACCATTGAGCTTGCAATATTTTTAGAGAAAATTTACACAGCCTCAATGGTACTCAGTGATATAACTCTAGATGATTGTTTAGAGGCAAACCATAAGTGTGATATGAGTGATGATGATCTGAGCGAACTGGGTGAACCATTAGCCAGCCTGAGGGCACTGAGGATCAATGATTGGGCTCGGCTCTGGATGCAGGTCATCAGGGAGCTTAGACAACGGGGCAAATTTATACGAGCGCTATCCGTCAATTGATTACTTAAGCCCTCAGTTTCGTCTTGTAAAACCTTGGTTGAGATGCCAAGTCTCATATTGAGCAGGCAAACAATTAAAAATCGCTGGGACCATGTAAACAGGATGTTTTTCACATGCTATTTAATGGAAAGTATTATCGTTTTGCCTATTTGTTTTCTGTTTTTTGAGTTGCTAGTAATGCGGGGCTTTGTTGTTCGCCTAGTCTGGCGATGAGTTTCTCCAGAATCACCCACTCCCTTTGCCATCATTGAAACGAAGTTTCGCCTCGTCCCTGACGTAATTCGAACTCCGGAGGCTTCCCTCAAAATGGAATCAATTTCTACCCAAGTCTTGCCTAGTCAGGTAGGCGCGATGATACTGGTGTCATGTGTCTCGCTTATTGGTAGCGGCTCGGGCCGATAGTCGGCCCATGCCCATGCACTTCTCCAAGTGTGGGGCCAGGCGAGAGGCAGCTAAATTTCTGTTACAGTTTGGACAAATACAGTTGTACTGCTTCTTCTTGCTCAAGGGCTGACCAAAGACATCCAAACCAACACCCTCTTTGATCTTGTACATTTCGTCACCGGGTTCTGTGAATATGAGACCCATTTTAGCTGCGCGATGCACTTGAAGACACTCACAAAATATCACATCGTCTATCAGGCTGTTGAGCAATTTCTGCTCGGGGGTTGAAATCTTGTTGTTGCAGTCGCCAGAATTGGGTCCTTTGGGCTTGCTGCTGTCCATGAATTGCAAAACGCTTCGTTGGAAGTGGAAGACAATATTGTCCACCTGGTTCAGCTGTAAAGTATATTTATCTCATAACCGGCCCGCGAATAAGAGTGATGGAACTCCCATTCCGAGAAAGGGCGTACGAAAAGCGCTGAATGCCCGTGCGTGCTTTCTCTGCGCCAACGCGCCCAGCACAGGTGGGGTGGATCTGCGCTCTATTCAGACGAGTGAGCGATATCGGCGAGATCCCTTTAAGAACTCGGGAGGCTCTAATGAATAGGGACTATATCTGTTCGCGGTTTCGAACCGAGTTCGTTTGATGCGAGAGTTTATTTCACCTCAACAATTGTGGCACAAACCCAGCGCTTGCTGTCGTTCTTATGGATCACTATGGATCGACCAACAATGCTATTCTCGCCGGCCATGGGCAGCTTGTCGTCGACGAAGCTTCCCGCGTAGTGGTCCTCTAGGTTAGAGCTGGCCGCTCGCTTGAGAGGCCCATGTTTTCCGCTCAGATCGCCGATCTCGTACTGGTCGAATGGTGCCGACTGAGGTGGCAACTTGGCGGTGACTTTAAACGGGTTCAAGTGGCCGCCGGTAGCCTTGTCGCTGCAGAGCTCTGCCACCAAGGTCGCATTGGACTTGGTCTGCTGTGGGTCGAATTGGGGCACCGGATTTACATGAACATGAAAGAGTTTATTGTTGCCCATTAGGCCCTGCAAAGAGTATTCGCAGACTGTTGGATCTGCTTGGCTCTTTCGAGTGAAGGTGAATGTTCCCTTGACGCCATCCATGTCAAAAGTGGCCACCGCCCTCAAAGGTGCAGGTTCCGCCGTAAACCACCAAGCATCAACAGACTGTTGACCAGCAAGCAGAAGGATAAAATTTACCGCGACAACTGCTGCCTTGAACATTTTGAGCGCTTTCGCCGACAACTTGGCCAACCTTGAATAGAAAAAGGTTGCTGTGGTATGTGATTTACCTGCTCGTTAGTTTTAGGAACAGGGATAGATGGAGTCCGGTGAGCTTATTGTTGTTTGCACTCTAGCTTGCTCACAATGCTCAACCGAGCAGCCACCACTAAAGCGGCCAGCCAATCAAGCCTATCAAATAGGCCAAGCCAACCTTAACTCCTATGACTTACCTTGTTCGACCGATTTGAGTGGGCTCTGGCTCGATCTGGTGTTGACGAGAGAGGAGCAAAAATTGGTCGGTCAACTTGAAAGCTGGCGAATGATGCTACTTCTGTAATGCAATTTAGAATAGAGACTTGTGCGCGTCAGATTGGTTGGTTTTGTGAGAGGGCAATTATACAATCGAGCAAATGTGAACAAAGCTCGGCTAATTTCAGTTTGCCAGCTTAAAATCACTCGAACAGGTGGAGGAGAGGAGGTTGAAAGTTTAAGAGGTGGGAGGGAGGCGTGCAGTGCTGTTCAGCTCGTGCTGCTGACGGACACATTAAGTGGACGGGCTCTCAAATGTTGAGCTGAGACGCCTCCCCGTCTGCAGCTGGCAAAAAGGTCCAAAAGGAGATAGAGAGAAAGCTCGTCAAGCGCTCCCTCTCGAAAGTTGGATCATTTGAAGGAAGTAACCTGTTGATGGTGGTGAAAGGATGAACAGGTGGAAGCGGCAGCAGCAAATAGGTAGCCAGAAGGCTTTCGAACTAGGACTGGCGGCTGGATTGGCGGCCAGGCGGTGTAGGCATTCAAGTTCGGGGGGCTAAAGTTCGCGTTTGTTTATCTCATTACCAATAAGAGAATGGGAAGGCCGAGCTGAGAGTGTGCATGTATCTGGGTTCGTGATCTATGATCTAGCCAATTTACTCTTTTTAGTCATTTGACGCCAGCGCCGAGCAAGAGCTCTTTTGCTCTGTTTGCTTTTGAATAAAATGTTACCTGTCAAACTAGCTATCAGAGCTCATCTGCTTCTGGTTAAACACTGAGCCAGTCTCCTTTTTGCCTGGTTCAAGTTCTGGCTGCCTATTCGAACCGACGATTGTTGTTATTTCGGGCACGGTTCTAGTTAGTGCGGGGGCAAGGGCCAGATCCATAGGGTCTCCACTGGCCAATGAATCCAAATCAAATTATTCCATGCAGCCAACAAAGAACCAATGGAGGCGTTGCGAGCGCGCGCTCTGTCTCTATTTTTGGCCATTAAACCCCCCTCTCTCTACCTCTTGGTCTTCCCTCCTAGCTTTCAAGAGTTGGCGACCCACTCGGTAGTCTCAACCGAGCTCATCACTTTCTTGGGCAGTCAGCCAAGGCGGTGCAGTCAGTAAAAGTACCATCATCCTCTTGAAGCTTTGTCCAGGCTCAACATTGTCCTCAGCTGCAGCTCGAGTTGGCGACTTTTGGGTTCAAGAGAAGTCAAAACCTGTTTTGGAGGCTCGAATGCTGTGAGCCTGTCGCGGAAACCTCAGTTCCAAGCATGAACTCGACCGCCGGCGTAGGTGTTGAGTCAGATAATGGTGGCAATTTGCCTCACCTAGCTTGGCTGCTGGCTTGTGATGAACTTGATGCCATTGGCAATTGATAGCCACCGATCGTGGTAGGTAATTAAGCCATTTGTGAGCCCCCGCTGGCCTGATCTTGCGAGGAAACTGGCGGATTTGTGGTTCTCGCAGCAAGAAGACGAGCTAGTTTACTTAGCTCATACTTTCGCCCCTAGAACTTTAGTGTCCTCATTACGAATTCAAATCAGCTTCCAGTAAGTCTAAGATGGCGTTAGGAGAGTTTTGGAGGCTAACTCGTTACGAGCTTTATAAATCAAGCTAGTGGAACTGGCTGCATCATGCAGGTGAATATTCGATTGAATGCGAGGATTCATTCGAGACTTGTGGCAGATTAAATTCAAGGAGTTCAGCGCTCGAGTGAATCTCCAGAACGACGAGGTCATTGCACAACTACCTTCTTTGAGCTGGAACTCAACCAATCTCTTCAACTCATTTCATCCTCTCGTCTACCCCCACTCGATGCTAACAAAATAACACCGACTACCTCGACAGTTGGGGGAGAGAAGCAATAGAAGACCAGTGACATTGCACTCTAGAGGGACAGTTTATCGTGGCATGTTGCGATGAAGCCCAGCTTGAGACTGACCATTTCTAACCTCCACGACATCTGCCACAACATCCTGTAAACTTTCAACCGAGAACACTTCTTGAGCTTCCTCGGGTCTGCCATCCATCGACCAATTTTACGTTAACTTCTCTCGACGGATCTCATTGCAATATATAAATACAAATTTATATAGATTTCGTAGCAACTCAAAGTTCCAGGCGACGAAAATGGCATCCACAATTTCGCCCTCAAAGCTCCAACTCTTTCTTGCTTTTGTACTTGCCAGTGGAGTTCAAAATAGTTGGTTTGTTTCTGGCCAGCAATCGGCAATTAGACGACCCCAAGGGCACCGGAACCGAGTTGGAGAGAAGCCAGGGATCCTCAAAGACGCTTTCTACGAAGATAATGGCTTCGTTGTCAGAATTAGAACAACTTACAATCAGACATCCTCCATCACTTGTAACGCAGTTGTAATGGACGATCAGTTAATTTTGTCCGATATCACTTGTATCAAATACCAGGGAATGGCCAATATAGATGCTAAATTCGTGCACGTAGTAACCGGTGAACCTAATAATGAAACCGTCTACGAGGTAGAGCAGATTTATATGAACAAAGCTGACCCGAAAGATCCAGGCACCGAGCTCGCCCTCTTGAGATTGAACCGACCACTTACTGTCGATGCCCAATGTAGACAACTTATCAAGCCGGAAAAGAACCATCCGATCGAGTTTGAGATAGCGGTTCGCGTCATTGGCTATACTAACTTGTTTGAGCTAAAGGAGAACAGGAGCAGAGTGTTCAAGAGAACACAGTCGAGCAAATATATTTGCACAACTCCAGCTGATCCTAATGAAACGCCAGGCTCTTATTTACTCAAAGGGGCACCATTGCTTCAGATGGTAGATTGCCGTCAGTATCAACTTGTTGGAATTTTGACCAAAACAGAGACCTTAACTGATATGATCCCAAACAGAAAACAGCAAGACTGTTATGTCATGGTCTCTCCCCAGATGAGGTGGTACGAGCAGGTGAAGACTCTTACGTCTTTGGCTGCCAAAGATGGCGGCAATCAGACCCTGCAACCCTCAGTCGTTGTGGTCACAGTTGAGGATTTACCCTGAAAAGGATCTTGAAGCGCGACAAAGAGCCATATTTATAGTTCATATTGAAGATATGTGTCGATTGTATAAGGCTAATAGTGTATTCTCGAATGCACTTGTGCAATAACAACAAAGACAATACCAACACAAAACAGGGAAACGCTTCTCAAGGGAGTTTCCGACTCATCGGATCAATATCACATGCATCAGTGTTCACTTTGGGAGCGCTGAGTCGTATTTGTGGCCTAACAATTTAAGCCCAATCAATGTGCATGATGGACAAATTCATCGTTGATAGTCTCTGAAGTCTCATCTGTGTGTTCACTCGCCACCTTGGTTTGATGTGGCGGCTCATTGGGTTTTTCAGCGCTAGCTGATTTAAGCTGGTTATCAAGTTTTGCTTTACGCTGTCGTTTGTATGCCATGAATTCCTCATAGTTTTGTTGTTGGTGTAATCTGATTGCCCTCCTGACACCATCTTTGTAGTCCCAAAAAAGCAAGAGGCTAGAATAAATGACAATCCAGGCCATTGCTGACAGAACCATGGTCATGCTGATCACAGGCCTGAGACGCCTATGAAAAATGGCATCATGTGCTCTCCTAGCATATTCTCTATCACGTTTCAAATCCTCCCAAGGTCGTGAGCTATTTGCATATGGCCCACCAAAGCCATATGTTCTACCCTGCTGCCTCTCATAATTCGTTCCATACTCTGCACTCCGCCTGTAAGCTCTATGACTCAAGTCTGACCATTCGTTGTAGTCGGAGTAGTTCGAATATGAGCTAGTGGTTGTGGTTGGTATGCCATTCTTCAATGCATCATAGGCCTCCTTGAGCTTGACAAATTTTAAGTGACTCCCTGTGACTCTGTTATCAGGATGGTAAATTTTACTGAGCTTCAGAAAGCTCTCTTTGATCTCTTTAGGGGTCGAACTCTTGTGTACATTTAAGATGGCGTAGTACTCTTTGAGCTGGCTTGTACTCAGCGCTCTCGATATGATAATGTGAGTTTGGTTTAGGGAGCAAACTCTAGATTGAAGCGACGTGAGTATATTCATGTCCTTGCGTTCATGTCGTCTGGGGTTGAATAGGTGAAGCTTTATTTCGTCAGCTCTAAATGTGAAACTTGGCTGAGGGCGTGAAATTAAGAAATCTGATACTGTATTTTTGTTAAATTTATGAGTTAAAACATGTTTGTATGAGAGCCAAAAAGGAAGTACATTATATCGAATTCGTATATCCTTCGCTTTGTTATTGGCCTTTTCCGTGTTTTGACTCGTAAGGCCAAAGCAAAATAAACCTGCGCAGACACGTTACAGAAATAAATACTGGTCGGGTGACCAGTGAGATTGCTTCGGGACCCGAATTATGGATGATCCGATCAAGCACTGTGTGTGAATGCAAATTGACTGCGGAGGCATTGATTCGATTATTAAACCTACTCGACCCCGAGGTACTTTCAACTCCCATTTACTTAAACTCAATCTCAGCTTACTACACGCTCATCTACCTATTAACCACTACAGCTGGTAAACCCTTCTCTAGTATGGGCACCCTATTCAGAAATTATTGTTTCAAAACAAAGCTTCTCGTTCGATTTGCATCACCATGTAGATGTTTCTCGACAACCATGGTGTCCCTGATGCCATACAATCCTGACGAGAGACCTCCTTTAACGCCTCAACAAATGAAAATCTATCCCCAGAAGAAACAAGAGTTCACCGATGAGGGCTATCCCGTGCTCAAGCTGATGCCAACCAATCGCAACATATTCTTCCGGAGGCCTCGAAATGTGCGACGACAAAGACGGCAAATACCAATAAGTGAACCTCGCGAGTTGTCAATGAGAGAAGACCAAGATTGGCCATCAGTTTGGCCTGCAGCCAAAACTTTTGTTCCCTCCGCCGTTCCGCTACCTTTGAGGCAGAGTTATGAAAAGGCGGCCTTCAAGCCTCCACGTGGAAAGTATGCGAATACCGAACTGCTCAAAATAATTAATTTTCTACACTTGACACCAATCGCAATCGAAAGACATTGTTTGGCCCTTAAGAGGTTCTGTACGCAGTGGCCTGAAGGTCTGGCCTCCGATGACGAGATTAGAGAACATTTCCCTGTCAC
>ENA-UOVY01000149-UOVY01000149.1-plant-metagenome-genome-assembly--contig:-NODE-149-length-43492-cov-642.820407_pt1 | contig 43492 bp, 28 predicted proteins | sample MGYA00249840_ERZ761561 | MGnify/ENA primary metagenome ERZ761561 (study PRJEB28882, sample SAMN05720143) | plant metagenome | isolation source: Guanajuato, Mexico | place: Mexico:Guanajuato, Mexico...
GAACTGAACTGAACTCAACTCAACTCAACTCAACTCAACTCGACTCGACTAGACTCAAATACAAACAACACAAACAATAACAATGTATAAATAAACACTTGTGCCTCCTCCAAGCGCCGGCCAAATCTCGCGCTCTCTCGCCGCCAGAACTACGTGATGGTTGCTCAGCCCGCGCCAAGCAGCATCTGGGCCGCTGGGCCGCGAATCCAAATGATAGGCGCAAAATGATTATTTTGCTTGTGTGAGCTGAAATTCAATTTACTTCCGGCGTGAAATGCCGGCTAAATGAGCCGGCCAAGGTTGGCGGCAGAGCCTTGCGCTGGGGGAGGCGGCAGCCTGTTCATCTTTCATCTGAGCCGAAGCGGCCCGCTCGCAGCCGGGCGGCTCGGCACAGGTTGCCCGGCTGCTGTTGCGGTTGCGGTTGCGGTTGCCGTTGTTGGCGCCGCCGCCGCCCGGCCGCGACCACAAACCGGACTCGAGCGAGCAAAGGCGAAGGCGGAGAAGGCAAATCAAATCAAATTGCGTCACACGCTTGGAAACGTAAACGTAAACGGCAACATTTGCCCACTTACTTTTCTCCGATTGGCACTGGCTGCTGGCTGCTGGCTGCTGGCTGTGGCGCCGCCGCCGCCGCCGCCGCACGATGGCCAGCGCGATCAATGGGACGGGCGCATGAATGGGCCGGCTCAGAGGAGCGCAGCGCTCGCCGGCAAGCTGGCCGAGCTCGCCGACCCAACAAAGGCGCCCGCTCGGCCCGAGATTGATGGTTTGAATCAAGTTCAGCGAGAAGCGGCCGCAAGCGAGCGAAACAAACACCCTATAAGAGCGCCCGCGCCCGCCTATAAGAGGCGCAACTGCCGGGGCGCCAAGACGGCGAGTGAACGTGCGCGGCCCACATTTGCATGCGCCGCTTGCTGAGTAAACACTGGCACTTGGCTTGCATTCTCCTACTTGCGCAACCTTATGAATAATAATAACGATAATGCGTACATGGCGCGCAAAAAGCATACATCGTACGCAAACTCGGCACACAAACACACTGCCCGCTCCTACATGCAATGGAGGGCGCACTCCTTGTTTCAGCCTCTCGGCGTTCGAGTTTGTTTTGATGTTTCCATCAGGTTTAGCCGAGCGCGCTTCAAGGGCCGGGCTGGCGGGCGGAACACCCACCTTGGCGGGCGGCGGCGGCAGCTCGGAAGTGGGCCACTCGCCGCTCGGGGGTCCCCAAGTGCCAGTTTTGAGTTTGAGCGCCCCAATTGGCGCCCGCAATCCAGCCTCCGCCCGGCCGCCCGCCGGCCTAAAAAGCGCGGCCAGAAGGAGAGCCGCCGCACGGGAGCGAGAGACCGCAAGCGGGCCAATTATCTCACCTGCCCGCGCGGCCACAATTGGAGCCGCGTGAATGGAATGGGACGGAATGGAATGGAATGAAATGGACTGGAATTGAGTTGAGTTGAGTTGAGTAGAGCTGAGCTGAGTTGAGTAGGCAACAATTGCGGTTGGCCGCAATGGGCAAGTCGCACTTTGGCCAACAATGGGCAGAGTTGCGCGCGCTCCCACAAGTTTCCACTCATTCACACTCGCGGCTCCTTCCAGCAGCGGCGGCTGAATTTGAGAGCGGCAGGTGGAGGCCAGTTAGCGCAAACCCGGCCGCCGCCGCCGCCGCCGCCACTGCCTCTGTTTGCTTTCGGCGCCCCGCGGCCGCCGAGACCCGCAACTTGGAAGCGCCGACAAAGGCGCCTAAACAGAGCCGCTGATGTAACAACAATTCCAATTTGAGCCCCAGCAACACTGGCGGCGCCAACAGCAACAACAAGTGGCGGCAGAATGTGTTTGTGTGAGCAAATGATTTGATTTACCTATCGCGCCGGGCGCAGCGCAACGCAGCGAGAGTTCACTTCTGGCCTCTCCTCTGGCTTTGCGTGCCGAGCAGACGAGCTTCCTAACGAGAGACTCGAGATTGTTTCCCTCCCAAAGCGGCCGCCCGCTCGGCACAAACCCGATACGCGAGCTCTGCCGCCGAGAACACGCGAGCTTGGCGCCAATCGAGCTGCTTCCGGCCGCCCAGACTCGGCAAGCCGCGCACCTGGCCGCCTATAAGCGCGCACTATAGGTGTAGGCGGGGCAGGGCGGCCGGCGCGAGCTTAAGCGCGACAAAGGCCGGCTCACCGGCGACACGCCGGCTTGTTTGCTGGCCGCGCGCAAGGCGGCCAGTGCAGCTCGGCGCTAATTCTGCTTGCGATTAACTTGGCCGAGCAGTCAGCCAGCTAGCTTTGAGTGAGCCCGAGTTTTGATCGAGATCCACCAGCCCATTCACAAGTCGGCCCATTGAGCCTCCAGGCTGCCGGCTCGCTCGCTCACTTCACAGTCCCACGAGCTCAACAGGGGCGATGAGAGAGCGATGGCGCCACTCGCGCGCTCAAGACGACTCTGGGTAAAAATCCATCAGGTCGGAGGCAACCTGGCTCGGGCTTTGCTTGCTGGCGGGCGAGCGCTGTCGCAGCCTCCGAGCACTCGCAAACTGCGTGCTCAATTCCAGCAGATCGAGCGGGCGAGATTTGGCCAAGCTCCTTGGCGAGACAGATCAGCCAGCTCGATAGGATGGTCTAAGTAGCATCGGGAGCTGCCTCTTATCGCGCCGCCGCTGCCGCCCCGCTGCCGCCCCGCTCTCGCCCCCAGCCGCTCTGTGGGTCGAGCTCGCGCCCGCCCGCTCACCCGATTAGCTTGGCCGAGTAAACAAACAGTCCTATCTCTCTCTCTCTTCACTGTGCCGCCGTCGCAGCCGCAACCGCCGACGAGCCAACCAAATCAAGCTCGCAAAGGCCACTTATCAGCGCCCACTGCTGACCAGATATCCTTTAGCCTCCGCGCGGCAAGTTTGTGTGAGAACTAAACCCAAACCGCAAGCGATTTTTGGTTTGAGTCTTGGTTTTGGTTTGGCGCAGAGCTCGACTGGAGGCGGCGCGCATGCGCCCCTTGCCCGCGGGCTCGCTGGGCGCGCAAACTTGCGAGTGGGGGGGGGGGCTCAGCTCGCCGCAGCGAGCCAGCCAGCGTGCCGTCCCCCACTCGCTCAGAGCTCCTCTGCCCGGCGGCGGCGGTCGCGCACTTGCCAAGACAATGCAAAGCTCGCATTTGGAATCAGGCGCTTAGACGGACATCAAATTCGAACAAGCTGAACTGAGCCGAGCTCAATTGAACTGAACTAAACCATCGAGAGAAGGTGCGAGAGTGAGCGAAAGCAGTTAGAGAGCGAACTCAGTTTGGGCTCCAATTCCAGGGAGGCAAATCCATGGGAGCTTTCTAAGGAAGCCGGCTGAGCGGGCGCAAACGCGTATTGCGAGCAGAGGGCGCCCATTGCAACACTTGACTCGCCCATTGTGTCACACAATGATCCAGCGCTTCCATTATAATCGAGCCCGCAACAATTAGCATCCGCCGCCTTCGCAAGCAAGTGAACAAAGTGTAGCAGTTGCAGGAGGAGGCAAGTGAGTGCGCGAGGATATCGAGCCAGCCGAGTGGCCACAATAGGCGAGACAATAGGCTCTCAGGCGCAGACAAGGCCGCCATAATGAACCATTCAATCCACGCGCTTGCAGTAGCGGCCGGCGCCCAAGCAGGCAAGCAGCCCCAGCAACAAGCTCCCTCGCATCAACAAGCACAAACGCACCACCACCACCAACAGCAGCAGCAGCAGCAGCAAGTCCAGCAGCACCAGCTGACCAGCTACGACTTGCACCTGCACCAGCAGCAGCAGCAGCAGCACCAGCAGCTGCATCACCAACAGCTGCAGCAGCAGCAGCAGCAACACCATCACCAGCAACAACAGCACCAGCAGCACCAACACCTCCACCTCCACCACCAGCACCAGCAGCAGCAACAGCAGCAGCAGCACCAGGACCAGCAAGCGGCCTTCCAGCAGCACCAGCTCCAGAAGCAGACCATCATTGGGGTGGCCCAGCAGCAGCAACAGCAGCACCAACAGCAGCAGCTCCAGCAGCAGCAACAGCAGCTGCAGGCCGCCAGCAAGCACGTCAAGCGACCCATGAACGCGTTCATGGTTTGGTCGCGGGGCCAGAGAAGGAAGATGGCGCAGGAGAACCCTAAGATGCACAACTCAGAGATCAGCAGGCGCCTCGGAACCAGATGGAAGGAGCTGGCCGAGAGCGACAAGCGGCCCTTCATCGACGAGGCAAAGCGGCTGCGGGCGCAGCATATAAAGGAGCATCCCGATTACAAGTATAGGCCGCGCAGGAAACCAAAGCTCATGGTGTCGGCCAGCTCGGCTGCTGCCGCTGCGGCCGCCGCTGCAGCAGCGGCTGCGGCAGTCTCGAGCGCCAACTCAATGGTGTCCAATCACATGACAAGCCTACCGATGGCAAACCAGATGGCAAATCAGATGGCGGCCGACCTGGCCGCGAGTCATGGCGGATTGCACAATGCGCACTCCCACTATCACCACCACCACCACCACGCGGCCGCGCTTAGCTCGGCTGGCTTGGCCACAAATCACCACAACGCGCCCATGGATCTGGTTAGCCACCACGCGCACCAGCATCCCTACCACTCTGCCATGGCCATGATGTCGGCCGGCCTCCATCCGGCTGCGGCGGCCGCCGCTGCCGCAAGCTCGGCCAGCTCGGCGGTCACAAATCAGGGACTTGTTGTGATGAATCCAACCCATCACCCGTCAGATTATCAAATCCTCCAGCAGCTAGCATGAGCTTGGCCGCCCCTCGCTCGGCCAAGAGCCAGCCAAGCATTATTATTATTATTATTATTATTGCCATTGATAGTGCCAGTCGCTCCGGCAAGGGCGGCTGTTTGTTTCGGGCACACACGTACATATACACACACATACATAGACACACGCATGGGCCACTTGAGGCGCTTGGCCGGCCATCAGATTGAGACGTCGTCAGCCGCTGGCCTGCCCAACCAACGCGCCACCTCCTTGAGTCCTCGAGGGCCGGACCCAAAAGGAGCCCAAGCTAAACCGATGACAGTGAAACGCAAGCGCGCGTTCTTACATGATGCGAGGCCGAGTCATATGCATTTTTCGAAAATCACAGTGTGGGGCCCCAGCTAGCCCAAGGGCCGCAGTTCAATAAAATTTGCTGTGATTCTCTCACTCTCATTCTATCGCTCTCCTCTCGCGCCTTGAAGCCAATACCATTCGAGGGCTTGAGAGAGGGAGGGAGAGAGAGAGAGGGAGAGAGTATTCAGATGAGAGCACTAGGTGTGGGGAGGCCACGAGAGCGGAAACAGTTTCCGCATTGGCTTGTGCAATATCGGCAGCTTCCGTGTTTGATGGACAATTTTATATTTCATAAAGGCAAATATTTGAACTCGAATATTTCCCATTCTCTCGAATTTGTCTCTTGCTAGCTCGCTGCCAGGTTAAACTGGCCAACCCACAGATCAATAGTGTACAGATATGAAAGAATGCAAAATTAGACTGATATTATCATGCTTTTATTAGCTCTCTATAATATTTCTTATATTTCGCCTTCACAGAAGGATGAAATTTCGCTTTCTAGTAAACTGGCGCCTTTCTCCTCCTGACTGATGTGCTCAAGATTCTGGTGTGTCGAAATCTGACATTCACCACGTGAAAGTTTGCCAATATTTGGGTCAATCTCAATCGTGTCAAGCTATCATCCCTCTCGATCCTAATCCTCTTTGATATTTGAGTCAGACATAAACTTGATGAGAATGTCTCGTCGGTTGTTACCAATTTGGAGCATTAATATTGAAACCAATTCTTTATGCAATGCCTGACTAGCTTCGCGATCTTTAATTATGGCCAATCCGCTGTTCAACGCCCTATCGATGGGCTCCTCCTCTCCTGGCAACCGTTTAAGCGCAAACTTAATCAAGGATCCTTTCATGGCAATCACATCTTCGGCTGGAATATCTTCTCTTGTTTCGATAATGTGATCAATTTGTGATGAAAACTCATCGTACAACTCACTGGGTTTTGGATCATCGATTTTAGAGACTGATAGTTTTTCGATTAAGGCTGTTACAACATTTTTAACATTAACTCGGGCCATCAATAAGGCACAGCTATTGAAGAATGGTTTCAAAGTGGCTAAATGGAATTCATCTGGAAAAACTTGTATTAGACACTCCATGAGATACTCCTGAGCTATAGCATCCCTGCTTGAGACTATTTGCTCCAAAACACTTGGCAATACTGTATCCTTATAACAATTAACATCAACACCCTCCAATTGTGACAATCTGACTAGATTTGTGCCAACTAATAAACGTAAATCTTGCCTATCCTTCTCTTTTCTATCCTTTTCCCTTGAGTGACCCTGATGTTGTATTCTCACCCAAAGTTTGTTCATTTCTGCAAAATTTGTTAATATAAAATCGAGCGAGTCTTGCAGGACGCCCTCGTTTGGTTGATCATTTGTTGATGGTAAAACTTCGCGACACATTTGTAACAGGTAATTTCGCAAAAACAATCCACGCAATGGATGCTGAACTCCACTACACATTTCAACAAGATCCTTCAAGATTTCTTTGCGACAAGTTGGCGAGGTTTTCATGTAAACGTAACCAACTGTTATAAGTAGATATAGTCTGGGTATTATATTGCCAGCATGCTGCACAACCTCATACAAATCCGCCAACTTTCTTCCTCTTTCGAATTCTTCAGTTAAATAAACAACCAAATGGCGTAGCTGGTCTGTGACGGAAATGTATAGTTGGTAATACTCTTTGGGTGCTAGATTTGAGGTACGTAATTCTCCAAGAAAGGACGAGGCATGATTCAGGGCGTCCATCATGCGACCTTTGTCGATGGCCAGTTTCATGTGGAAAGCGTGCGGTTCGCAGCTCATAATAGTATTATATCTATGGGTAATGTTTTGCGTGGAGAATGTGGGCGGCTAGCTGTAACCAGCCGAGTGTGTTTGGGGCTTGGATGGTGTTGGTTTTTGGTGATGGGTGTGACTCTGACTAATATTAGGTTGGCGTGTGATCTCATGTCAGAAAAATATATACCCTCGTAGGCCGCAAGCCGAGCAATGGCAGCGGGAGCTGATTCCACCAACGCTATCCAGTGGACCCACTTGATTGCACGAAGATGGCCGGGTCGCGATAAGCAGATGCCGCCGCTCTGCCTGCGAGCCAGCTTTTGCAGCGCTTCAAGAAGTGGATTCCGCCGCCAGGAGTCGCGCGGCTCGACACCAGAATGTTCGAATGTTGCTCGATCTGTTTCGTCTGCGGACGAAATGCTGTTCGAACACCAGCCAAACTAGGATTCCCGTCTTGTTCCCTCGCTCCACCTTCATCCATGCGAACAAGCACACTGCGAGCGCAATAGCAGTAGCATTGGCGACGGCGCCAGCAGCAGCAGCAGCGGCGACGGCGGCGGCAGATCTTTATTGACAAAAATCGCACGGATCTACCGACATCTCAACCAGGATCGGCCAATATTGCAGCCAGTTTGAGAAAGCCCCAACATCCCAGGTGTCGCGCTCTTGTTTATTCAACCAGTGGGCCATGTTTGGAGCTGCGATAGGATATCCTCATGGCATCTTGTAATCAATCCTTACCGAGGCCGGAATGGGAACCAACAATGCATCTTATATTGGCCATAGGAATGGTCGTCATGATACCAGTTTCTATCCTAACCGCTTATATGGAAGCAATGTTATACTTAAGATCACAGCAAACAACCTCAGCTAGATCCTCCAATGGCCAAACAGTTACTCAGAACAACCATCATAATCATGGTGGCGGCAACAAAGATTTCGAGCGCACCAATATCTCAAGCCACTTAACTGATCCTTGTAACAAGGATCGAGGTAGCGGCGGTAGTCAGGGGGCAGCGGCGGCAGCAGTGATCTCAGCATCTATTTCTAGCCATCAACAATCAAATTTGCTACCTTTTAACGCCTTAACCAATAGTAGCGGAAAGGATCAACATAGCAATAGCATTAATTTAAACAAGAACAATACCTCAAACAATCATAATGGCAAGCCTAACAACTGTGCACAGAAACGAAGGAAGAATAGCTCCACGGCTAATAGTGAAAAAGTGCCAACAAATAGCAACAAGTCTACAGGCTCAACAACAAGCGATAAAAGATCCTCCAACCCATACGCCCCAATATTTCAGAACTTAACCAATGTAATTTCCTCCCCACCACCACCTTTGCCAACGTTTGACAATGAATTCGATTCGCTTGAATTTAAAAAGTTGAGGGGTAAGAAGTCAGCGAGAAAATCTAACTCCTTGAATGGCAGTGTCGCTAGTAACGACGATATCGGAAATACTAGTTCAATCAATCAGACTAGCACCGCAAGCTCAAGCCAAGTGACAAAGATCAAGTCAAATGGAAAACAGAATAGCTTAAAGATTGCAACTGTTGAGCGTGATAACGATTCGCAGGCTCAAACATCGGAGAGAGATAGTTCTAGAAATCCCAAGGCAAATTCGAAGGATATCCTTGCCATGGCAGCTATCTCCTCTACAGATATTGGATCTTGCACCGATTCAACAAAGTTATCCAAAAAGCAAAAAGATCAGCAAGAGCAACCAACTGTTATGCCCATACAACCGCCATCATCATCGTCCTCCTCAACGCCCTCTTCATCCTCGGCTGCCTCAACATCATCATCCTCATCAGCTTCATCTTCGCCACCTCTTTCGACGTCATCATACGGCGAGTACTCATTACTTGGCCCCGGTGCCACCTTTGAGTTGCCTTGTTTGAGAGTGAGATCAGCGCAAATCTAACAAGCACCAAGCATCTGGCACCAGAAAGAAAGGTGTGCAAGGCAACACAATTATAGCGTCAAGCTGCTGTTGAACGTTCAAGACGATAATCGATTAGAACTGTGCAAAGTATCTAGCGCATAAGTAACACCTATCAACTGTGTTTCCGCTCTTTAATAAAAGATGAGTTTGCAGTCAATTCGATTTGGAGCGAGTCTGATTAATACATTAAATGTTCGTTGTATTTAAGCGAGCTCATGCTCTCCGCTTTGGTTTGATTCCGTGTCTTAGTTTCCTCCTTCTCGAGTTTCGCGAAACTCGGCGCGATTTCAACTTTGGCGGCGCCTGCCTGACACTGGCTCGCCTCTCTCTCCGTGGTGCAGCTTTTAGGCCAAAGCCAAGTTGGTTAGACCGCGACGAGGATGAGAAATCGCGTCTCGTTAGGACTTCGAATCCGTTTCGAGGGAAAGTGCGGCATTGACTGCTCATCTAATGTACTTACCATTAGCAATAAGACGCGATGAGGCCCGCCCAAGGCTAGCTGATTCATCCTCGCTTGCATCGAGGTTGTTTGTTGACTTCCTCTGAACAGTTGCCTCGTTGTCGGCTCCAATATCCGTGTCTGTCATTCCACCCAAGGCGGATCCCCCCGAAGTGCTGCTCCTTTTGGCGCCCCTATCGGCTTGCATGAGGACTGGCTGATTTCCGTCGCGGCTCGAGCCCCTACTCTCGTGAGCGCGACGCATGGCCCTAATCAAGCCTTCAAACGACGACTCCTCTCTGTCGCCGTCCAAACCATGAGCTTTGGACGCATCCCCGCTTGAAGGCTCCAGGTCGGCTCTGGAGGCAGGAAATATCCTGCCTACGGAGGGAGCCGTTTTATAAAGTAATGCGTTCAGATCATAGTACTTTGGTGCATCTATTTGATTGATGTGGTAGAGGTTTGACAAATCGTGGTTAAATTTGGACGTTAGTGGTGCTTTTTCTTCAAAATTTGTCAGCGAGATTGAGGCTTGAGCATAGCAAGCTATCAAGCCAACTAGTGTGATTATGATTGAGAGTAGATCCTTTCCAGGATTCAACATGTTAGCGTTTGTTGAGCTCATTCCTGTTGCTAACTTTGAACTGAGTTTCTCAAGAGCTGATTGTGGAAGTAACTCTCTAGCTATCTAACTATTGGTTGGCGAATCCGAGATTTGGTTGGAATGGCCTTGCGGAAATCATTGGTCTCGCTATAAATCTCTCTCAACTTTTACGTGTGCCAAGACTGATGCCTTGATTCTGAGGTTTTGATCATCCGCTCATAAACTGAACATAAACAGAGTAACTAACTAAGAGTTGTCGCTTGGCAAAGCCTCGTGTCGACTCCTGTCCAACATGAAGCCTTAGACCCGACGACTTACCTTCACAATCAAAGGAGTTCCACCAGGCGCAAACGCTCGTTATTTGGTTGAAAATTGTGCCATTTGGGCATCTACAATACCAATGTTGTCATGCCAAGGTTTTGCGCACCATTGAGTTGTTGTTGTCGATAATTTTAGTTTGGAGTGGTGATCGTGATTGTTTACATTAGTGTGGTAGTTGGACGATACCAGGGAATAAGAAAGTCGGTCAGTGGGAGGCGGATGTGTCATTGTTGGCCAAGGAGAAAGTTAGCTAACTGTTGGTTGCATGCAATTCTTGGCTTCCCCAAGCCAAAATGCCAAGGCAACGGAGACAAGAAGTCATGGGTGATCAAGGATGAAGCTGATTCCATCAGGCTACAACACCAATACCAGTGAGGAATAGCAAGCGCTCATTATGCAACAAACATGGCGTTCCAATTTCTCACGATGGCTGCTTGCCAACAAAATCGGCAACTCTGCGCTTAAAGTGGATAGCAAATATTTGCACCTCTCGCTAGCCCTCTCTCTCTCGCTCACTTCTCGCGCCTGCGAGGCACCTTTCTAATCGGAAAAACCCTTCTGATACTCACATGAAGCTATCCTGCCTACCGTCAGCCTGGCAGATATGAAACACCTGGCAACGAGCCTCCACATCCGCATAGTAGCCTGCATACTTTTGCTTACGGCAGTTGAAACTGGTCAAGTTTGTGCGACTTAAAATGGGGTAGTCCTCGTTCGGTTGGCCAGGGATTGCATCCTCCAACCACTTTATGGAATCGTGGTGGCTATGATGGCCATGATCATGATGGCCATCATGATCATAGTCGTGGGCCCGATCTTCGCAATCCGCCTCATCGCGAGAATGCTTCTTGGGAGAGGAGTTTTCCCGTCCAGTATGTTTCTTCCTAGCCGAAGCCTCCAATTCGTCTCTATAGTCAACATCGTCGGGCTCCTCCTCCTCCCCATTCTTGTCCGCATTGGAGCCAACACTCTTCCTGAAACCCATTGGCTCCTGTTTGCCGCCGAAACCTTGAGCATCCAAGCCAGTGCCTTTGTTTCGCTCAGTGTCTTCTTTGTCAGCTGACCTTCCTCTTGCATCCGAACCAAATCGGCTGTCATCATCGTCATCTTCGTTGTGTTTATTGCGACGGCTAGACTCGTCTCTCTTGCCACTCGATTCAGTTTGTCCGATTGACTCCTCTCGCTCGTTTCCTTCATCTCGATCCCTTGCTTTGTCTTCTGGTGCAGATTTCTCGCTTTTGTTTCCGCCCATTCGACCATCCTCTTCGTCAGCGTTGTTCGTGGCTCCCGTGCCTCTCATGGTCGGAGTTCCATCACCTATTGTCGCACCAAGTCCACCGCCCGCCGCCTTACCGTCTCCTCTACCTTGATCAAGAGAGTTCTCATCCCTCTCGTCCTGTTTCTCCATATCGGCCTCTGAACCTTCCTTATCTGCCTCTCTTGGTTGCTCCTCGCTCTCTCGCTCGCCAAACTCTCGCTCCTCTACAGGTCCGCCCTCTTCGCCGCCTTCCCCAAGGTCTGGATCGTCGTCCACTCCATCCGACTTTGGCATGACGGTCACCGTGTCCCCTTCCTCATCCACATCCTCGTCCCCAACGCGCTTTGGATCTCGTTGTATATCCGATCCCTCGTCACCCGAATCGCTCACTGTCGAGCTGTCCCTACCCGCGTTTCCTTTCGCTTGCTCATCACCATCCTGCTCGTCACTTGGATTTGAACTTTTCTCAACTGCTGAATAGAAGTGCTTCCTCTTCCTCCCATTTCCTCCCTTGAGCCCGTCCACTTCGGTTGCACCTCTTCCGCTCTCCTCCGACTCAACTGAGTTCTCGTCCAAATCTGCAGCCACAACAGTTCCGTTGGATTGCTCCTGAACTTGGCGCCCACGTTTCACCGCATTTAGAGGATGAAGCCGGCCTTTGCGCTCAGTCTTTGCTCTCAACCTACCAGCTCTCGCCTGGCTCCCATGCGAGCCTGTTCCTCCGACTACTCTACCTTTATTGGCCGAGCGCGACCCGCTAATTGACTTTCGTCCTCTCTGTTTGCCGCTCTCGGCCAAACTCGGACGAGCCAGAGGCTTCACCCTCCTCTTCTTAAGTTGATCTGCTTCCTTGATGACGCGACGTTTTGTCAACTCCAACTCTCTATTGTTTCTCTTCAAGGTTGTTTTCCGATCATGACGATGTTCACTCTTAGAAGTGGACGAAGTCTCCACCTTCAATTCGTTAAATTCACCCAATTTTGAGACGATGGATCCTTCGCTCTCATCGGGCGAACTTGAGGCCGCTTGGTTTCCCGAGGCATCGTCCATTGGTGCCAAAACTCGAGCGTTAGTCAAACTTTCCATCGGTTGAATCGAGTTGCCAGGTTGGGTTCTGTGGGCTGGCAAGGCTGAGACCCCAACCAGTCTCGGCCTGAGCGCATAAGCTGCCAAAAATGGCACGCTACCGCCCAGTTTGCTTATGATTTCGGGACTTAGCTCCTCGAGGCTTCCGCTCGAAGATGAGGCCCACACTTGGTGGACGCTGGTGACTGAAGGCGCGGCTAGCTCGTCTCTCTCATGATCCAAGGTTTGAGGGGGCTTTTTGGTTGCGCGATTAACTCTCGCCAGGCTCTGGCTGGAACTAGAGCTTTTCAGATCACCGATATCACCTTCAGCTAGCTGCACTTGAGGTTTCACGGTGGTAAGGCCAAGCTTCAAGTCTTCAGACCTTGCTTCTTGTCTTGGCGTTTCTTGGCCGAGAACGTTGCCCCTAAACAGGAGAACTAGGAGGCAGATGAGCTTGTGGCCCGAATTTCGGCCATAGATTGTCCGATGATTCATTCTAACTTCTATCGCGTCTAACCTGCCGGTGGCAAATTTATTCGGATCTTCGATTCGACAAGTTCCTTCTTGACTGAGTGATTCAATTTTGTTCCCACTGATCCACTCTCTCGGCCTGACTAGAGCCAACTACAACTATTTTGCTCGACGAACCGTCGGTGGATGAAGGTGTTAGGATATATTAAGTAACATTTGTCATCCTCGACAGTCTTGCAGAGTGTTTGCTCGTTGTCAGACAGAAACCGTCAAGCCGAAAACATCTTGCTGCCAACCACAAACAGAGTCCCTCCTTTGGGTTGCGACAAAAGGAAAACAAATTGGTCAGTTATAAGCAATACTAGGAACCGCTGAGTTAATCAGTGCTCGTCTCGCTTGATTAAGCGCCTTCGGCTTAAACTTTACTAGAATAAGTCAAGCCAAACCAACCAAAGCCACTCTCGCTTTTCAGCCAAACAGCTGCCATTTTGACCTTCTACCTGAAACCATCAGTTTGGTCAGTCTCAGTCTCAGTGACGAAACTAGCCAGTTATTCGCAAGACTTTAAATTCCACTTTCACTTTGAAATTGTAGGATCTGAATCTTGAGCCGAACGGATGCTCGAGAAGTATGCGCTTGAAAGCCGAACGATCATCATAGCCACTAGAGTCTAGCTACAACGAAGCCAACAGGTGAACTTTTGAAGATCAATCTTAAACCTGACCACCAGACTGGTAGCTGTAAAACTGTTGTGCTAGATAAGCGCTAAACTGCAATCTTCAAGTCAAATGTTCCTGAGATCTTGGCGGTTTATGCAAGAGTTGCCAGTCGCCACAAGTGGCAGTCTTAACTAGAAGACTAATTAGATGAGCAAGACAAGGTAGGCTGTCCTGGGAGGCAGCCAGATGTGTGGCGTCCAATCGAACCACAATGCTCGCACGACATTTCGTCCTGCTCAAACCGAATGAAGTTTATTTCAATAACAGAACGATCAACATAGTCCCCTGGCTTCGTTTGATTACACGGTTTCGTTTCCGCTCGGTGCTGATTAAGGCAGATGAAATTCATACCGTCTCTTCACTCGGCTTCGGCTATCCAGCTGAGGTAGACTCTACAGAGGAAGCGCTTCGCATGACAGATTGATTTTGTCCGCCAGGATTCTAGCCGGTGCCCCCCCCACCCCTTTGATTTAGCCGACTTGAGGTTTATACCTAAACCTTAGCTTGATGCTGGAACCGAGGATAAGAGCTTGCAAACATCGGCAGGCTTCTAAGACGACAAACTCTTTCCGCTTAGCTCATAACAGTGGCGTTGTATTTGGGGATGGCATCTAATGAGGTTGAGGGCATAATTACATTGCCGAGAACCCTCCAATCCCATGACCCCACAAAAATCTCCAGCGTGTTCGTGCGCAATCACGATCTCGTCGCAACTATTGTCTATCACGTGCTGCACGTTCTGATTGTTGTATTTGAACTAAAAATTCACGCTTTCCGCATCAACTTGGGCAACTCAAGTTTCAAAACATTTTCGAAGATATCTCTTAGAAACTCTTAAATAAACATAGTATGTCATTGAGTGAGGCATTCACCTTCCTCGTCACAACGGACAATCATCTAGGTTACAGAGACGATGACCATATCAGACGTAAGCAGGCCAATCTCGACCACACCTTGAAATCTCTTCAGACAAAACATTCCTTCGATCGCAACATCCTAATCTTCTACAACCAATCAACAACAGGTAAAGACTCTTTCATGGCCTTCGAGGAGGCACTGAGGTTGGCTCGTGATAGAACCGTTGACTTTATCCTACTTGGAGGAGATTTGTTCCACGTCAATAGGCCAAGCGCGAATGTTGAGCACAAGTGTATCAAGATAATAAGGCAGCATATGAGTGCCGATATCGACAAAGAATTAACATTTGGCCGAGTCGGGGGCAAATTCTCTCACTTTCATAAGTTGGACCACGCAAACTTTGAGGATACAAATCTCTCTGTTAGTCAGCCGATCTTGACAATCCATGGAAACCATGACGATCCGACGGGACCAAACTCGCAGAGCATTTGCGAGAAGCTAGCAACATGTGGGCTTCTCAATTATTTTGGCGCAGTTACGCCAAAAAAGAAGACAATTCTAGTCGAACCAATAGTATTGCAAAAAGGTCTCATCAAGATAGCTCTCTACGGCTTGGGCTTCATACCTGATTATAAGCTGAAGGCGGCATTTGACAATGGTGAGGTAAAATTCGAAAGCCCGTCCGAAGACACATTCAACATTCTTGTGATCCATCAAAATCGGATTCCCTTTCAAAAGAACCGTTATATACCCGACGAGCTCCTACCCAAATTCTTTCATCTCATCATTCGAGGCCATGAGCACCCGGCGCAGTCGCCTGAGCCAATACCGGATTCGAGAGTGCGAGGTATGGTATACCAACCAGGCTCAACAGTTGCAACTTCGATTTCACCGATGGAGGCAACTCCGAAGAAGGTTGGAATCTTTTCAGTTGAGCTTGCGAATCTAAAAGGTGATATGAATTCTCTTTACAAAATGGACTACGAATTGATTGAGCTGAAATCTTGTCGACGGATGATATTCAAAGATATTAGCCAGAAGGAAATCTTTAAGTATATAAAGAAGACCACAGGAGGCAGTAAGGTCACTTCGACAGAGTTCCAAAATCTAAGCAAGGATTATGTGATCAAATGTATCTCAGAACTGTTGGAAACTAACCGCCCACGAAAGAGGGAAGAAAACCTTCCCGCCGACCAATCTAAGAGGCTCTCCCGGTTCGACTTACCTTTGGTGAGACTGAGGCTTGAATATGCCTCAAAAAGTGAGAAGTTTGATGAGATTGATGTGAGTTCGCAATTTTACCCCCGCAAAGTCGCCAACAAAGATATAATATTGTTCAAGAAACAAAAGTTCAACACAAACGATAAAGGAACCGTAGAGAATGCAACCTTTGTAGGTGACGATAATGAGGATGAAAACGCGGATGAGTTTGAGCATATAAATTTAGGGGAGGAGAAAAGAGATACCATTGACGTGATGATTGAGAACTTTTTCAAAGACAGGTGCGAAAGTGAGAGGTTACAAGCCCTCTCGTTGATTGAATACACCAACGCTGTTAGGGGCGCAGCTGAAGATGGTAATGTGATATCGAAGGTTCTAAACAAGAAGAAGCAGGAAGTGCTCAAGAAGTATCAAGCTATCATAGCCAAGGGAGATGCTGCCAAGTCTTTCCATGATGAAGAGTCAGTGTATAGATGGTTTGTTTCGGCCTTCAATTCCGAGCACAAAGTAGGAGGTGATGAAGATATGGAAGTCATCATTTGTGATTGATGTTAAAGTTTGGAGAGTTATGTTTCTAGTTGAATTTTGTTGATCTCATGTAACTAACGTCTAGATCAGTTTTCGGCGTGCACCATCCAGATGAGGCCCTTTCCTAAGATCTTTAGTAACGAATACTATTCTTTTTGTTGTTCGCCCACCGCGAGACATAATCCTGGCATTGGTACGGGAGGTATCTACCTGCCGGTTCGATTGTAGGTCCGCTTCTTAACGTTGATTTTCATTCAACAAACCCTCTGCAAAATCCACGAGCGCATCAAAAGCCTCCGAAAGACCGCTCACTGTGCACCTCTTCCGGGATGAACCAGCGCTGATCGTGAAATCCAGAGGGATCGAGGATATCCCTATCTAGGCCTTCTGGGATCCAGATGAGCTCGGTGAACGCATCTGGGATGCAGCTGTAACTTTGCTTCGCTCGCATGAGCTGTCATTACCTGTTACCTCTTTCAACAAGAGCGCTAATTCTAAACATTCAACCTGTTTACCTACCCCGGAGTCTACTCCAGCACAAGAGCAGCCATGAACATCCAGATCAATTCTGGAAGTTGGATGTGCAAATAGCGTAAACTGCTAGGATGCACAATCGAACTCTGTCTCATCCTGTCCATGATAATCGGCTCCTGCGTCATCCTCAATAAATACGATGTATCTCATTTTATGGTTACTCGGCTTTCCCACTTTACTTTACCACTGCTTTCTCACACTTTGCTTGATAGTTTTGTTAATATATTACAAATTTTACCACTCGAACAGGGTGCAATCGCTCCCTTTTCCAGCAGCCACGATGGTCAAGAGTAAGCCAATACTGTTACAAAATCTACGATGCAAACGGGTGTGTTTGCTACAGAATTTAGCCTTGATTAGCGTGCTCATATTCTCGGGTACAGTTTTCTGTCTCGAGCAGGTGAGTGTTTATCAATCGAATCTCGTCAGGTTAAATCAAGGATCGAAATCTGAAATTAACACTCCTCTAGGACGCAGACCTATTGAGGCCTCTTGAAAGTTTTGCAAAGAGTATGATCAGCACTGTGACCCTCGGGGTGCCATTGGAGGTTGATTTTGGGACCACAGATCTGATAAAGAGCTTCGCACGATTCACATGGCGAACTGGGTTCCCAATTACAATGCCCAGGGGGTTTATGCAGAAGGCACAAGATTTTTATAACAACATCCGGCTTCGCGTGAACAATGCCAGCGTAGAGGCAGTCCATCGTAAACCGTTGGCCGGCCTCAAGGTTGACCTGGACGATATTGTGGACGCAATAGTGGATCAAGTGCGCCAGAGTCCTGACGGACTCTATACTAACTATCTAGAGACAAGAGTTCACAACTCATCACTGGAGGACGCATGTTACGATGTTGGCGTCCAACTCAAAGCATATGGAGTCGATCTGACCAACTACAGGAACATTGCAGGAGCTGTCTTGGGAGTCCCTCTGATGCCAACAGTCGCATCGACTGTTATTGGAGTTGCAAATTTAGCACCTAGCTTGAAATCGGTGTCAAATATGACCACAAATCTTGTAAGCAATCCAGTTGTTCAGTTACCGGGTGTTGCAATGAACGCAGTGTCACATGTTTCCGGATCAGCCGTGAATACGTTGGATAGTATCCGCTCAAACTTGGTGGCGAATGTACCCGGACGCATTCTGTCGCCCCTATCGTTGTTTCAAGATGGACTCTTACCTGCCTCCTCAAACCAACAACAGCGGCCGCTCTAATAGGACAGATACCACCTTCTGTCACTCTGAACGAACTTCTCGAAATAAAACGGACCCATCTCACGATCCAGCTCGTTAGTGACTTTCTTGCGCTCGAAGGCCGCAGTCATCGAGACAATTTTTTCGTTGTATGGGCTCAGTTTCTTTATGAACCTGAGCTCCACCTTGGAAGTGCAGAATCTGCACTATAGATTTGAGTTCGTCGCCATACGTTCAGGTGGATGCCAATGGGGAACCAGTGGAAACGATCCGATCTCACTTCCCAGAGTTCGAACAGCGTCGTTCTTCGCATGGGCAGCAGCTTTAATGCCTGCGTCTCGTACAGAACCCGCTACATCGTGAGCAGCGAATGAAGGCTGTCTGGAACTGGAGTGCAAGTTGCGATTCTTAGCGCGACCGCTCTTGGTCACTCGAGTTTGGTCCGGGCCCTGGTTTGTGCCTGGGACGCTGCACCACGCACGTCCTATTGCTCCCAAATCGGCACCATCTTGCAATCAGAGAAAGGCCTGCCTCTTTATTGCAACAGGTCACCATTGGTAGTCATTGAAGTTGAATCCAATTGGATGGCATATTCTCAATCCTAGTTATACACGTTCGAACGGCCACTCGAACTCACCCACCGACAGATTCTCAACTGCCCCACGATGGACTATAATCCATGTTTCAACACTTACAACAACATCAGTTACAGGCAGCGTTCCCAAACACTCCAGCCAATCAGAGGAGGCACCATTGCCGAGCTCTCAAACTCCAAACAGTTCATGCTAAACAAATATTTCACTTCACAAATGAACTCTGTCGATTCAGAGCGAGCCAACTATGCAAACGTTCCTCCAGATGCAGACGAAACACTATTAATACGCCCACATCAACATCAACCCCATAACCCACATCCTAGACCTCACCAACATGTTCACAATAGGTCCCATTCACAACATTACTATCATACGATGTGCCAAGTAAATGATCTTAATAATTATTACAACTTATCAAACATAGGCACCACAATCATACCGGCTCGGTCACGCCACCCGTCCCCCATCAACGAACCACCTCCCATGCACAACCATGTCACCCAGCTTGATAGCATAACCATTATGGTGGTTTGTAATGAACTCGGAATTCTCGATTCTCCGCCGCCGATGCCAAATCCTAGGAAGTATTCAGTATCAGGCTCTAGAGAGTGTGGTTTGTACAAAATCGCGTTTCCACAGCGTCGCTTCGTCAAAGGCCACTTCACCGATCCAAATACTGGAATCTGCTTAACACCTGGAAGTTTAGTATCTGTGTTGGGGCCGTCGAAGGATGACCGTGCCAAATTCACTGTTTGTTACAATGATCAGCACATCGATATGCCTCACCAATTAACTTGTCACCCCTCTTGAATTGGGAAAAACAACTCTCTGTCGTACATAAAATAGTGAGATCAACTCGAGATTGTCGTATCAGAACAAGGGTGAGATTTTATTCAATATTTCGAGAGTTAAGCTGAAAGGCACATGGAGCGAGAGTTAGACCGCTCGTTTTATCTTATGGACTAATGTCATCTATAACTTATGGGGACCATTCAAACGATTTCGTAGACTTTGCTTTTCTCATCTGGCCGAGTCTTGAGTTGGATCTTGAGTTTCATGATACCTCCACCCCCTGCAGCGTTGCTAGAGGACGGAGTCAGTTCTGAGGTAGATTTATTTGACGACGTGGATCTATGAGGAGTCTGTTTGGTTGGCGACTCAGAATTTCGCTCTTTGGAAAGTCCATGAGATGGTGTTGAGTCAATATCAATATCGCTTTCTGGGTAGATCTCAGAATCTGAATCGTTGCTTAGCTGAGGAAGACTCAGGTCAGCCCCACTTGGCTGATTCTTGGAGTCTTTGGTTGAATTGTTGTGTTTGTTAGAGTTTGAGAGGCGTGTATCATCTACAGAATGGCATGCCTCCTTGCCTGCACCAGAATCAAGATTATCAACGAATTTATGCTGTGCTGGTTTATCAGTGTTTCGAAGCTTGGAGCTTTCAGATTTAAAACTCTTACTGCTGGCTCCATCTAAATCCTGTTGCAAAGTTAAACCGTCCTCGGAGATATCCGAGGAAGAGGACGAAGAGGAAGTCGGTGATGTTGGTGAACCCGATGAGCTCCTTTTTTGAGATGATGACGAGGAAGACGACGATGATGATGAGGGGGAACTCGTTGAAGATGAGCTTACTGCAGAAGATGACGAGCTAGACGATGATTCATCAGCAGACTGCTCAGGATCGGATTCAGCATTTGCATCAGATTCGCTAGCGGCCTCCTTGAGATCTTCGCCCTCCCCATCTGATTCATGCGCTATTGACGCCTTCTGAGATTCTCTAGTCTCGTTTGTCGCTTCCTGACTCACTTCTAGTTGGGGCGGATCATCTATAATGATATCTTTGGCATCCTCACTGTCTTCAACTTCTGCAATGCTCGCCTCTTCATTGTGCATAACAGATTGGAGACGGCCTAAACCTTCTTTCCCGGTTTGAGATAACCCAGTCTGTGATTGAGAATCATCTTTACCAAGCGAATTCGTCTCCTCTAGGGCAACAAGCCCATTTCTGGGATGCTCTGAAACGTGATATGCAGGGGGAGTGTTGGCCTTACATTTATCACCATCTGATTCAACGTGGACGCTTCCGGGGTCAGAATCAGAATCCATCAAATCAAGATCAACAGAGGCAGCTTTCACCGGATTGTCCTCAGGTGCCGTATCGATGGCGATGGCAGGGTGATCGGCACTCTTGCTACGGCTTTTACCTGCTCTAAAATAAGTTTCGGCATCTGATATGTCGTTGTTAATCATCAAGTTATAATCAACACGTTTCTTTCCCCTCGTGCGCATTCCCTCAAATTTGCACAGACTGTTTGAATTTTGCGAGAGATCTGTGGATTCATCTGCAATTTTTTCAGTTTTCTGGTCGACAGTCCGCTCCTGGTTGTCGACTGACAGTGAGGAGTAATCACTACAGGCTAGAAAATCTGTGCTTATGAATGATCGTGACCTCACAACTTCCTTCAATCGATGAACTTGAGCTTTGGGCTTTTTGTGAATGTCGATAATATGTCGGCAAACATTTTCCAATGTTATGAAGCTAAAAGAGCAAAAGATACATGGATAAACCATTTTCTCAACGGCATGTTTCGTAACAGTGTGGCTAACTAGGGATTCGAGGTCTTTGTAATCAGTGTCGCAAATGTCGCAAGTGTATTTGTCGAATAGAGGGCTAAGAACTTCGGGTTCGCAATCCATGTAACTGGGTGCGTTTTGGGCCTGCTCCTTGGGTGTATCTTGAACGGTCTCTTGTGGTGGCAGACAGATTCTGTCTTCTCGGTGCAATGGCGTGGCATTCGATTTCTTGGTATCCACTGGTCGAGTGAGTGCCTTGAGAAGAGCAGAAGAGGTGTTCAATTTAACAGAGGATGTGGAAGAGGCTGTAGACGAAGCGGCAGTGCTAACTCTCCGCTTTGTCTTCTTGAGGGGAGTTTTTCTCTTTGGTCCATCTAAATCTATCATAAGCATATCGGAATCATTCTCAGATTCACCGGGACTGTTCAGCTCCAAAACTTCACTACCAGCTTCTATGTCTTGCTTAGCGTCGATTCGACCTACGTCGCTGTGTAAGAGACTCTTCATAATGGCAGGATTTGAATCAGAGAGGTGAGCTTGAGGTTCGTTCTCCTCTTCCTCCTCGGTCAGAAGCTTGTCACGTTTAACCTTCTGTATACAGTCTTCTAGGAACTTTCTCTTTGGAGCAGCTCGCTTGGTATTTTTCGACTGAAGCGATTCAGCTTTAGACAGTTCAATCAGGGATTGCCTAGGGGTGGTATTTCTGGCTTTTTCGTTCAGTAGAGTTTTAGCTAAGGATGAGTTGCGCACCAGTTGTTCACAGTTTATATTATCAGGGGAACAAGTGAAGTTCTTATCACCTTCGAGGGCGGGTAATTGATCGCTAGTTAGCAATTCGGTTGATTGATTTGGTGTCATTTTGAGTGCGGTGATTAAAGTACAATCTCTCGACACTGGCAGTCGGTTTTTCGGTTGACTTTGCAGTAGTTTTGATAGACTAGTTTGTGCCGTGCTCGGGTGAGAGGTGCTATTTTGTACTTTGAACCTCGTCACCTCGCGATCCTGAATGTTCTTTCTCTCTTGACTACGCATGATCCTAAGCATCCTCAAGTCGTTGGCCATGTTATGACCTCGCTGACCTTCACTTCCTCTTAAATTATAACTCATCGAGTTTCCCAACTCATTAGATCTGCTATCGGGGTTAACTGTATTGCCGTGCACTTGCTCGAGGTCTAGGTCTGGATGAGCCTCCCCAACAAAGGCAACGCCACTACTAGTTGTAGTGGTCATAGGTTGATCTATGGATAGGGTAGCGCCAACGTACGGACGCTTCGCCATTTCCACACAAGTTCTCTCCGACGTATGCTCTAAACAATAGGTTCGTTTGTGTTTGACCAGATTGGCGAGACTTCTAAACAGATTATTACACTCTTTGCATTCGTAGATTATATTACATTCTTCCAGGACAATCCTTTTAACTTCTTTGGTGAATAATTCAGAGTCCTCTACACCTTGAAGTCCAGCTGATAGAGCGTTGATTTGCTTTTGACTATTTGATGCGAGAAGCATGGGTGGATACAGTAGTGAAAGGTCGTTTCTAGCTTCAACACGACTGAGTGCAGATTCAATTTCCTTCCTATCGACTTGATTTATTTCCTCTTCCCTGTTCAATTGATTCGGTGAAACACTGACTGCAGCCTGCTGAGCACATTGGTTAGCGATGATATTATTATTGGTGGTGTTGATAGCAGCACTTGGCATATTAGTTGGCTGGACGGATCTATTGTTGATTTCACCGATACTCACACCAACCTTAGCAGCTCTTTCTTGAAGGCTCGCTAAGTAGGCATCCTTAGAAGACGAACCCGCAGGAGCAGCCTTCTGAACTTGTGATGATGTTTTGAGATTGGCTGGGTTGGGATTTACATTGCACGCATTTTTAATGCTGCCTCGGCTAGATTGAGTCTGATCATCCGACAAGAGTGAGAGAGGGAACTGCTTAGGCCCAGGCCTTTGCAGATTGGGAGCGGTATTGCTGTTGTTATTATTGGCAGGTGTGGCCGAAGTAACGGATCTAGTGAGATGTTGTAACATGGTGCTCTGATCATTTACGATTGGATAAATGCCTTTTTGGTTATAGTTATCATCACGGTAAGAACTGGTGCCACTATGGCCACCTGTGTTTCTGGTGAGAGATTTGCCATTGTTGGACGCGTTGTTACCATTGTTGAGAGTGATCTGGCTAGAGGCGTTACGCATTGATTTAAGATTTAAACGGCCAGCCATATTCGAAAACTTGCTTGTAGACGACTGTAACGAGGACACACTGGCTGAATTGGGCGATGACGAGCAGGCGGCTAGATTCAATAATGATTTTGGAACTGAAGAGAAGGCGGCCTGTGGCGGTGATATCATAGAAGCTTGAGAAGATAATGGGTATTGATTTGGTGGCATGGTGTTGGAGGTTACGTTTCGTTGAAGCTGTAAATCGTTCCTATGCGACAAGGTTGTGGTGGCCGGTGATAGGGACGACGATTTTGGTTGACTGCTGGTAGCTTTTAACAATTTTTGCAATTGTTGGTGTCTAATGAGAGATTGTTGATTGGTTGAAGGGTCCTTACTGATTGGCATGGAACCCTCATAAAAGACGTTATCCATGGTGCCCAATGCATCCATTATATTAGGGACATGTGAGGTTACAGCTGGACCTGAATTTTTGCTGATATTACCACCCAATGTGCTGACACTATTAGACTCTGGTGTGGGAGTAGATGTTGACGTAGCGTTGGAAGCGTTTGTAGCAGTGTTGAGGTTTGCAATTGATGCATTCGCTGCGCTCAGATGGTGATGGCTCAGTCTTCTATTGCTCAAATCGTTTTGGTGCTGCTGATGAAGTGATAACACAGACTTTTGTTGTGATAGTTGCTGTTGTTGGGGCGAGTGTATGTTCGATGTAGAAACTCTAAATTGGTTGATGGCTGGTGTCTGATGTGCATGCTGGTTACTGGCAAACTGCAAATCTTGCTTCGGTTGGCTTGAGTTGCCTGTGTTGTTAATAACGTTGCTGAAGTTTGGACCAATGTTGTTCCCGATATTACCCAGACCTGTGTTGCTACTACCGGAGGGGCCCCCACCGACTGTCCTTGAGTAATCTGGCGGTGATACAGATTGCATCGGCCAGTCGTTTAACGCTGGCCATTTTTGCAGGATTTCTGTACTGTTCTTACCATATATAGCTTGCAAGCATTTGACAATCTCCTCCTGATTTGATAGGTTTGAATTTGCTTGCAGATTAGGCATATCATCCAGGTTGATCCCTAGCTTAGCCAGATCAATATCTCTCAGCGATGATGATGATGATGGCGGTGCGAGTAGGTTTTGACTTTGATACTGAGGAACATTGGAGTTGTGATAATTTTTTACGGTTTGTCTAGGCTTCATATTAAGTGAACTATTGATATCTACGAGAGATTAGCTCACAGGATCCAATTTTCAGCATGGGCCTGTTTGAATAACAAGAATGTTGCAGTCAGCAACTCTGTTGATTCAACATGTATAATTGCATATAAATATATATATACTTATATGAATGTTATGCGTTGTTATGGTACCAAGAGTGGTTTTTGGTGAGCAACAACAACAATATAAGCTTTCCGAGGTTATAGTTCTGAAACCAGCAAGTGTTGGGCACTGGTAAGCTCGTGTAAGTCACAATTTGATAAACCTGAGGCCAAGTTGCATAACTTGAAATTTGGCCTTGAGATGACAATATCATGTATGATATTTCATCCGAATTGTTTCTTAAAATTGCAAGATCGTTGGACCAGTCCAACTTCCTCGGCTTGAGCCTAGTTTGTGAATGGTGATGACGAAATATGCCTTCAATGAATATATGTAAATATATATATATATATATAAATACGTATATATATATATGTATTGTGGCTTTTATCTATTTATGTTCGTATGTTTGTAATGTAACAAGATAATTAGGCAGCTACATGGAACCGATGGATCTCAAGAGTTTGTGTAGAATTTGGTGTGCGACTTCCGAGCGAATGATGAGTCAAGTAATCCCAAGACGATTGGCATCCAAGAGTCATGCCTCGTTAAACTAGAATTTCGTAGTTTTGTGATTGGTGTGATAAGGCCGGCGAATATTGCAGTCATTAGAGAGTTTAATACTTGGAATAACATGGACTCTTGGCGGTAACGTTTCACTAATTGTATTAGTGGCTCAGTTGGGAGAGAATTGACGAGCCCTCTTAGGAGGGATCTGAGTTGAGGAGAACAATGAATTTGGGCCTTTTAAAGGGGATGACGACGTTAAGCAAAACGGTTATACTAGTGTTGGAGCGATGTTGTTGGTTGTGTCTGATAGCCGTCGGTCTGTTCGTTCGATCGGCTAAATGTCTTGTCTTGTCTTGTCCTGTTCTTCCCTACCTATTGGCCTGCTACTGCCGATGCCGTCGCTCTTGCCGCTGCCATCGCTGCCGCCGCCGCCGCTGCTGTCGCTGCTTGCCTCTGCTATTACTACCACTATTGCTGTCGCCGATGTTGTTGTATCGTCTCGTCTAGTTAGCTAGCTGAATGGCTTAACTCGAGTGCGGGCTAGAGAGTAGGAGAGGGACAGAGGAAGACAGTGAGCAGTTGAGAGGAATTGTATGATATGTTTCTGAGACGAAACTAAAATTCAAACAGTCGAAGTTTTATTTGGTCTTCGAAACTTGTCCCAAGTCTTGGCCCTCTCTTATTCTTCCATCCATCTCGCTCACACACCGTCTGTCGCAGCTATCACGGCATTCGAAACCTACACAAGATCTCAAAAAGTACAGCTTGTCCCCTATGATGGTAGCTGTTTGCTTTTACAGAATGCTAGGGCCCAGCTTCGTTCAGGTTGTATGAAGCAAAAGATTTCATTGCAATTCATACAGGAATGCAACCGAACACACTTGATCTAACGAATTGCCAAACTTCAACAATCGAATCCGCACACAGGAGGCAAGGCCAGGCTCCATAAGCGCTTTTGTGCAATTTTTCGAATTTCTGTCCTTCCATTCGTCAAATTCGTTCCAATCTAAAAGTCCGTATTTCAACGACAAAACGCTGCGTTTCCGCAATTCACTCGGCACCATGAAAATTTGCCAACAACTCTGCCAGTGTTGCAGACACAAAGTCTAACCAATATGAGCCAATACTAAATTATAGCCAAAGTCACCTGGTGTCGACTCGATGCCGTCGACACTGCAGATGATTTTTGTATTTATTCCTAGAAAGTATTGTATATAAATTTATTTGTTTATATAGATTTTAGAGGCTCCAGAAGATATGGCCCACAAGCGGCGTCGCACTTCAGGTGGCCAAGGGTCCAAGGTAAAGGAGAGGAACTCAGCTGGGACTAGGGAGGACGCGTACGAGGTGGAGAAGATTGTTGGCAAGAAAACATACGATGGCAAGGTTTATTACAAAGTCAAATGGATAGGATTCGATGATAAAACTTGGGAACCAGCGGAAAATTGTGATTGTCAAGCTCTCATAAAGGCCTACGAGGATGCACGCTCGGAGGATGAGGCCGAAGATGAGTGGGAAGTCGAACAGATTCTCGATAAGAGGGTACGAAACGAAAAGGTTGAGTATCTTGTTAGATGGAAGGGTTGGCCGGGCGATCCAAGTTGGGTTTTATCCGAGAGTTGTCAGTGTTTTAATCTGATAGCTGCTTTCGAAAATCCAAAGCTCAAGAAACTTTGGAACTTTACTGGAAGCAATCAGAATCTCTGGCTCAGAAGGGCACAGATGCTCAAATATATGAAAATTTACATTGAATCAAACAACTGCCGGGCGAATCTTCTCAAATTTGAGCCAGATCTACCCTTGAAAGAGAAACAACTTGAACTTAGGGAGGGAATCAATATTGGTCCCTTGTGTTACGAAAATCACTGGTATCTAATAATCATTCTGGTAAACCACATTTGCGTCACTAGGAGAATTTTGATCGGAGATTCTCTCAACATCCTTATCGGTACCAGAACAAAAAGTCACCCAGTTGTGAAGAGACTAAGTACAACCTATACTCATTTTCCAATCAAACCTATCAGGCTCACCCAAATGGATAGATCTGACGTATGCGCTTTCTACATATTAGCTGCCTTCGAGAGGGCACTGTTCTTGTTTGGTTCAAAGGCTAAATTTGTCACCGAAAATATATTCTTTGATTCGACAAGAGCTGAGCTCATTAGAAGCGAGATAAAACCAGAAACTGATGGTGAAATCAGTGTTGCACTGCCCATACCTGAGGCCTTCGATCACGGGCCAATGTGCGAGTTTTGCGAAGAGTTGTTCGATTCGCGACAGTTGGTTGATCAACATATTTTAATCAAACACATGTGCTCGAAGGTGCCAAATTCGATATCGTCCAGTGTGTCGCCTTACGAAGATACTGATCAGGAGTAACTAACGATCTCAAATTTACATACCTCACCTCATTCGAACGTTCCATTCAAGACCCGAGTGTAAGCTCAAGCAACTGATTTCAGAAGTTTTTAATAAAGTCTATCTTCGCGAGCAGCGTGAGCTCACCAAACCAGTCATGAGTCGATATTTATCTTGAATAGCGAGCATCATCCCTCCATGCAGGAACTTCAACAGGTAGCTCCAAGAATTGAATGGGTGCCGGCTGTTTCAAGTTCCAGCTGAGGGGTGTGTTGCGTATTATCGACTTGAAGTGGTACACTTTGTGTGAGCTGGGCAATACAGCTTAGCATCGATGGCTGCATACGTCTCCAGCCTGCGTTTAGTTTGGTTAGAGTTTAGTTAGATTTAGATTCTTCTGATTACAACTCTCTCGATCATAAGCGATCGCTTCAATCAGGTTAATGTGGCGAACTAAGCTTACCTGAGAAGAGTCGAGCATACCTGGCACTTGAAGCAATTCCTGTGGATGTTGAGCGTTGCCCGGGTGAAATCTAAATCCAATTTGTCGACTGGATACAAGCGCTGCTTACAGTGCGAGCAATAGGCTTGAGATTGTTGCAGAAAGTCAAGATTGAATCGGGCCCATTGGCTTCCGACTCCATGCGTCTCCGAATGCTGACGCCAGCTCGTACAGCTCTGTGACCTTGCCTGCTCCTGTTGCCTCTGAATAATTCGCTTGTTTTCGCGAAAAGCCGCCTTGCAGTGATTGAATTCGTGGCCATCAATGGGATAAAGTGGATGCAATTCCGAATTGCTCATGTCCGAATTGGAGCCATTGAGATTTCCTGTTGGACTCACAGAGCAGACAAGCGTTTGGCGGAAGTTAGAACTCGATGCTGAGGATCCACTGCGACGTACGAGCGTTACGTTAGCAAATGGACGCTCGTCAGCGGTGGCCAAGTCCATTGGTTCCACGAGTGTAGGCGAAATGCAACCCTCATCCGGTTCGTTGCTGCTGAGCGAGCCGGTCCGTTTGCACTCAGATCCACCCTTCTGATAGTTCATCCTCTGTCCAAGACTAATCAGGCCATCAAACATTCTCTTTGCTGCCTGAGTTGAATGGCGATTCTGTTCACAAACCATCACGTCCTCAAAGGTGTTCATCTTAATGCGTCTCAAGGTTGAGCTTGAGGCTGGTTCGCCGCAAAACTCCTCCTGATCTGAGTGGGCGGCCGATTGGTCTCGCTCGTCCGCCTGCGATGAGGACCCATCGCTCGTAGCATTGATAAAATCTGCCACCTCACTCGAGCTTTCACCTGAAACTAGCGACTCTGAGCGACTCAAATCTTCTGCCTCCTCTCTCTCCAAACGTTCAGCCCCAATTTGATCACCAGAGAGCGATAAGCTCGCGCCATCAGGCCCTCCGGCCGGATTGAGTGGGGCAGCTCGATCGAGCTCTCGTTCGAGCTGGACGCAACCAGCGAGCTCAGACTCTCTGCCCTCTGCCGGTGTCCCTTCACCCTCCTCTCTTGCTGGTCTTTCTTCTCCATTTGGCGCTTCCATTTGGTTTTTTGTTGCTCTAGCAGCGGTTGCATGGCTTGGCTCTGAAAGAGGAGCCCTTGTTTCTTGGCTGCAAGCGTCAGACTGGCGCTCATTTTCCTCCACTAGATGCTCCTCTCGCGAGCTACAAATTTCCAATTGTTCCAATCGCATTGCCTCCTCCACTTGGGCCACTTCCTCATCTAGAAGCTCCCCATCAGTGTTTACGTTTTCGTGCTTCGGTCTATCCGATTGAAATGTCGCATATGGTTGCTCTTGAATTGCGCGCTCGTTTGCCTCCATTTGCAAATAAGGCGTTTGCGTGCAATCAACCCTTGGCAGCTCACCTGGAGGGCACTTGTTCGAGATGGAGCCAGTGGCCGAGAGTTCTTGTACCCTTTTGCTCGCTTCCTCCAATAGGAGTTCGCTCAATTGCTCGCCTGTCAGCTTGGCGACGACCTGTTGCCTCGCTAAGTCGCTGTCTTGTTGTTCAGCTTTCGTCGTGGTGGTGGTGGTGGTCGTCGTAATTGTCCGTTGTCTGTCTTGCGAGACTTGAAGCGCGAACGAGTGGATCAATGATGCCGCTGGTTAATTTGTGGTCGAGTTTGTTTGTTTGAAAGGGGCTTGAACTTGACACAACGTGCCCAGATAGGACTCAAACTTTAGCTTCTTAGACCCTTTGTTGTGTCGCCCAAAGTTGGCCGCTTAGCTCTGTGTAGATTCGCGCGCTGCCCGCTTAGTTAGCGAGTGGGTGGCAGCAAGCAGACGACTACATGCAATCGCCATCGGCCCACCACCCTACTGGCCATCCATCTAGTCAGCCAGCCAGTCAGTCAGCAGTGAGCTAGCCGACGCCCAATCTGGCTCGATGGAATCAGGGGCGCCAGCCAGCCAGTTGAGAGCCGATTCGCGGCCCGACCGAGTGGCTTGGGGGCGAAGAAGTGTCTAATGTAAATGAGCCCAAAGCTCGCTCGGCCTTGTGTCAAGAGGTGAAGCTCTTGCACCTCTCCCACCTAGCGAGTTCGTTACCGAGCAACTAAACTCAGACACAATAGTCATTGTGCAAACTCAACCTGCCCAATTGATTCAGCTTCCAACTTATCATCGATTGACTATCAGCCTGCCGTCCAAATTTCTAGCCAAATAAATGGCTGGCTCAGACTCACCCACTAGCTAGTTAGCCAGTTTAGTAACAGCGCTCGCCGGCTAATTAATTCATCACGTGCAACGTCGCCGCCGAAACGGCTCGTTGATGGGCAAACCCGCGAACAGCAACCTACCTGATGGCGCTTCCGATTCTGCTGCCTCTGCTGGCGTCCTCGTCGTTTCCTGAGCAGGTGCAATTTCTGGCTTGACGCTAAATCTAATCGCTCGCTCCACTTTGCCAACCATCTCAGACCTTCTCTTCCAAAAATAACGTTAGATATTGGAACGCAAGATTAGATTGCCATTCACTTCTCTATACACAGCACTTTTCACTCCACCAGTAAGTTAAAAACGCGACCCCAAGCTCGAACAAAGTCCACTTACTCGTTCGTTTTCGTTCCGTCGGTAGCTCGGCGTAAACCGATCAACGAGCCTACAATCGCAAACCATTGCGAGCTTGTCAGCACTAGAAACCATTTGCTTATACCAGAGAGCAACCATTTTAGCGATTCGCCAATTATAAGGGAAAACTTGCAAACTAAACTCGATCCACAAACAGCTGTCGATCCTCTTCTCTCTAGTTGTCGGCATTTCAACTGCTCGTCCGCAATCTCAACATTATCTCTCTGGTTCACTTGTTTTGTAAGCGCCACTTGCTGAACCATTTTGTTCGCATCTACCTGACCGCTTGACTTACTAGCTAATCTCTAATGTACACTACTGGCCGAGACGATCATTGCAAATCAATGCGACTCTCCCAAATTTTGAAGAGTTAGCCGCTTCTGCCACTCATAGGGGAGTAACATTTTACTGCCCAAACAAACTGGTGGCCCAAAGTCCAATGCACCGGGTGACCAATGAGGCTTTGAACCGTCTCCACTCTCACAAGTCCCCGAATTCTATCTCCCCGCAGCTCTCAGCAGCCTCGCCCTCTACACTCTTAAAGCAAGTGACGAGACTAGACCTGCTACTTCATCCTCAACGGCGAAAGCATGGAGGCTTCTCATTTGCATGGCTTTTTGAGAGGAGTAACAAGTGTCTGCTTGTTGACGCGGCTGCTGTCAGCCTCCAAGTTGCAACAAAAGCTAGCACTTCTGGCGGTAAACGCGCGCCAGTACATTTACCTGCGAGAAAGGGATAGACCATCAATGAACTGGCGCCACTTGAGCTGAGGCAGCAATCACAGGTTGACGCGCGCGCGCGCGTTAACCTGTCTCAACTCTGCTTAGCTCGATAGCTAACTGGCTGACAGGAAGTGCAGCGCGAAACGCCACTCGTATCCAGCCATAAAACTCATCCCTCGATTGCCGAGGGAAAATTTAGCTCTATTGGACGGCAGTAAGACTGGTTATGTGTTTAAACTCGCCAAAGACGCCAAAGGTTGCGCCAAACAGAGAGTTGGACCGAGTTAAACTCTGGTGTTATTTTGAGTCGAGCGTTGTGGAATCTACGCTGTTTCTGGCAGAGTTCGATGATAAGACAATTGAAAGGTCGAATTTGAGTTTGTAATCACTCGCAAGCGTCTAATTTGGCTGATGCAAAGCGGGGGGCAGTCAGCTACCTTTGCAGGTGGAAATTTGAGCAGCAACGTCAGAAAGCGACAGTTGCGCATCTAGAGGAGTTGAACTTTTGCACCTGTGTCTCAAAATGAGATCATGTTTCATTGAGTCCTGTTTAAACTTAGCACCATGCGCACGAGCCCACAAGCTCCGCGATTAACTGATACAATCGTCTAACTCTTCAACTATCGCTATTGTAAACAACCCTGAGTTTGCCTCTAGAGGAGTAAATAAAACTTTTAACCAAATTGAAATCATCAATTAGCACCAACGACATTCAGTGACTCACTCGTTTTGGGTCTATATATTCGGCCTTGGATTCGCATTATCTGTTGCAACAAGTGGAACACCAAGTTGATATCTCGAAACGGCTTAGCATCCATTGTTTTGAAGAAGGACGTGGGCAAAGCTAGGCGGCTGCAGCATTGATGGCCATACAACCACATTGGCCACCTCACGATCGCATCTACGCGACTAGAAATGGAGCCAGATAAGGATCGATTGAGTTCAAGAATACCAGGCCAAATTGAATGAGAGAGCTTTCAGCTGGCGCAACGAGCACCAGCTAACTTACTGGAAGACTCATGTAAGAGGCTCGAGGGCAGAGAAAACTTTGGGGCATCAGGTTTATCATTAGCGTTCATAGCTAATTTAGCCTTCAGACTGGCTGCCCAATCAGCCCACAAGTGGCCAAGCAGGCAGACTCATATTGACATCACGCTGACAGGCACAATACAAACATAAACCGACTAGACTCAAGCCAGCAAGACAGATCCTAGATTGACGAAGACGGAGGAGTCTGCAGAATTTTGTTGCTTGCTAAGCAAAACGTAGCGGCAGTTTGATTTGGCCGCACAACAATCTGGCGCAATTTCATAGGTAAGGATGTTTGGCATCCGTTTTCAGGAAGAAAATATTCAACCTTTGACTACGGTAAGTGAAGACTTAGGGGGGAAAATGAGAAAGCGAAAGGATAAGCAAAGAATGAGGAAGATAGAGGATTGGGAGCGTCATTTAGTCAGTTGTATGTTACCTGCGCCACCTGTAATCCGTTTGCAGAGCGATCGGCTTGAGAGAGGACAGAGAGTAGGGGGTCTGAGAAAGGTGTGTTTGAACTTTATGCTGGTCGCTCTATTCGCTATCATTGGATGTTGCAGCTCGAGGCCATCGAAGCTCGAGTTTGGTGGTGCCGAGGACAAGGCGGCAAGTGTTGGCCAGTGGAGACATTCGAATAGAAACCTCAATATCCCTGGCCTCTACGAACAAAGCAACCTGCTCACTCCCATTCAAGGCCAAGCTCAATTCGAGCAGCTAGTGGTGTACGCGAACAATTCGAACGGCGCGAACCAAACCATCAGTTTGGTTCAGTTTTACATGGCAACATGTCCGGATTGTCAGGGCTTTTCGCCTTACTTTAAACGTTTCGTTAACGACATTGGGCCTCATTGGAGGCACCTTGTGCGCATTTTCGTTGTAAACTGCAACGACGACCTCAATATCCCACTCTGCTGGCAACAGAACCCAACTCTAACTGTCCCGCTGCTTAGATGGTACACATTTCCCGTCCTCTTGCAGGACTCCCTCGAGCGGAGACGCCACTTCAGCTACCCCATTGACCTTCTAAATGTTGCCCATCGCCAATATATCGAGAAGCAACGTCGTGACTTGATCTCGTTGCGCCATGCAACTTTGCGCTTCCTTTCCTCCATACTAGAGCAGCTTGTGAGCCCAACGCCAAGCAGCAATGAAACAGCAAGATCAATGGAAACTCTCAAAATGGAAACTAATGCTACCAGCAACGTGACAACTCGTTACGAGAACAATAACCGCCTGTTTGAGACCCTTCCAATGCGCATAAAACTCTTGAGACAGCTTGGGAGGCCAATTGACCGCAGGGAGCCAGATAGGTTCGTGGAACAGCTGAACCGGCGGGCGAGCGAATGCTTGTCGGCCAATCTGACCCCGCCAGCCGACTTGGGTAGATTGGAAAACTTCATAGTGTTTGAACGAAGAGGTTCGTTTGCAGGCAAGACTCTCGTTGCCGACTGGTCGAACTTTACCTGTTCCAGCATATTCGAGTCAATTGATGGCTCAAAAGCGCTGCTTATGATCCATTACTCAAACAATCTCGATCTCTTAAATCAACTTAGTCCGCCCATTGAGGGCGCAAAGAGCGAGAGCGGCGCACCAAAATTGTTTAGATTCAGTTTAAAAGTTGGACAGAAGATAGTTAATATGTCTGATTTAGATCTCGTCTTAGTTGAAACAAATTCAACCAAGACGAAGCGGAATCCATCGAAGAGAAGCCATTCGCACGAGAATTCAATGGCTGAACAGCGGGCCAATGGTGTTCATTTCAATTCAAGAATGGACAGGTTGATGCAACGCAAATCGCTTGAGCAATTCTATTCAAGGCACCGATTTCCTTACAAATACGTAACTTCAATGGCTGCAAAATCCATTAGAGTGCGAAATAAACGAGAGGTTCAAACTAGCAATCACTTGGAAGCTGAAAATATCAATTGGGCCCCAAATGAGCTGTATCCAGATGAGGAGGTATTACGTTACCAGTATAATAGGCAAGTTTGCACGCTCTTGCAACGCAACAATTGTGACATCTCAGTGGCAGGATTTCGCGATGGAAATCAGGCTGAAATAAAGAAAAACAAAACAGTGGGGGCAAATGAGGTTGCAAATGCGAGAGATGAGGATCTAAAGAATCCGCTTCTGACAGATTATTACAAAGTCCTATACGAAATCGTGCAAAAGAACATCCTGTCCAGGGCCGAAGTTGACGGCTACCAGCTTGCGGCCACAACCTGTCTGTTGCACCAGCTAAGCCGCCACTTTCCCTTCCAAGGAAACCAAGCTCGTTCGCACAAGTCGATCGCACGACACTACCTAGAGCTACTGAGTCAAAGATATTCTGATAAATTGAGTGAACAGATGAAGGCTCCATTTGGGGGTTGTAGTGGCCCACTGGCCTCGGATAAGCTCAAGATGGTTCGAGTAGCCAGCAATGAACTTGAGAGCATGCAAACCGAGATAAGCAAACACTATGGAGTGGGACTGCCGTCTGAAAGTTTGTTCAAGTGGACCTATTGCAAGGGAAGTAGCGCCTACTTGCGTGGTCACACCTGCTCGCTTTGGGTCCTCTTCCATACGCTCACAGTTCACGAGTTTCTTCATTCGAACAAACAGGTTGCCTCTAGGCCCACTCGCGCTCAAGCAAACGAGGAGCAGGAGTACAAATTTGCCGTCAATTACACCAAACGAGCCAACTGCGACCCCCAAAACCCCGAGCCGGCCTTCATGAACCTAACAAGCGGCCAGCTTTACCTGGACGCGCCCCAATTCATGCTCGCAAACATAATCAACTTTGTGCGCTACTATTTAGCTTGCACAAATTGTGCCTCCCATTTCAATTGCATGATTCAACACTCGAACTTGGACTTCCAAAATCCGGCGCCAGAGGACCACTTGCTTTGGCTCTGGGAGGCTCACAATAGGGTTAATGTGCGAACTAGCAAAACGCACTCCGAGGATCCCGCCCACCCAAAGCACGTATTTCCCGTTTATGAAGCATGCCCCTCATGTTACCTAGAGCGGCCCCTCGATCCGTTTGACTTCGAGCGTATGCGATTCAACAAGCGCGAGCTGATTGATTTTCTGGTAGCTAAGTACCGAAAATCCTCCATCCTAAACAACAAGGTGAGAATAGAGGATCTGTTCAAGAGGCAAACTTAGAAACAGGTAGATGGAGCGAGGAGATTTAGCGCTATTGATCCTACTTAAATGTTTTGGAAGGCAGCTCGCTTTTCTTTTCGTTTAGCTTAGCGAGCGAATCCTTCGAGCTTTGAACAAGGTTAGACGCCACAGCTTATGTCCCCTTGCCGCGCCCTAACCAAAGCCGGAACCCTTTCCCTTCAATTGATCTCTCCGAACGCGAGGCGAGCACGAATGCGAGCGCCCAAAAAACAACCACCAAGAGCCAGATTCGAGAATTCAAGGTTTTACTGAATTAGTAGACAGTTTTTAGTAAATAAACAAGCTCTCGAGCGCGGATACTTGTGTAGAGTTCAATCACAGTGTTTGCTTCAAAGGATCAGCCAGTTGCTCGCGCATTCGCGCCTCTAAAACTGGATACGGTTGCTCACCTGATTACTGCGGGCCTCTCAAACTAGGAGGAGGCTAAATAAGAGGTAGAACAGTTGCAAGTCAGGAAGACTTGAGAGACGAAGGGCTGGCTCATAAATCAGGTTCCTTGGGCGAGCCGCTAAACGGGCGTGTCGGTGGTCCCTCACGCAATAAATAACTGAATCAGACATGGGATGTCCCTGCCCTTTGCAAGCTAAACCTTTCTGGACAGGTCCTTAAATGATCGATCAGTGCACGTTCTGCGTCATGTTGTGGTTAGCGCCCTGCAATCATTAAAACCCTTCATGCCCCTTGTTATTCCCAGTTTATACAGCAACAGCCAACTTCCTGTTCCTGTTCTCGTAGCAGACGACTAAACTCAAGCTCGAATGTAAGAACAAGATTTTCGAGTTTAGATGATCTAACTGTGTACAATGCCGAGGAGCCAAGACTCAACCTAAACCTCGTTGCACGTAAACGAGGTAAAAGAACGTCCCTCAAGCTGTCTTGATCTATCCTTGTGTCAAATTGTAACATAGTATCAAGTTTCGCTCGCATCGTTCATTTGGAATCTTTTCAAAATTTAGCCAACATCAAATCTAGCAATCGAGAGTATTCGCATCCAACCTCAGCGATTGTAACGAACCAAGACGAGAACGAGCTACCACAATGGCCGGCGAATATGACACTCTACACGCTATAGACGCCCGCTTCAAGTTGGCTGAAGCGGACGCAAATCTCACCCATATACCCGAAGAGTTTGGCCTTCGACAGATTGGAGTCGCGGTGATCGGCGTAGGACGTATGGGCGCCATTCACCTGCTGAACCTGTTGCGTGAACCAAGAGCCAAGCTGCTGTATGTGCTCGATGCGAGCCAGGATCGTCTGAACTACATGAGGAAGAAGTACTTCTTGGACGAGAGGGGCGTCAAGAGTGTCGGCGGGGATGGTTGGCGGACCATTTTGGAGGACACGAGAGTTGAGGCCCTACTCATCTCGACGCCAACCTTCACCCACGAAAAGTACACACAAGAGGGACTTGAAAACGGAAAGCACATCCTCTGCGAGAAACCGCTCGCTGAAAAATTAGAGTCAGTAAAGAAACTTGTCGACTTGGCTCAGGCAAAAAGTCTTAAGCTTATAGTCGCCTTCAACCGACGCTATGACCCCTCTTTCAGGCGCATACATGACCAGGTGATGCGCGGAGACGTTGGCCAGGTGCGTCTGATCAAAACTTGCTCCAGAGATTCGCCCCTACCGCCAATCGAGTATATCAAGATCAGTGGTGGCCTATTCCACGACTGTCTAGTCCATGACATCGATGTCATCCTTTGGCTGGCAAGAGAACTGCCGACCGAGGTTCACTCGTACGGGCATTGCTACGCCCCAGACTACAAGGAGCTAGACGATTTTGACACACTACTCGTGACCATGAAGTTCAAGTCTGGCCTCATTTCGGCCACAGACCTTTCGCGCCACAGCGCCGCAGGTTACGACCAGCGCCTTGAGGTTTTTGGTCCGAAGGGATGCCTGAAATTAGATGAACTAACCCGAGTCGGCTGGGAGAAACATACTGAGATTGGTGTGACGAGGCCGAGCAACTGCTTCTCGTTCGCATCGCGCTATTTGGAGGCTTACGCAAACGAACTAGTCGAGCTGTTCAACCATATCGAGGGACTCAAGGTATTGGAACCGATCAAACCAGGCTACCTGAGTGCTGTCTGTAAGATAGTGGACGCATGCGAGCACTCAGCCAGATCAGAGACACCAATCAAGCTCAATTGGAGCGAAGATGAGCTGGTGCAATTTGATTGAGCTACCGGTTTTCACAGTGTAACGTCACTCGGGTCAGGTATCCTGAGGTCGCTCATGCATTGTAAAATCGTCCGTGGAAGATAAGTTGCTGGACTTTCATGGGTTACCAATAAACCCGATGCAGCATCCTCTGTCCGCTCCGCTGTCTGTTTTCTTGAAAAAGGTCGGCTAGCAAGTCTAATCGCTTCTGAGGCCTTAGTGGTCATACTGAGCTTCACAATATCTCACTAGTGTCGGCGCGATCGAAACGATGTGGTGCCTCAGATCCTATCATTCGTGTCGCCTCTCTCGAAACTTGGACTTGGTTCGATGGACTCGGCTGCAACAGCCTACCAGATGAGTGGCTACCTTTCTTGCCATCCGATGATGACGGACTGGACTACTAGTAGACTCTTTAAGAAATTCTAACGTTGTTCAAGGAGTGAGCCACTAGGAGGATGGAGCCTGGAGGAGCAAGTGTTTGTTCGAGGGAGGGTGGATAGTCGGCAGGGAAAGGGATGCAAATGTGCAATGTTTGTATCTCATCAGCTTACACTCTCCCCATGAGTGAGAGCGAGAAATGCGCGCTAACGGCGAGCCAGCCAGTCTAGCATGCCAACCAGAGGCACAAAGATAGTGGAAAAGAGAAACTCTCTCTCTCACAGAGAGTGAAATAAAAATTTGTGCGCGCTGCGGCATGCAGTGCTTGGAGCGGTTTTGCTCGGTCTTATTAGCCTCTCGTTGGCCCGTTTCACAATTACAATCACTCTCGGCGCAGTCCTGCCCGCCAAACGCACGCTTTTCCTATGGCCGATTCCAGCCTGCAGGCTAAAAAGGTGAGCCAAGTTTTGAGACGTACATGGATAAAATTTATATCCATCGACTAAATATATGGATCCATCGTAGCACTTTCTTCTATTGCCATTCATCTCAATCATTCTAGACCCATCTTTTACACTTAGTGCCGAGAATAAATTGCGACTCTAGCAACAAAACCATGCGGCCTCCCACAATTCCAACAACTATACCCGTGAATCGGGATGATAGTAAGCAAGTTGTCATAATGAAATCGCTCTACAACTCGCTCATCGAGTATAGAGAGCCTAAAACGCATAGAATATTAATTCAACTCTTCATGTGTCTCCCATCGCGCAAGGATTTTCCCGAGTACTTCAATGTTATTGAGAAGCCCATAGCAATGAACAAAATCCGTGAACGCATTGAACGGCAGCAGTATCCAGACGAAGAGGCTTGCATGGACGATTTCAAATTAATGTTTAGAAATTGTCAATTATTCAACGAAGATGATTCGCAAATTTATAAGGATGCGCTTACTTTGAAAACTTTGCTTAACAAGAGGAGAGAGCAATTGCTGAATGAGCACAACAGACAGGGCAGGGATTCCAGCAAAGGCGACGCCGACGAGGTTGCATCCAATTCAACAACAACAGCGGCCGCTGCAGCACCCACAACAACCGACCACCAAACATCGAACAACTTTCCCTCCCCAAACATTAAAACTGAGAGACTCAACAATCACAGTAGTCTCAACAACCATGCAACACCCAACGTGGTCGCTACCAATTTAGCCGCTTCTAGCACAAACAATGGTTCTACAAGAGCGGAACGTTCTAGGTCCGACAATGGAAATGACAACAGTAGTTTGAACAAAAACGACGCTGATATCGGTACTCATAATACCAATCACAACTCTACCTCAAACCATCCCAACCAAAACCTAGAGCATGTTTCAAACTCCTCAGTCCCCACAGTCAGCAGCATGAGCTCCAATGTTGCTAGCAACGATGGATCCTCAACTAACAACGATTTATTATTAGCGCAATCAGATTCTACAAATCAATCTACAACCGAACAGCAAAATGGTGGCGATGAAATGAACACTGGCAACCTCAAAGTCAATCATAATCATCACAACGAAACATCGATGGATAGCAGTTCGAATTTGTCAGCCGATCTTCTTGCCTCAACCCCAATTGAAAAGTGTAGTCTCAATACAAGGCGCGGCAGAAACTCTGATGCGCCCAAGAGACAACTGCTCACAGGTTATATAATTTACGCTAGTGAGATTAGGAAGCAAGTTATCGACAAGAACCCCAACCAGAACTTCGGTGATATCAGTAGACTGGTCGGTAACGAGTGGAAAGCTTTGCCGCATGATATTAGATCGAAATATGACCAAAGAGCTTTGATACACAACAAGAGAGTTAGGGAAAGGGCCCAAAGAGAGCTCCATGCAGTCGAGGGTCGTCTAGCAAATGGTTTACACACTCCGAAGTTGACTAAACGAAAACTCGCCAAGTTAGCAAAGGAGCAAATGCGCCAGCACCATCTATCTATTCAAGGCCTCGATGATTCATTAACTCACTCGCCGAAGGTCAGCCAAGAGCACTCAACGACTCAACCGACGCCTAGCTCCACTCACAAACAACTCAGCCAAAACTCACACCCACAGCCAACATCTCAGGCAACTTCAAGCAAAGCTCCCACCGTAGAATCCTCTACCCAAACAATCGCTATTCGTTTCGTTCAACCACCGACCAAGAAACGCCTTGTATATTCAGACACCTTCAAGAAGTATATTGAGAGTTTACAAGTTCCAAACAAGGACCTTTTGGTCGAGGAAACTACACCTGACAGGCCGGCCGAGCTTCCTACTCATTGGTTAGGAAACGGAGCTGGCCGGCATGAATCCCCTGAGGCTGCTCTGTGGGCGCTGAGGGATTTCATGCTCCAAGACGCAGTCACAATGAGGAAGAGCATGGAACCTTATCTTTGACACTAGATAGATTTTATAGGTACAAAAACGTGTATATATATGTATGAGGTCAAACTTTCTGAGTACTTCTTATCTAAACTCAACATAATAAAACTCATTGTAACGAGTCTACCAAGTTGTATTGAATTGATGTAACCGACACCTTGCTATACTCCTTGCATAAATCATAATTGCTATATCGAAGCTGAGCCTAAGTAATTTGGCAGAGAATTGAATTCGACTGAAACACTCTAAAGGGGATTGGGAGACTCAGATTGGCCAGTATCAATTACAGATGTAAAGAACACTACTAGCTGACCGGATATGCTGCCCCACGTAAACTAGATATGCCGAAGACAGACTCTTAAATATTAGCAACTCTAAATTGATCATGTTGCTGTCGAGCACCCCAGGTAATTCTCTAGCTTATTTATTTTTGTCGTTAGTACAGAGGAGAGGAATGGTGAAAATCCTCTCGAGATTGCCAAGATACAATCTAAGCCGAAGCGAAGCAGATACTTAGCGTCCCCGATTTCAGTCTTCGTTATCCGTTTATGCACTGCAAGCGGCAACAATTGTTTCATTCCGTCGATTCGGATCTAAGTTGGCCGGTTATAAACAATTAGGACTCAGCCAGCGGTATAACACCTTACTAAGGTGACCTTAGTCCATTAGTGCCGTGGACCTCCGTTATGAATTGGCTTTTGCACCGCGATAAGCTCACAGTGAGCTGCTCGCTGGCTTTCTCCGATGCAGAGGGAGTCAATAATAATAATAACACTTGTCTCGCGCTCATGGTCACTCAGATGACCCTCAAATAACTCTGGTCTGTCAACTTATTGTATCCTTAATTATTTAGATCCTTTTATATTCAACCAGTAGCCAGTCAAGATGCTGACCGACCAGCTTGTCAGTTGCGTTCCGAGCACAGTTCGGGTGGAACAAATGGAAATGATCAGAAATTTGATTGAGGTAAAAATTCCGGACGAGCAGCTGAATTCGGCCAACTTCAGAGACGGACTCAAGATCGAAGTTAGATGCGAGAAACCCTTCACTGTTAGTGCTTTTTGGATAGTCAAGATTCTCGAGCTACATCCAAATATAGAGAAGAATTGGGAGACAATGCGAGACGAGCTCTGGGAGGGTAAGTTCTTGGCCGACGAGAGCAAGTGTTTGTTTCGGAGTCGGCCAATAATACACCAAGAAAGTAACGCGAATGTACAATGCGAAATTAAACCACCTGAGCCTATTGATACCTCAGATATGAAAACAACACCAAGAGACTTTTACCCACTGGTGATAATAGTTACCTGTCATGAGGAGGGGCCAAGTCCGATTGCCTCGGCCGCGGCTGCAAATATTCACATAGTCCACATACAGGACAGCATTGTTCCCATCAAATCCCATGTGATCAAGCAATATATTAAGCAAAATGACGGCCGGATTCTAGATGTATCACGGTTGTATGCAGAGGAATCAGCCGCCTGTTTTATTTGTTTTGAGGAGGCAGACCTCGATGAGAGATTGCAGTTATTCTGTCTATTGCCTTGTCGGCACGCACCAATATGTTCGAATTGCATCACTAGAGTGAGAGAGTGTCCTAAATGTAGATGTCCTATTGCATCAGTTTTTGACATAAATGCACCGACACCAAACAGCATCGCGGCAGCTACAGCGAGAGGAACTATTGATCCTAGTTTGAGGCATCTTTATGACGACGCAGACGAGGGAAACAACAATGGGCAAGGCGGACCAAGGAGACAGAGCGGTTTCATTGCTTCAATAAAATCCATGTTTGGTTTTTAGCTCAATGTGTTGAGAGATAATAGAATGGACAGAGTAATTTAACCTAATCAGTCTGATTCCAAAAACTTGCGACTAAAATTCAATGCATGTATCTCTTCTTGGCTTCTCGGACCGAGTTCAAGTCGGACGAAAATCCAATGCCTCTCGGTCGCAGCACAAGGCTTAGTCAAGGAACATCCCTCGAGTTAAAATAAAGCAACCGTTCGGCAATTCCGGACAGCAAAGCAAGGAATAGCAATTACCGCTCTCCACTAGCCTCAATGGAGTGAAACCAAAAGAGGTTTCAGCTTGCGAAGTCACGCTGATCTTAATTTCGATTCCTGCTAAACAATGGAATGCTGCGCCAGGTATCAATTGAATTAAGGTTGAACTGCAACCGTTTTTGCTTGGCGCAATAATCGTTTAACCAATCATTCTATTAGCCTCGAGATCTCAGCATAAACAAACGGATTCACTAAGCTTACCTATCTCTCGACCAACAGGTTCGAAGGGGGCAAGCAGGTAAGGGGATGAGAGTACGAGTGGAGGCGGAAAGGAGAAGCGAGATTGATTGAAAAGAGGGTAGATTTTGCGAAAAATATTTGCCTATCAAGTTAAAATTTTCAAACTTGCATCGGTGGGCTCAAATTTAGCCTCTCTTGTTGCTGTTATTGTTGCAGTTATATCCTTGCAATAGGAGGTAGTCAATCTCTTCCCAGGAGTGGTTTGCGTCGAATAAATTAAGCGCAATTTTGGCAACAACGGCAGGAAAAGGAAAAGGAATAACCGCGGCGCCGGCCATACCTAAATGCGGCTGGCCAGCCCAACCATCCGTTTAGTCGAGTTCTTAATCAAGGAGAAGTTCGTGTTCCTGTTGTTATCCCCCGAATGAATGCTCGCCGAGCTCATCTTGGTGGGGCAAAATTGTGAAGATTGCCCAAGCCAGACGCAGGCTGTCCAGCAATCCGCCTCCAAGCTCATCAGTCATCATGAGAAGCCGGTAATCGGTGCTAAAAGGCAACAATTTTCCGACTAGCGGGCCACCAAAAGGACGAGCGCCACTTCTGCCTTCATTCAATTGACTAGACTCCATAGCTCTGACAATGAGCTTGGCGCTTTCTGCCTGCCCGCTAAGCTCGCGAGCTCGGCCGCCGCCGCTGCCGCCCGCTAGCCTAGAGTCGCCACCAACTGACCAGTTAGCTTCAATCCTCGCAGTCTCCCTGCTCTCTCTCTCTCTCTCTCTCTC
>ENA-UOVY01000152-UOVY01000152.1-plant-metagenome-genome-assembly--contig:-NODE-152-length-43368-cov-613.798629_pt1 | contig 43368 bp, 35 predicted proteins | sample MGYA00249840_ERZ761561 | MGnify/ENA primary metagenome ERZ761561 (study PRJEB28882, sample SAMN05720143) | plant metagenome | isolation source: Guanajuato, Mexico | place: Mexico:Guanajuato, Mexico...
TTATTTATTTTCAAGGCTATACAGTCGCTCGACTTGCGCGGTGCTAACTTCGCGCTAGACTTGGAAAATAAGCACAGCTGTGAGGCTTGTAGCAAAGACAAATCGCCCATAGAAAAACTGGTATCTAATACCGTTTTCACCCTCTAATTGGTTTCATATGCGAATATCAGTTACAGTGTCTAAAACAGTCAGATGAAACACCCCGTTATTGATTCGGGTGCTCCCTCATCAGCAGAGAGATGAACAAGTTAACCAACATTAAGCATTACAAGAAGGAACACGTGAGGGCCTTGTATGCTAAACTGGGACGTGATTCAGGTCTAAACCCAGGCGTACTCTGGCCAAGAAAAGAGGAGCTCCAGTACTTAAAGCAATATGAGAATGCCTTTCAACCTTCACTGGAAACTTTGATTGCAGAAAATAGGGCCAAGAAGGCTGAGGCGATGAAGAAAAGGAACGACCGGGAGCGAGAAGTATTAGACAACCTCAAGAAACTGCCTGGTGCGCTCAAAGACTTTTTCGATACCATCGAAGAGAAGAAACGCGAAAAAGAAGTATGGCTTCGCGAACGAGAGGCACTAGTCGAAGAGGTTAGGGAAATTCTGGGCTATCGGGCAAAACCGAGTGATCAGAGGTTCCAGGACGCCCTGTTGAAGAAGGAGGAGGAGGAAATCAAGGCTAAGAAGAGAGAATTAAGGAAGCAACGAGAGAACGCTAGTCTAGAGGAGATGCTTGCGCTGAAAAAATCTGGAGATTCTAAATGAGATCTTGATACTTATATCATTCGTTCGTCCTGATCGACGTTGGTTCTTTCCTCTTCCGTTTCTCCCACATTTTCGTGTCGATTGAGCCAAAATCTGCTACAACCTTAGCAGTAATGCCTCTAAACTTCTCAACTTCTACTACTTTACATGTATTCCCGCTACAACTGAAATGGTCCTCAACTAACTTAGCGATCGAGTCGTTGCTTAATCCGTTGAACTCATCTCTGGAAAAGGGTAAGGTTTCAATGTACCTAGTCGAATTAGTAGGACGAATTTTGATCAGTAACTTGTGATCGCTATCCGGTACTGGCCATGGTTGATCACAAACTAGCGAAGGCATCCGGAAGGGTGTAGAGGTGTCAGTTTTGAGCGGGTTGATTTCACACCTACTGAAATGCGACCATAACTCCTCGGATAGATGAGGTACAACCGGATTCAGCATAACAATTAAGCTTGCGAGCGACTCAGCGAGCTCGCGTGTGTAGACGAGTGAGTTTGTAAGATTAGATCTGATTGAGGTGAGGAGCACATGTAGTGCAGATATGTACTGCCTGAATTGATTCGATATCTCAATATTGAAGATGATGTCTACCGCACAAGTGTTTCTAGTCTGACGAATCTGCGATTTCCATGACTCCAATTCATCCTCATTGAGTTCTTTGATCTTGACACGTTTCTCGCCATCCAAATGGGTGCGAACTGAGCGAGATGCGTCGCAATAATCCTGAACTGAAAGAGCAACACGTCTAAAAAACAAAAGTACATCCTTGAACTCCTCTCTATCGGTCCGCCATAATCTTTCGCTCCTAGGATTTGCATAGCTCATGAGACAGAATCTGGTTGCATCTATTCCATACGTGTTGAGCAAATCTTGAGGGTCAACACCATTTCCCTTAGATTTGGACATCTTCTCATATTCTACCGTTAGACCCTTTTTATCACTGAGAGAATCTGCCTCTGATTTCGATAAGTACCTTCCATCCAACTTGAATGTTCTACTCTTTACAACACCTTGCACTAGTAGCCTTCTGAACGGTTCTTTAAAGCCTATATAGCCCGCAGAGTGCAGGAAGTGAGTGATAAATCTCGCATAGAATAAGTGCATAGATGCGTGTTCGATTCCACCGATGTAGCACCAAACTGGTTGGACTTTGCTCGGGTCGAATGGAGAATCCGCCGTCGGGCTTGATGCGTATCTGAGAAAATACCAGGCAGAATCAAACAATGTATCGAGAGTTTCACCTTCTTTTCTTGCCTTTAAATGACAAGATGGACATGAGGTCTCGAGCCAATCGAGTGGAGCTAGCTCCTGGATTGGCGGAACTATCTCAAATTCACTGTTTTTCTCTAGATTGCTTGTGCCAGAGCGTAAATCGAAGTTCTTAACCGGTGGCAGAGTCACCGGGAGAGACGAGTGTGGTGCTCCTTGGTAACCACAAGTTTGGCATTTAACAACAGGTATTGGCGTGCCCCAGAATCTTTGCCTGGATACAAGCCAATCTCTGTAATTATCACTAGAGTAATAGCCTCCAAAACCATGAATTGCAGCCAACGATAAGATCTGATCACGTGCCATCGTTTCGGTCGTATCATCAGTAATTTCATCGGTATAGAGAGCTGCCCCACAGTTTCTGGGTAGATTGTCGATATCGTCGGTGAATACTATCTTCATCTCGCAACCGTTGAACGGATTTCTGATGTAACCAGTGTCGGAGATCTTGTAGACCTTCTCGAGCCAATGATCTCTAGAAATGATCAACTTCGTGCCCTTACGAGTGAAGAGTTCTGGTCTTTTTGTAAATATAAGCAGAGTATTGTCATGGTTTGAGGCATCGTTTCGTATGGGCAGGTAGAATAGCCAACCATTTGGTCTTCCGACCCAATTTCTTTGTATTTTCAGTACATCTCTCCATGTCTCTGGATCAACATCATCTGCATCGTAGATGGCACTGGTAAATTTGCTAACCTTAACAAACCATTGTCGAAAGTAGCGTTTCTCCACCGTGGCGCCAGATCTCCAACTACGGCCGTGCTCATCTACTTGCTCGTCAGCTAGAACTGTCTTATCGAGTGGATCCCAGTTAACAAATGCGAAACTCTTATACACCAAGCCGGCATCCATCAGTTTCAAGAAGATGTCTTGGGTCCATTTGTAGAAGTTTGGATTAGAAGTTGCCTCGCGCCAGTTAAACTGGAGAGCGAGGTCATCTAACTGCTGTTTCATCACTCTGATATTACTGCTTGTCCAATCTGCTGGGTTCAATCCTCTTTCTCGCGCTGCATTCTCGGCAGGTAAACCGAAAGAGTCGAACCCCATCGGATTTATAACGTGCTCATAATCTTGTGAGTCCTTTCGATTGGCCATAAGTTTGCTATATCTCGCCAACAAATCGGCACTTGTATAGATTCTAACGTGACCGAGATGAAGCCTACCGCTTGGGTATGGAAACATGGATAGTATATACCTTGGAAGCTTGCCACCAATATCTGTCGATTCGATGTGACGCTCCCGCTCGTGCCTTCGCGCCAGCTTTATCCTCCATTTCGATTCAATACCCTTCAAAAAGCTCGGAAAATCATCAAGATTGGGAACTGACAGTCGATCCGAGGATGGGATTGCGCCAGATGATAGTCTAACAAATTCCGAGGAATGGTGTGATTTGTGGATCTTGATACTCTTGGATAGAACCTGTAGCGAGTACATTGCAGCAATAGCGCTCAGGATGTGCGAAAGTTGTGACTAAAATCTGGGGCTAAGCAAAGTCATGCAAAGACCAGTGAAAGTCCCAAAATAATACTCTTTATAGTCTCAGATGTTCAAGTTCCACCTCTCAGTTGGAGGCTCCTGCACAAGCCTAGGCAAGCACGAGCGAATTAAGCCAGAAGAGGGACCACGTGTTGGCGCTAGATCTGCATTGAACAAGTAAATTCTGTTCCAAGTATAACGAGGATGGCGATATAAGTCAAAGCAAATGCTTCGATTGCTTCAATGCTCGTCTCATAAATATCCCAGCCAGTTACGTGTCGAAATAATCATTGAGAAAAAGTTTATTACTAAGTGCATGAGAGAGCGCTATTCAACTTGCTAGCTGATCAGCTAGATTACGCATCTCCTCCCAGGATTCACACTTCTTATACAGGTTCTCAGGTACCTTATTTTGGCCTAGGTATGCACCAGAGAGACCGCAAGCCATAGAGGCGATTGTGTCTGTATCGCCGCCACACGAAATAGCCCAATGTAGTGTTCGCACGAATTCGTTTTCGAGACGGTATGAGTCCGTAAATTTGGAGATTCCTCGCAAGAACGAGTAGATAGCCAATGGAACCGAATTTTGAGCTGAAACGTCGTTGCCTAGTAAGCTGACAATCTCTCTCTGTGTCACATCCTCCCCGGTGATACTAAGTTGATCCAAAACTCTCTTGACAGTTTTCAATTTATCGCTAAAAATGTGATCGTCTGAGTCCTCCAATTCGCTCATACTTCTAATGAGATAGTCCAGGAAATCGTTGTCGTTGAAACTTTCTTCGTCCCTAGACAGTACATACCTGATTGCTGCAACCAACAGGACTGCGCCATGTATTCCATAGATATGTGAATGGGTGATCCTTGAGCAATTTTCAACCAAATCTAATGCCTGGCTCTCGTTTAAATTATTCTTGTGAGCGAATAAAGCTATCCCATTGCACCTCATGGCAGCACCATTCCCAAAACTACCCTTCCCATAGAATTGGTTTGAGGCTGGGCCATATGGATCTTGATAGTTGGTATCACGTAATGAGCAAAAGACTTGCCTCACAGCTGCGCCATAACCGCGCTTTGGCTCGCTAAAGTAGGTTTCCGAGTACTCTTTAGCAAGGTGTCTGGGGTCGAGCCCTCTGTTTTGGATGAGAGACTTGCAAGTCGCTATGGTCATTGCTGTGTCATCAGTAAATCTCAGAGGACCTCGAGTGGAATTCAATAGATCTTCTATTTGTTCGGCCAGGGTGGTTGGATTGACGTTCATTCCCTCAAATGGTGCACCAAAGCAATCTCCAACGAGGACGCCATAAAGAGCACCCCTAAATCGAGATTGCATCGAGATCATACGTACTCTTGGCGGCTAACTTTGCTTCCCTTGAAGGTATTGATACGATCCCTGTGCTTTTAAGGCGAAATTTGTTCACCAGGTAATTGCAAATTGCAGACGATGCGGCGCTGATTTGACCTGCTGGACTAGCAAACGCTAGCATGTGTTTGCGTTCATAGACCTGTGCGAGCGATGACTCTTCCATGGTCGGACTTGTTGCGCAATCAGACTGATGGAAATCAAGTCTGACATCCAACTAGAACACTGATGCTCACATGTATCCTTTTGATGCCCATCTAAACTTGAATTATCGCCTTCTCAAGTCCAACCCATCGCCAGTCTTTATGTTTCGTTGTTATACTATAATATTGTCATGCTTTGACCGCCAAACAGGCTGATTAATCTAGGCTAATGTGAAACGGCCAGACCAAACATGTTGGCCATGCATTGTTTCGCTTCTCTCGATCATTAATTGTTTGGATGGGCTCACATTCTGGTATAATTAGTTCCATTTGCTCGCTTCTCTGCTTGAGGATTATCTTTTTCCTTGAGCTGGCAGGTGCCTATTGTTCATTGTTAACGAGGCCTCCTTTCCTGTTCAGCAAAGCTAAGCAGCTTGGCAATGATCATTCATTTCCTGATCGTGATTTTTAGCAAATTTGGATGGTTCCACTTACGCAAAGGTCCATTGTAGAGTACAGGTTATGCTCTCTCCCCGTGATCAAACAAAACCATGCAACTAACTGACAAACTGGGGGCTGGAGAAATTGCCGCTTACCATCCATGACCACTGGCTACAATGTCGACTAGATCGTTCAACTAAACTCAGACAGCCCTTTGTCGATCTAAATAAATCAATGGCAAGCCCCCTAACTAAACTGCGCGAATAAATTTCCATATTGGCCCAACCTAAGAGGGTTGCGCAATCACTTCCGAGAGGCTTCGTCCGTTAGAGTTCATGTGTCATCATCAACATGACACACTTGTTTTTCATTGTGTTAGTGCCTAAGCAAGCAAATGTGCAAGCATATTACTCAGGTTTAGTCAGTCGGAGCTCCTTCCTCTTGCTTGAAGCCCAAGGCTTCGAGATTGATCTGTTGCTAGCTAGGCGGGATAAGTTGTATCTGCTTTCGAATCGAATGCATAATTTAGCCTTTCTGTTCGAGGATCTAATTTCATGAGAGGCAGGTTAAACGATGTTACTCGAAAGAGCTATCACAAGTCTATTTCCATTCTTTTAACGGAAGAGGACGAGTCGGCGATGATGATACCCGTAGTGTTTTCCTCCATTTCGACGCTCAATTTGGCCCTAATACTGCATGTAACTTCCATTGTGGTCACCTGTCGCCAGTTGAGAGACCAGTTTCCTGTTAGATACAAGATAGATCGAGTTAGCCGTGGTGATATTGTGCCTGAGTTGACTCATTTCAATTTAACGCATCTATTGTACAGGAGATTCAATCACATATTTCAAGATGGCGAAGAGCAAGCAAAAAGTGAAATTCAAAATAAGCAAAACGAAACTGACCTCAACGAACAAAACAAGCAGTCCTTCCTGGAAACCAGAAAGATAGATCATTTTCTTGGATTATCAGGCAATCAACTCCAAGGCGACGAGTTTTATGCGCGAAATTATTTTAAAATTCTAAATAGAGTCTTCAGTCGGGTTGATCTACCTGAGCTCTATAAGGCCTCTCGTCAACGGACAGGATTTTGCGGCTCTCACATTGGCTGCATCGAAGAGATTCCAAACTTTCCAAGCTTGCTCAAGAAACCAAATGTTAGCTCAACTTTCACCTTGTACACGCGCGACAATGCAAAAATCGGCCACAAAATCCACTTCGAGCCCATAATTCACCACCAACTTCAGGATGCAAATGCGAGCGAATCGGAGATACATGAAAAGTTGCAGTCCAACAATGTGAGCAATGGCGGCAACAACAGTGGTGGCAATGGCAACAAGCTTGCCCTTGGCCAACAAAAGCGCCATCAGACGGCTACATCCTGGCGAACGGCCGCCAAGATCGTCCGTAGCCAAGAGTACCCCTTCGACTTGGCCTCGCTTGAACAATCCGGCTTCAACTGCTCGCTTAACACTCGAATCATTGTCGGCGGCTACTTTGCCAAAGAGGACGAGGAGTGGATTGACGAGGTTGTAAGACAATGGCTAACTCTTGAGCCAAGCAACGTTATCAAGGTCTCCTGGGCGGACTCAAACCGCGGACTCTACCATACAGCCGCCTACAACTCTCGAATTGTCGGCCGCCAACTATCACTGTTCCTATACTATCTGGACCAAATGTTTCACATAAATCTGGATAGATTCCACTTAGTTGGCCACTCGCTCGGCGCTCACATTGCAGGTTTCGTGGGCTCAGACAACGAGGGTAGGATTGCCCGAATTACTGGCCTCGATCCGGCTGGACCCATCTTTGTGGAGCTGAATTCGAGCATGCGCCTGGACCCAAGTGATGCAAAATTTGTCGACGTTGTGCACACAAACGGGGGCACCATAACAAAGGGAGCCCTCGGTCTGTCTGTTCCCTCAGGACACGTTGACTATTACTGCAACGGTGGCTCAGTTCAACCTGGCTGCTACTTTTCCTCAGTCACCAAATCCATCATCGATCCGGTCGAGCGGGTTGCCTGCAACCATAGGCGCTCTTACCGCTACTTCATAGAGATCATCAAATTAGCCATAAGCGAAATGTCCGCCCAGGCAGTTGGCACGCCAACCAACCAAATAAGCACGACCAATCTGAACCATCAGGTGTCGATTAACGGAGACTCGAATTGTCCCAACAAAATTGGCTGCCAAAATAGGCCGTCAAAGCTGAGCTCGCAACTTCCACGCGCGTTTCTCTTCGAGGCGCGACAGGAGGATTTGGTTAAATTGACCCAACCTGAGATACTCGTCACGTCAAGTAATTCATTGCGTCGGGACTCGATGACCGAGTTAGCACCGCTTAAAAGGAGACTAGAGTTTCACCTGTTGAATCCAGAGTTTCCGGCTGGCAAACGAGGCATGTACTTTTTTCGAACTCGGCCAGAGTCGCCCTTCTTTGGTGAGTGTCGTCTAGCTAACTTGTTGCAATAATTTTGTTCAAATGGTTGTCGAAATTCTAACATGCAACACCCCTATCATTACAAATCCCTATCGCTAGCAACAAAGCAATACGCGCTCACGCTAAAGACGGACGCAATTATTCGTAGGAAAATTGCGCTAATGGCAAAAATTGAAAACACTCTGGTGGCTGAGGTTGAATTGGACGAAATACCTGGCGTTTATACGATCACTTTCGTACCAAACGATCCGCGAATTGTCAATTTGGTTGGCGATGAGAACAAAGTTCCTCAATTGTGGTTGATGTGGAAACATAGATCTTTCAATCTCCTTCTGAATCAGCAAAACGATCTCCACCTGACCGGACTAGAGCTGAGCCTCCTAGATACAGACGAAGAGCAGCCAATAATTAGATATCACACCAATCAGGTTGGCTCAGCTTCGTCGAGCGTTTTGAAAAGTGGTTTCAATGGGGATTTAGCTTTGAGCAGAAACCAGTGGTACAAATTTGATGGTAGGTTAGCCAAACCGAGCGAGAGTGTTTGAATTGTGTTGCTTGAATTCTTCCGCCTTGGGAAGCTTGCGAAACGATCTGGTGGATGACAGGTTCGAGGAAACGACAGTGCACTAGAGGAGGAGGGAGGAATAGTCCTGTATAAACATAGTATTCTAAAGCTAATGAAAATAATAGTAATAATCAATTGCGCCAGATCAGAGCGTGCTGGTGGCGAAAAAATCTCGCTCTTGCTCTAACAACACTTTCAAGCAAATCAACTTTTTAAGAAAACGAAAGCCATTCTCGTGTAATGTTACCTGTACTGGCCCAACAAGAACGCCCTATTCAAGAGCTCTCGCTTGAGTTACCGTTTCCTTCCCTTTTTTCGCCCTTCCGTTTCCACCTGGGCTCTCAAGTTTGCTCTATGCTATTCGGGTGACTCTTTTGGCCTGTTTTCTTAGATCGTCTCGCTTAATTTCATTTTCAGCTCAGACCTGCATGATCGAGCTTGGGCTCCACAAGGAAAGAGGAAGCGACGCCAAGGAGGCACGAGCCTGAACTCTCGAGAAGATGGTAGTGTTGGCAATGAATGGTCGGTTAATTCAGAGACTTCTACTCAGTGCTGGTTGATTGTAAACCGACAACAAGAAAACCCATAGTGACACTAGCCAGCTCGTGTCATCGAGATCAACAAGGACATTACAATCTGCTGTCTCTTTCTCCTCTTCCATCTATTGTAGGCTCATGCGGTGACACTTTTAAGAGGCCTTATCTCTGCAGTTGCTTGCAAGTCAAGTGAGCGCTCTGGACTAGTTTGCTCTTCAAGACTCTAGCGAGAGCTTGATGTATCGAGATCAGCACAAATCGCCCGAGTTCACCCCAGCAAGAGCTATATGCTAGATCGACATCGTTTGTCTCATAGCTAGATAGGATCGGCGTCATTCTTTTCGATCGGGCTCCCCCATGGCAAGATCGTCAGTCTAAATTTTGCTACTCGTGGTGCTGCTCACACGCCAATCAGAGAGGGCGAAATTCAACTTCTAGAGACAGCAAAAGCGGATAAGATCAACCAATCTTTCTTCCTCTCTCTCTCTCCTCTTCTCTCTCACTCTCTCTAAACTGACGCAGATTTCAAAATAGTTGAAGGAGACAAAGTTGCAACTACATCCAAGATTATGGAGGGATCAAGAGTACCCTTGTTAGCCGTTGTTCTTGCCACATGCGCGCTCACGATCATGCAAGCAAACTGTAAGTAAAACTAAAACAAACCCCATCCACCTGTAATCCATCGACCTACAACTAATTAAGCATATTGAATCAGACTCGAGCTGCCAGAGGCAATTCAAGCAAGCGGTCAATTGTTCAAACATTGCGAATGTTCTAGATAAGTGCGGTGCCCTAGCCTCGTATTCGCACATAATCCCAACTAGCGCCTATCCAACAACATTGGATGAGCTTAAAGAGGCTTGTCCACGACACAACGAGGGCTTACACTGTCTTAGACAGCATGTAAAGTGCTTAAAACCTCTAACAAAGCGAGCAATCCTTTCCTTCATCGAGAGCCGCCGAAAGCATGTGAAAAAGCTCTGCTCGGACACTCGCAGTCAAGCTGCACGTGATTTTGTGGACGCCTTCAGTTGTATTAGAAAGGTGGGTATACATTTCATTTTCATTGGTACAAACCAATCGCTAGCACCTTCAGTCCTATGATCCTAACATTGGAATTGCTACCTTTAACCTTGGCAGCATAAGAGAGAAAAGTTTGTTCAAAGCGAGATCAAGGCAATCAAGAGAATTGACGCCATTTTGAGCGATCAGGTGAAGGATTTTAAAGAACGATTTCAGAGATCATGTTGCTCAATCAACTCGTATCGCCAACGGACTGTTGAAGACATGGGACCAGAGTGTTCGGCTCCCAATATGGTAGCTGCCGTTGAGATTGCCATTGATTCGGTCGTTGGCGAGGCGATTGAGTTTGCTTGTCCAGATGCAAAATCAAACGTTTGTCTCTCAATGAAGGAGCTAGAATTATCTAAAAGCCCTAGCAACAAGACCCTAACTCGAGCAGGCACGGACTTGATGATAGTGCTCACAGCACCAGAGGGACCAGGATCATCGAGGGAAAGGTAGATGGTTCGCAATGAGTTTGCGAAATTGGTGGCCAGATCAACCATCATCATGCATGCTAGTCAACCGGGATAAATGGGCGTCCACTTAACGGGCTCGCTCTCCATATTTTATCAGTCACATAAACATCTGATTGCCGGATTAAAATCGCCGATAGTGTGAGCTCAAATTGGTTTGAGATAAAGTGTTTGAAGGTCGCCGGTCAAACAATCATCGTGAGGGTTAAGCTGCGTACGATTAACATTTAAATATCTGCCGATCTTGGGCTAGACGATAGTTTTTCGTTCAGTGTTCGTTCTGAGCGCCAAACCTTAAGGCTTAAGCTGCTGGTAGATTGATGATCTGAATTGGAGATCGTTTGTTAGTATTCGACGATCCATCATAATGATTCATCATCGTGCAAAATTGGACTCAACAGAAAAGACCTTGTAAGCGATTTGAGCCAAAGAGACAGGTTAATTCAGTTGCCCCTTGGCGCCTTCTGCCAAAATAGCCAGATTAACGAACCGCTAGCCTACCACGAAGACCCCTCACCTTGCTGGACCTTGCAATGGCTAGACTAGCTTGGTGAAACTTTCTTTAGCGTCCGCCATGGCAAGCAATCCTATCCTCTCTGCTCGAAGCTGCCAGCTCCGTCCAACCGTTCGGTTGGGCGCGAAATCTGTAAGAGTCATTATACTTACTATCGACACTTAGCTTCACTCAAATGAGATCCCTCTCTCCTTCCAGCTCTCCAGACAAGTCCGTCGGCTGGGTGTCAATATCATACTTGAGTTATGCAAGCAACAAGTACCGCTCAACTCTACCTACTTCCCTTTTCAGCTTCCTCGTGATCTTGATCTTGCTTGTTTGTCGATTAGCTGCTCAAACGGCTGCTGGGGAGCAAGGATATACCAAGGTCCCGGGAAACAACGACAACAATTGAAAATCGACTTTGCCTAAGAACTGCAAGCCACAAGATCAGCGCCAAGGATAAATGCTCTCGCTAGCTTCTTTCGATAGTTGAAGCTCTGCTAACAATCAAATGTAGCAACCGATCAAATAGGGAAAACATGTTAACCCATCGGGCGACAGATATGATGAACCAGTTGAGTTGGTAGCTTGTGGGGGCAGGGAGCTTTCGATGAGGGGGTCGCACCTGGGCAGTTTCTGAGACTTGCAACTGTCGACGTGTAAGAGGCAAAGCTCGATCGTTCCCACTATTACAGCTCCCGATTTGAAAGCGTCGGGTACCAATTCACGGGCCGAGCTAATCAAGCATTTTTATGATTATCGGACCATTTATAGCTTATCGCAGGACAGCCGAGGGGTGAGAGCTTTGCCAAATTTAATCTTTGTTGTTGTTGTCAGCTCTATTTTTATCATGGCTCCTAGTGCAAACCCTTGCTCATATCAAATCGACAAATCGTCGATTTTCCCTCCACTCCACTTCACTTGATTATTTTTGTTTCAGCCCAAGCCCGACCGCAATCTCCCGCCCCCAATCGATCTCGAACAGGAGGCGCACGAGTTTGCTGCCCTTCTCAGGTAGCATCTCAGCCATCGAGCTTGAAGGTTCCTCGCAACGCCGCCGATCGTTTGTATCTGGCTGGAGAGGAAGAGTGGAAACATTGTTTACCCTAACGCTAACTTCGGCAGTTCGAGCAAGCGACAGCCAAAGGGCAGCGGTAGCATTGGAAACGAAGGGTAGCAACTGCGAACGAGGAAACTTCTGGCCAAACCTGGGAAGCTTTGCAAACGAACTCTAATAAAATGGAACAACAATTTCCTTCGATACTCGGCCGATTCTAGAGTACAGGATAGGTAGCAAATAACGGTTCGATCAGCTCTCTCGGCTAGAGCAGCGAAATTTGCCTCCCTCACTCAAGCTCACACTCTCATTCTCGTCCATTGTGGATTCAATGTTGGCTATTCAGCCGTCGCAACCTATCGAGCGCAACCTGAAAGCTAACCAACAAGCTACTTCAGCTCTACCTCTGATCTAAATAAAACGAACTGCAACAGTACGCGCAAACAGAGCGCGAAGAATGGATTCAGCTCTAAGAATCAAATTCTCGCCTCTGGCTTATCCACCGCCCCTCTCGCTCTCTACTTTGCCGTCTTATCTTACCTTAACTGATTATAGCCAAGAGAGCGAACAAACAAGCGTTTGCAAAGGGCCGAGCTGTATTGGAGCTCGTGCAATAGCAACAGTGATAACAACAAGAGCAACAGCGAGCAAATTAAGCTCACTCTGCTTGCATGTGGTTCCAATCCTACGATGGGCCGACAAGCAGAATGGTCGCCCTGATGGAGGCAATGCAAATGAGCGATTGCTACCGCTTTGTTATCCTCATGCCGCCCGGCTAGCGGCCCAAACTTGTTGCTGTCACTCGTCGAACTAGCTAGACGGTCGCCGAATATGATTGTGGATCGCGAGGCTGAGCCCGCCGACCATCGGTAAGCAGCCTGGCACCTACAATCGGAGAGCCGCCAGATCGGCGCACTGCGCTTGGGTCTCCATGATAGCTAGTGCTCTGGGCGGGCAGGGCCTTGCTAGCAGCCTCTTCGGCTGCGCTTTGGGGGAGAGGGGAAGGGTCAGAGAAGGTGCTAGCTGAACGTGCACCGCTCGTTTTCCATCATTATCATCAATACCAATCCTATATTGCCCCCTCTGATCGCCCGATGGCACCTCCCCCTTTATCAACTTGTTGTTGTTTCTGCTTACCAACGGCCGCTTGTATCCTCTGGGAAGTGGTGGCCTCGAATGACCAGCAACTTAACACAATGTTCCCGCTCGAACTCGAGCAGGCTCAATCTTAGCGTAGTCTCACCAAACACTAGCCTCCTTCTCTACCCTAGCAGCTGCCCCCAAAGCAAGCGCTAGCTTGTAATTGATTGTTTGCCTTAAACACCCATGAGGAGCCTTAGAGCCACGCCCACGATCTAAAACTGGCGTCCCGAAGACTTTATGCAGATAATTTGGTATAAAAGGCCCGTGACCAGCCAAAAAGTCAATCATATTCCAACCAACAACCAACCAAATCATAATTGAAAGTTGTCCCTCAGACACATATTAGTTCTTTCGATTTAACTGCAGACCAAGCAATTCACCAAAACAATCATGAAGGTAAGAACTAAGGATTCGAGCATAGAGGAACAAGAATTTTAGTTGCGAGCTCGCATCCAGAACACTCTGAGCTCGACCCTCAGTCCTCTAACAGTTCAAATCTCCCATCGCCCTACAAAGGTTATCATCTGTCTCGCTAGCTTCGTCGCTGTTGCCTCAGCCAGCCACTTGGTGGCACCCGCTGCCATTCCAGCTGCCATCTCAACCGGAACCAGCAGCCAATACCGCTCCCAAAACTCAGCTGGCGACTACACCTTCGGATACAATGAGGACCACCCCAGCGGTGGAAGTTTCAGACGCGAGGCTGGAAGCTTGGCTGGTAAGACCGGAAGCTACGGATTGCGCGACATCGATGGAAGAACACGCATCGTGAACTACGTTGCGGACGCAGCTGGTTTCAGAGCTTCCATTCAAACCAACGAGCCAGGAGTTGAGCCAAAGGACCCAGCCGCAACCCTCATCAACAAGGCTGTCGCAGTTGGTAAGTATTGAGGCTCTGAGAGCGAAAGGTTTGACTGTTTGAACGAATGACCGCAAACAGGCCAACCTCTAACCTGATCGACCAATCCTGTCACTATAGCCGCCCCAGTTGCAGTTGCCGCTCCAGCACCAGTTGCAGTTGCCGCCCCAGCACCAGTTGCAGTTGCTGCACCAGCACCCCTGCCTCTTGCCGCACCAGCCTACGCACCAGCACCAGTTGCCGTTGCCGCGCCAGCACCTCTGCCACTTGCTGGCCCAGTTTACGCCCCAGCTCCATTGGCTGCACCTATCGCAGTTGCTGGCCCAGCACCAATCCCTCAAGCCTTCAGCTACAACAGTGTTGTGTCCCACTTAGCCGGTCCAGCTTTCGCTGCACCACTGCCATTGGCCGCTCCAGCTCTACGTGCCTACTAAATAGTATAATATAATTAGTCAGTCAAGGTAACTTGGTTCGATGACATATGATTGATATGTGTAAGAATGATATTACCATTATTCAATCAAATGTAGCCTCTAGCACAAATAAAATCAACGACGAAAGGTCCATTCTGATAACATCACCTCGTTCGTCTCTCTTGATCTCCCTTGATTATTACTCTTGTTGTAAAACTTGAACAAATGCTAACTTGTAATGATTGTTCCAAAAAAACATGATTGCACACTACTTATCAGAACAAAAAGCTGACAGGTGTCAGACCAAACAAAGTTTACAGTCGGAGGTGATTGTGATTGAATATGTGACAACAGTTGCAGCACATTCAGGGGAAGTAAGAAATGGAGTAGATCAACACCTCAGTTAACATCACGTCCCTCAGTGCGGGCCGGTCGACGGTTTGGTTAAAATTTTATTGTTCGAAATGCGTTTTGTTCTTGATTCACAGTATATGATTCATGACAGTCAATTGTGTCAGAAATCTTGGACGCTAGTAATGAAAATTCATCGTAAGATTGGCGCAAGCTATGAGTTCTTGCTTGAGTAGACTTGAGATCATGAGTTATGTATCAGTCATGAGATTCTAGATTCTTCGCTCAACATGTGACACCAATTTGGCAAAGAGGGTCAGCTTGTTTCGTTTTGCGCTACAGGGAAAAGTATCCAAGATTTTTTGGATCGGACTTCCAGCTGGGTGTTCATCTTCCTGCCAGATCGAGATCAAACTGGAGCGCAAGGTCATGGATTCTACTCTGTTGGCCTGGCTGTTTAATAGGTGCTTGTTTTTGTGACGAAGAATTCGACTTAAAATTTGGAACGGTAAGGTCTGGAGGGTGTCAGACACGGGATAAGTTGCAACTAATGGGTTGTGACTTTCTCCGTTTGGAACCAGGATGACTGGCCGTTGTATGAACTTTTCGCTTGGCGTTATCACTCATTGATATATGAAGGCTTCTAGTAGACCGCCTCAGAGGTGATATACAATTTAAAAGACAACGAAGTTGAGGGATGGACTTTTCATCCTCCTGAGCTTCCTTTATACTTTCAATTGGTTCCTCAAAGTCTAGGGTCTCATCATCTGCAGTTGTCTCTTCAAATATATCATCTTCGTCCTCATAGATATCCTCTTCGTCTTCGAAATCGTTCTCTTCTTCATCCTCGTCCAGTAATTGATTCCAAGGTTGTCCAAAATCATGAATGCTCTGAGTCGCCTGAGCTGAAGCGTCCTTAACTTCTTTGCCAGATCTGCTAATCCTCGTGGGCATTTCACTCTCATCGGCGGGGTCGTCACTGACTCGCTTGATATATATGTAGGAATCATCGTAAGAATCTAAGCGAGGTATCCTTCGACAAGGGGCGACCGAAAGTCTGGTGTAATTTCTCGGACATACTAGGTTATATGACTTAGAGTCACACTCTTGCTCTAAGAGCGTTGGCGGGAAGATCAGAATTTCTTCTAGTCTCTCCCATTTAGAGGGGGAAAGGGTGAATGGTTTCGTGTGGAATCTTGGTTCTCGATCTAATCTAATCTTTTCAAAGAACTTGTAAGAATGCTCCAGTTGTCTTATTCCGGGAACAGATTCTTTGGGATCAAGTGAATCAGATTCCTGAACTACGCTTGCACGGGTTACATAAGCCTTGTTAGGTGAGTGAAACTTGGTCAGTATATCGTTCAATAATGCCACGACGACGGTTATATTGTCTGATCGCATTCGTTTTCTACTCCAACTCTGGTAGGCGAAGTACACAAGACTTTTCGCATGGTTCTCGCTGTCATAACCAGATACGTCGTAGAAGTTGTCTGTAATAAAGCACTCTGGTTTCGCGAACTTTGTTCCTCCACTCTTAAGAATGCTTAGTTCCTGCAGCATTCTTATAGCCTGGGGAGAATTTATAACATTCCATAGACCATCTGTTGCCAACAGGATGCATTTGTCCTCAGAAGTTATCGGTCGGCATGAAACATCAGGCTCGGGGGATACAACATACTGACCGCTGTATGGATTAATACTCCAGAAATCGCCCAAGGATCTCGCTATAGCAAGGAAAGGTATTACTTGATAGCTGGACACAAGGGTTTCTGATATCGGATATGAGGACACTGACGACATGATGTCGTCGTTCTTATCTAGATCTGTTGGACTGTTTGATATGCATTGACTTAATACTGGCCTCCTCCAAACTACTCGATCAACGCCAATCCTGTTCCTTACTTGACCACCGGCTCGGTTGATTCTCTCCGACTCTTTGGTTGATTCAGGCTTGTGATCGTCGGTCAGCTGGTCAGAAATCCAGTGGTTTGTCTCAGGATTCTGACGCGAGACGACAATCCTTGAATCGCCAACATGGCCAGTATAAAATTTGCCATTCCTAATGAACAGGACTGAGGCTGTAGTTCCAGCTGTGCTTGGTAGAACTTTGGGCGTTCTTGACCAACTTGGCATATCTTTTTTCATTGCTGAATGTGTATCGGCGTATCCGCTTCGTATAGCTTGTAGTACGTCTTCATCATTTTCTGACCAGAAACCCTTTTGTCGTGTTATAGATTTCAATAGGTTGCGTTTGGCGAAATCGGCCGCCTCAAAGCCGCCATGGCCGTCAAATATTCCAAAATAGAAGTACTCATATGGCCACTCGTTTTGCCGGCGCTGCTCTGGGGGCTTCATCTGATAGCCAATATCGAAATAATCTTCCATGTGGTTGCGCTTGCCTTTTATACTGTAAGCGGAAACGGTCATGACCGGCTTTTCTGAGACTCGAGATTTTCCATCGATCAACATGATTGCTTGCTAGTTGCTTACAAATAGTTTCTTTGTGAAATTGAAAAATTTATAAAGCTAGTAGATTTGTGCTTGACGATTTTTGGGTAAACTAAATTGATAAATAGTTGCGCGAGTTGGAAAGTTTTTAGTTGTATACAAAATAAAATTCAGTATCAATATCAAACTCCAATTCTATATTCAAGTCTCAAATTGATAGCCTTGTGATTGGCTAACTTGAGACGCTGGCTGGAAGTTGTGAGGTGCTGTCTGTGTTAAATTATTGGATCATGGATGTTGTGTTTTGCAATTTCATGTTGGAATTAATAGGAGCTATTGTAGGAAAGTGGAAAAATTGAGGAAGGTGTAATTCCGGTCAGAGCCAAGATGGGCGCGAAATTTTACAAGCAACTGGACACCGCCAGATATCCCTGCGCTGGTTGGATTTGGTTTGCTCTGTGTAGAGCGTGCTGTTCCCTATGGAAAAACACTGCAAAACTGAGGTGCGCATTGCAAGACTACAAGCCGCCTGCCAGCCTGACTGCTCTCGCCATGGCTGCGAGCGAGCGAGCGAGCAAGAGGAGAGCCAGAGTGGAGGCTTCTGTGCGCCCTGCGTTCTCAACCGACTTTCGTGCTCAGCAGCCGGCTGCCGGGTAGCGGCGTCAAGCGTTGCACTGCTGGCCTGCTGCTGCTGCTGTTGCCGCCGGCTTTCGAGCGGCTGCTCACGCAGCGATTTGGCCGGCCGGTTGCCAGGATCCAATGAGTGCTGCTGCATTTCGCGTCACTGTTTTGCTGCAAAATAAACGCAAGCCTGCTCGCCCTCTGCAAGAGGGCGCGCGCAAACTGCGAGCGGATCCGCGCTCGCGGGTCTCTTCCCGAACTTCGGCAACACCGGTCAGTGACGCCGAGCTGGCAGACTTGAGTGACCGAGTCGCCCGACCCGAAGCGCGACTCCCCCCTCTGTCCGCCCGCCCGCCCGCCAGATCCGGCGCATCCTCATAGTGGTGTCTAGACAAAACTAGTGAGATCGACGCATTGTATCGAGACCTAATTGATAATTGTGAATATTTCTAGTCATCAAGCCAGGAGTCTAGACGGGGGAGATTAACAGTGAAAAATTAATAATGGAAACTGGGCGCCATAGTTCTTTCGCGTCATAGATCTCCTCATGTTGTCTCAGCTGATTAGAGCTGTCAGAGTGTCCCTCTCCTCAGGTGAATCACCTGGACGAAGAAAGCATTACGGTTTTTCTCATAAATTGATCCGAAAAAAGTATTGGATTTGGAAAAAGGATTGGAGATGCGGGGCATCGATCCCCGGACCTCGCGCATGCTAAGCGCGCGCTCTACCATCTGAGCCACATCCCCTCGCACAAAAGTGGGTGAACATTTTAGCTATCTAAACTTGAGCATTTCACTCAACTCAGATTGTCTTTCGAAAATAGCGCCCGTCGTAGCGTAGATCCATGCTCCAAAATACAGCGAAGAGTTTCACAACCTCCATGTGTCTTCAACAACCTCATGTAAACTCGGAGGGTCTCAGGTTAATTTAATTGAACTCTATTCTACCGTCAACCTATCTCTGAGAGTGCTTATCCTCGAGACCTGTCAACATGTTCAAGAATCCATACGATAACGATGTGACCACTTGGTCACCGCAGGGTCGTCTCTATCAGTTAGAGTATGCGATGGAGGCTGTCAAACAAGGATCAGCCACCATAGGACTCAAGAATCGTCACGACTGTGCAGTTTTAGCCGCGCTCAAGAGAAGCACCTCAGAACTAAGCGCCCACCAAAAGAAGATCATCCCGATCGATGAGCACGTTGGTATGTCCATTGCAGGTTTAACAGCTGACGCTAGGATTTTAGCCAGATACCTGAGGAACGAGTGTATGAATGAACGCTACGCCCACGAACAAGCTCTACCGGTGAACAGACTCCTTGGTAATCTCGAGCTTAAGATGCAACTATCGACTCAACGCTATGACAGGCGTCCATACGGTGTCGGCGTTTTGGTTGCCGGTTTTGATAAGAATGGGCCACATGTTTATCACATAGAGGCCTCTGCAATGTCGCACGATTGCCGCGCAATGGCCATCGGCGCCAGATCCCAATCGGCAAGAACCTACCTGGAGAAGAACGTGGAATCTTTTCTCGATTGTGATAGAAACCATCTAATTAGGCATAGTTTATTGGCGTTGCGAGAATGTTTACCAAACGACGTCGAATTAAGCACCAAAAACGTCTCACTAGCAATCGTAGGTAAGAACACGCCCTTTGCCACATACGATGATGACCAAGTGGAAGTTTTCCTCCAGTTGCTCCAGCCACACGAACGCAAAGGTCGTGGAAGTGGAGCCCAGCAACCAGCCGGCGGTGGGGCCCAACCAGCACCCATGGAGACGGACTAGTATATCGCATATACGAGCGATATTTTACTAGAATCCTCATCAAATCGCTGCAAAAATTTCCTCTTTTGTCGATTCACAGCCTTCAAGTATTTAGGTGGATGGTTCAACCTGTGTATTCCAGCGTCGAAGACTTGCGAAATAAATACAACGATTCTATGCCCGGATCTTGGTGCTTTTTGGTTGGAGGGTTGAAGTTCCGGTTGAGCTTACGGTCTGAGTGAAGGGCGGTTGTTAGGTAAGAGGACTGGCTTTGCTTGACTGTTGATGTTTCGCTGCGAGTTTACAGTTTCGCCCAGAAGCTTGTCCACTTGCGGCTTCACTGATGGTCCGGGTGTCACTGGATCGTTGTTGTTGTTGTTAGAGGCGCCAGGTTGGAGGACATCCCGAACAACGTTTGTGGTCGACTCTCTCAATCGTTGAATGAAGGCTCGCATTATGTCGAAAATGGAGCCGAAAACGCTGATTTCTTGTTGGATTTGCTGGCGCAAGGCGGGATTCCTCTTGAGCTCATCCTTGGTAGCTTGATCGTCATTTTCGTCAATAAGATTGAACTGCTCAGAATTGCTGCCGGTCTCAATGGATTGAGCTTGGGCAACCTTATTGAGTGAGTCCAACTTTAGTTGTTCTTCGCCTAGCGTTATGCCCATCTTATCATAGAAGTCCTGAAAGTGTTTCGAGACCAGCTCATGGCTGGTCGAGTAAAGCAAATTGTCAACTTTGCTTGGGCCGTTTGGTAGACGGCCGGTCAGCATGCGGCTCATGTCTTGCGAGAGTTGCCAGAACTCCTGATTAATGCGGCGCACCTGTCGACGGACTGTGTCCCAAAAGTCTCGCCAAAGCTCAACGCCGCGCGGCGGTATCCTGTCTATGAGTGGGGATTGTTGTTTTCCGACAATGCGAGCCCATTGCATGGTGAAATCGTGCATATCCTTGGACAATAGTTGAATGCGACCCAGGATCGACTGACGAATTGCTGTAAACTCGTCCATTGAGAGGCTCTCCGTTGGAGAGTCTCGGGGGCCGCTAGTTATGAGATTGGAGCGCTGGTTACCTATGAAATTGGTCATCCGTTGGACGGTACGTCTAACGTTGCCCAGATAATTTTGAACCATGTTATCAATTAGCCTAATGACCTGCTCGTGGACTCCTCTCAGTGACTCGGGGTTCTGCTGTTGGCGGGCCTCGATTTCGCTTTCTAGCTCGGCGCCTGATTGTGGCATTGAAATTGCGGACAAGAGAGCAACAAATTTTTGGTTAGCCAACTGGAGGCGGAAGTTTAAATGAAACTTTCGAGATTGAGTCTGTTTACATGGGACAAGAGTGTGGACTTGGGAGAAGGGGAGGGAGAGAGATAGGAAGGGGAAGAGAGAAAGAGGGGGCTATAGTCATGGATCGAGCAAGGGAGAGGTGGCCGAATAGAGCGGGTTGGATTGATCTGCGAGAGCGCCTGCCTTTGGGCCTGAATTTGGTTCCCTAAAAACCAACTTGACTCCCTCAATCAGATCGCCAATATTCTTTGCCGCCTCCTTTCCAAACTGATCCAGACGTTTGCCTATTTCCTCACCAAGCTTCTTCAGCGCCTCCATGTCAAAGCCAATCTTTGCGGCCTCCTCCTCTGGCTTCAAGGTGGTGGCCGGCATTCCCTCGCTCTGTGAGCTTGGTGTTGTTGTTGTTGTTGTAGTTGGCTCGTCAAACTCGAGATCCTCCTGCTTTGGCTCAGCCGCAAAATACAATTGGCCAGCTTCCTCCTTCTGGCCAGCTTGTCTCGACTTTTGGTGCTCGAACAGTCTGGCAAGCTCATTGCGCATACTTAATGATTCGGACTCTAACTCGGCCACTCTAGTTAGAACGAAACGGCTAACTTTAGTTTGCCGAATCCTCTCATGATCGCTGGTTGAGACTCGATTCTTAATGTTGCTCAGCCGGCCAGTTGCCTCTCGTTTCAGGAAGTCCAGCTCGCCGAGCAAATCCTCGAGCGATTTTGTAATTAAATTCATCTCCTCGTTAACATTATGGTCCGCTCTCGAGCCGGCCAACTGGCCGCTTTGCGCCTCCTTTTGGACCCCGTTTGGTGGGCTTGGTGCACTAGTTAAAGTTGCCTCTGAGGCCTCCTCCTCCGTCGCCGCCAACGAGCTAAGGGCCGAGCTGAGCGACAAAGAGCTACTTAGTAGCGCTAGACAAAGGGTTATGTCTGGCCGTTTGGTTTGTTTGAGGGTTAGAGGATGCGTGTGGTGTGTGTGTTAGCGGCACTTGGGGGCTCCTTTTGTGTCATTTAATCTGGGAGCCTCAATTTGGACAATGGCAACTCACATATTGGATTCATGGCGGCGAACAAGCTAACTGCGGCTGATGGCAGGCGAGGCTTGGCTTTCAGTTTGAAGTGCTCGAGTTGGGAGTGTTTGGCAACGGATTGAGTTTGGAACTTGTGGCCGCTTTTATACGGCCGCCTTGCTGCTGGTTGGGCGCGCGCGCTGACCTCGTTGAAAGGCCGCCGCCCGATTGAACCATGAGCCTGCAAAACGAAGCTAACCAATCCGGCCATCGGCCAGACGGCGGCCAATCGAGGCAGCCAATCTAGAGTTTGGCCAGCATGACTTTCAAAATGGCGCCTCTGGTTTTAGAGGCGCAGGCAATGGTGAGGCTGGAAGCAGATAGACGAGAGGTTGAGAGGCATTACAACAGAGAGTCGATGGCTATTGAGAGCAGGTCAATGGACGGTTGGGAGTTTAATCATGGTTTGAGTTAACCAAATTTGTTGGAGGCCAGACGGGTTGCATAGTTAGTGGGGGCCGCTGGTCTTGTGTTGCTTGTCTTGCCAGCAGTTCACCTGGTTGCGCAGTTTTCCCGCCGAATTGTAGCGGCTGCTCGTGAGCTTGCGCATGTTGAGGAACTTTCTGTCCGCGGCAATCCTGATCGAGTGGCTGCTCGAGTCCGGCCTTGGGGCCTCGGCGCGGCCGCCCGAGGCGAAGGGGCCCTTCTGGAGGTCGCGGGCGCAGTTTTGCTGCTCGAGTTGGAGTTGCAGCTGGAGCTGTTGCTGTTGCTGTTGCTGGCGCATGCTGACCACAGTGGGACAGTAGGAGCGCGTGTGCGCCTCGCGGCCGGTTGCGCCGCACAGCTCGCACCGGTGCTTGAACAGCTGCGGGCAGGTGACGTTGCCAAGCGCATCCTTCAGCTGATGGTTCGTGTATATGTTCTCCGCCTCCTTGTTGCTCTTGCAAAATCCGCACGCTCGAGAGTGTTGCTTGCTTGCCATGATTTCTTCTCTCCTCTCCTTTCCTTCACTTCCACTTTGGCTTGGTTTTTCGGCAGGTGCACGAGGTTTTTGGGGGTTCGAAATTAGAGCTTGAGGGCGCAAAATTGTACGAGTGAAGTGGTCAGCGTTGAGGGCGCGAGTTGTGTGCTATTTATACCTGAGTAAAGTGGCTCCTCCAACAACAAAGTAAGCCGCCAAAGTGATTGAGTGCGGGAGTCAAATTTCTCTGGAACCCGAAGCTGGTAGAAACTCGAGGATCCGTTGAGGGCGGCTCGAGGGCTTTTGTTTGTTTTGCACCCGATCGACGAGTCGGGCCGAGTTGGCGCATTGAGAGCGCGGGTTTGCGCTAGCACCGTCGCCATCGTCGTTGCCGTCGCTGCCACTGCCGCTGCCGCTACTGCTGGCGCGACAAAGACGGCGATGGCGGCAGCTACCTTTAATCTGTCGGCGAGCGAGCGCCCACTGGCGCCGCCGGGCAGCCAGCCAGAGAGAGGGCGCGCACCTTTGCCGGAGGCTGAAGCGGGCGCGACTGCATTGGTGGTTGCGGCGGCGGCGGCGGCGAAGACACTGGCGCCCAGCAAGTCGCTGAGGCAGCTGCCCTCTCTCTGCCTCCGCGCGACCCTAAGCCAGCGCGGCCCAATGCGATGTATCGGCCAGATTTGATCAGCTCGGGTTGGAGGGGACGAGCCTGGGAAAGTGTTGGCGCCCCTTGGCTTAGTGGAGCGAGCTGGCCGACGACTGGATGGGCCTACTGCTGGCTGCGTTCGCGCCGCTTGCGTGGACACTCCTCGGGCTTTGGGTTGGCATTCGAGGCGAGAGGGTTGGCGCTGGGGCCGCTAGGTGGCCGCTCGAGTGTCGCGCCAGCGCACTAGCTTGGCGCCCGCGAGACGAGTCTGCCGCTCGCTCGAGCCGCCGCCGCCAGTCGCCCAGTGGGAGAGTGGCGAGCGAGCGCTGCAGATGGCAAGACGGCATAGCGAGTGGGGCTCGGCTGGGAGGAAGAGGAGGGGACAGAGACAGCGCCAGAAGCGGGAGGCGGGCGGCGGCGGCGGCGGCGGAAGAGGAAGAAGACCGAGCGAGGGGCCAGAGAGGGTGGAGGGATTGGCTCCTATTTTAAACACAAGCCCGCAAGCTTGAGCCGCCAAACTCTCGCCCCAGGCCGAATCCACTTAAAACATTTTGGCGCCCAAGACGCCCCCAATCGAGACGGGCGCGGCGCAGTCGCCGCTCGAGGGGCCGACAATTTGAGTGAGCGGGCCGCGCTGAGAGGCCGGCGAGCTGGATGAGCGGAGGCAGAGCGAGCGAGGGGCGGAGCTTTTAGCTTGCGGGCGGGCGGGCGGCCAGGCCGAGTGCAGTCGGCTGGCCCAGCGAGGGGGGCCGCGCAAAGTCAGCAAGGTTTTGCAAGTTTGACGAGGCGAGGAAGTCAGGCTCGCGGCTTGAAGGTAAGTTTGTGCGCTAGCTCGCGATTGCTCCTAGGCGCGCCGAACGGGCGTCTCTGCGTGGAGCCCTCCGCGTGTCCGTCTATGTCGCTCATCTCGTCTCGTCTCGTCTCGTCTCATCCCATCTCTTCCTCCATCCCTCTGGAGCGCGCACCCTGCCCGGCCGGCAGCCTGGCGCGCTGACGCCGAGCGCAAGCCGAGAGAGCGGCCGAGCGAGCGAGCGAGCGCCAGGCACAAGGACGGGCGGCTCTCCGTTCTGGCGCTGGGGCTCGAAACTGCGCCAAAGCCATGGGAGCTCTCTCGAGTGATGAGATGCGATATGTGTTCCATTGGGCTGGCAAGCGTCTCCCTGCCGGAGAGATCCTCTCGATTCCATAAAGTAGCGAGCGAAATTTACTTTGTGTTCATGCTGGCAGCGCCAATTGGGCCGTTGAGCCAGGCAGGCAGGCAGCCAGCTAGCTAGCTAGCGGGCGGCCAATTTTACGGGCCGAAAGCGGCGGCAATTGGCGCCCTGAGCCACGCAGGCCCGACTCAAAGCGCCATTAGGCGACTGCGAGCGGCGCAAGCCAAACCAGAGCCGCAAAGAGGAACGTCGATGAAAATTGTTGAGCTCCAGCCCAGAGAGAGAGAGAGAGAGAGAGGTGACAATAAAAACAATGGCCAAGCTCCAATTGTTAGCCCGCCGAGGGGACGAGCGGCGAGCCGACCTGCTAGTCTGAGGGAAGCGCCAACCTTGGCCCCAGAGCGGCCGCCAACTCACCGCTAGCCGATGATAAAAATAATAATAATAGCAAAATTTCCAACATTCGTCTTGCCAAATTGGCGGCCAAATAGGAGGAGCAATCCGAGCTGAATCCGGGTCCAAGTTGGAAGCCAAACTAGCGCCTTCATCTGGGCCAGAAACTGCGCCAGCGAGCGAGCCAGCAAGCAAGCAAGCAAGCAATTGAATTGAACTGAATTGAATCAGAACGAAGCGAAACGAGAGGAAAGGAATCAGAACGATAAATCAGAGAGCAAAAGCAAGACAGTGGCACCCAAAGAGCCAGCAAGCGCGCGGCTGCCGAGAAACTGACCAGAAGGAAGTGGAAAGGGGACGAAATGAATTAGTGGCGCCAATTTCCGGCTCAAGACAGTCGTCTGCTTTGGGTTGCGAGCGGCGGGCGCAAGTTGCAATGTGTGATAGTGAGCCTTTGGGGCGGAACTAGAGCGAGCCAAGGTGGAGAGAGCGAGCGGCAGAGTGAGAGTCGTAGGATGTCGGCGGAGAGCTCAGGCAGGGCTGCCTTGAACGCCGACAACAGCCACAGCAACAACCAGGCCGCCGCTGAGCAGTGCTCCAGGCTGCCAGCTGACTGTCACCAAGAGCAAGAGGAGGAGGAGCAGGAACAGGCGGTTGGCGAGCGAGAGGAGGCGGCGGACGAGGAGGAGGAGGAGGATGAGGAGGAGCAGTTGGACGCTGTTTCCGTTTGCAGTTGTTGCTGCACGGCCGCCGCTTACCTGTCCACGGAGCAAGCCGACCAGTTGGAGCTGGCGACGGCCGCCCAGCTCGCAACCCACAGAGACTCGACCGTTTCGAGCGCGAGCTGCTGCCACGCCCACGGCTCGCCGCAAACCCGCGAGCAAGTCCGGCAGCAGCAGCAGCAGCAGCAGGGATCTGGCCAGGCCGCCGGCCGCCCTGATTGGGCTCCCGAGGAGCAGGCCGACGAGCGCGAGCAGCAGCAGCAGCAGCAGCGCGAGACGGCTCGGCTGGGCGAGAGCGGCGAGCCAGCCGCGGCCTCGGAGGAGGAGCCAGTGGAGCAGCAAGAGCAGCAGCAGCAATCGGGCGTCGACTCTGAGCTCGAACAGGAGCGCCAGTTGGCGCTGCTCAAGCGGCGCTATGTGCTCACCGAGCTGGTTGAAACTGAGCGCGACTACGTGGCCGATCTGGGCAAAATAGTCGAGGGCTACCTGGAGGAGATCCGGCGCCAGCTGGTGGACAGCGGGGTTGCGGACATCCTGACCACGGGCGTGGTTGTGCCGAGCGGGCCGGGCCGAGCGGGCGGCGAGCAGGCGTCGGCCGGCCAGGAGGCGGCGCCCTCGAGTCCGGCTAGCGCAACAGTGGCGCCCGCGACCGAGTTGCAGGGCGCCGAGCAGCGCGCACAAACAGGTTGCAACGCCGACTCGGGCGCCCCAAACCAGCGGCCGAGGGAGGAGCCAAAGTGGCCGCAACTGCCCGAGGCGCTGAGAGACGGGAAGCACAAGATCATCTTTGGAAATATTGAGGCCATCTACGAGTTTCACCGCGACCACTTCCTTCTGGAACTGGAGCGCTGCTTGGAGGAGCCGCAGCGCCTGGGCCCCCTGTTCAAGCGCTACGAGCGCCGGCTTAACATGTACGTCGTCTACTGCCAGAACAAACCCCGCAGCGAGGTGATCGTTAGCGAGCACTTGGATTCCTACTTCGAGGTGAGTAGATTTGGAGGCCGGCTAATCCTTGGGGCCGCCAGATAAGAGCTAGCGGCGGCGGCCCTGAGCGCCAGCTAATGATTGGCCGCGATAAAGGGCCGCGAGCAACAGCAAATATTGCCGCCTCACTGTCCCGGATTAAGTTGGGGCCGCCAGCGCGTGTTGGCGGCTTGGCCAAATCTGGCCGGCTGGGCGCCCAATTGGCGGCCAGCCAGCCACGGCCTATTTGCTTTGCCCTTATCGGCGCCCACATCTCAGTTGGCCAGCTCGACCCTCGGCCGTCCCATCCACTTGCTACCGGCGCCAGTAGAGTGGTTTTCTTGGCCGCCAAGCGTTAGCGGCGTCCAGCCGGTCTAATCCTGGGCCAGCGCCGCAGTGCCAGCGCCAGTGCCAGTGCCAGTGCCAGTGCGCCCCTCATTGCAGGCGGAATATGCTAATGGGGGGGGGGGCGTCCAGCTCCCAGCTTCCAGGCCCCTCGACGCGCGCAGACTCGCCCGCCCAAACTGCTCCCAGCCGGCCAGTTTGCGGACAGGCACGCCCGCACCTGGCGCCCCTGCTCGCCTCGGCTGGACCCCCAAATGATGATCAATTACGGTTGTTATTTCGCGCCCAAGACACAGGCGCCACTCCAAGCGGGCGGCCGGCCAGCAAGCCAGCCAGCCAGCTCGAGCGGGCGAGCCGGGCACAAGTGTCGCACGTATTCATTGGCCCGCCATGATGAAACGTGAGCTCTGGCTTGGGCGGGCTGGCGGGCCGAGTGGCGCGTTTCAGCGCCGAGAGCGCTCATTTTGTTCCATTCTGCTCCATAATTTGGCCCGATGACGTGTGCGCGCCCGAGCGCCGGAAGCGGGCCGAGCCAATTTTGAATGATTGAGCGCGAGCGCGCAAGCCCTAAGGTCAGAGGCAAGCGGCGAGCGAGCGGCCGCATCCCTCAGCTGGAACCGGCGGCGCGAGGCTCCCAAGTGGCCACTTGGCATAGCAGCGGCGGCCGCCGCGGCCACTCCACTGGCTCACCGGCCAGATCGGATGTCGTTGCGCGCGTTTGTTTGCGCCAAGCTCGCAACGCTGGCCTCCAATTCGCGCGCGCTCGCTTGATTGGAGGGCCGCGCGGGGCTTCAGTCTGGTTGGCGGCCAACTGGTTCAGCGCTGTGGTCGCGCAACCCTCACCCTACGCTTGCATCTTGGCGCCCAAACCAACGGAGGGTAAGCAATTACTCGCTTCCCTCGGCCGCCACCAATTCGAGCTCGGGCCTGCCGCTCGGTTTCGTTTTACTCGAGCCGAGAGACACACACACACAATGGCCGAGTGAGTCTAGCTAGCCGACTTGGCCAACTGGACGCACGATTTGCGCCCCACTTGCAAGCCGGCCGGCCGGCAATGAGGAGGAGGAGGTGGAGCAACACTCTCGGCCGCCGCCGCCGCCGCCCCCTCCACTCGACCTTATCTCGCGCCCGATTGGCCGGCGGCGCCCTGATGGACTGTGATAGGGCCGAGTGTTGCCGCCGGAATTAGTGGCTCAGTGATGGGCCGATTTGGGTGGCCGCGCTGGGCCATTGGGAGCGCCCGATAAAGCCGCCACTGGAAGGGTTCGGCCGGCGACAACAATGGCAACTTTGGCCGGGCCGGCCGCAAAGGGGCCAGCGCGGCCAGAAACAAGAGGGAACAAATGGGCGCCATTAGCTCGCCTGGCGGGTGTATGCGCGCCAACGAGCCCCCAACTTCAGGCAAACAAAATAAACCCTCCTGGCCAGTTCAGTTCGGTTTGGTTTGGTCTGCGCTCGGGTTTCAGGCCTTCAGAGTGGGCGGCCCGCCTTTCCGCCATCGGCCGTCGATGGTGGAGGCGGGCGAGCAAGTCGCGTTTTACGCACTCAGCAAGCCATAAATCCGGCCATTGGCTAGCGAGGCCGCAACTTGCAGCGAGCTTGCGCCATACGACAAACGGCTCGCCAGTTCGAGATAAAAGTCTAATGAATTTCCCCTCCCCTGCGCCCCTGGCAAACTGGCAAACTGGCCAACTGACCAAACACTGCGCAAAACAAAACAAAACAAACCGAACCAAACCAGGAGTTGCGCATAAAGCTCGGCCACAAGCTCCAGCTGCCGGACCTGCTGATCAAGCCAGTGCAGAGGATCATGAAGTACCAACTATTGCTCAAGGACATTTTGCGCTACACTGAACGGGCAAACCTGCCCAAGGAGCGCAACGATCTGCTCAAGGCGGTTGAGATAATGCTTGTAGTTCCAAAGGCAGCCGACGACATGATGAACGTCGGCCGGCTCATTGGTTTTCCCGGAAAGCTAACGGCGCAGGGCAAGCTGATAAAGCAGGGAATCCTCCTCTTCTGCGACATAACCCCACTCTTGGGCTCACTCGAGAGCGCGCAAGTTGGCGACATTCTAGCTCAATACGAATCAAAACAGGCCAGTCCAGCCGCCCTGGAGCCGGGGGCCGCGAGTGCCCAACAGCAGCAGCAGCAGCAGGCAAGCCAGGCCTACCAGCTTGAGGCCGGCCAACAGGCGAGACAGGTGCTCAGCACGAGCTTGATTGGAACCTCGCAAATGAGCGACAAATCGCGCATCCTGCTCAACCACCTGCTGTCCAATTCAAACCAGGTTAAGTTGCGCGAACGCCAGACCTTTCTGTTCGAGCAGACGATAATTTTCAGCGAAGTTGCCCGCAAGTCGTCCCACGCCCACTCGCACTCCTCCTCCGCCTGCTCGTCGGCCGGGCCCGCTGCCTGCTCGAGCGCCACCTCTACAGGCGCCGCCAGCGCCAACCCGGCGGGCGCGGGCCTGTGCGCGCCCGCACTCGCGGCGGCCCGCCACGCGCCCGCCGCGCCCACCGGCTACCATCCCTGCTATCCGCACTCGCACAACGCCTTTGGCGTAAGCGAGGCCTGCTGCACCCAGACAGACTGCGGCCAGGCCCACACAACAGGCGGCCCCTGCGACCGCCAGCAGGCCGTCCAGCTGGCCGGCCAGGCGCCCCAAGCGGCGGCCGCCGTCAGCCATCGCCACAGGGACTCGGGTGCGGCCAACCAGCTCCTAAACCCCTTCGCTCACCATCACCATCCCGCCAGCCAGGCCAACTCGGCCATCGGCCACTACTACTCCATGCCAACCTACCAGTACAAGAACCACCTCTCAATCAACAAGGTGGCCCTCATAGACAAGCACTACGGGCCCCAAGCGGACGCGAGCCAACTCTACAAGCTGCTCGGCAGCAACTTGGACCCGGACGCAGAGTCGCGCAGGTTCATGTTGAAGTCGCGCGACCCGAGCCAAGAGAATGTGATTTACCTGCTCCAGACTGGTTGTTCCTATGATCGCGAGGATTGGGTCTGCAGCATTCGCTCGATGCTCGAGTGTCAGCTTGACTTCTTGCGCGCGCTCCAGTCGCCGATCGCCTACCAGCGCGGCCTAACCAAAGAGGGGTGAGTAGCCCTGGGAGCGCTCGGGGCGCCACGCAGCCGGCGCCCGGAACCACGCCAAGCCCCACCTTCGGCGGCCCCAGCTTGCGGGCCGCCAAGTGGACAAAGGCGGCCCCTTGTCATAAACTAAATCACGAACTTAGCCGAGCTAAAACTCACCTCTCCTAACCGAACAAATCCGCCCCGCTCGCACGCAAGCTCCTCGCCCGAGTTCACCAGCCTCTGGAATCCGGAACTCAGAAAGACGCTCTCGAGTCCCTCGAACAACTCGAACAAATTCCATAGGAGAATTCCAAACTTGTTCTCGCAAAACCTCGCCGAGCGGACAGGTAAGTGGCCGTCGGGGGTTCCGCTGAACGTGCTGCTTGGGGCGCCGCGAGCGCGTGGAGCGGCCCAAAGTGGCACGTAGGCGCCCGGTATCAATTGCTGGCCCACTCGAAGCCATATTGTTGGCGGCGAGGCTCGCGTGCAAAACGCCAACAAGCGGCCAGACACTAACCATTGCGCCCACTTCCTAACAACAACAACAACAACAACGACGACGACGACAACAACAACTCACGCAAATGTCGCACAGGAAGTATCAAGGTCTCAAGCTCGAGCTTCTCCAGCGCGACGGCCGCGCTCCTGGCGACGAATCAATCGGCCCTATCCGGCTCAACCTCCGTGCTGGCCAGCGCAAGCACAAACGCAACCAGCGCCACCACTTCCAGCGCGTCAAGCTCCTCGTCTGGCGGCGGAAACGCCAAATACTTGCGCTTTGTGAGATCAAAATTGTCCAAGACTAGATTGAACAGCGTCCTGAGCCTGACAAGCTCCACAAAGGAGAGTGCGGTCTGCGCTGGTGTTGTAAATAATACTGCCGCCGATTGCATTGTTCAGGGCGAATTTGGCCAGGAGCAAGCGGAGGCGGAGGTGGAAGTTAGGGGGGAATGGAATAGGAGAGGGAAGGAGGCAGAGAGAGAGAAAGGGGATTGCGCGCGCGAGATCAGCCGGCACCAGCTGGCCACTTCCGGCTTCCAAGCGGAACTAGTGCGCACCGAGTGCCAGCAGCACTTGGTGTGCAGCAGCAGCAGCAGGGAGGTCGAGCAGCTGGCGCGCAGAAGCCAACAACTCCGCTTGGACACCGCGAGCGCTGCCTGTGACGAGCAGATTTGCGCCGGCCACTCGCCCTCCGCAACGGGCGCGCCGAGCGGGGGCGTCGAGCCCGGAAGCAGCTGCCTGCCGCTCGCGCCCCAAGCGGGCAAGCAGCAGCACCAGTCGAGCTTCAAGAAGTCCAACTTTTTCCAGGGCTTCAGGTACACGCTCAAGGGGCGGCGCGGCAGCAAACAGGTGCAAAAGCAGCAGCAGCAGCAGCAACAACAACAACAGTTCCAGGCCGAGCAGGGCCAGCCAACGGGCCCATTGCAGCAGTCGCACTCGCTCACCTCGATCAGCGGCAGCCAGCAGACGGGCGCGAGTCGGCTGGGCGCACTGGGCGCCTCCAAGAAGCTCAAGCACAAGCTGCTGCTGGGCTCCGGCGCGCCCTCTGGCGCCAGCTCGCAGCCAAGCAGCGACACGCCCACCCCCGAGCTGGACGGACCTTCGGGCGAGCGGCCGCCTTGTGGCTCTGGGGACGCCAATTGCGAGAGTGAAACGCGCCAAGTGTTTGGAAGGGGGAAGGAGAAGCGTTGCGCAAGCGTAGCCATTTCCACTTCCTCATTTAAAGCCAAGTTCAGCGCCTCCTCCTCCTCCTCAACCTCCTCGGCCACCACAACCTCAACGGCCACTTTTGGGCCAGCAAAGCCGGGCGTCCAATTGGGAAAGTGATAAGGCTTGAGGGGGGGGGAGAAGGCGAGAGCAATATAATTTGAGCCTCCGTCCAAGCGAGCGGGTTTGTTGTGGGCCCTCAGGCGAGAGAGGCCTAGCACCAAGTGGGTGCAAGTCAGAGTTTATGTATAAGTTGGAGGGAACAAGAAGGGGAGTGTTACTCTAGGGGCGCTCACGCTGAGCCATCGAGGATATCCAACAGAACTGGAACCAGCGACTTGTTCTTGGGCTGGAGTCGTCCTTGGCTAACCTTGGCGCTCACCTCCTCGAGCTTATTGAGCACATTTGAGGTCTTGCTTGAGGCTCTGCACTCGGCGAGCGAGCGGTGCTGGTCGCAGATTAAGCCGAAGAATTCGCCCGCCGTTCCGCCGACAATCTTGCTCACAAACTCATTTGTGCTACCTGCCCGCTGGCTTGGCTTTCCGCAAATCTTGTCCAGGGTTGCGTCCACGTCGCGATTGAATATCTGGTAGGAGCAGCAGAGGGATGCTAGCCGGGCGTCCTGGCGAACCCTCGAGGCTATATACTCGAAGCGGGCAATGGAGGCGTCCATGCAACTGTGGAAGGAGGGAATCTTTTCGTCGGTTAAGCAGGACATTTTGTTCATGAAGTTTTCCTTCGATTCGTCGGTGTTACAAATAAAACTGTACTGTTGTTTTCCCCTTTTTAACAAACTGTTCAGCAGCTGACGAGTGAAACCCTGTAAGCAGTCCCGCGAGTAGGATTGAATGCATGAGATTGAAAACTTGAGGTCGTTACAGAAGAGCTCCATTGAGCTTGAGTTCTTTGGCACCTTGAAGGTGTGGTCGCCCAGGAAGCCCATCCTTGAGGCGCAAGTGTCCATCTCGCGCTCGCGCTCAACTGGACACCTGGCCGCCCGGCGCAACCCCGAACTCGGCTGGCCCCAAGCGAGCAAAGCGAGCGCCGCCACTAGCATCAATGTTTGCCTCATCTCGTGGTCTGGATGTCTCCCCGGCCCAGCGTTTGTCAGGTTTCCAGTTGGATCGCGCTGATTGGCTTCGTCTCTGTTTGTCTTGGTTTGGTTGCGTTTTAGTTGAGGCTGTTCTGTGGAGGCGAATCGTTGAGCTGGGGGAGACTTTCAGTTGAAAGGGTTGAAGGCCGAAGAAGGTAGTTGATTGTGCTCATGGGTCTTCAACTGAAACTGACGCGAGTGCTACCTGATTTTATAGCTCCCTCTCGCTCTCTCTCACCCTCCGTTCGGGCTCGCGAGTTTAAGGCTGCCGCAGACGTTCGTTAAATCACTTATCGGATGCACATCTCCCAAGCAACCTTGCTGATCTCATCTCCCCCTCGGAGGAGACGTGCGCGCGCGCTTAACAGCAAGGTAAACCAAAGGTAAACTCCGAGGGGAGTTACCGCTCGAGTGCGGCGTCGCCAGTGAAGTGGTCCAAACACGAGAGGAGAAGAGAAGAGAGGAGAGGAGAGGAGAGCAGGCGAACGTAGATCTGTTCGTGATAGACATGAAGGGTTTAATCGGTGCTATAGTCATAGAGTCATGGAGTCATGAATAGATTACCTTTGAAGCATTCGAGTTCCCTAACACATTGTTGTTCAACTCGCCTCCAGCTTCCGTCGCTCTTATGCAACCCTTTGCGGTTTGTTCAGGGGTTGAAGTGTTCGAAAATTTTAAGAATTCTTGTGTTAACCAATTTTCCGGCATCCTTTCCGTAAACAAAGTCAATATGGTTCCACTTTGGCATTAGCTCGGTCATGTTTACAACAGCATAAGGTTCAACGCTTAGACTTGCCCTCAGCCGGCTAACGTCCTTTGGCGCTGCAAGCCAATCATTTTGGGCAATAAACAAAGCAATTGACTTGCTCCTGATTTTGCTCAAATCATAGTCGGGCGCACGAGCTTGCCCGTACTTGATTTGGTTTGCCAAGACTCCGTGATCAAAGTGGGCAAAGCGGCCGCTTAAGACCTCCTGCCCGTAATGGGCGATGTTCTTGACGCTCGTTCCAGAGGGCGAGTGGCCCATGTAAGCGGAAACGCGCGAATCATCCAATTCTTGCTCGTTGAAGCCAACTGTTAGAAATAATAAGTTTGCGCAAAGCTCCCTCCTAACTACCTTAGGGCCGCAAACAATTGGGCCGAGGTACTTGATTGCCGCGTTGCTGGTTGCAAACCACCAGTTTATGTGCTCAAAGGCTGGCGTATAGACGGCAAAATACTTGACGGGTGAAACGGTATTGCTGACATAGGCAACCGGCGCCAAAGCCACAAATGGTTCCACGATGTCCGCGTACTCGGGCCGATCAGAGAGGAGGCCAAACATCATCACAGTTCCCTGAGAGTGGCCCACGTAGCCCACTTTCTTGTGTCCGGTTAAGTTTTGAACAAACTCAATTGTGTCAGGCAGATCGAATTTAATCTGTTCATCGAAGGTAAAGTCCCAGAATTTTGGTTCCCAAGTGGATAATTTAATGTGCTTTTGGCCGTATATGTTGCCGCGCGAATTTCCTAAAAAGACGTCGTAGCCTCTGTTGGCCAGATAAAATCCCAAACTATTCGGATGATCCTGATCGTCGCCCAACGATGAGATCTCCTCCTGGTTGTGCTCGGCATCAGTTTCCAACGAGTTTTGCCTCCCATTTTCGTTTTGCACCTTGGATTGGGCCGGAAATGGGGCTGGTCTAACTTGAACCGAGTTTATAACCCAATCGACGGAGGACGACATGAGACCGTGTTGCAGGATCACGGGCTTTAGCTTCGGTCTAAGGGCTTCATTTATGAGTGGATTCACAATGCGCTGGATGGTCAGTATGTAGCCATCCTTCGTTTGAACCTGGTACTCCTCAGCAACAAACTCGCGCGACCTTATGATCTCGGACACATTTCTCGTCGCGTCTGGATCTCGTTTGCAAGTTAGGCACTCGCTAGCTTTCTGGATGATGGTCTCATCCGATGCCAAACCAAGTGCTCCGTCCACAACATTGTTAACAACATCGATGGTCGAGCTAGTTAGGTCGCGCAAAAGACTCACACCTGGGATCCTCTGGAGGAAGGAGGCCGAGTGTCCATGTTGAGCCTGTGCCGCTATTATACACAGATAGAGGGCGGTAACAAATATTGTCCGCATTTTGTGCTCCAGAGAGTGGGCGCCCGAGGTGGACTTTGGCCGGCCTTGAATTTATTCTCGGGCGTTGGAGGCTAATAAATATGGATATAACTCGCCCAATTGGAGGCACTAGCAAGTCTCGTCTGCAATATCACACTCGGTGGCATTTCAAGTGGCTGTTTTATATAACGAAACGAATTGAACTACTATCAACTGCTCCGTTGATTGCGGGAGTTGATTTGCAACTTTATCTTCGATCTAGCCAGGTGATAAGTTTTGTTTGTCGTCCCTATCTATCTAGCAGCCGTTTCTCATCGTCGCTACGACTTGTTGACTGAAACTACTGCTATACCAACAAACTAAGCGGCTTTCATGAATCATGCGAAACGATGACTTCTCTAACAATTCCCAACAGCCGAGCATTGTTTTCCTCAAACTCTCCCTTGTCCAATAAGTGTCTATGAGTCTGGTGGGCACCAATGTCGTCATATTTTGGAGATTTTGATTTTTGTTCCACGTAAAGTTTATGGGCGCGATGGATCTCGCATTTAGGCTGCCTCCTGGCCTTGGCACGTGAATACAAGCTTTAGAAAAACTTGTTTTACAAGATCCTTATCTTCCTCTCCATCCTCTGTGCTCTGGCGCGCTCGCGTTCCCGCTGTAAACAGACAATCAGATGTCACCCGATGTAACCTGCAGGCATACAGACGAACTCTTCCCTCTGCGAAGAGTTGTCGGCCCATCAACAAGCCTGCCTAGAGGAACATCACCTGGCCAGGTAAACTTTTGAAGGCCGCCTTTTGTCGCCTCCATCGCCTGTTTCTAAATTGTTGCTCAACTTTGCTTTATGCAACTGATTCCATGCGGATAGAGCCCGAATTTGATCGTTGATTTGAACTTGAATCAATGCAATTTGTAACCAGACTAGGCGTAAATGTTGGCCAACATTGACTCATAGTAGCCGACTAGACTCTTGAAATCGGCGAGAATAAATTGATTGCGGATATTTCTTTCCAAATTTGAGGTTAACTTTCGCTGGCTAAGCGGCATAACTGCACGCGGGATAAATGCGCCTGCAACCATCGAGTTGCCGCCGCCCCCTTGAGTTTCCCTCCAAATGACAAAAGGCGACTGAATGCTAGCTTTATCATACCTGAGACGCCGCTCCATTGAGTTTACAACGCTAATGTTAAGCGCGCGCAATGAATTGCTGACATCCCCATCCAAAATCATACTCGAACCCTCGAGCGACTTGACAAGCTCATTTCTGGCCTCGTTCAATAGTTCCAAAGATCTCACTAGAGTTTCAGTGTCGCACAACAATTTTAGGCAGTCTCTTTCGAGCTCCCAATAAAGGTGGGCGGATTTTGTGCCGAAACTAACCTGCTCAAAGAGCATCTGCTCGAAGGCAACGTTGAAGAATTGAATATAGTGTGTGACATTCGTTAGGGCTCTCTGAGAGCGACCAAGTCCATTCTGCTTTTGAACGCTGTCCGGTTTCACCAATAGCGACTCTAAATTTGGTATCCATCTTCGACTCTCTCCAGTCGCAATTCCTATCTTTGTTTCATTGAGTTCCGATTGGATAGACTGATTGACGAGATCGGCCGCTCGCCTGGCACTGGTTGCAGTATTTAGCGCGCAGTTTATGTGCCAAGAGAGCTTGATATCGTTAGCGAATATTGACTGCACAATTTTCCTCATCTCGCCACTAAGTGGCATTGGGTTTGTCTTCGCGACCTGAGAACCGCTGCCTTGGGTGCTTTTTGCGAATTGTTTGCCTATGGGATGGGACGAGACTTGCTGCTGGCTAGCTGTCCAAGGGCTCAGATAGTAGCGACTCTTCGACTTTGAATACTTGTTGCCTCTTGCAGCCGCAAACGAGGTTTTCTTGGCCCCCCGTCCCTTGGGCTGCTTGTACCAGATAGAGCTGCCACTCTGGTCGGGCGCCTCTAGGCCAACAGTCAGCAGGTTAGTCTCCTCAAGGCCGCCACCAGAGCTTGGAATGGACCGCCTCGTCCGGCCTGGCGGCTCAGGCTCAAGTCCATGCTTGAAGAACTTGCCCCGCAGTTGGCGATCCTCCTCGATGACGTGGCTTGCATGCTTTGTTTGGGGCCCAATTATAATGCTGATCAGGGTGTCGTTGATCGAGGCCCGCTTGTTGCATGCATCCGTCCACCTTGGTTCAGAGGCGTCGCTACTTGTTGGATCCTCGACTGGCGAGCCCTCGCTCTGACTTCTTTTTAGCCAATGGTTTTGGTCGATTTGCGATGGTTTTGTGAACAACAAAAATCTTTTATCGTTCGAGCTTGAATTGAACTCTCTGCTCTGTGATCTTGATTGATTCTTGGCTAGTTTAGACGTTTCAGCCTGAAACGTTGGTGTTTGTGTCCTGGTGGCCGCATAGCTGAGGGCTAGCGATGAGCAAACCACGAGACAAGCAATGGCTGAGCTCATTAAGCGGGACATGTTTTCAAACTTGTTAAAGTGCTGTAACAACCAAGTCAAATGGACCATCACATCTTGCGACTCATCTTTTAACTCTGACTCAAAGCTTGCTCACCTTTTATACCAACCACATGACCACCGGGCCTCTACGGCTTCATCAAGCTCAATGCGCAAACCAATCTCAATCAATAGCTGAGGATTGGCGTCAAATCAAATCAAATGTAGGGGCAAGCGGCGCATCCTTCTCAAGAGCCAGCCTTCTATCCTCTTTCATCACGGCCACCCAGTGAAACATCTCTCAACATTTGGGAGTGGTTGCGCTAGCAGAGATACTAGTGATTATTCTAATTTCTATGAGGTATTGACTGGCTTGTTGGTTTGCTTGATGAGATTTGGCGCGCTGTCGGTGGTCGATGAATCGATCCGAGACGATTAGTTGCAAATGTGTTTAGTTTTCAAATTTGACACCACCCTGATTAGTGGCTCAGCTAACCTTGCTTCTAAGTGTTTTGAGCGCTCACCTGTATGAGAGCGTTTAGTTTGCTGAAGGAGACGAGCGTTGATTTGAATATAACTAGTCAACTTTGAAATGTGCCGCATTGACACTCGAACAGGAAGTGGCGCAGACAAATTCTTATTGTTGCCTCCTGGGCATCACTCGAGTCCCCTCTCTTGTTGGCCAAAGCGGCGGCCTCGTACGCGTTTGTTGCCGTTCGAAGGGGACCAGAAAAAGAGATCAATGATAACCACTTTAATTGGATCAATAAACTGAATCCTGTGCGCTGCTCCAGTTTAAATGGCGCACGAAAAGGAGACCGCCAGCTCGTGTGTCGATCGGATGCAAATTAGATAACCTCGGTTGGTTTTCAAACCCAACAACCAAGCAAACAACCAGAAAGGGGCCGCCAATCAAGCTTGAGTGGCCACCAAACGGGGACCTGGAGTTTCCCTGCAGCTTGTTATTGGCAACATGGCAGCCATTGGCCATAGAGAGGAAGATGAAGAGGAATAATGGGAGTGGAGGTAGTTTTTAAATTAAATTGGAGCGAGTCAAAAAGTCGCAAACATTTACCTATCAGCCGGCTGCAAGTTTGTTGGCCAACATGCAAGGTCAAGTCGGCCACTCTTGTTGCACACCGAGCCCATCAACCGAACAATTGGCCACGAGCCAGAGAGAAGCTGTTCCAATGAAGTGACAAGCAGGGAGGGCGACAACAAGGGGCGCATCCTTCGCCTGGTTGCAACCGGTTTGGGGGTTCAAAGTTGGAGCGAGAAAATAGTGTTATAAATCTCGCAATTATCGACTGTCGCCGGCTCCACCTTGGCCAACTAGCCGGCAAGTTCAATGATATTTCCATTCCTCCCCAAAACAATCCATCCCCTCCCCCTAGAATCAAACGTTCTCTTAACAAGGACCCATCCGGTTCGTATGCGGCAGCAAAACCTCTCAAAATGCCCATAAAATATAATGGCTTCAGCATCCTATTAGTTTGCGACGTTTCGCCCGCTCGACGCGACTGATCTACATTCGGTTCGAGCCAATTAAGAGGCTGGCCTATATGGTATTGTCGGCCAATCGAAACAATAAGTTCTATTGAATTATCGAGCCACAGTTCGGCGACCAATATGTTGTGAGTTGCAGGTAAAAAGCTGCTCCAGACTGTTTGGGATAATGAAAATCTGTGCGAGTGGTCAAAATCCCAACATGAACTTTTCCTTTTTTAGCTTTCCATCCTATGCATCAAAGTGAAAACAGAGAAAGAAATACTAAGCTCGTGCATTTTAAATTCAAGTGAATAATAAGCGAAAGCTCTATCAATCACTCTATTGCTCTCTTGGAACTTACTAGAATATTTATCATGATCAATCACACCACGAGAGCCGTCATAAGGCCGAATTGGAGGAGCATCTTGGCCTTGTGTCGAAGAGCCAACTCAACAAAAACAGATGCTCAAGCTACATCTGCACCGCCAGCGTCGGGAGCTAAAGGCCAGTACAAATGTGTCACAAAGCGATTGAATTGGGAAGATTGGAGGGAAATCAGTAGCAACTTCATCACTGTCACCATCTGGACCGACATACTGCGGGGTATTTCCACGACTGCAGGTAGCTTTTTCAAGGAGCCAGCAACAATCAACTACCCCTTCGAAAAAGGGCCCCTATCACCCAGATTTCGGGGTGAACACGCCCTCCGACGTTACCCATCAGGTGAAGAACGATGTATCGCCTGCAAACTATGCGAGGCCATCTGCCCAGCGCAGGCAATCACGATTGAGGCCGAGGAGAGAGAGGATGGAAGTAGGAGGACGACAAGGTACGATATTGATATGACAAAGTGTATCTACTGCGGCTTCTGCCAGGAGGCTTGCCCTGTGGATGCCATCGTAGAGGGCCCTAACTTTGAGTATGCGACCGAAACTCGAGAGGAGCTTCTATATAATAAGGAAAAACTTTTAACGAATGGTGACAGATGGGAGGCTGAAATTGCGGCCAATTTAGAGGCGGACCATCTATACAGATGAGAATGGCCTTAGCTACCTATTTGTTACGCAATTAATCTATTGAAGATGTCTAAAGTTTATATGGACAGTTAACTTTTTGGACTCTCGGGCCAAAGTCCCAGGTCGTTCCATCGTTGTTCCTGTTGCTTTAATGTCTCGGCGTTGTTTCCATTCTCTGGCTCAGGATCTGGCAGATCCTGTGTGGGTACCGCGATGTCTTCAAAGGTGACATTCTCAATATCGGTTATCCACGCCGCGTCCGCCAACAGTGTCATCCGTTGATTGCAATTATTCATGTGATCAGCCATTGGTCAAAGATCTATCCGGCAATTCATTGAGATGTTGATGCCGATGGTGGGTGAAGTGTACAGAAAACGAAAGTCAGCGTATTTTCCAATTCGCGCGCCACGCATGCACTTGAAATGCGATCACTGGACCGCTTACTGTCGACACTCAACTGAATGTGGTAGTGAGTTCGACTAGCTTAAATTTCTAACTCTGGGCTACGATTTCCATTGAAGGCTGCTAGCTGACGGGCCAGCCGTTATACCCAAGCGCTCACATACACAAACGCCGAAAACATCTCCTGCGACATCATCCATATTAGCTGTCGCTGTTCCTCAACAATCGATAACCAAACTCTATTATGACAACAATTCTATCCATGCAGCAAACCGTTGGATCAAAAGATAATTATGTTTCTTATTCTCTCTCCTTGGCCGCATCGTTGTTCCAGTATTCAAAAAGCAAACAGGTCTCCACCTAAGCAAGCGGTTCTACCTAATAAGTTCGCTCACAACCCAAGTGCAAAGGTATGCAGAAGTAGCAAGTTTATGCTATTCTAGTTTGTTCAAAACTCTTGCGACACCCACAGCCACTTCCCGCCCAATTTCACTTGTTTTGAAGGAAGATCCTACCTCAGACGAGATCGCAGAAATAAGGATCTGTTACGCAGGCATAGATATAGAAACGAACCCCCAATACCTTTGTAGCTTCCATCCCTCGAACTATAATCATTCGAAGAGCTAGAGAAGGGATCTAAAGGCAAGGTGAAAGGAAGAGATTATTTTCGGCTGTCGGTACATGACAACAATGAAAATGGTGCTCACAGCAAGGCAACAAGATGAACTCAATCACGCTATTATAGAGTATCTATCCTCCAACGGATTCAGTCAATCATGTGAGATATTCAGACAGGAGGCTAATATGCCTGATCAAATTGACAGCAAGTACTCTGGCCTTTTGGAAAAGAAATGGACCTCAGTTATCAGGTTGCAGAAGAAGGTTATGGATTTAGAATCAAAGTTGTCCGAGTTTGAGAAAGAATTCACTGGTACTGGTCCGATTCGAGATAAGCGCTCGCCAGTTGAATGGATACCCCTGCCACCAGAGAGACATACCTTGAAAGGTCATCGAGAGCCCATCACCAGAGTCATATTTCATCCAGTTTTCAGTCTAGTTTGTTCAGCTAGTGAAGATGCAACTATCAAAATTTGGGATTATGAGAGCGGCGATTATGAGAAAACACTCAAGGGTCACACGAACTCTGTGCAAGATTTAGCCTTCGATCCTAACGGAAAACTTCTGGCCTCATGCTCTGCTGACATGACCGTCAAAATCTGGGACTTTCAGTCTTACGAGTGCATAAGAACTATGCATGGACACGACCACAATGTCTCCTCGGTCACATTCATGCCTAACGGTGATCATCTTCTCACATGCTCACGAGACTGCACACTGAAAGTCTGGGAGGTCAGCTCCGGGTTTTGTAAAAAAACCTTCGTGGGCCACAACGACTGGATAAAAATGGTTCGGGTGAATAGAGATGGCACGTTACTCGCAACTTGTTCCAAAGACCACACAATCATTATTTGGAACTCAAATCAATCAGATCTATTGGCAAGCGGTAACTCAAGTCATGTCAAGTGCACACTTAAAGACCATGATCATACTGTTGAATGTATCGCATGGGCACCGGATAGTGCCTTCAGTAATGTTCTAGAAGCAACTAGTCCAAATCAGAAAAGTGATCGCACAGGTCCCTTCCTAATCAGCGGCTCTCGTGATAAAACTATCAAAGTTTGGGATGTGAACCTAGGCTCTTGTTTGTTTACACTCATCGGACACGACAATTGGGTCCGTGGAGTTTGTTGGCACCCAGGTGGGAAGTACATAATCAGTGTTTCAGACGATAAGACACTCAGAATATGGGATATAGTTAATAGGCGGTGTTACAAAACAGTCGAGGCACATTCTCACTTTTGCACATCAATAGACTTTCATTCCAAGGCCCCATTTGTTGTAACGGGCTCCGTTGACCAATCGGTGAAAATATGGGAATGCCGCTGATTGAGCCCAACCCGTGTACATAAAGACCTGTACAAAATCGTGATAGAAATCAAAAGTATCGCGAAGCGTACTAGAAATAAAACCAAAGCAGATGGCTTTTGCCACCCAAACCCATGAAACCCTCTTTGACTGGCGCCGAAGTTGTGCTCTTTATTCATGCTTGTTCAAAGTTGACCTCCTGAACTAGTGTCTTCAAGACTGGTGTATAGATCAATCCTGGTGGGTTGAGTTCTCTTGATCTCCATGACATGCGACCGAAGGATGGTTGTTTCGGCGAAACTTCGGCACCAGCCGCGTTTTTCAAGTTGGTATATGGGGATTATAGCGGGACGAGGGGACAATCTACTTGGATCTCTCTCTCATCTTCCTCCTCTTTCGCTTCAACCTGCGCATACGCTTCTTTCTCCACTATGTGATTGGGGAAGAGTTTGGTTAGTTTCCGTCGAGTGGGAGATCACATTTGCCATCGTCTAAGTTGTGAGTAATTTCGTATCAAATTTGAGGATGGATTAATCCTGCACACTTACCTTCGCTCGCATACCGTCCAAATAAGTTAGTTGGGAAGCTTTAGGTTCTAACCAGTGTCCGGTTGATTATTTTTGGCTAGCTATTGGTGATCAAGTAAGATGGAAATGTGTTTAATTCAACGTTTCTCTCTAGCTTGAATCTTAGGCGTGTTGCCTCTGTGCAAGTGATCGAAACGCACATTGAGCAGATCAGTGTCGACAAAACACACGCACGCGCCAGCCTCTGCAACTTGAAAACTCTGACAGACAGTTCGTGGCGCCGACGCATCCACGGAGCCGGACGTTATCTCGAGCGAATGGTCCGTTTTCGAACAAGTCCCTTGAGAGCGTAGGCGCACGCGCGGCTGCGATATGGCGCAAAATACAAATCTTCTCCCAAATT